>Ga0116226_10002659_pt1 | contig 15618 bp, 14 predicted proteins | sample S1TSphfallax_FD_89692 | JGI IMG/M metagenome (GOLD analysis project Ga0116226, IMG submission 89692) | Host-associated microbial communities from peat moss isolated from Minnesota, USA - S1T2_Fa - Sphagnum fallax MG | ecosystem: Host-associated > Plants > Peat moss > Unclassified | place: USA...
ATCCACCTTTCCTCTCTAATTCCTTAGTTGAAGAGGCACATATTTTGCTTGCAATGTGGTGGGATGGGGAACCCCATTTGCAAAGTGCACCTCAATGGGTGCCTTGAGCTCCTCCAATTGGAAATCCATTCTTTCTGCACTTTCTTGGGTTATGAAGTTGTGGGAAGGCCATGTGTCCAAAAGACATAACACATCCTGCTTAAAAACCTTCCCTTTCAAGAAAACGAGGTGATTACATTCACCTTGGGCTAGGTTGGTGATAAGGGCAATTACCTTAAAACCCCCATTCCCCGGTTTGGGTTTGGGGCAATTTTTGGAGTAATGCCTCATTTCATTGTAGTTGAAACATGCTTCTTTGGGCTTCCCACTAACATCCCCCTTGGGTTGGCCCCCTTTTAAAGGAACCCCTTTCTTGATGAAATTTCCTTTGGATTTAAAACTTGAGCCTTGAAATTGTTTGGGCTTTTCCCCTTGTAAGGTATTTTGCCCTTGGTTCCATTTAGGTATTGTGTCGTAATCATAACCTTGGGCTTGCAAGGGTGTGGGCCAAGAAGGAAGCATGGGAGTCACATCTCATGCTCCTGGGAATGCAAGAGAATGTGAGGGATGAACCTTCACACTCCCAAGTGAGCTCCCATTTTGGGAGTTGGAGTTTCGATGGACTTTTGAATCTTTAGAGAGCAATGAGAGGGGTCAAAATTCAATAAATTAAAAATCTTTTTATATCATTGCAAAGCTCATGGAACTTAGATGTATAAAATGGGCTTGCAATATCCATTTGGACATTTCAAGCACAAGTTATGGCCAAAAGAAAGGTTAGGAGTCACCCTGATTTCCTTACGTGTAGATGATGTGCCACATACCATTAGAAAGCTTCTGATGAGGGTTGCATCTTTGCTTCACACCTCATCTCAATCGGAGGTTTGCACGCAAAGTTATGTGCCCCAAAGTTGCGGGAATCCCAATTGTGAGAATTTCGGGACTCCCACTTAGGAGTCCTAGGACAAAATAACATTTGGGTGCTGGTCCCATGGCTAAGCATAGAGTATATTATAAGGGGGAAGGTGTTGGCTTCCCCCAAGTTTGGGTCATGGTGAGTCTTATGAGTTCAAGTTTGCCCGTGCCTCATCTTAACACCAAAAGTGCTCCAACTATGCACTAACCAACTTGTTGTTTAGTTTTGTGTAGGTCTGTGTGAGTGATTGATTGCTTGTCATTCTTCTTAGTCCCATCCTGGAGCTCCAACATGCCCTCTACCCTCAAAGTGCTGCAAGCCAAGGAGCATGTCCCTAACTTTTTATTTTTCCGTTGTTTCACTTTAGATTCACATTTGAATCTATTAAAGAGCCTGGGAGCGCGTAATCTTGGGTGGGTTTTTCAACCATGGTCTCATGTACTAGCTTACGAGTCCTCTTTGGTGCCATCAAAACTTTTTAATAAGTGGATCGAACTCTACCAGAGCTTTAATACCATGTGACACACCCCCAAGTTCTTTAATGGATTCAATTACAAGTCCAAAGGTAAAACAATGAAAGGAGAATGAATTAGGGTGCGCTCCTTGGAATGCAACACTTCAAGGGTAGAGGGGCGTGTTGGAGTTTCAAGATGGGACTAGGAAGATTGATAAGAATTTCAATTATCCACACAAACTTGCACAAACCAAACAACCAATTAGTCAGTGCGTAATTTGAGCACTTTGGTGCATGGACAAGCCACAAACAAGCACAAACTCACAAGACTCACCATGGCCTAGAGTTGGAGGAAGCCACCACCTTCCCCCTTATAGTATACTTTGTGCCTAGTCACGGGACCAACACTCAAATGTCATTTTGTCTTGAGACTCCCATGTGGCAGTCTGGAAATTCCCAAAGTTGGGACTCCCGCAACTAGCATATCCAACTAAAACAAAAGGACTTGATTCCTTGATCTTTAAAAATTATATAAGTAATGTAACTGGGAATATGTACCCATTACCTGAACAACTTGTTGTATACCATATTTTGTTGGTAAGCAATTTCCTACATTAGTTCAACTAATGACCAACAAGGACAGACAACATGTTCAATAACTCATTATTGCACTAGTGCCAACAAATTTATAGGTTATTATTAATTTACCAACTCATGTACACAGAGGTTTTGATCACCAACCATTGGATGGAGGACAACCTAGAAATTCACTTAAAGGAAGTTCATTCGGGGGAGATTCACCAGGAGAACCACCTTTCAATCCACTTATTAGATCTTTTGGATAGCCAACACTTGACCCACACATGTTCATACCACCATGGTATCGACCACCTATTGTACAACATGTTTTAGAACCAACAACCAAATTGCCATACAAGAAGTTACAATACCCAACCTATGTCAAAGACACTAATCTAGATGCTCACATCAAAGTATTCAAGAAGGCCATTAAAGCTAATGGTGAAATAGTGGAGACTAACATCATTAACATGTTTGGTTTTACTTTTAAGGATAATATCTCAGAACGGGGAGAAAATTATGTTCAAGACCATCTAAACTACATTTTTGAAAAGCTAGAATAAGCATTTTGCAAGTGATTCAAAACATTGATGAATGATGAGTAGGTCTATATGCAATTATGAAACATACAACAACAAATCGCCAAACGTGTTGAGGTTTATTATGTTGAAATTAACTAATTGTCTACAAGTTAAACTAATATATTTTTTTTCACTACTATTTTAAAGCCATGTTTATTACCTTACCTAAGATTAACAACTGTAAGTATGAATATAAATACCTTAATTGAACACAAGGAAGTTGCTGTAGTATGGGTGGAAAGTGGATTTGTTAGTATGAGTTACAATGTTCTACTAACCACACCGGGAGCTAATATAGGGGTTAAACATGTAGAAGTTATTATGATAGCTAAATCAACATTAACATGTACCAATTGTGGTGAAATTGGTCATTCAATGGAAACATGATGTCATAATAGGAAAAGAAAACTACCGTTTGTGCCAATTGTTATAGTCAAGTCTACAAAACTTGTACTAGGAACTAAAATTCAACTTGTTAAATCAAGAAAAATATTTGTTCATTATCCTTGTATAATTTTTTATAATGTAGAACATAGATTAGGAGAATGCCCTAGAAAAATTGAGGTACAAAACATGTTTAGAATTAAACCTATTAGTTTTAATGCCACAACAACATTTAAACCACCTTTAATTGATAATGTGTTAGTTAATGTAGTAGTTGTTGTTACCACTTGTAGTCAACAATTGAAACAATAAATGTTTAAGGAGAGGGAGTTAATTAAAGCCAAAGGAGTTCAAGAATGGCAACAAGAATAATGTCTATGGGATTCGTTCATTTAAACTATTAAATAACTACAACATAATGGAGTTGTAAAACAACTTGGTAATGTCAATGAAGGTTCATTATAGAATAATTGGGCTAGATTGTCTAATAATTTTACCACAATTCAACTGGTTGAAAAAAATCAAACTGGTGAAATGAATCAACCTATCATTTTAAAATATGTTACTACATAAAAAACTTTAGAATAAATTATAAAGGATATAAGTAAACAAGTTTTGGGGACCAAGTATACATTAAATTTGGGACAATTGTTGCAGACAATTCCTAATATCAAATGCTAAATTTTTAACCTAGTAACATCAAAACCTATTTTATTAAAACCGGTAGTTGCAACAATTGTCATTAACCACCAAATGGCAACAATACAAGTTCAAATAGGGAAGAATTTCATTGAAGATGTGCTTTTAGATGGTGGTTCTAGAGTTAATATTATTACGGAAAATTTGAGGGTATAGTCAAGTCTATCAAAACCAAAACCTACATTTTATAATTTATGTATGGTTGATTAAACCATTCCCAAACCTTTAGGTTTGATTAAGGACCTTAAAATTATTGTTTATGGAATTCCCTATGTAGTGGTTTTTATTATAATTTAGAGTAGTGTGTTAGATTTTAGCTACTATATGTTGTTAGGTCGCCCTTGGCTAAAGGATGTAAAAATGTCTCATGATTGCGGCAACAACATTATCACTATACAAGGAGCCAATACAATTAGAACCATACATGTTACTAGGAAACTTGGAGCACCAACCAAGCATCCAGAAGTATTAGTTTATTATGATTTCCATTCTATAATTTCCAACAAAGAGGAGGATTTGATGTTTGCCACAAAACCAATATTTTTTTCAATAGGAACCATAGTTGTTCCTACATCGTTTTGGTAAAATTAACCTTTTCAGTTGATTACATCAACATGTTTGAATTTAGTTGAATAAGTTAATAAACATGTTGAACCTATGTTTATGCCACTTGTTTTTTCTAATATACCTATCAAACCAATACTTGTACAACTTGTTAAAATAGCTATACCCTTTTATACTTTCCAACAACATTTATCATAGATATGTTTTGAACCTAAAATAGGAGAAATGGAAATTGACAAGATGCCTACTCGAATTAGAGTTCAAAACGTTCGCATTGTGGGATAAACTATCACTAAAGAAAAACAATTGACCAAGATCAATTTGGGTTCAAAAGAAAACCTACGACATGTTAAAATTAGTGTAGATCTATAACTTGTTGTTAGTTATCAACTAATTGAATTGCTAAAGGAGTTTAGAGACATCTTTGCTTGGACTTACAAAGATTTGAAGGGGATACCACTCGAAGTCAACATTGGATTGAGTTGGACACATCGATACCACCTACTCTTCAAGCGAGGTACTAGTTAAACCCTAATTATGTAGCCATTGTCAAACAATATATTGAAAATAAAATTGTTGTAGGTTTTACTAAACGTGTTGAAGAGGCTACTTGGCTATCACCTATAGTTGTAATGCCTAGGAAAAATGGGAAACTTAAAATTTATGTCAACTTCAGAAAGCTTAATGTAGCTACCAAGAAAGACCCATATTCATTACCTTTTACTAATGAGGTTATCAACACTATAAATGGACATGAGCTTAACACATTTTTAGATGGTTTTTTAGATACCATCAAATTTCCATATCACTAGAAAACTAGTACAAAACCGCCTTTGTTACTGATTGGGGGGCTTTTGTACATGTCAAAAATGGACCACCTACCTATCAAAGGGCAATTACCAAAGCTTTTCGTGGATATATTAATGTGTTCATGAAGTTTTTACTAGATAATTTTACTATTTTTAATGACTTGTCCACTCATTACGAAAAAGTCAAAAAATGTTTTCTAAAATGTAAAGAGTATGGCATCAATTTGAATATAAAGAAATGTGCATTTATGGTATGTTCTATAATTATTTTAAGATTTATGGTTTCCAAAGAAGGGAAGACATCTAATCTTAAGAAGATAGAGGCTTTAATCAAAATGTTAATGCTTAAACACCCCAAGATATTCAAGTCTTCAATGGAATGGCCCAGTTTTATAGATGTTTCGTTAAAAAAATTGCCTCTATTATGGCAGCAATCACCAAGTTACTTAGAAAAGTTGAAGTCTTTGAGTGGACCATTGAATGTCAAATTGCTTGGGAGGATATCAAGAACCGATACATTCAAGCTCCTATACTTATCAATCCTAACTATGAATTGGAATTTCATGTTCACATTGATGCGTCTCAGTTAGTAGTAGGGGCAATATTGGCCCATAACCCAACAAGTAAAATAGATCAATGTGTTATGTACTCATCAAGATTGATTAACTACTGAAAGAATCTATACTACTCCATAAAGAGAGGTTTTAGCTACGGTTCATGCCTTACACAAATTTAGGCATTACTTGTTAGGCAACAAGTTTAATTTTTTTTGTGGAACACATGGCTTTAGTATATTTAGTTAACAAGCCACATGTTTCTAGCAAGTTAGTTAAATGGCTCTTATTATTTCTAGAGTGTGACTTCAAAATTGTTTATAAACTTGGTAGATCCCATCTAATGGTAGATGCATTAAGTAGATCACCTAATCACATGTTTACCTTATAGCCTTAATGGTTACAAAATGTGTATGAGTATTTATTAAAGGGAGTGGTGCCAAAAAACACTTACAACATCCAAAAGGGCTAAACCATTTGTGCTTCAAGAAGGAGTGTTGTATAATTTTGGACAAGATAATAGGTTTTGTCAAGTTATGCAACCATAATAGGTGTCCACAACTTTGCAAGAATTAAATGGAGGTGTTGCAGGAGGGCATCTCTTTTCTGATATCATTGTGTAAAAGATCTTGGATGTTGGTTATTGGTGGCCAATGATGAATCAAAATGTTCATGAATATTGTTGACCACGTGACCAATGTCAAAAAAAAATAACATGTTGACCCAAAATTTGGCCAAATTAGTTACCACATTACTTGAAAAACCCTTTCAAAAATGGGAATTGGATTTTATTGGACTTGTTAAACATGTAAACAAATCGTCAAGCAACTGATACATTTTGGTAACCACTAATTATGCAATAAAGTGGATGGAAGCTTAAGCACTTTACACCAACACTACTATAGTAACCACCAAGTTTCTATACGAACACATTTTTATGATATTTAAATGTCCATTAACCATTATGATTGATTAAGGTACCCATTTTATCAATGATGCGATCAGATACCTTATTAACCATTTCATCCTTAAACATACTAGTTATAATATTTCTTATCCACAAGAAATGGATAGGTTGAGTCTATAAATTAGGTTTTTGGAACCATATTAACCAAATTGTTTAATGACAATAGAAATGATTGGGATGAACACCTATCCACAATCCTATTTTCATATTGAACTACCTACAAAGTTGGAACTGGTCATATACCCCCTTTCAGCTAATGTATGGGTCACATCCATTACTACTTATAGAATATTTGTTACCATCTAGACCTAGTGACAACAAAGATCCACAACTTGTTAGAATCCTAACTAGTCGACTATCTAAGTTAGAAAAACTACATGAAAATAGGTTGATTATGCAGGATCTAGTTGTTTCTAACTAGTGGAATAAATCATTGTTGTCAAAGAACCGGTTCATTGAAACCAAACTTTAATTTGGAAACTATGTATTATGGTTTCCAAGGGCTGATTCTAAACATGCACCCAAATTTCAAAAGATGGTTTGGACCCTATCGAATACAATATTATTTGCCTACAATAATACCATTTTACTTATCACCATTGATAAATTTGTTCCTAACCTAGTGCTTGTCAACATCAACATGTTGAAGCCATACATGTTCATTGAAGACAAAACCTTTCAACCTCTATTGTTTAAACCTAATGACCTGGTCATTGACAAACCTATTCAAACCAAATAACATGTACGACTACTAATTGAACCTGAAGATTTTCAACATGTAAAGTTTGAACCAATTGGTAATCATTTGACACATGGTATAATTAAAACAAAAGATGTGTTTGTTCATCATTATCATAATCTACCTATTCATGACAATAATGTAATGGTAAATACTGATCCAAAGATGAGTTTGGAAAGGCATTTGTTGATGTCTATGTTTTAGGAGTCTTTAACCCTAAAGGTTGTGTCCATTCACAACCATAAAGTCATTTTTACATGAAACAATATAAAGAATCATCACTTTTTCATTCTTTATCTTCTTTTTCATTTCTTTCTCAAGGGCCATGAGTGAGAGTGCTTTAGAAAGGCAAAGATGAGAAACAAGATAGAAGGAGGTTGAAAGAAAAGCTAAAGCTTTTAGGAGGGAACATATTAAAAAAATAAAAATGAAATGAGTTCAATTAACTGAAGTGATTTATTTAGAACCACTTGCTTCACACGTACCTAAAATATAAGAGATTAAATTTTTTGATCAAGAATGGAGAAGTAGGGGGTTGGAAGAGTATTTAAAAGTAGCACTTAACTTTTTTAAAAGAACCATTACTTTTACAACAAACCAACAATATAGCTTACTATTACTTCATATTTAGAGGAAGAAGTGGAGATTAGACCTCAACTTGTTGTTGAGGAAATTTCATAATTAGTTCTTGTATCAAGACCTATGAAAAGGGAAAGGTGCAACACCTTGTTGTTGAAGAATAACCACAACTAGTTCTTACATCAAGACATGTGGAGGAAAAAAAGTTACAACATGTGAATATTGGAGAAGCATTTCTCCAAGATTTCTTTGAAGAAGGACCTATTTCCAACATTATTCCTCAGTGCCCAAGATTAGGAACAAGAACTATGATGAAATGAAATGGCAATGTGCATGTAGAAGAACATGTTGATAAACTTGTTAAGAAAGAACCAATGTCCAAGGCGAAGTAGAGCTAGAAGATGTTACAGTGGATGAAGATGGACTCCAACAAACTCAAATGGGCTAGACAAGTTGGTTCAGAGAGCTTTTTCAACCTGTAGTTGACAATGTTAAAATAAGACTTGTTATGAGACTTCCTATGAACTTGGGAAGCAACAAAAGATGGAAGAATTATAAGGCAAGTACGTGGTCAAGAAATTCTCATTTATTAGGTATTAATTCATGAACAACTTGGAATTTCCAAAGAAGGAGCAATAGATGTTGTTAATGCAATTTTTAAGGAAGCCAAAACAACTTTAAAAAGAATTGCAAGACCATGTGCTTTTGTTGAGAATGAGTAGTGGAATGTAGTGCGCATGAAAGAAGAATTTCATGCAAGATTTGTAATTGTTCTGTAAATTCTATATATAAAAAAGAGGTTAACTTATTTTAGCAATCGAATTGCTATTACTTTTGACCTAGCCAATAGGGGGCAACCTATTAACTAGTGTTCTATGATGTTAACCCAATTACTGGTTGAATTATTTCACTAGATTGAACGTCAAAAAAAGACAACAATTAACCCAATTTCTAGTAAAACCAAAGTAGATAATTACTATTTAGGGGCTATCTTAAACATTTTGTTTATGAAATGGTTCCCTTTATTTGAGTTGCTTTCACTAAAAACAACAACTCTAGAAAAAACATGTGTCACCGACCAGTAAAAAATGCCAAGTTGTACACCAGCAATAGGTTTCACTTTAACTTGTTACTAGGGAGTAGACCTTGAAAGAGAGAAGACCAGCACATTTAACTACATCACCTTTACCCACACATCAATCCCATCAATTGAAAACATGTATAGAACCGCCTACACCAAGGGACATGTTAAGCCTTGAACCTATTACCTCACCACAAAGAAAGAAGTCCATGACTACTTTCAGATCATTGGTTAATGATTTAGAAGAGGATGAGGAGCGAACTTGTTCATATGAGAATAGAGGTGGAGGAGGAAAAAAACTTAATGCAACAACTACATAAGGTAGCATTGAGGAAAAACTTGAACCCAACATGGATTAGGTAATTAACAACATACAAGTTAAACCTTTTTTGTCTCTTGAGCTTGTAGTTTCCATTATAAGACCTGTAATTATAAATACGTAATCATTCCAACCTATTCAACATGTAGTTGAACATGTACAAATAGAATCCCCATAGTTTTCTAGATTTTAACTTGTCTTAGTTTTTGGTCATTCCACAAAAAATTTGAAACAAATTAACATGTTTTTAAAGCAAGTTGTTTAAAATGCTACAACATGGTCAAGGACATTACAAGAACTTTCAAACCTTATAATTGAATTTGAGCAAGTCAAGGAAAATACGTTTGAGACCCATAACCACTTATAGACTTGTAGCTTAGAGTTAGAAATAATGTAGAGAACTTTGAAAAACAGTGACAAAAAACTAGTCACAATCAAAGGCCAATTGAACAGGGTCTAAAATGAAACCAAAATTTGTCCAATAAGTTGAATGAGGCATAACAAGTTGCTAGGAAAATTGAGAATATGCAATAAGAGTTTGTTGAACTCAACCAATTGAATTGGAATACCCATAATGATTTGACTCGTCTTCGAGTTGATTTGGAATGGATGATGCAAAACTATGCCAAAATGGAGTCCAATTTGGAACAACAAGGTATCATAACTAGCTTGGAGCATACCTGTCAAGATTTCAAGGAACAATAAATAGTTGCCCACATAAAATTTGACAAAGAAAAACGAAGTCTTACTACTCAAATCCAATATTGGAAACGTCAATATGAGGCAACCAAGGTACAACTAAACAAACTTAACCCCATTCTACCTATTAAAATGAATAACAAGTTGAAGGAGTTTGAAAAGTTATTGCTAGACAATACCTTATTCAAGGTGTAGAACCAAGCCTTGGGAGATAGAAACCCCAAGTGGAAGGAATGGTGGTAAATTGTTTAGGAGTTCATAGAGGAGTAAATTCAAAACAATATGGAGTTGGTTTGTTCTAATGAATAAAATTATCAACTCAAATTGCAAGCCTACCATGATTTCATGATTTCCATGATTTCAAATACAAACCCTGGATTTTGTGTCTGTGGAAATTGGAACTAGTAGTAGAATTTCATCAACGCCATCTATGGTACAACGTTATTAAATTGGTTAGTCCACTAAGAGGTGGAATAGGGTTAGAAACCATACCCTTACATGTTTAAACTTTTACTATACATGTTTTAGTGACCATTATTGTCAGTCAACCTATGGAAGATAATGAGAGATTTGACAAGAAACATGATGAACATGTTAATCTTTCATTCACCATACTAGATAGTAAATTATAATATTTGGAATTCACATCTACTAACGTACCTTTAACACCACATTAGATAGGCATAGGTTGTTGAGAATTCAAGCTCAACTAGTTAGGTTTCATTAGTTACTGGAGTAAGAAAGCAACTAGGTTACTTTCACAAGGTTGAATTACTTTATTTATTTATTTTAGTTTGGTTATTTGTGGTTTGGTCTTGTAGTTAAATACCTTGGTGTTGATGGTGTGTTTCTCTTTTCTTCATTGCACAAGTTTGTGTATTTCATGTGACAAGAACCTTGAGGAGTTTTTGATGTTATGTTTTGTGTTGTGAACATCATGTTATAGTTTCCTTTCAATAAAGTTCTATGTTTGCACTTGAATAGATCTCCTATTTGTTAACATGGTGTTAGAGCTTAGGTTGTTTGATGAGAAGGTTGAAAGAGATCTAGATCTAGAAAGTCTCTAGAACTAGAGCTTAAGAGTCTCTAGTAATATCATAGGAGTTTGTCAAGTGCAAAAGAGAAACGGGGAAAGGAAAGAAGTGAAGAGAAAGAAAAGAAAAGAAAAAGGTGAAAGGAGATCCACATATGAAAGGTTATGGAAGTTGGATCTTCAAATCTAGATCTAGATCTATTGTGAAAAGATCTTGGAGTGAAACTTGGAGAAATTGTAGAAGACTATAAGACGCTTTTATACTCAAAATTTCAGAAGAAAAAAATGTGTTTTGTGAGAGTTATGAGTTTTTGAAAATTCTATGTCAGATCTGGTTTTTTGGTCATATCTCCTTTGTTTGAGTTTTTTTGGATCTGCAGCTTTGGGCTCCTATAGATCATAAAGGACTCAATACATGAGAGAAATTTCAAGTCATTTGGATTTGTATTGAAAGAGATCTAAGCATCTAAAGTTTCAACCTAAGTTTTGAGGTCAATTTTTTTTTAGAGTGATAACTCTTTGTGGTTGTCACAAATAAAGCTGAAATTTTTAACAGAGATAGAAGGGCATATATCTTATGTGTCTCTCAAAATCTCAAGGATTTTGGAGTTGCTAAGAGTGAGTTGTAAGTCATTTTGTGTTCAAGTCCCACTTTGAGGTGACTTCAAGGAAAGTAGCAAGATCTCTCATTTTATGAAGTCAAATGAGTTGAAATTTTGAGAGACAGTAGTAGACATAGTTTTACATGTTTCAAAAAAATTTCAAAAGGATTCAAGGTCATATGTGAGCGGTGTAGCTTCACAAAGTTGTTATGACAAAAGTTTACATTGAGAAGACATCAAAACAATTTCTTGAAGTGGAGCAAATACAACTTGGGAGAACTTGAAAGGACTTTGAAGATTGGGAAGCACAAATACATTATCAAAACCTTCATAAAATTTTTTGGTATGTAATCATGTACTTAATACCATACAAGATATTATACGAAATACATACATATACGTAAAACCTATGTATAATATAAAATTTCGTATAATATTCGAGACATACATACATATACAAGGTCCATCTTGTTCAACCCTAACCCTAATCCTAGAAACCTAAGGAAGGAAAACCCTAATCCCAATCCTAGAAACCCTAAGAAGACATTGAGTGTTGCTTTGAAAAATGGCGGACGGTCTTTCTGAAATTGCAATTGAAAAATTAAACAAGAACAATTTCCAAGTGTGGAAATTTAGGATTATGAAGTTCTTGATGGGGAAAGGTTATTGGGAGTTCATAACTAGTGATGAAACATAACCTCCTCTCCCAGAAAACCCCACACAACAACAAATTCAAGCCAATAAAACTTGGCATGAAAAAACAAGGAAAATTTTGTATTGGCTTTCAGTGAGTGTGTCCAATTCCATGTTTGTGCATATTCAAGATGCAAAATCACCCAAGCAAGCTTGGGATACATTGGTGAAGATGTATAGCACCAATACATAAACCCACAAAATGTAGTTCAAGCAAAAGTTGCATAATCTACAAAAAAACAAGATGAACATTAGTGACTATTATACAAAGGTGAAAAACCTTATAAATGCTCTTGCATCTATAGGAACCCCTGTAGATGATGAAGATTTAGTGGCCATGACCTTGAATGGTCTTGGAAAATACTATAGCTAGTTTCGTACTTCAATTGTAGTTCGAGAAACAGTTCCCAATTTCTAAGATTTAATAACCTTGCTTATAAGTGAAGAGATGAGAGCTGTTGGTACATCATCCAATGGAGGATCACAAGAAAGTGCTTTCTATTCAAATTCTAATAGAGGTAGGGTGCTAAAACTTCATTTCGAGGCCGACACGGAAGTTCGCATGGTGGACATCATCAACATGAAGCTCAATCTCATGGACGTGGACAAGGAAATTTTAGAGGAAGAGGAAGTCATGGTGGAAATCATCGAGGTCAACAACCAAATAGCGATTCAAATTGCTATTACTGTGGGAAACATGGGCACATGGCAAAGAACTGTTATCAAAAGGAGCATGATGCACGAAATGGAAAACTACAACAAAGGAATTATGCATCAACTAGCAATCAAAGTGATGAACAACTGTTTGTGATGTAGCACATGGCAAATTCAATGATAGGAGGAGTATCAGATAACAATGTCTAGTATGTGGATTTTGGAACTTCAAATCACATGACTAGTCATGAAGAATGGTTTAGAGACACAACGGATTTGAAGACACCAAGTTTTATGGAAACTGGTGATGACATTACACATCCCATCACACAAATCGGCAAGGTGCCATTGTGCATGCAAAATGGGCAAACGAAGTACTTGAAATATGTTCTTCATGTTCCAACCATAACAAAAAAATTGATCTCCATAGGCCAAATGGTGGAACAAGGTTTACAGGTGACATTCAACCCAAATGGATGTTTTGTGGAAGATATGAAAAACTAAGACAAATTGATTGCCAAAGGAGAAAGGAATGGACGAATGTTCACCTTGGATATGAACATGCCTAAGGTGAATTCCATGTTATTCACACATGGAAAAGGAGCTGGAGGCATTGGAATTTGGCACAAGTGAGTTGGCCATGTTAATTTCCAACATCTTAAGCTAATGGAGAAACAAAATCTTGTTGGAGGTCTTCCCAAATTTGGAATAAAAAAAGTGATGTCAGAAGTTTGTGAAGCATGTCAATTGGGGAAGCAAGCTAGGCATCCATTCCTAGTTCAAACAACTCATGTAAGTTCTAAACCTTTGGAAATGATCCACTCAGATGTGTCGACCACGAAGACAGAATCCATTGGAGGATGCAAACACTATGTGAGTTTCATTGATGACCACACAAGGAAGGTGTGGGTCTATTTCATGAAACATAAAGGTGAAGTGTTTCAACATTTTTTGAATTTCAAAGCAATGGTGGAGAAGGAAAAAGGTGTGAGCATCAAGTGCCTAAGGTCCGATGGAGGGGAGAGTATTTTTCAAATGAATTCAGTGAGTACATGAAGGAACATGGAATTCAAAGGAAGTCATGTAGTTATTCCCCATAGTAAAATGGAGTTGCTGAAAGGAAAAACAAGCACATTGTAGAAATAACACGTGCCATGCTAAATGAGAAGAATTTGCCAAATTATTTTTGGGCTGAAGCGGTAGCAACTGCAGTGTATATCATGAATCGAACACCCACATTAGCAATTCATGGCATGACACCTGAAGAAAAATTCACAGGCAAGAAACCAGATGTCTCACACCTCATTGTGTTTAGTCGCATTGCATATGTGCATGTTCCTAATGAAAAGAGATCAAAACTAGATCCAAAAGCTGATAAATGCATCTTCATTGGATATTCCTTAGAACAAAAAGTTGCAAGTGAGTAGAGATGTTGTGTTTGATGAAATGGTTAGTTGGTACCCACCACTGAAGATAACAGAAGATGGAGAGGCTAGAAATGGTGATGTTCCATCAAATGTGGAACGAGAATCACAATTAATTAATGGACCACAAGAATCCTCAATTAGTGGGTCCAATAGCACTCCATGGAAAGGAAGATTAAGATCTTCAAACATTGTAGATGGTAGTTCTCAAACATCATCTAGAAATCCTCATGTAGATGATGAGTCAGGTGATTCAGAGAAGAGTGTGGGTGAAGAATCAAGAATCCCTTCAGTTACTACTCCCAGAGTTTGAATGGCCAAAAAATCTTTGAAAACTCCCGACAACAACAATGGAGTACGAATATCCACACAAGTCAAATACCCTGTACAAAGATTCACATATGATGGCTTTGTAGCTCATCATTACGCATACATGGTGAGAGTCATACAAGAGGTTGAACCCAATTGTTTTGAATAGGTGGTTAGAAATCCTAAATGGGATAATGCCATGGATGAAGAGATGGCGGCATTGGATGCGAATACTACTTGGGAGTTGGTAGCTTTACTAAAGGATAAGAAAGCAATTGGGTGCAAATGGGTGTACAAAGTCAAGCACAATGCAGATGGATCTATGAGCAAATACAAAGTAAGATTGGTTGCCAAAGGTTATGCCCAAACTTATGGCATAGACTATGAAGAGACATATAGTCCAATTGCCAAAATGACAACTATAAGAGCAATCATTGCTATGGCAGCAACAAAAGGATGGTCTTTACATCAAATGGATGTAAAGAATGTTTTTCTTCGTGGAGATTTACAGGAAGAAGTGTACATGGAACAACCACTAGGTTATGTGGACCAAACACGTCCTAATTTGGTTTGTAGGTTGAAGAAAGCTTTGTATGGCTTGAAGCAAACACCTAAAGCTTAGTCAGACAAGATAGGTTAGTATCTTGTCACAAGTGGATTTCAAACCCAATGCAGATTTTTCACTATATGTGAAAAAGACAAATCATAGGATCGTTGTCATAGTCATCTATGTTGATGACTTGATTATCACAAGAGATAGCGATGTAGACATCTTTGATTTGAAGAAGCTTTTGAAGCAAAAGTTTGAGATGAAAGATTTGGGAAAGTTGCGTTACTTCCTTGGCATTGAGGTAATCCAATCCCCCAAAGGGATATGGTTACTACAAAGGCAATATGCCTTGAACAAATTGTCCAAATATGGGATGACGGGTTGCAAACC
>Ga0116226_10002660_pt1 | contig 15614 bp, 12 predicted proteins | sample S1TSphfallax_FD_89692 | JGI IMG/M metagenome (GOLD analysis project Ga0116226, IMG submission 89692) | Host-associated microbial communities from peat moss isolated from Minnesota, USA - S1T2_Fa - Sphagnum fallax MG | ecosystem: Host-associated > Plants > Peat moss > Unclassified | place: USA...
GGTATCCAAGGGCTTATTTTAGGTGGCATCCAATAACTTTCAACAACTATCTTGCAAAGGCATAACTTCCATGAAAATAAAACAAGCCCAAACATGAGCTTTGGCCCCACTTTGCATTCATGAGGTTTTGAGTTTTGAGTTTCTTATCCTTCCTTCCATTAGTATTTGAGTTTTTGAGAATTGAAGTTTGGAGTTTCTTTTCCTTTCCTTCATCACTTGTTGTTGTTATTATGTTCCAATGTCATTGTTCCTTGTTGATACAACTTTGTTTTAACTTTGTTCCTATTGTTATTAATGTTTTGTTCCAACACCATCATTTTGTTATTGTTGTGTTACCCCAACTTCATCATTCCTTGTTGATATTGCATTATTCTAATACCATCATCACTGTTCCTTTTTCATTTCAACACCATTGTTCTTGTTGCTATTAATACATTGTTTTGATGCCATTGTTCTTTGTTGTTTTAGTGTCATCGCTTTTTGTTATTACCATGTTGTTTTAACTGCCACCACCTAGTGTTGCTTCTCTACTCCAATGCCATTACTTTTGGTTAGGTATAAACTCTTATTGTTATCCTCCTTTGTACCCTGAACCTTTTGTTGATACTTGCATCGCAAACTTCCTAGGGGAAAATAATTATGTAAAAATAATGGGAACCAATATATGACGTAATTTGGATCAAATGTCATTTTTTTCATTATTTCAACAAATCTTAAAATTATGTTTTAGTATCATAGCATCAAGATAAACATAATAATTTTTTTAAATGATATAATTTGAAATATCCTTGAATGGTAAAATTCTACATTTGTGTCATGAAATTTATGGTAAAATGACAAACCATTATTCTTTTCATCATCATAATAATGGAATTATTAGTCAAAATCATTGTTCATTATGTTTATATATTTTCAACAAGCATTTTATCCACAATAGATTAATAAAATGAAAAATACGCAATAATGATGTGCAAAAAACTTAATATACAACATAAATATAATGATTCATTATAGTCATATTGAAATTTTTCCTAAGGAAGTTTGTGATGTACCCCCCATTTGTTGTTGTGTAAGTCTTGGAACATCTAGAATGTCAATGATCTTGTTTATGGTTTTTTCATTTGTGTTATTTCTTTATTTCTTTTTGTTTTCATTTGTAAGGATTGTTGTTTTGTTCATTTCAATTGTTTTTGGAGAATGTTTGCATATTTTAGTACACAATTATAGAGATGTATTATTTTTTCATACAAATATACATTAATTCACCATGGCATACATAAAATACAATTAGCTTACTTTTTAATTTATTGCTTGGGTTATGTTTTAAGGTTTAGGTTGTGAAATTCCTTAGTGTTGACATGATTTGAACTCAAAAATGCTCACCCATGAAGGCAATACAATGGACTATAAGTCAATGTAACTTGCTTTTACCCTTATTTTAATACTAATAAGAATGTATGTTTTGTTGTGCAAGATTTTTATATTTAAACATTTTTGACACTTCCATTTACACATAATTTGCACTATGATGAGTAGAGCAAAAAATGTTTTTTTTTTTAATTATTGGTTTTTGTACATTTTTGTTTGTGTAAATTATCATTTACATTTTTATTTTGTAAAATATACACAGTTATGAAAACATAGACTAATCTTAGTGGCAAAAATAATTGTTCATGTTTTTCTATTTCTAATTGGGTTATTTTTTCATGTGAAAATCAAATAGTCCTTTGGAAATGGGAAAAAAGACAAAAAAGTTGAAACATGTGAATTAATCTGGATGAAGAATATATTGGAAACATTGTAGAAAAATAGCCAATTCTAAAAATAAAAATGAATAAAATTCCTAAAAATGAAAAAAAAATCGAGGAAAAAAAAAAAGAACCTCCAAATTGAATTGCACATTAAAAGAAAACTACGGAAGATTGAAAATAAAAATTCTTTATGTTCATCATTTTTCATGACAATGACAATAAAGTAGTGCACAAATTATGTTTTGTATTGTTTGCTATAATTGTTCATTCAATGCTTTAAATTCAAGAACAAAATCAAATAAATGTCTAATTTCATATAACAAAAATAGTGGAATAATAACATTGAATAAACACATGGATGTAGAACATTGTATTATAATAAAAGGCTTGAGTGAGAAGTGAATAATCTAGTGAGAGAAGTGTGAAAATACAACCATAAAAGAAAGGTTGAATGCATTTGGAAGTTCAATTTCAAATTGTTTTGCTAGATTTTTTTTTTCAAAAATGATGATGTGCTATAAAAAGAATTTGTGGAAGATTTAAGCTAGGTTTAATTGTCGACAACCATTACTTGTGCAATTTTTGGAATATATTTAATTAAACATCTAGCCATGCATTTGTGTGTTTTTTATAAAAAATTTATTAAAAAATTTCAAAAGATTTTAACTAAATTGGTGGCAAAAAACTAAATAATCATATGTGTTGCCATCCTTAGAAAAATGTAACTTTTCCATGATAAAATTTCATTTGTGAATGTCAAAAGGGGCTCATAATTTTTTTTCTCTAAATATTAAATTTTTGGGGGTTGATTGGATGCCAAAATAGATCATTATTGGTTTATTCAAGGCTATCAAAACTATAGGGCAAGGTTTTGGCTATAAGCTTAACAAAACTATTGGATTAGTATGATTTGAAGAAAAATAATTCATTGTTTATGTGAAAGATGAAGGGTCTAGCCTTCATGTAATGACTATTACATTGAATTGAATCATAAGATGTGAAGTGGAGCATTGTGCATGGAGGAAAGTTTTCAAGGTAATTTTGATCATGCATTTTCAAAGGTATGTTAATATGCTAAGACATGAAAAAATCTACAAATGCTTGAAATATTTTTCTATTAAATTTGCATAATGAGAGTTGCAAAAGTGCATAACTTGGCACAAGAATTTTGGGAAAGGTAGACAAAAGTGGAGTAAAACATGTATTGATTTTGGTTTTTGCTCAACCAAACTCAATACTTGAATGAAGACATAGTCCTTTTCAAATTTCAACTTCAAAACATTTTTTCATTTTCATTTTCCATTTTTGTTGGAAGTTAGAATATTAACATATAATATTAATTTTCTTTTACAATTTTGTTAGCATATCGTCATGTTTTAGAAGGCTTTGCAATTTCAAAAGGTTGTTGTTCTTTGTTACAATAGACAAACTATTGTGAAGGTGATTGGTTGAATGCCACCTCTTCTAACATGGCACATTTTAAAAGTTATTGTTGATTTTTTTCCCCTTGTTGTGACTCGTGTTTTGGACCAATTTTATGATCATTAGATGTTTAGTGATGCATTAAATTCATCTTTTGATAATTTCATGGAAGAGGATTTAGGTGTTGCTAACAAGTTAGGTTTATTTGTTTCTAACATCAAAAATATATATTTTTGATGTTATTTCCTTTCATTTTTAAGAACACATGATGCAAAAAAAGACCTAAAAATGTTTCTGATAATGCTATACATAAAAACCTTTGTTCCATATTTTTTTTGTTACCATGTGAATCACAGAGATTTTACAAGGTAGAATGTTATTAGGTGAATGGTTGAGATTCAACAAGGCAAGATGAAGATGGCTAATTAGTTGATAGGATTAAGACATTTCATGAGTTGAGTTTCAAATTACTTTTGGAGGGAAAAAACTTTAAGATGTAGTTTTGGAATTTGAGGAGGATTGGGAAATTGTTTTGTTTTACACACACACACAAACATAGAAAGTTGTTGGAGAATATAATAGGAACACAATATGTAATTTAAAGTTTTGTTGGGTTGTGAACCATAGATTTTCTTGTTTTTCATTTTGGATTTCAACATTTTATATTACAAATGTTTGATATATTCAATTTTGAATTAAGAAAATAATAAAATATTGATGAGGAAACAATGAATCTACTCTAAAACTATTGTGTTTTCTAAATGAATCATGAAATCTTAATCACAAATTTTTTTTAGTATTAAGGATAATATAGAATTTGGGAAATAAGGAAAAAATAATTGTAATAGAAAAATGTGTGAATATAGTTTGCAAATGAATTAGAATGAGTAAAACCACATATTGTGTATGTTGTAAGTACTTTTGATAATATAATTTTTTGTTATTAAGTAGAAATCCATTTTAAGTAAAATCTACGCTTACATTTGGTGACCATATCAGTGAATTTTTTTTTTTTGGGAGCAAAAAAAAATAAAAAATTGTTAGAAGTTTTTATTTCATAATAATGTTATTTTTTGTGGATGTAAAAATTTAGAAGAGGCAATATTTTTTTTGAAACTTTTGATCTCTAAGTTTTTTGGAAGTAGGAAATGAAGGTCTAAGCGATGAAGGCTGTAAGGACTCAAGTCAAAATATACAAAAAGTCGAAAGAAATTGAAAATAAACATAACAATATGAATTGGATGGTAATTTGAAATTTGCAGAGGTAGATGGATCAAGAAGCAATGCGCCAAAACATGAATTCAAAACTTAAAGAAAATCAAGATGCAAAACAAGTGTATGAAACACCAAACAAGGGTAGAATTTTGAAACCAAGAAATTTGTGAACAAAAGAATGACCTATAGGACATTGGTTGTTTTCAATCATAGTTGGAGAGAGAAGAGAGGTGGACAAGGGGTTGAGAGAAATGCCTTGGTTACAAAAAAAGATATCCAATGAGGGGGATCAAATCTGATGTATACCCAAGAGAAAGGGTTATCCACGTTTTCCAAACGCCATTTGTTATTCAAGAACATCAAGAAGTGAAAAATTCAAAGGACAAATTATTACGAATGGACCTTGGAAATTCTTCAAGTTTAGAATTTGTGAATAGTTAAAGTGATTACAACAAGTGCACAAACTTACCATTTGTGTATTAATTAGGATCATCAGAGTATCATGAACCAATAGAGGATTGGGATGTGGAAGATAACTACAATCTTAAAATTCTAGAGTGGGCATGCGTGAATTATCAAGAACACCTATGTATGATGATGCACATTTGAATGTTCTAAAAAAGGCATTACCATTCCAAATAGACCACATAAGCAAAGGAATTGGAAGAAAAAAAGGAATCCAAAATGTAGAAATTATGATTCTATGGATTTAGCCAGGTTGCCTTAAACTCTTTCCAAAATATTTTTTTTTGTAGTTGGAGGACATGTGATCGTAAAATGTCCACAAATTGATATGAAATGAAGGATGGATTTGTTAGACATGAGGGACAACAAAAATTGGACAAAGACTATGGAGAAAAACCATAGTTGAGAGGACATATTCAAAATAATTTATAAAAAAGGATGTAGGAAATTGTTTTGGGTGAAGGATAGTTTATAAAAAACAAACTTAAGATTTGTAATTTTCCTAATGTGAATAAAGCATGATTATTTTTGTAAGATCAAATTCTATACCATAAAAAATACATATGACTACTATATAGGTGGAAGTTAGGTCATCTAAAAAGTTAACACCATCATTAAGAATGCCTATAATGATGAATGGGATACTTCAACACTTATTCTTGTTTCACAAGAACAACAAATTAGATATTTGATGCCAAATATAATTACAATAGCTTGTAAGCTTAGACAAGAGTATGAACCATCATGAAGAAGGAAACAATTTGAAAACGATAAAAGTACATACTAAGTACAAGTGATAACTCAATTTGGATGAAGAATATACCAAACTCATGGAGTTACGAACATGGTAATAATACCCATTTCAAGCTTTCAAATAGTTTACACAACACCAATTATGACAACACAAACAAACAAATCTATGGGATGGCCACTACCAATTCCAATAAATTCTGAAAGACAAAGAACCGGATTCATGGTAAATCCTGGAGCAAGGGTTCCAATGGCCAATCCATATTGATCAGCTTTGAAATATCCAAATTACAAGCTAGAAAGATGTAGATTAGATGTTCATGTGAAGGTATTTAATGTAGCTGTAAAAGAAAATGGAAAAACATCTAAGGAATACATAATCAATGTATTTAGTTATACATTGAGAGAGATGACATTAGATTAATGCCATAATTACATGTCAATTTTTTTGACTATATTTTTTTGAACTAACCCAAACATTTTGTAAATGTCGTTGTAAAACTCATAATGACAAACAAATTTACATGGAGCTCAACAATATCAAGCAAGGAAAGACTAAGTGAATCGAGGTGTATTATGAACAAATACAAAAGTCAGTTCATGGATTGCAAACACCAACCATAAATAATTTACCATTGTGTTTCAAGCGAAATTACAATCCTATCTAAGGATTGCAACTACAAGAATGATGAGGACCACGTTATAGTTACATAAGGAGGCAACTTTATTGTGTGAAGAATAAATGACACATATAAAAACCCAAAGTGCACTATTAATACCACAAATCATAAAATCTACAACACCAAAACCACATACAAAAACAAGAAAGGTTAGTAAATACTACACAAATTGTGGTTGAAATAACCACAATGTAAACATGTGTGGAGTGAAGAAGAAAGAGGAGCCAAATGTAGTAGCGATAGAGGCTACCATTCAAAATCAAAAAGCTCATAATATTGGATCATATGCATGTCTTATCTATGTTTTAAATGGACACAAGATGATAGACTATCCAAAATTTGCAAAGATGCAAAATATGTTCCAAAGGAAAAATGTATTAACCTCATATGGAAAAGTGGTAGTTAATACATATGTGAATGTAGTAGATGTAAATGGTCCTACCAAAAGAAAAATCACAAAATAACAAATGTTCCAAGAGAGAGAACCAAGGAAGAACAAAAGTACTACAAATTGGGAGGAGGAGAAATTAAAGAAAACAATGGTAGACACCATACAACAATTATAAAATGCACATACTACAAGTGAAGGTTTTTCTACATCAATGGAAGGATGGAGCACAACATGGCTTGGTATACTTGATAGTACATCTATATAAACTCCTAAGCCTCCAGAATTTATAATCTCATAGAGTAAGTAGATATCGATAAAAGAAATATTTCAAGATATTTGTAAACAAATGTTGGAAACTAGTTATACTTTGAACTTGGGGCAATTACTAAAGATGGCTATTGAGTTGAAAAGAAATCCATGGTAGAAAATTAAACTAAATAAATCATAAAATGTAACAAAAGCAATTACAAAAAAAAAACCATATATAATACTAGAAGTAGTAATAACAACTATAATGATTGATAACCATATGGTGATTATTCAAGTTGTAGAGGATGTTTTGTTAGATGGTGGATTTGGAATTAACATCATTATTGAATAGTTAAAGATTGAGGTTGGGGTTGCCAAAGTTTAAACCCCCACCATATAATCTAAGGATGGTAAATTAGACCACTATAAAGCCAGTGGGAGTGATTCATGATCTGAATATATATGTTCACAACATACCAGGTATTGTGTTATAGAATAATGTAATAAATGTTAGTTATTCCATGCTATTAAGGAGACCATGGTTGAGGGATGCTAAAGTAACATATGATTGGGGAAACTACACAGTGATCAATCAAGGGAATGGAATATTTAAAAACATATTAGTGACTAAGCATTTAGGAGTAGAGGCGAAAAGATCATAAATGTTGTTATGCTATGATTACCATAATGGTATCACTGATGAAGAGGAGGATATCATATTTGCTACAAAATTAGAATTGTTTTCCATAGGCACTATTAGTCTACCAAATACATTTCAATTTGTAGGAACCATATAATCAAACCACACAAGTATTAAAGTCAAAAATCATAGTACAAAACTGAGTAATACAAAATATGTTTTAGTAGAAAGAGAAATTGTAAATAGATATGAACTAGAAGTTGCTCTAAAAGAAAAAAACGTATCTAGAAATGTAATACAAACATTGGCTAGGGAATGTTTAGATAGATGAAATCCTAGCAAAGGTCAAGGCTCAACAGTTGTAGATAATTGACTAGACATTAACAGAAGAACAATAATAAACAAAACTCAAATTGAGGATTGAAGAAGAACCATATATGGTGAAGGTGAATCTTAAATTACAGCCAGAGAAGGTGCTAAAGTTGGAGGAACTTTTTTGAAAGTACAAGGATGTCTTTGCATGGATGTACACAAATTTGAAGGGCATTCCATTAGAGTTAACTTGACACAAAATTGAATTGGATATAACCATACCATTGGCGCATCATGCCAAATATAGGTTAATCCAAATTATGTTGTAACAATGAAACATGACATTGTTAGCAACAAGTTTTATACAACTTGTGGAAGAGGCTACATGGTTGTCATTAATTATGGTAGTGCCAAAGAAGAATGGGAAGCTCAAAATTTGTGTAGATTTTTAAAGGTGAATGCAACAATGAAGAAGGATCCTTTTTCATTCCCCATCACATATGAGGTACTAAACACAATGGCAAGGTGTGAGGCATATTGATTTTTGGATGGATATTATGGGTCTCATCAAATATCCATAGTTTAGAAGATAGATATAAGACAACGCTTATCACAGATTGGGGAGTGTTTATTTGGAGGGTGATGTTTTTTGGAATGAAGAATGGACCTCCAACATTTCAAAGAGTTGTGACAAAGGCATTTAGAGAATATTTAGACAAATTCATGAAGATATTTTTGGACGATTTCACAATATATTGTGGCATGGAGACTCATTTGCAAAAGCTTAAATTATGTTTTCAAAAATGCAAGGAGTACAAAATTAGTTTAAACCCATAAAAATGCACTTTTATGGTTTTTTTGGAATAATTATTAGATTTATTATTTTAAAGGAAGGTAAGTTACCTGATCCAAAGAAAATACAGGCGATAATGAACATGCTTGTACCACATAATTCACTACAAATTCAAGTATTCAATGGCATGGCACAAATTTATAAATGTTTTATCAAGAATTTTGCAACAATTATGCTTCTAATTACTAAGCTCACAAGGAAAATAGAAGTTTTTTGTGGATAGAAGAGTGTTAAAAAGCTTGGGAGCTTATAAAACCCAAATACATTGAAATACCGATTTTAACACCATCGTATTGGGACATCGAGTTCCATATTCACACATTTGCATCATTGTTAGATGTGGGAGCTTTACTAGCACATAATATCACAAGAGTGATCAACTAGTAATGCATGTTTCTAAACATTTTAATAATGCATAATGGAACTATAGCACCACAAAAAAGAAGCCTTGGCTATGGTATTTACATTACATAAATTTAGGCATTATCTATTGGGAAATAAAATTGTGTTTTATGTAGATCATATGCCTTTAGTTTACTTGGTAAACAAACCACAAGTCTCAAGGAGAATAAGTAAATGGTTACTATTGTTTACAAAGTATGACTTCACATTAATATACAAACCAAGCAAGATTCATGTAATTGTACATGTTTTATCTAAATTGCCTGATATCATAGAACCCGTAGGAGTCCCAAAATAGACCATAAATGCTAACTTATTTTTAATAAAACCGGAATGGTTGAATGATGTTAGGAACTTTTTTATAGATGTGATAAATCGAAGAGTCTTTGTCAATAGGAGAAAAGCAACAATTAACCAAGAAGGTTGAACCCTTTACAATGAAGAATGGTGTTTAGTATAAGATGGGATAGGACAATAGATTGAGGCAATGTTTATCAACCACATAAGCATAAAGGGTGATGAAGGAATTACATGAAGGAGCAACAAAAGCACATTGTGCAATCGAAATCACATTGAAGAAAATTTTGGATGTAGGGCATTTACGGCCTATAATCTATAAATATGCCAATGATTCATGTAGATTGTGTGATGCATGTCAATGCACTAGAAGGTCAGTTATACATAGTTTGGTTAAACTAATCACAATTTTTCCAAAGGAAGGACTTGATTTTGTGGGACCAATAAAACCAACATGGAGGTATAGAAGGAACAATTACATGTTGGTGGCCATAGATTATGCAACAAAATGAGTCGAAGCTAAGAGGTTAATGACAAATAATGTAATAGTAACACCAAAATTTATGTATGAATGCATTCTTACCAAGTTGGATGTCCATTAAATATAGTCACAGATAGGGTGTGCATATTATTAATGATATTATCAAGCATTTGACAAACCATTTATTACTAAAATTATGTCAATTCCACTAATTACCCACAAGGAAATTGTTAAACAAAATCCACTAATAAGGTGTTGGGAACATAATTGATTAAGTTGGTTAGTGAGAATAAAACAAATTGGGATGAACATTTACTAATAGTTTTATTTTCTTTCAAAACAAATTTATTGAATATGAAGTGCAAATTTTTGAAGTGTAAACATCGATTTACTAGAAAGAACCACAATAAATAGATAAATCATGAAAAGGAGTCAATAATGATAGTAATATAGATGAAGATGGAAACGACAAAGTAGTGCCACATCAACCATGAATGAAAGATGATAACATGGTGGTCCCAATCACAAAAGAATCAGTTAATTCAATAGTTCAATCAATTGATTGCACATGTTTATGAGTTGGGATGTATCTTAGTAATGGAGATGTGGCTACAATGGCATATGGATGAATGAAAAAAATAATAGTGCATTTGGACCATTGATGGACATTAACTACTTCCACATGGATGTACATGAGAAAAGTCACCATGAATTGAATGGGTGTTTGAAAGAAATGATTATTTAATACAAAAATGATGAGCTACCCTAAAAGAAAACATGGGAGGAGGGAATTGTTGTCGAACTTCTTAGCATTTGAGGTTTTTTGGTATTGCATTTTTATTTTGTGTTTACAATGTGTGTTGCAACATGAATGAAGAAAGTGTGCTTGAAAGATTGTAGAGAATAGTAAGGGAATAAGAAGCATAGAGAGTTGCAAAGCAATTAAGAATGAAAAAACTTGAAAAAAAAAACATGGAAATGGTTTTTTCAAGACAACGAGAATTGCAAGAGGAATTGGAGAGATAGGTCGAAGGACTAGTGTATAACATTGTGTTGTTAGTAGTGATTTCACCTTTGGAATCGCCATCATCTTTGAGTGTGAGGAGGGAAAAAGGTTTGAAGCAAAGATCAGTGTAGTTAGGTGTGTAAATAATATTTAGGTGTTCATATGACTTGTGTTGGAAAGGTTGTGGAGATGCATTTTCAACAAGAGAACATGAGTTGCAACATGACTTGGTGCAACAATGGAAAAACCGCTAGAGATTTTAGATTCAAGTGACAAAACAAATGAAGAGAACATCGATGTATAACAACAATTGATTACAACAATGTTAGAAGTTCAGGAAACTATAGAAATTATGTTGGAGGAAATGCAACCATAAATGACAAGGCAAGAAGTCATGTCTACCCCACCATCTCAAACAAGTTTGGAAAGCTTACCATGTTCTAGAATTGAAGGAAGAAAATAACATATGTGGAGGATGGATGAAAAGACTCTAGAATATAGAGGAATTAATATTCTAAATTAAAGAAGATTATTTTTTATTCCAACCAAACAAAATTATTCCAAACATGTTGAGAGAATTGAAATGTGGAAAAAGATGGGGGAGGGAGAAGAGGCATGGGTTAATAAAACAATATTAGTGACATTGCTAAACATTTAATGGAAGGAACTAGAATATGATGCTTTGGTAGAATTTTTGACATTTTTGTCATTACAAGGTCTAAGATTTATTTTGGGAGGAGAGGCATAGTGTATGTCATTGGCAAACAAATAATAGCTAATGTATTTTAAGTGTATTAGAATGGGTATGTTGAGGATCTAAAGGGATAGGTGACCAAAATGTTGGTAGAAAAGTTGTTTAATCATGATATAAAACCCCCATACACAAATGCAGATAAGTGGAATGTTAATAATTGCAAGATGTTAATTAACATTAGATACCCAACTATAATATTTATGGTATACCAAAGGGAGAAGGTAAATTACATGAACAACAAGGATGCATTAACATTCATGACGGTGGAGGAAGGACTTGAGGTGTATTGTCCATATATTATGTTCAATAATTTATGTAGTGAGTTGAATAAATGGACCAAGATGTAAGAAAAGATGTAAATGGATGGGAAACAAGAAGACAAAAAAGAAAACTATAATTTGACATTAGTTTTGGAGAGGTTGTTCAAATACATGTTTCAAAAAAACTATGGGGTTACATATAAAAAGACAATAGAAACCCATAAAAAGATTTTTAAAACCGAGGAAATGCAACATGGTGAGAGCATGAAAAAAGGAAACAATTGTGCTAAGGTTAAAGTCCTTTCCAAGGATTGTATTTTCCACATGGCAAATTTTTATTAGTTTATAGTGCATTTTTCACATAGTTTTTCAGAGTAAATATCAAAATTGAGGCAAAATTTGACATATAACATAATAAAACTCAATTTTTTTTTGCATCAAGCCTTACATTATAGTCAAAACTATAACTTTATTTTGAACCATGATTATAAATTCAAAATTATAATTGTGTTTAAAGATGTTTGAATATCAAAATCTAGAAGGGTATATGCATTTTTATTTTTTGAATATTTTGAACACATGGATCCCTTCTTGTGAAATATATTAAAGTTCACAAAAAATTTGAAATGATCAGGTGAACATTTGATAATGAAACAATACATTTGAAACAAAACAACCATTTGTATTCCACATGGTTTTCTTAAGTGTGACTCTTAAAAAGACTTTTGAAACATTGTGAATTCTCATGAAAAAAATTTAGTTGCAACTTTGAAAGTATAAGAACTTATTTTAAAAATTAAACATATATATAGTTCCCACGACGATTTTTCAAAAATTAAAAAAATAGTTTTTAAGGATTGTCCACACACTTTGTGGCTCCTTATTTCATACTTTCACCCAACATGTTATGGATAATAGGAGAGGAACATTAAGGAGACTTCCATAGATCATGGGAAAAAAAAAACAAGTTGAGATTATAAAAGGATTGGAGTTGAAAAGGAAGTCAAGGGAGGATGTCAAACCTCAAAAATATATGCAAAGGAATATTATATAGCCTATAGTTACAGTCCCAAGAATGGTTACATGCCATATTCTTTTTAAACCACATAATGAAAACAATTTAATTTGGGAATAACACAAGAGGGAATAATTGCAATAGATGAAATGAAAACAAAGTAGATCACCATAATTGGTAGTAGTAAAGCAAACACAACACCAATAGACGTAATGAGATGCATAGATGATATTTATGATTATCATGAATAGATGGAGGTTCATGAAGATGCTACAATGGATGTACATGCAATATAACCATAAATAAATCATCAACAACCATATTAGCCTCAAGCACCACAAATGGTTTTACCAAAACCATTATTCAATGATTATAGATTAGTTGCAATATTAATGCCACATAATAGATTAGGGTCAACAAAAGGGAAAATGTTGGAAATTGGTCTGGTTTATAAATGCGAAATAGGGTGATGCATGTCATCATGAGATGGATCTAAGAAGGAAACACCATAGAACTTTACACCTAAGCTTGTAGAAGATATGGCAACTGATGTCTTGGAGAGCAACAAAACTATTGAGATGTTTTAAGCAATGGATATAATTAGCTTGAATATGGGTAATTTGGGTTTAAAGGTGTAGTCATTAAAAATTATATTAACCATAGTAAAAGGAAAAAAACAAGGATTATTTGGGCAAATGCAGAAGGAGTAGGAAGGCTATGACAAATATAAAAAAAAATGGGTGGGTGGAAGAAATAGAAATGGAAATGGAGAAAAATGAATGCTAAAATGATGGAATAGACAACAAAGAATAAAAAGCATAATAGGAGGTTGGTTGAGTGGACAACTCTACAAAAGGAATGCGAAAAACTAAAAAAGAAAGAAAAGGCATGGAACAAGACATAACATTAGTACTAGAAGGCAATAATAAACTATAAACATAAGAAGGAAGGATTGGGATGGGAGAAGGAATTTTAGCTGTAAGACCAAAAGATTGGGAATAATACAATTGAAAAGATGTCTTTATAAATTCTACACATGAAGTTTGTGGTTGAAGGAAAGGAACTTCATTGATAGAAGGTAAAAGAGGAGAAGGAGAAGGCAATCTTGGAAGTGTTAACACTGTAGAAGGAGATGTTAAAAACCAAGACAAATTTGGATGATTTGTTGGAGAAGTACAAGGATTTGGATCCTATGTATATTAACAACATATTGGAGGAATATGATGATTTGGTGCAATATTATTCTATATTATGCACCAAACAATAGATGGAAGATTCCAATGTTGAACCTGATGAATGGTGGGATCTAGTAGAAGTGTAATTCAAGGAAAAACTGTATAAGAATTTAGCTGCACATAGGAAGGATGAAAATAGGTACAAAAGGCATTTGTCTACCATTAAGGGGTAATAATCTCTAAACAAGTTAGTGCCATAGGCATCCTAGTAACTAGTAGTTACTAAACATAAACTTACCATCCCTTACCAAAGGGGTGAAACTAGTGGGATTAAGTAGTTCATGGTAATGAGTGGTTAGGTGTAATCCATCCGATCACCTATGAATTTTTTAAAAAAGGATTAGGATAAGGACCCTATTTTCATGGGGTCAACTTGGCAAGTTAAGGTAATTTACCTTTTCTACCCAGTAAAATGGTAAAGTTCAAGGGTAAATCACTAAGGTAGACACTGGGGTAAGGTAGAGGGTAGGGTAAAGGTAGCTGGTTAGGGTTACCCGTCAATTACCCATTAATTACCCATACCTACTCATCACCAGTGGCCAGTGTAGCGGCACCTCAGTGGCTCAGTCTTGGCATTTGGGCTCCAAAGACTGGAAGTCCATACGGACTATGGAATTCAAACTGAGGCCTGATTTCAGATTGAGTCCCGGATGGCTTGCTTAAAGATCGGTGGTGAAGATGGGAAGCTCCAGCAGCAAAGCCGGAGATGAAGATCGCATCAACGACGGTGTCGAATTCGATGCTGATGTTGTGGTGGTTGATTTGTGGATGCTTGTCGCGTAGCCTTGGCCCACAAACACAAGCGTGCATGTGGGGAATTTCCTTGGGTGCACACCCATGGGTGGATGGAGGGCGATCCCGTGGCACAAAAGGGGAAGCGCCAGTGTAGCCACTGCAAAAAATGGTTTTCAAGCAAGACCAACTGCTCTGGTTGGAAGGCCCATCTCTCCAACAAGCATGATCTTTCCCAGGCTGGTAGCGACAAGGTGTCGTCTGCCCCAGGTTCCGACGTTTTGGTACAAATGATGTTGAAGTCGATGTCCTTTCCAGATCATGTCACTCGCAAATACGAGAATGCTATTGTTGATTTTGTCATTGGTGGAGACATTTCATTGCGACTGGCAGGAGGCACACAATTCAAGGAACTACTGCAATCTCTGACAAATGGGTATTTGCCACCGTCAACGCACACAATCCTCAGACGCATCGTGGAGCTGTACCTGATCGTGAGGCCTTTGTTGGCTGCATTCTTCTCTTCGTTGAATGTCGCTATCTCATTGATGTTGGATGGGTGGTCGAACCGTAACCTGAAAGGTTCTATGTCGTGACTGCTCATTGAATCAACAAGTCGAAGAGCTTGTTGTTGACCATCATCGATGTTGCGAGTGGATGTGGCGTTGGTGTGCGTGTCGTTAAAGCCCTTTTTGAGCATTTGA
>Ga0116226_10002661_pt1 | contig 15612 bp, 15 predicted proteins | sample S1TSphfallax_FD_89692 | JGI IMG/M metagenome (GOLD analysis project Ga0116226, IMG submission 89692) | Host-associated microbial communities from peat moss isolated from Minnesota, USA - S1T2_Fa - Sphagnum fallax MG | ecosystem: Host-associated > Plants > Peat moss > Unclassified | place: USA...
AATGCCTGCACCTGACAAAAAATATATGGTCCATTTTGTACACAATTATGTTTCTATATACCTTTCAGTAATAGAGCCCAAGCAAGGCAACTCCCCCAACACCCTGAAAATCACCAGATCCATCTGCAAGCCCTTTGACAAGCTGTGGAGAGGAAAATAGTATCACTTAGCATCCTCAGAATCCACAGGACTGAGTATGTGTGCGGTTGTAGACAGTGCATTGGGATGCCTGAGGGAAACACAACCTAATGTGTTTGCATTGACACCCAGTGTGGTATCCTTTTAAACATCGCACTTCCTCACCTGGGAGGCAGTTTTTACCTGTGGACTCGCATACTGCAGATAGAAACGACCATTGCTCAATTCAATTTACTTACAATTTGCTTCCTAGCCTTGAACTTTTAGGGCAGGTACACAATATAGCAACTGATAGGAGGAACATCTCCAAGAGCTCCAGGAAAAACCCACAATTCCTGGTACATGATCCATTCTCTAACAAAAGCACCCAGCTCATCCCTGAGAGAAAGAATGTAATAACAAAAGTAGTTTTGAGATAAGAAATCACTACTAGCTCATGCAAAATAGCCACAAACATGAGAGAAGGACAGGCTCTGCCAGGGACCAACCTTTACCCATTCCAGCCTTAACTACACAATCTCTGACAGATGTGATTTGTTTAATAATGAGACAAATAATGACATGATGGACATGAAAAGAAGGAACCCAGATTTGCAGGACATGATGTGAGATTTGAAGGAACTTACAGACAGGATTTTGGGTTTTAGGATCTGCTGGTGGTGTTAGCATGCGCCGCACAAACTGCTGGCCATGAATGTCTCGTGATGTTACCTGCATTCAAAACATGGTAGAATGAACAGCTAAGAGCATTTTCTCAAGTAGCTGAAGACATTGTGGAAATCTGAAGATATTGTGGGTGCCAAAGAATAGGGAGACAACAACAACCCTCAGCTAGAATCTGTGTCTACTGCAATCTGGAGAGGTGGTCATTTTGGGTTTTCGTAATGGGTTGGTACCTCTACTGATTGAGCTTCATCAAGGCCTTCAATGACCATAAATTTCCTGCCAACTTCTGCACATCCAACACCCATCACATGTTGGTGAAAACACCATCATAAACTGATAACTCCGGACATCGATCTTTGCACAGAAAACAGAGTTTTGAAGCCCAGCCAGTGGGTGGGTGGGTGGAATGGGGTGGGGGGAAGAAGAGCATGCACCTGTTGCCACCAACAACAGCATTACGATCCCCATAACATCCCGGTAGTGCATTGTGTCACAAAGCTATGGGGGAACAACAATAAAATGTTCACTAACTTTCCTTTCTCCACAAACAAACAGACCCAAGAAAAGCGTCGATAAGAATGTGTGAGCGAAATGGATTGCTCAACAAAGTGTATTCCTCCACACACACACACACACACACACAAGTAACTAATGTAAGAAGATGATTTAGATATGTGCAAAATAGTTGTGCAAAAGAGACACATACATGCATGCAGAGAGAGAGAGAGAGAGAGAGAGAGAGATGCGACGGAGAGAGAGAGTAAGCTTGGCGACAACTGATTTGGTCTGTCAGAATCACTGATTAACACCAAATGGTGGGCCAGAATTAGAAAAAAAGATTTGGAATAAGAGAGACAGTCCGTAGAGACTCGAGACTCAGGCAACCTTTTCTTTTTTTGGCTGGCTATATATAACCACAAAACTATATTAAACATTAAAAGTGCTAAAGTCAAGTGCTTTTTTGAAGATTTTCTTGATCAAAATTTCAGTAAATCGCCATATTCCTATACATGGTTCAAGTATGTAACCAAAAATAAAGATGGATGTTTTTAAAAAACCAACTTCATATTTAGGTAGTAGCCAAATTTGGCTGAATGCAATATCGCCACTTTGGCTACATCACAAACACTGACAAAAACGAAGCACTGCTCGAGAGGTAGCCAGCCGGGGTGTTGCGGAGGGGTAGTGGGGCTAGCGATTGAGCGGTGGAGCTTCAATCTCTGAGCTCTTCTCACCCACAATCATCTCAGCTTGGATCTTCCGAGTCATGCTTCCCAATTCCACAGAAATTAGAAGGGTTGGTAGAATTGCAGCATATGATCAAACCTCTTTACGACTGTCATGCATGATTCCTTCTGTGTACCGCCACCACTCTTTTTCCAAATTAGAATGTCTGCGTTTTTTTGGACTAAATTTGGCCAGTTGGCTTTCTTTTTCCCCTCAAAATGGCTAAAATATATGTGTGTGTATGTGTTTTTTTGTTTTTGTAGTCGCCAGATTTCAACAATTTTTTTTGGAAAAATCGCCAGACTTCTCTACTGGGGTTTTAGCATGTAGCCAACAATATGAAGGATTCTTAAAATTTTAAAACCTTTCATACCTGGTGTATAGCCAAATTTGGCTGAATCTTTTTGTGGATGATCGCTAGTTTGGCTACAGCTCAAAATTGAAAAAAAGCCCCTAGTCCCCCCAATACGAGCTTCTGAAACAGAAGCAATCATTAGTCATTACCTCTGAGACACAAGCAATGGTCATTTATTGCTTCAGAGACACAAGCATTCGCCATTCATTGCTTTGGAGACATAAGCATTTGTAGCCATAAACAAGAATGTTGATTAAAGATTTGTATTTCATTTCTGGTTTATAGCCAGATTTGGCTAAATCTTCCTAGGGATGATAGTCACTTAGGATACATGAAGAAATCCCCTAGAAAACACTGCAACATAGGTAGTGCATTCATTTTCAAATTTCAAGATCAGCCATTCATGATTGATGTGTTACGCAATGAGCAAGAGGAGGAGAATTGAGCCTAATTATTAGAGGCAGGATGATTGGGGGGAGGGGGGCGGGAAGAGGACCCCACATGGACTTCTCTCCTTGCTTTTTGGTGTGGTTTGTCAGCTAAGAACACTGATGAGTGTATAAGAGAAGGGCTCCAAATGGGCCCCTTCCCACTAATGGCCTGGCTTGGCTGGCATTGCAAAATTAGGAAGGGTCCACTCCAGGGGTGATAGCTCAGTGCTATAGCCTCTGCCTTGGACCGTAGGATCTCAAAAGGGTTCTGCGTTCAAACCCACTAGTGTGTAGATGAAAGTCTTGAGGGGCCCTCTGCCACCAAGCTTGACTGGGGGGTGGCAAAGGGCTTGTCAGGTCAGGTCTGCTGTTTTGCTTTAGAAAAAGAAAGAAAAAAGAAAGGGTAGGAAAGGACCCATTTCGACATTTGCTCCATATACCCAAGGGGTGATGGTCCTGAGGTGTAGGGAGCATATAGCTATAATTCTCGAAACAGGGAGCCTTACCCTTTGCAAACAACTGCCAAAACTAGCTCAAAATAATAAAATCGAACTGTCAAGGGGCCTTATGAGTGTAATGGGAGCCACGGCATTCCTCTCAGCTGGGCAAAATTCTGCCTCACAATTGCTCTAAAGAACAAAGGCAAAACTGGAACAGGTTTTTCTGAGTCATTGTAAAACACACGACCTCTGATGGAAACATAATGGCTCTATTGGAGGAAACATCCACACTAGAGGAACCATAGGATAAGGGGACATAGGAGAAAATAGGAGACTTAAAGATAAGATTTGAAAAACATACAGATGTTGAATTGGACCTAAATATTGGTGCTAGGTCCACAAGGAGTGGACGTCAGGTAGACGCTACTTTGATTGCAATGGCCCATATCAAAAGTCAGAGATCAAAATGAATGGAATGTCCCTCCCACAAGGAGGGGAAGTTAGATACAAGTCAGTACTCCAAAGAGTGCAAGGGCCTGACTTCATATACTGTAGTACTGGGCTGCTTGGGCAGCAAAGTGCCTAATAATTGTTATATTTTTGTCATTTTCGGCAGTTAAAATAATAATGTTTTTCAATTCTAGGCGCTGTACTAAGTAATGAAGCTAGTAATCTTGAGGGTTCTTTTTTTCCAGATTTTCTGCATGGCATGTAAGAATTTTTCAGAACTTTGGAAATTTCAAAAACAATTAATTTGTGAATAACCAGCTTAGGTACTAGGGTAATAGACATTTGCAACTTTGTAACGTGTAATGGAAACCCATTTCCTAAGTAGTATCAAATTGACTAAGTGAAAGGATATCCTATGCCTTCAGTGTCCCACAACAATTTATTAGCACAAGTATGCAATAGTTGTCAAGTTGTGTGTGCATGTAAATTTCACCCCCTCAAAGAAGAAGCAAGTCCTTTGGGTGTTGATTTGATAGTTATTGTTGATGTAGAAATGGAATGGGAAATAAACCTATCAAGTTTACAATAGTGATATTTGTTCAAGTGCAAAACCTTCAAAAGTTCATTTTTAGTGTGTCTGTAACTAAAATAAGCCACTTTGTTAGGAACTGGAATTAGGTGTTTTTTCTAGGATTTTAGAAAAAGGGCAGAAAAAAAGTGGAGATCCCTTATTTTTTGAACTGAAAATAAAATGGCAACACATGTCAAAACTTATTCAGAAATTAAATGAATCCTTAAGATAGTTCATGGCAGAGTAGACCTGATTGCTCATAAATATTGAAACAGCAAAGGAAGTAATTACGTGAACCTAGAGGAATAAGAAGGGGAATAACTTAATGAGATGACAAGACGAACCAGAGCAACCTCTTTCTGGCTCCTCCATTAAATCAGAAGTTGAAATTTAGGCAATTCTTTAATAAAAAAATTCTTGAGATTTCCTATGAGAAAAAAAGTGACTACATTAAAAATGCTTTCTAGTGATATATGGCCAGTAAAAAAAAACACCAGTGAAACTAATCTGAAAGGAAACCTGGAAAGGACCAGCTTCTTGTTAAGCATGTTCTACCTAGATCAATCCATTACGGGAATTGAACCCAAAGTAGGTGAAATTAGATATGAGAAATGATGATAAATTTTGTTGGTGCAACACTTTAATATTCAGCCTTGAAGCTTCTCCAACCTTGAAGGTATGAGTTGTTTGAGTCAAAGGACACAAACTTGACTTAGGGTTTGCATGGTTTTCTAGAGTTTGCCTTGGATGTCATTTGTATATTTTGAAAAAATGATACACGCTGAAATATAGATATGAATGTCAAACATTGATATTGACTTTGGCGACAGGTTACAGAGGAAAGTAGAAAAATTTAGGAATCCTGCTGTATTTTGGGAACATGCTAGAACATATTGTCAAAATACTCATAATGTGATGATTTTGGGCCATTTTTTTGCTCTACCCTCTTTTTGGTAGCCAGGATGTAAAAATTAACCCCAAAAAAAAAACTGCTGATTAGTGCACAGACAGGTTGAGCTGAATTGGAGTTGTAAATACAACACTTTTTGCCTTTGTACAATCCTTTTACTTACCTCACTATGTGAAGGATTGACATTTTGGACCTAAGCTAAGTGCAAAATGTGGGGTGCATTATAAAAGCAAATATGTCCATAATGTACTACTATCTTTTATGCTTGAATATGAATTGGGGAAGGTATAAGATAAACGACTTGAAGTACATTCAACCCATTAATAGTGATACTTAAATGCATTTATTTCACAATTGCTAAAGTAGCACATGCTTAGAATACCCTTGTTTAATTCTCTAAATCATTCCAATTATATTTGAAATCATAAGTAGAGGGGCAAGGCCTTTGTCTAAATCTTTTGTTACAGCATTTGGGATGTACATACATACAAACATTGGACTAATTTATTATTAATTACAATATATCAACCAAATAACCACCATTAAAGACCTGGAAACATACACAACCAAAAAAAAGCTTTGGTAATTTCCAACTATTGGTACAGGTAACAGTAAATATTCAAAACAATTACCTAGTACCAGGAAAAAGTAAATCTTAAATATATACAAGCCAGTTAGGGTACAGAGACCAGTCAGGTATATACTCTAAACCTATTTTATATACTCGTTGACCCTCAAGCATATATGTAAACTCGTTACCCACTCGACAAATATCCTTTACCAGTAAGCTGGAATTAAGGAGTATATTGTGAACTCATCAGGACCAACCTACCTCCTTGAGTTGGAAAATGTAATTAGTTACCTATTCCAAACCCCCTCAACAGTCCTCTAAACCTTTGAAACCCCATCTGACTTGTAATCTGGAGCTACTGGAATACCATTTGCACACAAATGAAACCTGATGATGGCCATCCATTGATCCGCCCCATAATCTAGATGTACCGCTCTAGTAAATCCAATCCTCCTCCTTCCCAGTAGAAAGTAAGTGGTTTATTGCAATATCTGTTAGATGGTACACAACAATTCACAAACATTAGTGGTGCAGTAAACACAATACTTGAATTCTAGAGGAAGCTACCAATAAGCTAATGAAGAAAAACAAACCTCTCCATATGACTAATTCCATAAGTCCCCCCATAGATTTGATCAATGACAAGCCTAACAATGTTAGCAGAGGAGGAAAAATTTCAAGGAGTTTTATGCTTACCCGTAAAGTGTGGATCGAATTATAGTGGACCTCTGCCCAAAAGCTCAAGTAAATTTCTGCACCACCCTATCAAATGCCGTGTTAGATGCAGAAGTGGACAGGCCTCACTCTCAGATCAGTACAATGTAACTCATAAGATGTCTTCATGGACCTTCAGGTAAAGCTAGCAAGTTTAGAGACATTGCTTGCCATAGCCATGCACAAAGTTTGTTGATGAAATAAATGCCACGCGTTGCAACTATGGCTCCAATAAAGTATCACACCACGGGACTCTGGAGGATTTGGAAAGCACGGTAGTGACCTTGCTTTGACTTTTGCTGTGTGGGTACAATCTCAATAAAGCATGTGTCCTTGAAGGAGGTGACCAAAGAAATTCTCACACCATACTGCAACCCACCGCAACAGCTTTTTTAATGCTTTATCTCTGCGACTTTGAAGTTCAATTGTCGGGAAATCAGTCATTCTGCTCTCTCTCTCTCTCTCTCTCTCGCTCTTTGTTTCCATTTAAACTACAGATGGAGTCTCGGGTCTCAAGTCTATGACTCATGAAACATGATATGGAAAGTCTATTGGTAACCAGAAAAAAATAGATGTAAATTCATTCCTCCGTAGTGTGATTGGCATATAGTTTCTCGGCATCTCATCTTATCTCACTATCTCTGTTTCTCACTGCACCACTTAATTCCTGTTTGACTGAGGAATACTCCCATCAAGAAAGACAGTAATGGTGCAAACAGATCTGCAAAAGAGATATAGATGCAAAATACAGGCTAGTGGAAAGCTAACATAATCAGCAGCAGCTTGCAGTGTTACATGATCACCCCATTCACCACTCCTGCAATTCATCAACTCCAGGTTATCATCTTCAGGACCATACAAAATCAACTCAAATCCAAGACACCTAGGACAGAAATAACAGCATACAAAGACAAAGGGGTTTGTAAACAGCAGACTTGGCCATTTTTTCCAGGTAATCCCCATACTCCATCTGGACGTAACCCGAATATGCATCCGGAGTCATCCTGAGCTGCTCCCACCACCCACACATTGGATTTCCAAAAGAGCCTCATTACTGGTTGCATCCCTTCCTCTGATGACTACATAAGTTATTCCCACTCAGTCAACTACTATCTAGATACAAACCAAGTTTACTCTGTTTTTGCCTCCCAAGCTTCCCTGTGACCCCCTCCACCTAATGATGTCAAGTTGCACACCAGAATGACCAAAGGAAAAGAACAAAGGAAGATAGATCTACATGGTGTCAGTCAGTCCACAACTGTACATTGGATTTGATACCCATCCACTTTCTTCAGAAAGTAAAACTGAAGGTTCTGACACTGCGCTAAGGCCCGAGGGAGGTGGCCATTTTCCTTCCCTAAGGAAATCCTCTACAATTAAAAACATTCCTTTAAAGTCAAATACCATCACACAATGGAAGGGCTCACAGAAAAGCTTAGATACCTGCTTAACCACTGAGTCTCTCACAAAGTTGTGATACTCAGGAGAGTGATAGAGCTGATCTGATAATGCCCGAAACTGCCATCAGTTCAATCACCCAAACATGCAAAAGTGAATGCCTGCACCTATCACTTCCAGGTAAGTTTCAGTACAAAACTTATCTGCTAGGTGGACTCCAAAAGTTGGACTTCCCTTCAAGCAACTTCTCCGGACCTCCCACATTCACTTAGCCTAAACCATTCATTGTTTTATCAATTTGGAGCAAATAATCATTCAAGAACCCATATCCAGATATGATTTGGAAGTTGCCACAACTACTTTTGGACACAAGGGTTGCTGTAACAATATCTTCAGCCTGCCAACAGAGTATCACTGTCGTAGGATGCCTCTACACTCCAGCAGCAAGAAATAGTCACGCTACTCACCGCCTTAGCCACATATAACGATTTGCAGAAGTATTCCAGCATTATTCAATCTAAAATTCTAGAAGACTTAATCCACGCCCACATTTGGCAAGGATAATTTCTCCAATTGAAGACCCAATAATGTGGAAGGTCGGGAGGATAACCTGACAATTCCCATCACCTTCAATTTTCTGTTCACTCAGCCCATACAGGCTCAACCTGTTCTCCCTCCACCTCAAAACAGCCAACCCAACAGGTTTATCTCGTGAGGAAAAGGGAATGTCACCACAAAATGGTCTTACAATGACTTCAACTGTGATCCCACTCTGGACACACAATACATTCCTTGTACCCAAGTCAAGACATCTGAAAAAGGAAGTAATGGATTAGATGTTTTCACCTGTCCAGCAAGCGTTGATGATCTTCTGAGGCAACCTTTTGAGCTGGGATATCCGCATTAATTTTTGGAACATGCTGCACAGGTGTAGTCAACCTCCCCAGTAAACATGTGTTGAAAGCATTTGTTCTCAGAAAAATAGCCTGGTGATTGGAGTAAAAGATAGAGAGATTCAAATGAAAGCCAGATCTTGCTGCAGATTGATCACATTATGTAATCCACTCCATAAGGGAACTTAACAAAAAGCATGATGATTGAACTCATCTTGAATCTCTCCCCAAGCAACTGAAGTTGTAGGACTAAGTAGGAAAGTTGAGCATACAGGTAATGAGTTGAGCGTGGTAAGGCATCTTGCCATTTCTTTGTCATGTGGGCGATCCTCAGAGAGTACCAGTGATTTTTGTGAGTCGTCTTCTTCCAACTTGTAATGAGGAGCTTTGTGAATAAAGCTTGAATTGGTTGAATCCTGGTTTTCATCTTCAGCACTACAGATTCCCTCGCCTATTATCTCCATCTGTCCTTCATCCCAATACAGTATCACTCCATCTTGTCCCAAATGTGTTGAGAGCTGGCTGCATCTTGTTGCCACAGCAACTCCATCAACCCAAATCTGTGACATCAATGCCTGCACCATTTCAAAACAGAAACTGAGGCCTTATGTCCACCAAAGTCATGTTGTTCAGTTCATAGAAGAACCATCTCACAAGATGCTAATCTAAAGCAAGCAGTTACAAAGTCGGAATGATAAACCTGCAAATAAAACAATCTCAATAAATGGTATTGATGTCCTATTGCTCAAGTTGAGGACTCTAACTCCCTTAATCTTATAATACCATGACTACAACCCAAGACAAGAAAAGACTAGTTCTGAAATTCACCCAGGTCAGCTTTTCACTGCAATAAACAAGGACTTGCCACTGAACAAAAACATGTCTCTTCCTCTCCATAAAGTGCTAAATTGATGCTTTTGAGGGCCACACTTGCTCATAGTTGACAAAATTATTGTGCTATAACTCCCTCATAAATTTTCAAGATCACAACCAAAGAAAGCAAAGATGACTTTGGCATTGACAGACTCAACTTGTAAACACACATGCTGAGAAGAATTACCATGCCCTGAAAACCATGAACTAAATTTGTCATGCCAAATGCATTCCCATAGCATTTCAATCACGGGAATAGCAAGAATACAGCTCAGGCTACACCAAGCTAGCAGTCTACCTGCAAGTGTTCAAACAAAGGGACAATAGGACCTGTGGCTTCTGAGGTTTTGGCAGCAACTTGTCTTTCAAACTCCCAGGTAGTTATAATTTCATCATTGGCAACTGTGTTTCGCCCACGCAGTGTTGCCATATCCAGAATCCTATAAGGCCTATTTGTCGCACCTCGAACCACAGACAAGTTACCATCATCTCTTCATGCATCATATCATTCCATGACTCAACCTTCACAAATTCACTAGGGCATGGCATACCCATGCTTGAGGAAAACCTAATTGATGAGGGACAAACTTCTGTGAATGACTCATCAGCTCAGTGATCCAAAACTGAAAAAAGATTTGTAAAACTGACATAAATCTAACAGGCAGGCCAATGAAGTCAAAGATTTAACTGAGAAAAAAGATTCAAAAAATTCTGATACCTCAAAGGAATGTAGTTGCAGACTCTCCCTGTTCTGAAGAACGTCCTTTTCACATAGCCCAGAAATCAAGAAGCCTGTACAATTGGCATGCACACATGGATCAGCAGCCCTCCAGGCACAAGCAGTAAATTCTGCAATCCTTGTCAAAAGAATGTGGAAACACTCAGAAGATATATATCTGTATTGAAACATTTTCAATGCATCAACCAGCAGTGTGAGGGACCGTCTCATTGCAGTAAAACTGCTTTCCTGGTGCCGTTGTGCATGGATATGTAACTGATAACGGCAAAAAGGTATTCTCACGATTGTCCAATACAAGAACAAATCAACAAAAAAAAGTTTCACTGCAGCTGCTAGCCAGACTCATCCAATGTGCAACCGGCCACAAAACAAATTCCTTAAGCAAGATCGATGTCAGCCAGCTCAGAAACGCGAATTGAGACTACGAATCAACAACAGCAGATGCAATGACCGAAATTCTGTAGACGAAAGATCGCAACAAAAAACCTTGAAGCACGCAGCTTGATGTGATATACGAGACAAGAAACCAAAATTGTGGATGTCCGTATGCTTTCAAAGAACTAGTCAATTCGTTCAACGACGACAAAAACTTCTCTAGGATTCCAGACAACTTATTACCGATGTCCAGAGCAATTGTGGACATCTGTATGTTTTCAAAGGAATAAATATGCAGAACATTAAGTACATCATTATCCGCTGAGACTTCTTCAACGACGAGGACGACGAAAACTTCTCTACGATTCCAGACAATTTATCACTGATGTCCAGAGCAATTGTGGACATACGTATGCTTTCAAAGCAATAAATATGCAAAACATTAAGTGCATCATCAGTCGATGAGACTTCCTCAACCACGAGGACGACGAAAACTTCTCTAAGATTCCAAACAACTAATTACTGATCTCTAGAGCAATTGTGGACGTCCGCATGCTTCAAAGAACCAAAGGGGGCCATGGCGTGTTGTTGCTCACGTTTTTTCGGAATCGAGAATTTCTTAAGAAAATGCAAAACATAAGTGCATCAGCATCATCCCTCCGCTCAAATCTTCAAGAACGACTTCCGACGATGGCGACAACGAAAACTTGGATCTGCCAAAACAGAAGCGCATGAAATCCGGAACTAATTCCGGAATCTCTTTTGTGTTGAAAATAGAAGGTAAAATAGAGTGGCAATGGCGAATGCTTCGTACCTGTTGCGCTAAGTGAATGGACGGCGATGTCGTGCGATTACAGAAGAGACGTGGAAGGCAAGCTTCTTGTAAGTAGGAGGAAGTGTGACGGGAGAGAGAGTGGAGGTTCAAAGGGATTTGCTTTGGTTTGCTTGCTTACGGGCACAGACAGCAAGGGCCAGCTTGCTACTTACAGGACAAGAGTTGGGGTCCCGCGAGGCCCACCTACGTTTCGCACGTGGATGATGAGGAAAATTTCAAATGCTTCGACTGTTTATTCGTTCCCGCTAAGTTATAGTTTCTAAACTTATATTTATATGTAATGGCTAAGGACACAGGACTTTTCTGGGAATGAGAACACGGCACGAGGTGGTAGCTGTGTAAGTGTGCGACCTGAATTCATTCCCAGAACCAACCACCCCCCCCCGCCCCCAAGGTCGTTACCAGTGTTGGCCGGTTCTTGGTTTTCTCAGGAACCGTCAGGTCCGGGTCGAAATTTCTTTAAACGTAAAGACTCCCCAGTTCCGGTCCAGGCAATATTTTCAAAAATTAAGACTCTTCAATTTCGGTGCAAGGTCACATTTCCTTGACCAACCCTTTTCGGTCCAACTGGTCCAACTTTTAAATGAACCTATGGTTCTAGGTTTAGGCTGGGTTCAATTCCATCTTATTCTTGGGGATGCTTTGAAAGCTTATTTCAAAACAATTTTGATTCTTTTGAATTTTGGTGTTCTCAAAGTATTCTCACCAAGTTCTCAAAAAAAATTCATGATGTTCACATGACTTTTTTAAAGTTCCCAAAGTTTTCCTCAATATGTTCCATGAGCAACAATAAAAAAATAACATAAAAAATAGTTAGCCAACAATGGTCTCCACCCAAGTGCACCCTATTTGAGCCTATGTTCAACATAGAGAACAACTTGAAGAACATCGCAACATATTTGTGTAAAGGTCATTTTAATGCTACCATTGAAAATATCTTTACATATTAAAATTTAAGACTAAGGCCTATGACCTTGGAACTTAGACATAAAACCTAGAACCCAAAAACCTTAAACACTATCTAAACCTTAGACCCTAGCCCCTACTAACTTTAAGAACTGAACCATATTAAAAAATCCTTAAGGCTCACTGAGTCGGATTATTGGCGAGATCCGAATCTATGAAGACCTATCAAATCCAGGTCCATGTAGAACCAACCACCAAGTTCAATTCTTGGTAGGTCTGGGATCCAGGAAGATTCACTGGGTCTGATTCTTAGACCCTGAATCCAGATCTGGTAGAATTTTGAACAGATGTATTCACTAGAGTAGGAAATGGGGGCCAGAGAGAACCAGCACCCACCAGTGCACCAACGTGGATGGATGGTGCACTGATAGGATTCTCTTTTCTATCCCTGTGCCATCAGGTTGATTTTTTTTCTTTGCCATTTCTCAGCCCTAATCAGCCCTGATCTCAGTTTTTTTTTGCAACTTTATTTTCTCCCTGCCCCCTTCCCAGTTTTGTTTTTCCTTGATCTCTGTTTTTTTTTTGGAACTTTATTTTCTCCCCGCCCCCTCCCACCCGGGTTTTTTTTTGGCTTGCAAAACTTTTCCCACCCGCTGACCTACTATCCCCCATCGACCTACTCACCTATACATTTAAATTAAAAGTAGACTCTTCCCCATCTACCTATTCGTCTATAAATTTTTAAATGTGCTACTCTCATCCCCACCCACCTACCCACACTCATCTATTTATCTACTTATCAACACTTTAGGTGGGTACTTACCAAACCCCACCTACCTGGTTGGCACTCCAATAGACCCCTAATGGGTGAAAACAATGAGGAAAAAATAAAATGAAGGTATTGCATGGAACTTGGTCTTGTTCATTGAAGCAAATTAATAAGGGCACAATTAAAGTTTTTGTCACCCCCTTGTGTAAGGGTAATGCAAATAGACATTGGTGGTAAACATGATGTTTTAGTGTGTTTTGAGGGTATTGCAGAATCTTTTGAAAATCCAAAGTATGTGAAACCCTATATAATGAGGGTATTACATGTTGTACTCTGAAATTGTTTTTCATTATGGGGGGTATTGCAAAGCCAACACATTTATACATGTTGTACACATGTTTATCAAACAATTAGGTTTAGATTAAACAATTTGATTTGCTTGTTTTAATGGTGTACTTAAGCAAAGTGGATTAGATTTAGCAATATTATGTTTTTCAATTATTTATGTTGTTTAGCACTAAGGTTTTAGAATTCTGGGCTATGGAGACAAAAACCATTTATGATTTTTTGCACCTTTTAAGCCTAATTAAAATCAAACCTAATATGAATTTTGGGGGGAATTTGGCATTTGCACATTTATGCCACAATACATCTTTTTTCCTTTTTTTCTTGAAGAGATTGGAGAAAGGCTCAGTTGATAAACTAAACTAAGAGGTAAGAAACACACCATGGCTACCATTCATTTGTTTATTTCATTTAATTTCTCCAAATTAGGGTTTAATTAATGGTTATAATGAGGTTTCATTTAACTTGTGTTTGAATATTAGCTTCAATAGTGATTATGTGTTTTTTTTTTTAAGGTCATGTGTTTTTAGTTGTTTAAAATTATCATGGTTCATAGCATCCACCATTGAAATTATTTAAGGTTTAGTGTTCATTTTTTTAATGACATCCATGTTGATCTCTCCATGGGTGTGTTTTCATATAGGGCCAAAACTTCATTGAGCATCAATGGCATCACCCTTGAACATTAGCAATATGATATTCTCTCTTAATAAACTCCTTTTGTTTTTTTTTTGTTTTTAGCTTTTACTTAGGGAATTTTGTTTTTACATATGGATGGTCATGGAAGTATCAATTGCATGTGGGTATTGCACATTTTGATTGAAACCCCTACATATATTCAATTGATTATCTCCAAGAGGATAGGGAATTATTATTTTTACATAAATCTAAATAGCCATAAGATAGTTGGGTGGGCTTTTATTTCCATTTGTAAAATATTGCTTGTTTATGGGTTATGGTAAGGTTCACTTCTAAGGTTTAGGGGTTTTGTTGATTAAGGTTATTACGATTTGTAAACTTATGGGGGTATTCCATGGGTTTTCACAAGTTGGGGACTCCTATTACAAGGTTGTTTCTTCGACAATTCAAAGCATGGGGCGAATTCCATTGTCCCAATCCATCAAAATCCAAAACTTGGCAAAGTCACCTTTCTCAAATGTGGACTTGGTGTGGAAATATAGGTTTAAGCATGGAGGCCAAAACAAGGTGGCAATTGAAACCACATACATCCCCCATGCTCATGTCTTTGAGTTTTTGCAAGATGAATGAGGGAATATGCATACTATGGTTGAATGGAACATCTCCAAGAATTTGTCCCCTCAAAAAGTTATAAAAAAACTAATGATAAAAAATCACCTCAAACATACTTGGTATGGTTTCAAAACCTAAAAACCCTTTCCATTGGTCAATTTTGAAAATTCTAAAGTTAGTCATTTTTGTGTCTTTTGATTTGATTAAATGGAAACTATGTTTTGTACGTATGAATGTGGTTATGGGCCAAAGGACCACCACAAAGACCCCACAACCACATGAAGTCAATCAAGCACATTTGTTTGGCCCACTTTTCCATCAAGAGGTTTTACACATCCAAATGTAGTGGAAATCATTTTTTACCATCGAACTCACACTTGAGCCAATGGAGATCCTGCTCACAGTGCATGTGATATTGAGTGCATATCATGGATGTTGGCATATGTTCCACGTGTGTTTCATAAGTTGAAAGACTTTATGTGGACATAATTAGGGTTAGGGTACACCATGAAGCAAATTTATGAAAATCATAAAAAAAATTGGTGGGCACAGATGAATGCAAGTGAGCACATGACCCAGGATGATTTCCTACAACTCCAAGATATCGCTTATTTGGACCAAAAGCACAAGAAGGGCACTTGGTGCTTGCACAAAACTTGGCATTTTCCATCTAATCATGGGTTATGCTCATCTTGATGATGTCTTTTATTTCTAGGATGTAGGTGAAATGAATGGGATTCAAACATAAGGATCCA
>Ga0116226_10002662_pt1 | contig 15611 bp, 9 predicted proteins | sample S1TSphfallax_FD_89692 | JGI IMG/M metagenome (GOLD analysis project Ga0116226, IMG submission 89692) | Host-associated microbial communities from peat moss isolated from Minnesota, USA - S1T2_Fa - Sphagnum fallax MG | ecosystem: Host-associated > Plants > Peat moss > Unclassified | place: USA...
AAAGACGGAAGCATTCATCATTTACGCGGTTCGGGCCAGGTAACCCGTGACGCGGCCGGACTGCCGTTGCATATGATCGGGGCCAACTGGGATATCACCCCGCTGAAACAGGCGGAACAAGCGCGCGATGAGTTGCGGGCCCAGTTCGCAAGCATCTTGGAGAACATGAGGGGTTATATTTTTCAACGCACCATGTCTCCCGACGGCAAAATTCACCATCCATTTATCAGCGAATCGCTCTATCAGATGCTCGGCTTCGCACCCGACCCGGTGAATTCGTACCCTGACATACTGACGCTCATCTCGCCTTTGGATCAGGAACGCGTCGTACGGGCCATCCGGCAATCGGCGCGTGACTCTACGAAGCTTGAGATGGAGCTTCGGCTAGAGGGGCGAGATGGAAGGGAACTTTGGGTTAGCAGTAGCGCCAATATAAGGTATCTGGACGACGGGACGGCTATTTGGGATGGGTTTGGCACCGACATATCGGTGGAAAAGCGCACTGCACACCAACTTTTCTACCTGACATACCACGACAAGCTGACCGGACTTGAAAATCGCTTGGGCTTCGAAAGCGCCCTTGAGAATGCGGTCCATGAAGCGACCAGAAAACAGGTTCCGTTTGTCATATTTTTTATCGACATTGCTGACTTTTTGGAGATTATCGATACCTTCGGCGCGGTACGAGGTGATTTCATCATTCAGAAGACCGCTGAACGCCTAAAAATCCTCGCCGGTGATGGCGCTATTACCGCCCGCATTGCGAGCGATGCGTTTGCGGTTCTTAAGATGGGCACAACAAAGGACGAGACTAAGCATCTGACTATTGAAATTGGTGCCGTGCTGGGAGAACTCATTGATCTCGCTGGGGTGAATAATTCGGTCGCTCATCATGACGATAGTGCTGACCATAAGTGTAGAATTGAGGTCAATATCGGGATAGCAGGTTCTCAAGATGACGACGCCGGCACCTCGGCGACTTTTTATCACGATGCTGTATCCGAATATATGAAACGCTGCGACATTGCTCTGTACGAAGCCAAACGGCTCGGTCGGGGTAAATACTGTCACTACACCCATGACATCGATCATCGTATCCGTAACCGGATGTTGTTACGGCAATCGTTGCATCAGGCGGTCGTCGAAGGTGAATTTATATTGTATTACCAGCCCATCCTCGATCTGCAATCGGGTGAGATTATTGCGGCGGAGGCTCTAGTACGCTGGCAGCACCCGAAGCTCGGTTTTCAACCGCCGGACCAGTTTATACCCCTAGCCGAAGAGTCGGGGCTCATCGTGCCACTTGGTATTTGGGTACTCAAGACAAGCATGAACCAGATTAGGCTATGGAGACAGGCATTCGGCCTCCAAAAAATCGCTGTAAATGTCTCAGCTGTTCAGTTCGCGCAGGTCGATTTCGTTGATATGATCGAAAACTTACTTCTCGAGACCGGAGCTTCTCCGGACATGATTGAGTTTGAGCTGACCGAGACGACACTGATAGATTGTTCTAGCGACATGCTGGAGCGAATGAGCCGACTGCGCAGCCTGGGATTCACTCTGGCAATTGACGATTTTGGTACCGGCTATTCGTCTCTGAAATATTTGAGTAAATTGCCTGTCGACAAGTTAAAAATCGATCAGTGCTTTGTGCGTCAAATGACTGACGAATCGAACGATGCCACAATTGTTCGCGCGATCGTGGCACTCGGAAAAGGTCTCAATCTCGAAGTTTTTGCCGAGGGTGTTGAAACACTTACTCAGCAGAAGTTTCTTGTCGCACAAGGTTGTTTTTCTGGGCAGGGCTATTTGTTTAGCAGGCCGGTCCCAGCGGACGAGTTTGTCGCCTTCATGAACAGTACAAAGAAAATGCGATCCGTCTTGCTTAAGAATAAAGCGGATTCTCGCCGCGCTATCTAAAGAATATTTGACTTATAAACTATTTTTAATTTGTAACAGGTAGTTAGTTTAAATCGGATATCGTTTTTGCCATGACCTGGTTGGCTCCAGGAAGATAGCAAAGCGGCTTTGGGTTGTTCGTTCGTTTGATCAAACATAAAATTTCGTCAATTTGGTAAGCGTTAACTTTTTGCGGTTAGTTTTTCACCGGCCTTATCCCATTCGAAAGAAGATGGTTTCTGGCCTTTTTCGGTAAAATTGTATTTTTAAAGAGGTCAAGATGAAACGTATTTATCTCGTTCGCCCATTCGCCAAGGTGAACAAGTTCCGAGTTCACAATAATATTGACGTATCTTCACGTGACGGAGGATAGTCAAGATGAAGCGGCGGTCGGAAGATATGGCTCAGCGGCCGTTCAACCTCACCCCCGAGAAATACGTAAATTCGTTTGATCTAGTCATGAATGAACAAACGAAGAGGCCGCTGTTCGGCGTGACGGGACGGCCAAATGCCGCACGTTAACACGGATAGTGGGGTTGTTGACATGCCGGTCGAAGGATATCTAGGCATCAGAGCGACAATATCTGGTTCGTCCCGAAGCGGGATCGACAGCCGTTTTGCGGCGCGTCAGACCGTCTTAAAGCGAGGCCAGCTGATATTTGGTAGTTCCGGCTCAACGATTGATTGCATCATAAGGGATGAGACCCGCTTTGGAGTATTAGTCGAAACAGCGGTAATGACAACTATGCCGGAGCAAATCAAACTCCGGTATATCGGCGGCATAACGCTCGATGCAATTTGCCGTTGGGCTGTTGGAACTAAGATCGGCATTGAGTTTGTCGGGCTTGAGATCGACTCCGACATCAATCTCGAATCTACGAACCAAATCATCCTCCGGACTACCTCAATTGAAGTGTTCTATCAGGCAGTTTGCGACGAGGCCGTTGCGGCGGGGAAATTCGTTGGCGCCGCCTTCCTTGTTCCTGGCATTGGCGAGCGACTGCGATATGAAGCTGGCGCCGGTGATGGAATTACTCGACTTATAGACGCACTCATTTCCATTGAAAGCGGTGATCCCGGTGAGAGCGATCTCGTCCATACCGCCTTCCGGAATGGACAGCCCTGCCTCATTTTCGATTATCTGAGAGACACTGGCATGCGAGCTGGGAGCGACAAATTGATGGACCTGGATATCGGCGTTGTGGTCGCGATGCCAGTCGTTAATGGCGGCACTACATTCGGGGTCTTCATCTGGTTTCTAGGTAAATCTGGAGCGCTAACCGGCGCGGTCGTTGAGCGCATTGAGCAGATGGTCGAGAACGTTGGCTATACCTTGCGACGGATTCAACGTGAGGCGGAAAGCGATCGGCTTCGCTCTCTTGTCTCAGCATTGAGTGACGCCAACGAAGCAATGTTGTGTTCCCGCACAAGAGAGACCCTATTTCAGCTGGCATGCGAAAGTGCGACGCGGGGCGGTAGGTTTACTACTGCTGCTGTCCTGCTGGTTGAACCTACAACTAATAATTTGTACCGCGTCGCTTTGCGCGGCGCGGCGTTAGTTAGTCCCGCAGCAAGTTCTCTAGGATCGACCTCGAAGTTAGAAGCTACGCATGGAAACTCCGACCGCCATGAATTGGCAATAGAGGCCATCAACACGCGGCGGCCTGCAGTAAGCAATGATCTGGCAGCGGACACGCGGTTGTGCAGTTTCCAGCTTCCTACGTATTTTAAGGGCGCCAAGTCCGCAGCGGCGGTCCCTTTGTTCATCGGCAGCCGGGCGATTGGGGCTTTTCTCTGCGCATCTGCGGAACACAGTAACTTCACCTATGAGGTAGTCGACCTACTGAAGCTGATTTCCATAAATATCTCGTTCGCTCTTGCAAATATCGCGCGTGAGAATGACGAGAAAAAAGGCGATAATCGATTCGAGGATATCGCCACATATGACAGACTTGCAGATTTACCTAACAGCAGGATGTTCAATCAGCTGTTGAGCTTTTCAATAAAGGCAGCGAAGCGATATGATCGGCAATGCGCTGTACTCTGCATCAATCTCGATCGGTTCACAGAAGCTAATTCGGTTTCGGGCGATGAAGTCGGAGATGCATTCTTAGTTGAGATGGCTAGTAGGATACGCAGCTATGTTCGGGCCAGCGACGTCCTCGCACTGTTTGACAAAGATATGTTTATGATCCTGTTGAGCGAGATTACCGAGAGCAAAAAGGTCGCCGAAATTGCATCTGACCTGCTAGCGGCGTTCAAGGAACCAATAAATTGTTCCGGCCAAGACCGCCCCGTGACCGTAAGCATAGGTGTTGCCATTTTCCCATATGATGGCACCGATCCGCAGACCCTAACGATGAACGCCGACATCGCGATGCACAGGGCCGCGGTGGGGGGCGGGAACAGCGTTCGATTCTTTTCTGGCGACATCAGGAAGCACTCGGCCGATCTAATGGGGATCGAGACGGACGTGGCGGGTGCACTAGATTGGCGCGAGCTCTGCCTTCTATACCAACCTGTGCTGTGCTTAACGGAAGGACGAGCCATTGGGGTAGCGGCTTTGCTGCACTGGAATCATCCGACTCAGGGATTAATCCAGCCCTCGCAGTTTATCCCGTTTGCTGAAGAATGTAGCCTTGGTGGAGAGATCAGCCGCTGGGTTTTGCGCACCGCCTGCGAGCAGAATATGGCTTGGTCCAGGGCTGGACTGATGGTGGGGGCCATAACTGTTGACGTATCTCTTGGACAGATTTTGGATGACACCTTATTGGCCGATATTGATGCCGCGCTGGCCAAAAGCGGTATGGAGCCAAAACTCCTGCGGATTGAGATTACCGAGAATATGGTCGGTCGCAACGCCCATCGCGCTATTCGGATACTCGACGAGCTTCGGCGCCGCAGCGTTTCCGTTGCATTTAATCACTTCGGGACAGATTATTCCAGAATTTCAGTGGCAAAGAACTTTCCTATCGATACGATCAAGATCGACTGCTCGTTTGTTCCCGGTCTGGCGCTCAATTCGGAAGACAAGTTGGTCGCGCTGCGAATCCTCACGCGGGCGAAGGCGCTCGGTCTGAGGATCATCGCCGGAGGCGTCGAAACCATTGAACAGGCCGAGTTTTTGCGCCGTCACGGCTGTCAAGAAATTCAGGGCTTCCTGATAAGCAGGCCGATCAGGGCGGATGCCGTCTCAGCATTTCTTGGGCAGTCGCTCAATTTGTTGGCATCGCTACAAAAAACCGAAGACTTGTTTGTCCGGTGTCCGTAATTTTAAGAATAGGATATACAATGCCAGCTGGACAAAAAATTTATACAGCGCGCAGTAACACGCCCTTAGCCAATGATGGTTTCAGTGTATCACTGCGACATAAAGAAAATTGTTTAAGCGACCATGTCACGACCAAACTCCTTGAAATCAAGCCTTCTAGAAAAATGAAAGGGGAGTTCGATCAAGGAAAAAAGAGCGATCTAATAAATGGAGGAATGACGGACGGAGCGTTCTCAGAGAGTCCCGCGATTCAGTCGAAAGTTAAACGGCGCCGTGGTCCCTATCTTTCGGCATGGGAATCAGTCAATGCCGTACAACAATTCACTGAATCTTTGTCGATCAGCCAAATCGGAGAAGTTTTGCAGCTGCTCTCGAGCTATTCAGCAGGGAAAACGGCAATTCTTAACGCTGCAAAAGATATTGGAAAGGCTGCACTCGCGCTGCCTCAAGTAGATGTCGCCGACGCGGTGGACTTAGACGAATTGCTTCCTCACGCCGGAGACTTACTAACTTCTTTAGAGGTTGCAGTTCTGATCGCACAATCGCAGCAAAGTATTAATCAGCAAGCCCGAAATGGCCGCTTGCTCGGGCTCAGGTTTGGATCGAGATGGAGATTTCCAAGTATCCAGTTCGTCAATAGGGAGGCCGTTCCCGGACTTTCATCTGTTCTAAGGGCCGTAGGCCATCTTGATCCGTGGCAGACACTTTCGATCCTTATTATGCCCAGGAATTCGCCATCGAAGCAGCCGCTAACTCTTCTCAAGAACGGAGACAGATATGCTGCGATCGAAGTTGCAAAAAAATTAGCGGGTCAGCTGCGTCATCGGAATTTCTCGCAGGACGTTGTGGGACTTTAGGGTTGGTTTCAGAGGCCGACTTGCCTAGCGATAGCAAGTACACCTTTTCGGCAAGAACGAGAAAAAACGAACGCAACATCGAGGTGACATTGAGGAGATGCAGCATGCGAATTTCCATTCTAAGTGGCCATTTAGAGATTTTTCGGACACCGCGACGGGAAGGCTCAGGATTTGAGACTAGTGAGGCACATCAAATTGATTTGACGAGGTTGCAAAAAAGACTAAGCCAAATTAGCTCTCTGACTAGAGCTCCCGATCTTTCAGGGAGCTCGTGGACGCGAAGGATTTTTATCCATGAATAATTCTAGTCCACTGTTCACCCCATCTAGTTCAATGTTGGCTGTTAAAGAGCGGTCCGACACCTCGCCTCCGCAGCTGGCCAGTCGGGAGCTTTTGCTTGAAGAGTTGCACTTAAAGCGCCAGAACCGGAAAACAGATGGGGACGTGTTCCTCGTCGTTATAAACATCGCCGATACCAAGGCTTATGATGAAATCATCCGAATATTCGGGTATAAATTCGCGGATAATATACTGAGTATTCGCCTTGAGAAATTGGAGTTCATCACGAAATCGATGACGATCTACCAGGTGGGTTTCTGGAGTATCGGCATAATTTATGCTCCTTTAAATGATGAGGTTGCCGAAAAGTATTTCGATACGGTGGTTAGCCATTTGGCTACACCGATCATTTGCAGAGGGATCCCAATACCGATAAAGGGTGGTGTCGGGGTATGTGACCTTGCAAAAGGCTTGGGCTCAACGGAAGATCTTCTGCAATCGACATATATAGCGGGCCAGACAAGCGGGCGGATGGCGGTAGGTTGGAGTACCTGCAACTATAACTTGGCTGCCAACAATCGCCGGGCGTTCTCACTAATAGCTGATATTGGCTACGCGCTTTCATCGACGAACGAATTTGAACTTTTATATCAGCCTCGTATGGCGCTCAGGAATGGGCGGTGTATTGCAGCAGAGGCGCTACTGCGATGGTCGCATCCGAGTTTTGGCTCGGTAGCTCCCAATGAGTTCATCCCTTTGGTGGAGATGACAGGTCTGATACGCAATATGACGGAATGGGTATTGACTCGCGCGATTGCCCAGGCTGCACATTGGCACAGAAGCGGCTCTTATCTTAAAGTCTCAGTAAACATTTCTACGCGCAACCTAGAAGAGTCCGATTTTGTAAAGCGTGTCGAACATATGTTATCTCGTTTCGGTTTAGCGCCAAGGTACCTCGAACTGGAATTGTCAGAGGGTCAAACTTTCATCGACCCCGATTTGGCAATAAGCCAGCTTCGTGTGCTTCGTCAGACGGGCATTAGCATTGCAGTTGACGATTTTGGTACCGGATCAAATAGCTTTACCTACTTACAGACCACACCCGTAACAATTATCAAGATCGAAAAATCGTTCGTTCTTAATATGAAAACCGAGCCGAAGAACCAGGCTACGATTAAGGCGATGATTGGGCTAGCTCATTCACTCGGCATTGAGTGTGTTGCTGCGGGGGTAGAAACTCAAGAAGCTCTTTTGCTCCTCACGAACTGGGACTGCGATTATGCACAAGGCTACTTGTTGGCTAGGCCAATGGACGCGAGCGCTTTCGAAAAATGGCGCGAGAAAAACGTTGTTAGTTTATGAATTCATCTGGAGCGTCATACTTGTGTCGAAATCAAACTAGCTATTTTCCTAAATGAAATCCTATCAAATGGCTATTGATGTCCTGCGGATACGGATCGTAAACGACCGGACTCTTCTCGCGAATCGATCTAGTTCGCACGGCCCGCGGGCATGGGTATTTTTGTTAGGCTCAAAGCTATGAAACAGTCGTCAATTGAGCAGAAGGTTTTGCGGAGCTTTCTGATAGCGTTATCCTGTGCGATTGCCATTGGCACTACGGCGTTGTGGCTTCAGATTGAGTCCAATACGGCGCAGGTGAGTGTGGACCACGACCAGTCCATTTTGCACGCTGTGGACCAGGTGTTGCAAAGCGAAGTCAACGCCGAAACGGGGCAGCGCGGCTATCTCATCACGGGGAAACCAGCCTATCTTCTGCCCTATAATGTCGGCTTGGCAGCTGTTCAAGGCAATATCGAGCTGTTGCAATCCCTTTTGCCGGATACGCCTGCCAACCGTGCCGGCATAGCGAGGCTGCGCAGCCTATCCGCGTTCAAATTGTTGGAGATGGCGGATACCATCCGGCTCTACCAGACTTCAGGCTATAGCGCAGCAAAAGCCCTGGTTGACAACAATTCGGGCCAGAACGCCCTCGATGGTATCCGGGTAATCCTCGCTCAGTGGAGCACGCTCTATGGCGACAAGGTCGTGAAGGAGCGCAGACAGGCAAACAGTCTGATATGGCGGACGGACGGTTCGCTTCTCCTGACCGGCGTTGCAATGTCCGGCCTGCTACTCTGGGCCTACTGGCGGATCCTCCGGGATCTCAGGCAGCGCCGTGTTCTAGCCAACTTACTGGCGCATGAGGCCAGCCACGATCCGTTGACGCAATTGCCAAACCGACGACTATTTGGCGAATGGGCGCAGTACGCTTTATCCCAGGCTGAGCGGGAAGGGCAGCAGGCCGCTATCTTCTACATGGATATCGATGGCTTCAAGGGGGTGAACGATAGCTTTGGCCACGCCCGCGGCGATGTGCTGCTGCAAGCGGTGGCGGCGCGTCTGAAGGAGGTGACACGGGGCGGTGACGTGGTGGCGCGCATCGGAGGTGACGAATTCGCCGTTCTGCTACCAACCGTATCGAACGTCGGCGACCCCGCCGGCCTCGCGCAGAGGCTGCTGGAAGCTCTCACGAAACCGTTTCCTGAAGCCGGCGGGCTGAGCGTCGGGATGACCATCGGCATTGCGATCTTTCCGCTGGATGCCGGGACGCCCGAGCTACTCATCTCTGCAGCGGATACGGCGATGTATAACGCCAAAAAAGCCGGCGGCCGCCGCTACGCTTTCTGTAGCGAGCTCCAGAAAAGTCTGCAGGAGCGGGACTTGCGTCTGCGCGCTGATCTGTTCCACTGCGCCGCCCGCGACCAGCTACAGGTGCTCTACCAGCCAATCGTCGACATACATGGCGCAATTCGGAGCATGGAGGCACTGGTGCGCTGGGATCACCCAGAATTTGGGCGTATCGATCCACAGGAATTTATTCCGGTGGCCGAGCGCAGCGGCGCCATTTTGCAGATCGACCGTTTTGTCAGGCAAACCGTGATCAAACAGGCGGCGCAATGGCTGGCGGCGGGACACTTAGTCCCGATCGCTGTGAACATGAGCGCGGTAGAATTTTCTGCGGATAGTTTGCTCACATCACTGCTTGAGGATCTGGACGCCCACAAGGTAGCACCGCAGTATCTCACGATTGAGTTGACTGAGACATCGCTCCTAAAAACGAAAGCGGCCGAAATGTTACGACGTTTAAGCGGCGCCGGGCTGAACATGGTGTTGGATGATTTCGGCACGGGATATTCGTCGCTGTCTTATCTTTTGCATTTTCCAATCAGCGGGTTGAAGATAGACCGGCTATTCGTCGACAAACTGCCCGACCATAGGGAAAGTCGGCGCCTCGTAACAGCGATATTACAAATGGGCGCCTCTCTAAACCTGATTGTCGTGGCGGAAGGCGTAGAAACTGCCGAGCAGGCGGAATGGCTCGTCGCGCAGGGTTGTACGCGCATGCAGGGCTATTTCTTCGGCAATCCGATGGACGCAGCCGCCATGGAGATAAGGCTCGAAGAGGCGGTTGATCTTGTCATATGTACGTGACCTAGCTCGACATCCTTGATGGCGATCCCCGCTTTTTGAGAGAGTATTGAGTTCCATTTATACTATAACCCAAGTCAACGTGGTGACCATTTGTTTGGACCAAAAGCAAGGTTCACCAGAAGCGCATTAAGCCGTGCTTCACGCTATAGTGATGCTGGGCACCAGCCCGTTGTCGTTGCCAAAAATGTCCACAATGGCCGCATGGGCTAAGCCATGTCTCGCCGCTAAAGGTCAGCTGGCTACGCGCTTTTTTCCGATACAGCATCAGCAAAATATGATAATCTTAACAAATTGACCTTATAGGCTTGTAATGTTTCGTCTAAAGAATTTATTTTCTATGCTGCTAAGCCCAATTTGGGTCGGCAGCGAGGCGGCACTGCGGGATTGCTTCAATGAGTCCTCAATCCCAACATTCTTGCTATCAGGCGACGATAAACTGGTTTACGCCAACCGGGCTTTTGGCGATCTGCTTGGCTATGATTGGGCGCAATCTACCGAGCTCGGAATAAATACGATCGTTCATCCTGATGATGTCGGCCAGGCTCGCGCGCAGGCTGTTAGTGTGGCGCGAGAAGACCGGGCAGCTAGCCAGGTGGAAATCAAATATCTTCGTAAGAACGGTGATGCATTATGGGTGCAGGTGTCGGTGTCCCGGTCGGGCGGCAGCCGCGGTCATCCTGCATATCTCATTGTTCATGCTATTGACATCGATCGACGGAAACGCACCGAGGCGGAACTGGCGGTCGTTGAGAGAAACTGGAATTTTGCCCTCGAGAGCGTTGGGTACGGTTTCTGGGATCGTGACCTGAAAAATGAACGAGGATTCTATTCTCCGGTTTGGAAACGGATGCGCGGCTTCGATCTTCCGGATAAATTTGACGATGGTTTCGATCGCTGGCTAAGCAGGGTTCATCCCGACGACCAAGCCCGCATTTTCCGGGAAATGTTCGAGTTCGACCCAGCGAAATGCACCGCCGGCAAAAGCGAGTACCGGGAGTTGCACAGCGATGGCCACTGGATGCGGATCGTCACCTGGCGGAAAATCATCGAATGGGGCTCCAACGGTGAGCCCCAGCGGATCATCGGGATCGACACGGACATCACAGAGCTTAAGACCGCCGAGGAAAAACTCCAATTCGCGAATACTTTACTCAGGACTGAGATGGATGCGTCTCCCGACGGCATCCTTGTGGTCGATCAAAATGCCCAAATCATTTCATATAACCAAAGATTTGCCAATATGTGGAAGATCCCGCCGGGCCTTCTTAATGCCGGGGACGATATGCCAGTGTTGACCGCCGTGACGTCGGCTATGAAAAATCCAGAAGAGTTCCGCGCACGCGTTCAATACATCTACGCGCATCCGGATGTGGCAACCCATGATGACCTAGAAACCACGGACGGTAGATCGATCGATCGCCATACCGAGGTACTCCGCACGCCTTCCGGGGAATATCTCGGTAGGGTCTGGTTCTTCCGCGATGTCACCGAACGGAAAAAGGCCGAAGAGCAGATTTTGCATCTGGCGCGCTACGACGCCCTGACCGGCTTGGCGAACCGTAGGGTATTCATGGAGGCGGTTGAGCGCGCGACGGCCGGCGTTAAGCGAGGTGGCATGACCTTCGCCGTGCTTTATCTCGACCTCAACCATTTTAAAGACGTGAACGATACCCTCGGCCATCCTGTCGGTGACGAATTGCTCAAAGCGGTTGCAGGCCGGTTGCGGTCAGTCACGCGAGACAACGATGTCGTCGCGCGTTTCGGTGGCGACGAGTTCGCGGTCATCGTGAGCGATGTCAGAGAGCCAGAAGACGCTGCTGCCGTCGCGAAGGCGCTGTTGAAGGCAATGGAGGTTCCTTTTGTAGTCCAGGGCTGCAATATTCGCAGTGGCGTAAGCATAGGAATCGCGGTTTTTGGGCCAGATGAACCTGGCGCCGAGACAATGCTCACGCGCGCGGACATTGCCCTCTATCGGGCGAAATCTGAGGGAAAATCCGAAGGAAAGGAGGGGTACCGGTTTCACACGGATGCAATGGACAACGAGATCCGCACGCGCGTCATGCTCAGTTCCGAACTGCGCGAGGGCATCGAATTAGGTCAGCTCTTTCTGGTTTACCAGCCGCAGGTCGAAATCGCGACTGGCCGCATTATCGGCGTGGAGGCGCTGGTTCGCTGGCGTCATCCAGTGCGTGGTGTGCTGGGACCGAAGACTTTTATACCGATCGCCGAAAAAACCGGACTCATTGCGGCACTCGGTCATTGGGTGCTCCGCGAAGCTTGCAACCAGACCAGAGAATGGCTCGATGCGGGAATTGCGCTTGACGTGGTTGGCGTCAATCTCTCGGGCGTACAGTTCAAGAGAACATTCGAAATGGTAGCGGAAATCGAGGCCGTCCTCGTGGAAACCGGCATACCGCCAGACAAGCTGGAATTCGAACTCACGGAAACGGTTCTCATGGCCGCGAGCAAGGAACATAATGACGTTCTCAGCCGGCTCCGTCAAACTGGCATCAAGCTCAGCATCGACGATTTTGGCATCGGCTATTCCTCGCTCGATTATTTGCGCCGTTTCCCCGTGGATCGGATCAAGATTGCTGGCGTATTCGTTGCCCAGATCACGGCGGAGGCGGGGAGTGCTGCCATCGTAAAGGCGACCATTGGGCTCGCACGGGAATTGGGTATCAGGGTCATCGCCGAGGGCGTCGAGACGTTAAGCCAGCTTGAGTTCCTGCGGAGCTGGGGCTGCCTCGAAGCTCAGGGATATTTCTTTTCCAAACCCCTCGCGGCCGAAGATATTTCGCCGATCCTGAAATGCGGTCAAATCCGGACGGAGCAGACGTTCACATCGAATAAATCCGCTTTGCCTGTTGATCTGGCGGGATGAGCAGCGAGATGGAGGAGTTCGCCGGACTGCGCGTCGAAGCCTTAGCCGCCATAATGCAGACGCTCAGGCCTCGACGATCCTCGCGGTTGCCGAATGTGTGGTCCACGTGGATATTACGTGCCTAAACGCCTCCGGCGCGTTCGCCATCGTGCTGCAAGTCCAAATCCTTGGTCTGGGCGGCTATTATGTACTCATATGCCGCCGGTGGCATATGATAGCCTCCAAGGCCCAAGTGCCGAATAGGAAGGAACCGCATGCACGCTACCCATGCGCTCGGTTCGCTTGCCGGACCACTGGTCGGCTTCGATGATTTCCTTGCCGTCGATATCAGCATAGGCACCATCGTGGCTGCCGAGCCTTTTCCGTAAGCGCGCAAGCCCGCGCTCAAGCATAATTGACTTTGGCTCGGCCATCGGGCGTAAGAAGTCCAGTGCTCAGATCACCCAGCAGTATACGCCGGAAGCATTGCTCGGTCGCCAAGTGGCGGCCGTGGTCAATTTTCCGCCTCGTCAGATCGGTAAGTTCATCGCACCAAGGTGTTGACGCTCGGTTTCGCCGACTCTGCTTGTGCGGTGGTGTTGTTTCAACCCGATCACTCCGTCCCGAACGGTAGCCGCTTGTTTTGAATGTGTTAGCGGACGGCAAAAGCTGGAGCAAAGCGGAGCCAAGCATTTTGCCTAGACTGACTTTTAGCACATTTATCAGTTGTGTAACCGGTAGCTCGTCAGGATCATAACCTGAGGGCCGCACGTTCAAATCGTGCCCCGAAACGAGCAAGGAATTAAATAAAAGAATAATTGTTTCGCAATGCGTGGGGAACACAAGAGATTGGCTTTTCGGCCTCACGTTTTATCTATGCTAGTTTAGATTATCGAATAAAATCAGAGATATATGGAAAAATGAAGGCCCTTTTTCAGTTTGCAAAATTCTAACACGTACAGTTATAAAATCGGAAAACACAAAGAAACATGATTTTATCTGTTCCAGAGAGCGAGCTTCACCATGATCAGACACGGCACAGATACTGACACCTATGTCTGCCTATGGTGGCAACGCGTTAGTTGAGTGGGAAGCAAGTCGATCACGAAATCGTGTAGCGGAACTCGTTTCGTTCGATGACATTTAAATTGCATAGTACAATGGTGCGCTGCAATATTACAAAACGTAAAACTTTTCGTAATTCCTGAGCTGCTGTTGGGTTCTCAGCGCGGCCTACCGTTTTGGCATCGTGATCTGATGTTAAAGTAGTCCACTGTGTGGGGAATTTGAAGTCGCTCATGCCTGCGCCAGGAAGAGTGACATGACAGATCTATCAGCATTAAATGATGTCGCCGCACTCGAAAATGCGCTGCTTGCTCATGATATGTTCGATAATTCGCCGCATGGTATGTTTAGAACAACCCAAACTGGACGATATTTAAATGCTAATGGTGCGCTCGCAGCACTCTATGGCTATGAATCGCCTGCAGCGCTCTACAAAGCGCTAACGGCGATTGACTGCCAGCTTTATGTTGACCCATGTCGACGCGACGACTTCGTCCGTCAGGTCGCGGAAAGCGGCCAGGTTATGGATTTCGAGGCGCAGGTATATCGGGCCGATGGTACGATCATTTGGATATCGGAGACCGCGAGGGAAGTAAGGAACAGGAATCGCGAGTTCCTCTACTATGAAGGCTCAGTCATAGACATCACTGCACGTAAACGCGCAGAGCATGCTCTAGTAATGGCGGCAGACCGTGAGCGCTTACAGAAGCGGCATTTCGAGACGGCACTCAATAACATGTCGCAGGGGCTTTGTTTATTTGGTCCCGATGGCGGGTTGATCGTCGGCAATCGGCGTTTCACAGAGATGTATCAGCTCTCCCCTGAGCTTCTTGTTCCCGGCATGACTCTACCGGCGATTATGAACATGGTGACCGCGGCAGCTAGCGTCCTACCCACTGGTCGCCCTGGCTCTAATCCAAAGGATGGTACATTAGGCCGCGAGCTTACCGCCTTGGTGATGCGCCGACAGAGCGCCATACTCACTCAAGAGCTTTCCGACGGCAGGATCATTACCATTGCACACGAGCCAACATCGGATGGTGGCTTTGTCGATACTTTTACTGACGTGACCGAACAGCGGCTGGCCGAAGCCCGGCTGGCCTATGCTGCGGCACATGACGCACTGACAAGCCTCCCTAACAGAGCATGCTTTTATGAGCAGCTTCGTAAGGCCCTTTATAGCACAAGACGCGACAATTCCTGCGCCGTTTTGTATGTGGATCTTGATCAGTTTAAGATGGTGAATGACACGCTCGGGCACCAAGTCGGCGACAGCCTACTAAAATTTTTAGCAAATCGTTTGCAGAAACTTACTCGCAGGGGCGACACCGTTGCCCGGATCGGGGGCGACGAATTCGCCATTATTCAGACGGGCATGACCAATGCCAAAGACACCGAAAATCTGGTGAATAGGCTCCTAATCGATCTTTCCACACCCCACCAGATCGACGGCCATACGATCCTGACGAGCGTGAGCATAGGCGTCGCTTTTATACCTGGTGACGGTCGTGATGCCGATCATGTATTAAAATGTGCGGATATTGCACTTTACCGGGCCAAGGAATTGGGCCGTAACCGATGCTGTTATTTTGAGCCCGGTATGGACGCACTCATGCTTCAGCGTCGCGATCTTGAACATGAACTCTCAGCGGCAATTGCAGGTGAAGAATTCGAAATCCATTACCAACCGCAGCTCGACCTCAAGCGCGATGTTATTGTCGGCTTTGAGGCGCTTTTGCGGTGGCGTAGCCCGACGCGTGGGTTGGTGATGCCGGCGGACTTCATCTCGGTTGCCGAAGAGACAGGGTTAATAATTCGGATAGGTGCATGGGTATTGGAGACGGCTTGCCGGGAAGCGACGACCTGGCCGAATGACACGAGGGTT
>Ga0116226_10002663_pt1 | contig 15609 bp, 8 predicted proteins | sample S1TSphfallax_FD_89692 | JGI IMG/M metagenome (GOLD analysis project Ga0116226, IMG submission 89692) | Host-associated microbial communities from peat moss isolated from Minnesota, USA - S1T2_Fa - Sphagnum fallax MG | ecosystem: Host-associated > Plants > Peat moss > Unclassified | place: USA...
ACTTTTGAACGGGCACCAGCCTGCCACCTCCAACAGTCAAAAAAAAATCATCCCCAACATCGGTTGATAACAACCGTCCGAATAAAAACGGACTCAATCCTGCGCCGTCCGATCTTGACACCTGTCCCAGTTGTTAATTATCTTGGGCGTAAAGAGAAGCCAAAGGAAACGTGTGTCGTCTTTCTCTTGAAGCTTCTTCTTCTCTTTCTCTCTCTTGTGCGGGTGGTCTCCAAACCCTGGTTGCACTTGTCGCGCTCCAATTCCCATGCTTTTCTACTTGTCTGTCTTCGATTACAGCTTCTGAAGATTGCACGCGCTTTCCTCTCTCTGCTCATTATTTTTTTCCCGGTAGCCGTGAAGCTTGCCGTAAGATTTCTGTTGATTTTGTTATTTCCTCTACACTACACTCCCTCGTGCTTGTGTGCCTGTGAATCTTTCTTTCTTGCCCTCCGTCGTTTGCTATCTTGGTGCTTTCCTTTCCAACGGTGTGGGGAATTTGCTTGTTTCCTCGCAGAGGTCTGCCGATCGATCTGCTCGGGTTGTGGATTCTGGAGGAGCTTTATTGACGCCCGCCCGCCCGCCCGCCCGCCCGCCCTCCTCTCTTGAAAGTGTGTGCAGGTTTGAGTGTTTATTCTGAAAAAAATTTGGTCTGGAGTTGGTTTGTTTGCGATCGTCGGTCTCCTCGTTGTGACGTTTGCTGGAAGCATCTATTTGCGGGGGATTTCTTGGTTCTCAAGAAGGCTCTGTGAATCCTGTGACTCTGTGTCTGTCAAAATGGACTCTTCTTTCGTAGGTGTTGCTGGGCAGCAGCAGGTAGTGCATGGGGGGGCATACCGAGATGTCATGGTACCCCAGAAGCGGAAGTGGAGGAACAACAGCGGGCCGAACCAGAGGTTTAGGAAGAGGAGTAAAACGCAGCAGCAGCAAGGTGAGAAACTCACGGTGGTGCGGGCTGCTGGTGTTTACGACCCTCCAAGATTGAAAGACTTGCAGCGTCAGAACCGCTTGAAGACAAGGAAGTACTTTCCAAGGAGAAGGAAGAGCGTGCCGAGTGCTCCTTTCAATAATAGCTCGTTTCTGATGAGAGTTCGTCGCTCAGGGGGTTTGGCATCAATCGTTTCTCCTGCTACTCCTGCCTTTCTTACAACCCCTGTCTTTTCTCCTGCACCTAACTATGGTAGGGAGGGTGGTCTTGTAGAGGAAGTGAAAGATCTTGGCGTCAATGGTTATGGATCTATGGCAGGTTTTATCCATCTGCGAGCATTTGATGACGATGATGATGATGATGAACAACCAACCAGCACTGCTACTGCTGCAAACGAATCCAGTAGAATGGTCATTGCTCAGCCACCATCATCCAGTACTAGTGCATAGTCCTCTGTCCAACAGCTAGAGCAGAGGCTAGAGCAGCGGTTAGATCATGATGTTAGCCGGTTTGAAATGACTTACCCTTCTTCCACACATGGCATGAACAATTTTTCTTAGCTCTTGGAAGTACGTCTTGTAGAGCAAAAAGGCCATATTGCATATCTGGAGGACGAAAACCTTACATTGAAAGAGCGGCTGTTCTTGATGCAACAAGAGCTCACCAAGCTTCGACAAAGGGTGGTACAGGGAGGTGTGTCTGTTGTTGTAGATGAGCACGAGGATGCATGTTCTAATTATGGAAGTTCAGATTAGGTTAGTCTCAGTCAAGTCAGTTTTGAACAATGATATGGTCTTACGGTTCTTTTGTGCTGCTTGGCTCTAAGGTGGAACTTATCAGCTGGGGACAGACATGATGCGATTCGATTGCTTTCTATTGTTGGAGGACTAGAGGAGTCCTCTCCCGTAAGGGGTTCACATGCTTTTCCATGTAAGTGGATTGGGCTGGCCCTGGGTGTTGTTAGATATTAGATCTTTGATCCATCTAACAAATTCTCATGCTTGAATTGTGATTTTACAATTATGGCACTTGCCCATATTTGTCACTTGAATGTCAATTAACAACTTCTTCAGCAAGACCTATGACATATGCTTTAATTCATATGTTCATTACCTCCAAAACTTCCTCATGACATTAATCAATTTTTATAAAACATTCCAAAAAGACAAAATAATTACACATTCACTTGCACAACTAAACTCCCAATACACCACATGCAACTTGACACATCAAACAACATATATTTTTAAAAACCTTTCAAAGTTGCAATTCTCATTAACACCCACCTCATCCCTCATTTATGAAAAATGGTTTCAAAAACCCTAAGTAATAATTTTCAATCCTTGCATTTCTTGCATTACATTCAAATTAATAAGGTAAAGTCGATGAGAAATGAGACACAAATTGCAAAGCGCTTAAAAATACCACCTAGTCAAATTGGTTAGTGGTTTGGTCAATAAGACCACCTAATTTAGTCAAATTGGTAAGTGCCCTACTCAATAAAGCCACCTATTATACCCAATTAATAGGGCTAACTAAATAGGCCTAGTTAAAAGGGCCAATTACAAATTCCAATATTAGTTGGGTATCTTGGGACTACATTTAACATTTTGACTATGTTTGACCAATTAAAAAAAAGTTCAAAAATGTAAAATTAGCTAATCACAACTAAATGAATCATGACCAAATTAATTATGGTTAAACTAATTATATGTATATGGTTTATTTAACTATGGTTAAATTGAATATATTGAAATCATTTTTGGTTCAATTACTTATGAGAAACCAATTAAAATTAGAACTAACCATAATTAATCTAACCATGGTCAATTTAATCATGTTCAATTAACCATAGGTTGTTTAGTTGTATATGTTTTAACCATGGTCAATTTAGCCATAAGTAGTTCAACAATTATAAATAGTTTAACCATGGTCAATTTAATTATAGTTGGTCTAGCCCTAATAAGTTTGGCCATGATAATTAATTTAACATAATAAATTTAACCATGGTTATTATAAGCATAACTAAACTAGCTATATTTATTTTAAACATATTATTATTTTACCCTAATAAATTTAACCATAGTTAAAAGACCCATAATTAATTAAAAAATATTGTTAATTTAACCATGGTTAATTTTTCCATGATTATTTTAACCATTTTGATTTTAACCATAATTATTTCATTCATCTTTATTTTACCCATAATTAACTTTAGCATAATTGGTTTTGTCATAAAATATTTATCCATTAGCTAGTTTAGCCATATTAACTTTATTAATGGTTAGTTAAGCCATATTTATTTATTCATGGTTAGTTTGACCATTTCTAATTCAATCATGGTTAATTTTACAGTAATTACTTCATTTATGTTAATTTTAGCCATAATTTATTTTTTCATAATTGACTTTGCCATAAAATATTCATTCATTAGGCAGTTTAACCATATTAACTCTATTAATGGTTATATTAGCCAAATTTATTTACTCATGGTTAATTTAACTATTTATAGTTTAGTAATGGTTAATTTTGCCATAAATATTTTAACCATTTAAAATTTAGCCATAATTATTTCATTCATCTTTATTTTAGTTATGGTATAAATAAATAGCTATGTAGGTGTATTTATTTATACATACCTATTTTAAACATCCACTTATTTACCTATATTTTAACCTATAGGTAACCTAGTTATATAGGTTAGGGTAAACCATTTATATACTTATGATAAATTATTAGTTGGTTTTTAGTTATTTACTTAAAATACACTGATGAATGTGTAATTAAATAGTTAAATATAAATTATTACAAATACATTGTTGATAATATATAATGATTTAGGTCAATTTTGTAAGGATTAGTTATAATTTGGTTGTAATTATTAATTATAACTAAATAACTAGACATTAACGATTACGAATTTTTATTTTAACATAATTAACATACATATTTACCTACCTCTTTGTTTATTTATTTATTTAATTTATGTATCTTACATAGTTATATTGGAATAATGTTGTGTGAACTAAAAAACTTTAGTGTTGTGTGGACATGAAAATCTTTTTCCTTCCCAAATGTTTATCCCATATTGTTTGTCATCCTTTCCAAATTATGAGCAATATAAATATAATCATGATAAGCATCCAAGACATAAGAAATATTTTAAAAAGGAAGGCCACTTGGGATGGGCCAATTAAAAAGGTTTAACCTTAAAGGCCAAATTCAAAATGAAATAAAATCTTCCTACATAGGTCATTTAGGTGTAAGCTTAATGTAGGTGGTGTGCATTTAAACCTAGTAAAGGTCATAGCTTAGGTTGCTTTAGCCTACTTTAGGCTTTTATACCTAGTTGCTACTTATAGGCTTTTAGATGTAGGCCTAGGAATTTAGGTTGTAGGTTCCTAGACATAAGGACTATAGGAGTAGGTATCTTATTTTAGGCTTAATTTGGGTTGCTTAGGTTCTATCCACATGGCATAGCCTAATGGTCAATGTTTAAATACCATATGGCATAACCTAGTGGCCAATGTTTAAATGCCATGTGACATATCTTAAATGGCCAATGTTTAAATGCCACGTGGCATAGCCTAGATGGCTAATGTTTAAATGCCACATGGCATAGCCTAGGCGGTCAATGTTTAAATGCCACATGGCATTTGCCTAGTCAAAATGGTGTTTGACCAATCAAAAAATCATTTGATTGTTATATTGACTAGTAAAAAATACTAATCAAAATGACTAGTCAAAAGTATTGGTCGAAATGATTAGTCAAAAATGCCAACTTAGGCCTGGTCAAAAAGTACATGGCCCAATCATAATGGACATGTTCAAAATGATTGAGAGGTTTTTGATGTCTATGCAAAATAGGTCTTTTTGACCAAAATTTTAGTAAAAAAAATTAAGAATTCTAGTAGTGAATGAAAAAACAATGATTAGGGCCACTAGAGCCCAACTCCATAAATAGGTCACTAGGGCAAAGGCCTATGTGGAAATGAGCCTTACACCTTTTTTAAAAATGTGGGGGGTGAGGTTTGTTGACAAACCAAGGGTCTTAAGGCACTTTAATGAACTCCGACTTAAAAGCCTCCCAAATATTGGATGATAATTGAATCAAAAGAAGAAAGTTAGTGCTAGAAGCTTGGAAAAGGGGGAGAAAGTTTGGAACAAATATGAAAGCCTTTGAATAAAACATTGCGAAAGGATCCTGAAGGCCACCTAGATGTCCTTTAAGCTTGAAAGTGTTTCTATAGGTTACACATCTTCATCCAAAGCTTCTTAAAGAAAGGAAGAAGTAAAAGTAGGTGAAGCAAAAGACATTCCTAAAACCTTAATACCATCCTTAAGTGTGTAGAATCCAATTAGAAGGGAAAAGTTGGGAGGTAGGCCACAATAAAACCAAGCTATGCATTTGCAGGGTTAAACTATTAGCCCTCACCAAAGCCAACTTGGATGAAAAATGCTAAAAAATACAAAGAACCATTGATGTAGGACCAAGGATGTGGGTGTTATCAAATGGGGAAGAGGAGAAGGGAAAAGGTTTGCTAAACTATTTAATGGTAAAAAATGAATTAGGGCCAAAACTAACGTTCCCAATGGATCATCTTACTATATATGTGCGCATGGAAGAATCAATAAATATGAGGTTTCCCAAAGGAAAATGAGGATTCAAAGATAAGGCGAGTCATGTGACATACAAAGTTTGAACAAATGGGAATAATTGGGTCAACTAGCCACTTATTGTTTGGAGCTCTTGGAAATGACCCTAGACAAGAGATTATGTTGAAGGCATTTGCAACATTTACTTATAACACCACCCATTCAAGATGTACATTTGGGGCATTCAAATACCATGCACCATGATTTCACAAACCCCCAAATTGTAATGTTGAATTGAAGAGGGGATAAATGAGTTGAAACGTGTCACAAAACTAAAGGCAAAAAAATTTGTTCATTGTGATGGGTTTAATGCGTCTAGAAGGATTGGCCAAGGCTAAAAATTGAACAACTCCCAACATTCGAGTTATGCTCTTGGGGATACACCTTGTTGTTACATAGGAACACACTAAAAACATCTTGGAGAGGATGCTAGCCAAGTCCTTAAGCTTAAATGAGTTTCAAAGGTGTTCAAATACCATGTTAGATGGTTTGCTTGTTGAAAGATGGGATATGTAGATGAATATATACTTTAAAAAATCAAGGGAGAAGTCTAAGTCTTTGTGCAATTGAAATTCCATCATAAAATTTGAACATGTGATGACAAATTTGATAGGTGGAAGGTTCGCAATTCAAGAATAGTTTCAATTGAAATAAGGATTAAGGCCATGGGTGCAAAGGCACTAATAGTTTGAATGCACTTTTCAGCATGCCCCAATGTTAAATTTTGTCCAAGATGATGGGGTTGGGGTAAGGTGGAGCCTAAAAGGGTTGTGCCCTCCAAAGGGGGCCTATTTCGAGGTAAAGAAACAATAATAGCTCGGGTGTCACATAAATGTTTTGCTTAAAGTTCATCCCAATTGCTTGAAAGAAAATGTTGTAAATGCGGCTTAGTTTTTTTACACCTAGCCACTTCTTCTTGAAAGGAAAAGAGAAGCCACCAATGTGGGAAAAAGAAGGAACAAGTGTCAAACAACAACATTTGAAAGGTTTGGAGTCAAACATTCTAAGTGAAAGTGCAAAAAATCTCCAATTCATGCTTTAAAGCTATTAGGATACATGAATAAAAACATTATCATGGGAGTCCTAAATGGACAAGGGGGTTTGATTTCATACCTAGGCCCAAGCCTATAAGGGAAGCAAAGGGGCTTGAAGGGGAATTAAGGGCACCTCTTCACCACTCAAAGGTGAATGCAAGCTATGGTGATTCATTTTTGGAGTCATAGTAGTAACTTCTGCATGGTGCTTTGTGTTTAAATGCTTATGGTGAATAATTTAATATTAAATATTTTAAATAATGACTCATTTTAGACTAAATATTTGATTATGAAGACATTTACACAATTATTTTTCAAAAAAATGCATTCATTATCAATTATCAATAGCACAAACTTTTGAAGTGAAAAATGTGAATTTTGACTAGTTAATTAGATTATTAAAAAATTCAAGAATCCATATAAAATTCCACTCTAAATTGTTTATAATGATGAAACACAAGTTGAAAAATGAAATATAAAGTTAAATGTGAAATGTTATTTTGTGAAACTAAGTAATTAAATCAGAGTTATGAACTTTTGAAGGGCCATAATTACACCTTGTTTTCAAAAGTCCTTTTGAAATGATTTTTTTTAATTAAATTTTTTATGCCCAATGGGTACATAATTGAAATATCTAAATGGGCTTTTATTCTTCTGGATTTTATGGGTTTTATTCTTAGGATTTCCAAGGTGATTTCACCATACTTGTTAATAACATTTTTCAATGAATTTTTTATTTAGTTTTAAATGGTTTCATAAGTGAATGAAACTTTAGTAATCAAATATTACATTAATGAAATCTTAGAATTTGAAAGCACATCCAAATGGATACTTTATAAAAAGTTGATTGGGATTCTTACAAGTGTTATATTTGCCTAAATGAACCACTAAACATTCCAAACACCTTCAAGGCTAAAGTTTGAAATGCCTAATAGTGTTTTTGGTGACAAGCTAAACCTAAATCACTAAATAAGGCCTCACATGTAGAATGACAAGGGACATCACACTAAGGATGGGCCAAACTCAAATTTCCCATAATAATTGAAGGATCAATTAGCATATGAATTCAATGAATCACCATAAGACAAGACAAATGGGTATAAGATAAGAATAAAAAATAACATTACATAGAAAGAAAAGGGGGAGATGATACAATGAAATGAAACCTCAGGGAAAAAAAATCACCACATTTAGAAAGGAAGAAGGGGAGTGGAGAGGGGAGGAAAGGGAAAGGCCTATCAAGGGGAAAGGATTCCATGGAAACCAAACTTTAAACTTTAAGATTAAAGAAAAAACCTAAAGCAATGAGGGGAAATGAGGGAAAAAAAAACACAAAAAAGAACAAAAATAAAAATTAGGGAAAAAATAAAAACTAGGGACAAAGGAAAAACTAAGGGGGACTTGAAAAAACCAAGATTCAAAATAAAAAGTTTAGATGGAAAATCAAAATGACATAAAGCCAAATTGGGGATGAAAGCCAAAATTAAAACATATATTGGGGTTGAATGAAAAAACTAGGGACCAAAAGAAAAGGTCACTTGGACACCATTCATTTAATTCAACTACTAGCTAGAGGACTAATGTTAGGTGGTTTTCATTTTTTGGTGAAAACCATTGGTTTTAGTTTAGGAAACATAATTTAAGAATTGACCTAGTTCTTTTGATTTTCTATTTTCATTTTAGAAAATTGGCTAGGGTTTCAAAAAAATTTAAATATATAAATCCACTCAATTATCATGAAAATGGTTCTTGCAAATGTGAAAATTGTTGGTTTTCAAGGGTGGTTCTTCACAATTAGATATAAAATATTTGATTTTTAAAATTTTGATTTCCAATTAAAAAAAAAAATTATTACAAATTTTGTAATAAAATTCAAGGATGAAACAAAATAAATGAAAAAAGAGCAAGAAGAAAAATAAACTTTTCCTAGTTACAAAACAAATTTTATTTCTATTAGACCCTTTTTACTTCTAAAGCTTATAGTTTTTTCATTTCTTGTTTGTTTTAAATATTCTAAAGTGTTTTACTTGTTTGGTTACTAGCTTCCAAGTGTTTTGAGATACTGCCAATTATTTAAGTCAACATAACATCAACCTAGGTCAAAAGCTCAAGTTGGGCTACCCATGGGAAAGTTGAGGGCAATCAATATTCAATCACCTTAAACCTTATTGCAACTTAAACACATTTGGTTGCCATAGTCTTATGGAGATCGAATGTTTTTTGGGTGATGACAAAAACATTTGGGTAAAGATTGAATTTTTTTTGTTGCATTAATGGTGGAGATCAAACCATCATTTATTGGACAATTGAAATTTTTGGGAAATGACCAAAAAAAAATCCAAATGATTACCAAAAAATTTCAATAGCCCAATTTGGCAATTGAAACTTTTTGGTCATTTGTTTGGCAACCAAATTTTCCAAATAATGACCCAAAAGGTTTTGGGCAACAAATGAAAATTTTCAGTCATTAGATCAATGTTGAGATCGAACCATTGTCGATTGAACAATTGAAAATTTTAGAAATTTTTCAAATAAGTGATTAAAAATAATTTAGGTAGAGATCAAAAAAAATTCATCACTTGATTTGGTGATTAAACCTTTTCGAGCAACAACCAAAAATTTCAATCACCTTATTTGGTGACCAAATTTTTTAGTAAACCATAGAAAATGTTGGGTAGTAATTGCAAATTTTTAGTCATTAGTTCAATGGTGGAGATCAAGCCATCATCGATTGGACAACAATGTTTTTTTGGGAACAATCAGATTTTTTTGGGGTGGTGACCAATTTTTTTCAATCATTCGATTTGATGATTGAAATTTTTTGCTTGCTTAGTGTGGCAATTAAAACTTGGCAACTAATTTTTTTAATTGTTGAAGTTGGTTTGATAAAAAAAATTTGTTGTTCAAAAAAATGGTTGACGTTTGATTTAATGTATGAAATTGACACATTTAAACAAATGTTGATGTGATGATGATGGGTGTGTCACATTAATTTTGACAATTTTTCATGGACCCATTGTTGCATCTAATAATTAATTGACATTAGAATTCCCAGCTTGCTCATGTTTCACCATCATGAGCCCAATATGTGCATGATATTTTCTTATTGGAGGCTTGGACCACAACTAGCATTCATGCCCCTATCTCATTATTCTCAATCTTTATTGCCCATTCATCTAAACCCCATTCCAACCTCCTCCACTTCCTCTTTAATGTAATTTGGGATTAGGTTTCCCATTCAAATGTGCTTAGAGCATTTTACCTAGGTCTTCTTTGACCACGGTTATATTTTCACATTCCCATATGTTATGTTAGGACATAAATAAAGCCTTGCACTTTTTATTCAACAAATTGGTGCAAAACCCCATGGATGTTGCAATGTGCCAATTTTTTAAAATATTCTTTCAATGGTGTTTTGTATTACCTCCTCAAGGGGGGCCAATAGGGCACAAGGAAACCCTAACATGTTTGCGTTGCTTCTTAACAAAAGCTAGGGGAAAACTTGTAAGTTGAACATTTTTTTCATGTTCAAGGTATGGCATTAAACTCCCCTTTTGAACAAACTTCCACCCTGCAAATGTCTACATTGGAGCCCTACTCTGGTCGTGTAGGTGAATGAATACTTATGTTCAATATGCACCCTTATTTTCTTTTTTCTAATCCCCCGTTTTCTTGAAACCACTTCAACCCTCAAAATCCATCCACCTATAATTAGATGGCATTCTTATTCTTTTCAGGGAAAATTATGAATTAAATGAAGACCTTGAGCTTTTTTAAAAATTTGTTCAAGCTGGCATTTAGTTGCTTGCTTCATCTTTCAACTAATCATCTTTCTAGTATGGTATTTAAACATTTACATGATTGTTTTCATCTAAAAGATTCTATAAGGTGATTCCCTTAGTTATTCTAGCTTTGTTCATATATTGCACATGGGCATATTCATTCAAGCTTATACATGCCCTTGGAGTAACTTGTTTTTTAGCAATGGCAAAGCTTTTTGTTGGGGTTCATCCAATTACTGTTGGAGCAAGCTGTTATACATCACCTTGTTATCACACCTTATGTTTTTAATTTCATTATTCATTTTCAACACATTCCCCCCAACCAATTTGTTGTTGTGATTAAAAGAGGATGTGAAGAAGTGGTTCATGGCATCAATGCACCTTTGATTTCCATCTTGATTGGGTGCTCCCACAAATTGATGTTGCCAATGCATTTAAATGTGTTGCATGTTGTGATGTTTTAAGAACTACAAGTTATTAGAACTGACATTGATCAACGCCTACTTTCCATTTATAGTTTTTATGTTTTTGAACCTCTTTTTTTCTATAATCACCATAACCTTAAGGGTAAGGGTGAGGTGATCATTATCATCTTTTCAACGATGGTACCCACTAGGGTGACCCCTTTTGTAGACATTTGTTTGTTTTAGCCTATTTTGTGCTTTTTGTTTTGTTGTAACCCAATTCCTTTCTTGTTTATTCCCCATGGGCCATTGTTGATAACACACAGATTATATGGCCTCCTTCCTTGACATTTGCAACATTTGAGTTCTTAACCAAGAAAAGTTGTCTAAGATTGGCTTTTCGATCCAATTTCATAAATATTCAACTTGGTCCCCATCCAACTTACTTAATGATTTCACCCCATTAATTTTGTTGAGCACACCTTTTGAAGGCTTCAAAGTTTTTTGTAATCTAATGGGATCCACTTCATTCATTAAAATTTCCCATTGGAAGATTTCAAGCATGTAGATTTACTTCCAAAGATGGGTGAAATTCAAATAATTTTTGGGATTTTGACCCATTTGTTTTCGCAATTTCCATCATATTTTCTTTGATACATTTTTCCTACTTTAAAGTTTAAAAACCTTTTTACATCCTTTGACCTATCTCTATTTTCAATTTTTGAACATATTATAAATCCAAGATTTTTTTATGGTTTTGAAGGAAAACTAATTCATCACCAATCTTCTTTTCCCATTTCCTTAAGAGGCATTGGTTTTATTTCCATTAGTGTTGTCATTATTCCAATTGCATTATTAGGGAGTTGGGCATTAGTTGTTTCATCCTTGGCCTTTTGGTTTTTATTTGACCATTGATTTTTTCTATTGGAGAGTTTGGTTCACATGAATTTAAGCACTATCCCTTTCCAAGAACAATTAAATGTAACCTAAGACCTCTTGCCCCTAGTGGCATGTGGGTGTTTTCCCCCTTAAGAACACTTCATCACCAAATAAATCAAATGATTTCAAAACTCCATTTAAAAATGTTTGCACAAACCTTTTGACATGATGTTTAACATCCATCAAGTTCTTATCCTTCATGTTCAAGTGCTTAGTTCACAATTCAACCAATCCAAATGATGTTTTGTTTGTCATAAACATTTTTCTCCATCTCTTTGCAAATTCAACTTTGAATATTCCATCCCTAAGTCACATGCCTCCTTCATTGTGTTTGCAGTCATCCCATTGATCTCTTGGGAATCTATCTATACAATGTTCACATGACAATGAACACATTGGGATACATGACACCATTAATGATGTCTTTGCATTGAATAAGAAATTGGCTTTCATGTGGTTTAGAATCATTTGTATGCTCTTCCCTCTTTCGTGCTTTAAACAGTTAGATGTCATGTTGACAATGTCCTTTTTAAAGATGGGGTCAAAACCTTTGTAAACATTGTTATTGCGGATCCCATTTGTGCAAATCTTTTGGCCCATGCATTTTTTACACATGGTTTTGTAGCATTAAAGGTAGCCCAAACAAAGAAAAGGAGTTATTAAGATCGCCACCTGAAAGATCATTTCCTTTTCATAGTGATAGAATTCTATGATTGTTTACATAAATAAGCCATTGAGTTTTTACAACTTTGTGCCAACAATGTATGGGGAATGATAGGCCTTGAAGGTCCATGCTACTTTCAACCTTAACCATTAATTGTAGACAAAGGTTTCAGTTATGTTACAAAAGTTGTAGATCTCCATAATCTTTAGTTGAAGAATAGTCATGGGCTTGGCTGTTTTTTGACTACCCCCACTTAGTATGAACCTTTCACCCATTACCACTTTAAATATGTTATCTATTGTTGGTAGGTGAAAGATGTCTTCTACCTTTGTCCTTAAACATGGAAATTCTTCATTTATTGTGTTAGATAGTGAACCATGGCATACTTGGCCTTGCATTTGATTGTGAACCATATCATTATTTTGTTTCCTCTTGTTTATCTTCATATTGTAATTTCCCCCTTTTTTTTGGAATAAAAAAAGTCTTGTAGGTTATCATCATTAAAAGTCATGTTACTTGATGAACATTTGGTCCATTTAAATTGATTCATTAATTAGTTTAAAACATTTAAAACATCTTTCTTTGTGGTGAATTTTTGCATCCTAGTGAGGGAAAATACTTTGTTACATGTTTTTTTCATTTATGACCATTTTTTATTCAATATTTGAATGCTTTGAAAATAGTTGCCATATTTAAACATGATTTCTTATCCCAGAGTAGTAAAATAATGATTTCTAAGACATTGTTGCCATCAATGTGCAACAACATGTTAATCCATTTTATCATTAGTCCAAGTCATGTATATCTTGTTTTTCACAAAACCAAAATAGGCTTGAAAAATTCATGACATAGGGTCTAATTAAGTTTTGATGCATGGCATTATCATGAGTATATTAAAGTTATGTATTATAACAAAAAGTGGTATGATACATTGTTATTAGTTCTAGCTTTAAAATGTTGTAAACATTTTAAAGCTAGTAAGTCTATAAACATAAGCGCAAAGGATCATCCCAATGGAGCCCGTTCCCTCTTTCCTCCCCCCACCCAAAATGGATCAAAATTAATGGTCTAACATTTAGGGTAACAAATCAAGGGACTACATTGTAACTAAAAGAGTAAAGGGAATAATATAGATAGGCTTGTGGGTCAAAATCTAAAAACGCAAATGAAGTCGAATTTTCACACATTGTTCCTTTGATTTTGAAGCTTAGAAGCTTTTTAGCCTTGCACTTAGCATTTCCAACACTACAAAAATCTCTCAATTTGATGAAAAAATGGGCAAGATATGGGGTGTCTAATGTAAGGGAATTTAATGTTCAATGATGAATGAATAAAACGATATTAGGATTTTGAACTTGAATGCATTTTTGGCTTTAGAATACAAAGTTTTGTAAACCCTTGGTGCACCCATCACGTTTTAAATCACTCAAATCCAACAAAAAATGAGGAAGTTATGAGGTTGGAACTAAAAAAGGTCTAGAGTTATTTTTTAAAAAACTTTGGAGCAAATTATTGCTCATTTTCTTTTTGTGTTTTTTGCATTGCTCCTTTATTTTGGACTCCTTTACTTCTAACGTTCAAAGAACTCGTGTTTTTCAATTTGCATGTTTAATGACACAAAAATCAATCAATTTGGTTAAGGAATGAGAAAAATATTGAAAAATGTTTGGTGATGGGGTGTTTTATCTTAAATAGTCAATCAACTATAAGAACTTTGAAAAGTACACTTGGAAAATCATGGTGCAAATATGATTATTGATGATATTATTAATGGGAAAATTTATAAATGAAAGAGTATAAATTGTTGATAGTACTAAACATGTCTCCGATAACAAATTAAACTATTAAAAAAGAATATTATGTGCACATGAAATCAAGAGGTGTCATAGAATATTTGACTTAATTGCGATTTTATTTCAAGGAATTCTTAAAACTATAGCTAGTAGGCATATGTGTGGTGACACCCTCCCCAAAAGAACAATTTTATGTCCCTCTTAGACGAATTATTTTTCTAAAAAAGGGCATTTTTGAGAAATTTTTTTTTTTCAAAAAAAGGGTGTTAGGTTTTGGTGATTTTTCACCAAAAAATAAAAGATTGATGTGCACCCCACATGTGCTAAGGAGGTGTTAAGTATGGCCTCTTTAGTAGTGTGCTCGTATTTTCCACGATAGATAGTTGAGAGGTCATTTATCCTTGTCTTTTTGCATTCAATTTTTCAAGTAGCATTTAGTATTGCTCTCCAATGTGCTTTAGCTTTTGTTATAGAGAAAAAGATTGCATTGGTAGGTGATGTTTGTTTTAGACCTCCCACAATTATTAAATCTCATGATTCGCATGCTAGTGACATAACAAGGGCCGTGGGTGAGATAATTTCTTACCATGAAAAAGACTAGCTTTCTCCCTCTTTTTGGGCCCTTTGAGTTGTACATCTTTTGGCCTTTCTTTGGCCTCACCTTTTTGTCTCCCCTAGGATGGTTCTGGCCATTGTTCTTTTACTAGTTTTTTGTGTTGTTTGCTTTTTATATTTGTGAATTTTTGTCAAATTTTGACCTCGAAAATGTGATTTTGACCTATAATACAAAACATTCTTCATGAAATGGCCCAAAATCACCAGATTTTGAAATTATTTTTTCAAATTGCTAGATTTTTATGATAAGTTCCAATATGAAACCAAGAATAAGAAGGATTTTGTTTTTCTTGACTTTCATATCTAGTACCTAGCTAAATTTGGCTAAATTATTTTGTAATCTTTGCCACTTTGGCTACATCACCAAAAACAAAACCCTACTCCTTAAGGTTAATGAATAATGTGGCCATGCAAGATAATGTGCATGTAAGATGGTTGAAAATGCAAGTACAACTTGATTTCAATCATCACATTCAAACAACATAAATAAATCACAAAATTAATCCTTGATTTCAAATGGCTATTTCTTTTAACTCTTTTCCACCAATTCTAATGCTTTCATAGCCAATACAGTAGTTAGGCCACGGTTCCCGATTAGGATGTCTTTACTGCCATACTTGTAAATCCACCCAGTTGGCCAACCTCCATCTACTTCTTGCATCCCCTTCAATTGTTGGATGTCACTCCCTAGTGCATCCTCCACATGCACCGTACATGCAGCAATTATGCGCATTGCAAGTGCAAGTGCATCACCGCCCTTGCCAACACGTTCAAGGATGCGTTCGGAGAAGAGTGGG
>Ga0116226_10002664_pt1 | contig 15607 bp, 12 predicted proteins | sample S1TSphfallax_FD_89692 | JGI IMG/M metagenome (GOLD analysis project Ga0116226, IMG submission 89692) | Host-associated microbial communities from peat moss isolated from Minnesota, USA - S1T2_Fa - Sphagnum fallax MG | ecosystem: Host-associated > Plants > Peat moss > Unclassified | place: USA...
CCAGCACCATGCCGTCTTCGCGCTCCAGCAAAGTCAGCGCCCGCCGGTAATGTGTCTCCCCCGCCCGAAAGCGGCCCGTCTCGGTCAGAATCACCCCCATCACATGATGCGCCGTGGGGTCCCGCGGTGTCAGTTTGAGCGCTTCGCGCGCAGCCGGCTCGGCGTCCAAATGCCGGCTCTGCCCCACCAGCATCTGCGCCAGTTGCAAATGCGCCGCCGCCGAAACCGGCGCCGCATCCGCGGGCAGGCTTGCCAGGCGCCGCGCCAGAGCTTCAGCCGCCTTGGGCCTGTTCTCCGCCTTGCGCACCTCCAACAGCACACGCAGCGCCCCGCGCTGGTTCGGCGCCAGATCCAGCACCTTCACCGCCAGCGCCTCAGCCTCCTTGTGCTTCTTCTCGTTAAAAAGCTTCGTCGCCTCATCCGCCATCGGGTTCAGCAGCGCGACACCGGCCTTATCAGGGAGCGCCGCGGGGTCGTGATCGCAGCATCGCACACGGCGCAGGCCGCTTCCGCATGAGCATAAAGCCGTATCCAACATCGCTATTCGTTACTCATCCAGACCAGAGGGCAATCCACCCTAATTATGAACGGCTTTCCCCGCCGGCACAACGCGGGAAAGCTTGGTTTTTCCTGCAAGTGCAATGCATTCTCAGGTAGTCACAACCGGGTTGACGAAACCCCAGGGCACCGCCAGATAGCCCCTGAAACGGAGGCTGCAATGCGCGATTTTTCCGAACTTTCCGAGCGCGAAGTGCTAGCGCTCGCCATCGGCTCCGAGGAGGAAGACGGCCGTATTTATAACGACATTGCCGAACGCCTACGTGAAGACTACCCGGATTCCGCCGCCGTCTTCACCGCTATGGCCGCCGAGGAATCCGAGCACCGGCACAAGCTTCTGGATATCTACACAGAGAAATTCGGCCAGCACATCCCGCTTGTCCGCCGCCAGGATGTTCGCGGTTTTTTGACACGCAAAGCCGTTTGGCAGCTCCCCAAGCCCAGCATTAATGATGTGCGAAAACTTGCCGAGAGCATGGAAGCCGAGACCAGCCGCTTCTACCGCCTCGCCGCCTCCCGCTCGACGGATGCCTCGGTCCGCAAACTTTTGGGCGACCTGGCGGAAGCCGAGCAGCAGCATGAACACCGCGCCGATGAGCTGACGGGTAACTTGAGTGAAAAAACCCTGAAGACCGAGGACGCGACCGCCGAGCGCGCCTTCATGCTGCAATATATCCAGCCCGGCCTGGTGGGGCTGATGGATGGCTCGGTTTCCACGCTGGCGCCGATTTTTGCCGCCGCCTTCTCCACCGGTCACCCGCATGCCGCCTTCATTGTTGGCCTTGCTGCCTCCATCGGCGCCGGCATCTCCATGGGCTTTGCCGAGGCGCTTTCGGATGATGGCAGCCTGACCGGCCGCGGCACGCCGATTTTTCGCGGCGTGATTACCGGCGCCATGACCACGCTCGGCGGTCTCGGCCATACTTTGCCATTCCTTATCCCCACGCTCTGGCCGGCCCTGCTCGTCGCCTTCCTTGTCGTCGTCGTGGAACTCAGCGTCATCTCCTGGATCCGTTGGAAATATATGGACACCTCACCCATCCGCGCGACCTTGCAAGTCGCCCTGGGCGGCGCGCTGGTATTTGCCACCGGCGTGCTTATCGGTAATGGTTGACGCATAGGACACGTCACAAGGAAGAAATTATGTCACTGCCAGAGGTTTTGCGCGGCCGGCTTGCCGTACCGGTCATCGCCGCCCCGCTTTTCATCATCTCAAACCCGGACCTTGTGATCGCCCAATGCACCGCCGGCGTTGTCGGGTCCTTCCCTTCGCTCAACGCCCGCCCCGCGGAGGCGCTGGAGGCGTGGTTCAAAAAAATCACCAACGCACTCGGCGAATGGGATTCCGCCCATCCGGGGCAAAAAGCCGCACCCTATGCGGTGAACCAGATTGTCCACCGCTCCAACAACCGGCTGATGCATGATCTGGAACTTTGCGTGAAATACAAAGCGCCTATCGTCATTACCTCACTTGGCGCGCGAAGCGATGTGTATGAAGCCGTCCATTCATATGGCGGCATCGTTCTGCACGACATCATCAACAACGCTTTTGCCAAAAAAGCGATCGAGAAAGGCGCTGATGGTCTCATCGCCGTTGCCGCCGGCGCTGGCGGCCATGCCGGCACCATCTCCCCCTTCGCTTTGATCCAGGAAATTCGCGAATGGTTTAATGGCCCGGTCGCGCTCTCTGGCGCCATTGCCACCGGCGCCTCCGTGCTGGCCGCCCAGGCCTGCGGCGCGGATCTCGCCTATATCGGCTCCGCCTTCATTGCGACGGATGAGGCCAACGCTGCCGCTGCCTATAAGCAAGCCATCGTGGATGGCTATGCAACGGATATTGTTTATTCGAACCTCTTCACCGGGGTGCACGGCAATTACTTGCGCGGCAGCATAACCGCGGCCGGCATGGACCCGGATAATCTGCCGGAAGGCGATGTCTCAACCATGAATTTCCACGAAGGCTCGACCAAAGCCTGGAAGGATATTTGGGGTTCCGGGCAGGGCATAGGTGCTGTGAAGGAGATCGTCCCCGCCGCCGCGTTAGTGGCGCGGCTGACGAAAGAATACGCCGCCGCGAAAGCACGCATCGCGGCGTGAGGCGAATACCAAAACACTGCAGGTTGGTATTGGATCTGGTAAGGTCCTTGTAAGCATAAGCATCTATGACTTCCCTTAAGGCTCGGCGCCGGCACTGACAACAAGTTAGCCGCGGCCCAAACGCTCATTGCCGCCGCAATGCTGCGCCGGCAAAAAGGGAAGGATTTTTCAAATGTTCATCACGAAAACGGCCGCGGCCGTCGCCCTTCTGGCCGCGCTCTCGCCATTCGCAGCACTTGCACATGGGCAGGACACCAACCAGAAACACGGCATGGCCATACTGGTTGGCCCGCCGCCCGCGGCACCCCATCCCGGCCGGAGCGCCAGCCCCACGCTGACCATGGAAACCGTAAACCCCACCCCGCAGAACCCGCCACAAAACGACCTGCAAACGGCTGCGGCGAAGCCATAAGCCGGCGTAATCAAGCCGATATGTGGAGCGGCTGGATTGACTAGCCCGCAAGCAGCGATGGGATAGCGCCGTTATTCGGCACTATCCCATTGTACAAGTTAAAGACTGTTATTTGGTCGCCAGAAAGGTTTCGAGGCTGACGTCCAAGGCTTCCATCCAAGGTGTGTGGTGGACGGGGGCCATGGTGCCGGTGAGCAGGGACGGAAAGCAGAATTCACGGTAGGTGAGCACGTTTTCCTCTTTATGGTGCTTCCATTCCTTGAATTGCTCGGCCATGGCTTCAGGGTTGAAATCAAAACAATCCGTCAGGTTGATGAGGTCGCGGACATAGGCGCATTGGAAGTCAATACCGTCCGCCGCCGTTTCCAGGGCGTCTTCACGGGCGCGCCAGCTTAAAGAATCGGCTTGCATGGCCTGGAAGTTTGGTAGGGAGATGCGGCCCAATATGACGTCTCTTGCGTACCAGGCCTGGGCATCGAACATATTGAAAGTGTAATATTGGTCCTGCATGCCCAAATAGATGAGTTTTGGATTCTCCTCCCAGATCACGCCTTTGTAGAGGCCGAGCGGCCAGAGGCGGTTTTTGGTTTTCAGGCGCAGATCATCCGGCAAAAATGGGTAGTGGTGGAGGTAGCCGGTGCACAAGATGATGGCGTCCACTTCCTTGGACGTACCATCCTTGAAATGGGCGGTTTTGCCGGTGACATGGGTGAGCAGCGGAACCTGGGTGAAAGCGTCGGGAAACGAAAAACCCATGGGCGCCGTGCGGTAGCTGAAAGTGATTTCGGGGGCGCCGTATTTATAACATTGCATCCCGATATCCTCGGCGGAGTAGGAGCTGCCGACGCATAAGACGCGTTTGCCGGTGAATTCGGCGGCGTCACGGAAATCATGCGCGTGCAAAACGCGGCCGGGGAATTTATCGAGGCCCGGAAATTCCGGCGTGTTGGGCGTGGAAAAATGGCCGTTGGCGACGATGACGTAATCGAAGAGGTCGGTGGTTATGGTGTCGTTGACAAGGTCCTTGGCGGTGACGGTAAATTTTTGGGCGTCCGCGGACCAGGTGACGTTTCGGACCGGGGTGCGGAAGCGGATATATTTGCGCACATCGCTTTTTTCGACCCGGCCGGCAATGTAGTCCCGCAGCACCGCGCGGGGCGGGTAGGAGGGGATGGGCTTGCCAAAATGTTCCTCAAAAGAATAGTCCGCGAATTCCAGCGCTTCCTTGGGCCCGTTCGACCAGAGGTAGCGGTACATGGAGCCGTGGACGGGTTCGCCGTATTCGTCCAGGCCGGTGCGCCACGTGTAGTTCCAGAGCCCACCCCAATCTTCCTGCTTTTCGAAGCACACAATATCCGGAATTTCGGCGCCTTTGCGGCGGGCGGATTCGAAGGCCCGGAGCTGGGCGAGGCCGCTGGGGCCGGCGCCGATAATGGCGATGCGCATGGTCGGTCGGTTCCTTCTGGTTGGACAAGATGAAGCCGAGTTTATGGTGGGTTTTATTGTCAGGCAATAGATTTTAATTAGAAGAATAATTTTTTAGGGCGCGATCGTTTAAGGCGCGCTCACCTGAGCGCACCTTGAAGGTGAATCGCCCTCAGCAAAGATAGCTAGCGCGGTTGACCGGGCCCAGACAAAAACACCCCTGCCACAATATTTGCGACAGGGGCCCGGGAAAGCATCCTCAAGAGGATGAAAACGTCTCGCACGCGGGCGGCGCGGCCGCTTTGATTTACATCAAAACACAACCGGTTTTTATGATTGGGCGCGGATTAGTCGGAGGACTATTAAATCCCGGAGGATTTGAAGGAAACCAGACGGCGCTTGTCAAAATCCCAGAGGACGAGGCGAGCGCAGGCGAGGCTTTGCCAGAAGGTGAGGCGCGGCGCCGCTTGCAGCGGGGCGTTTTCAAGATGGCATTGGCGCAGGTGGTAATTGGGGATTTTGCTGGAAAGATGATGAATGTGGTGATAGCCGATATTGCCGGTAATCCAGTGCAGCGGGCGCGGCAAATCGTAGAAAGAAGCGCCTTGCATGGCGGCGGTTTGGAAATTCCACTCTGATTGAGATTCCCAATATGTATCGGGAAATTGGTGCTGAACATAGAACAGCCAGACGCCGGAAATGGCGCCGAACAGGGCAACCGGCAGCCAGACGAGCAGGACGGGCACGAAGCCGAAGACGAGCACAAGACCGGCGAGGAAGGCGAGCAGTGCGGCGTTGGTGCCAAGCACGCTGAGCGATTCACTCCGGCTGCCGCGCGGCGCGCCATGCGGGATGCGGTTGGCGATAAAAAATAAATAGAAAGGGCCGAGGCCGAACATAACCAGCGGATGCCGGTAGAGCCGGTAGCCCAGCCGGCGCAACGGCGGCAAAGCGCGAAATTCAGGCAGGGTGAGCGTTGTAATGTCGCCAATGCCGCGGCGGTCCAGATTGCCCATGCCGGCATGGTGCACGGCATGGTCGGCCCGCCAGGCCGTGTAGGGGGTGAGGGTGAGGACGCCCAGCACACCGCCGAGCAAGTTATTCGCCCAGCGCGCCGGGAAGAAGGAGCCATGGCCGCAATCATGCTGGAACATGAACAGGCGAACCAGCAGGCCGCCACAGACCGGAACAAGCAAGAGTGCCCAAAAATGGCCGTTCTGCACGGCGATGAACATGGCGGCGAGCAGCAGGGTAAAAGGCACCGCCGTGGTGAGCAGCTGGGTCGTCGCCAGCCTCGCATCGGGCTTGAGATAGGGGGCGATCATGGCTCGCCAGTTGAGGTCTGGCGTGGGCGGGAAGGTTTGCTGGGTGGTTGAGGCTTGCATGGCGATGATCTGGAGGCTCCCGATTATTGCGGATGGTGACGAACGCAAGCCGCTTGCGCGGGTTTTGCACGATATTGACGGTAAATATAGATGGCCTTTGCAGGGCCCTGTTGCATGGCGCGCATGTGGCGCCGTTTCGGGCAACAGCCGCCCAGGATGAGGGGTAGGCGTATTCGGCGCGGCGCGGCAGGTTCGGAATCTACTTATGAACGATACGGGCGAAAGCAGCGATTTGTTGGGCGAGGCTGGCGGCCTGGCGGGTTAGCTCCGGGACGGCGGTAATCTCGCCGATTGCGCCGCGGGTGATCGGGCCGGCGAGGAACAAGGCATGGGTGTTGCAGGTCAAGCCTAGGCCTGTGTCATCCACGGCGATCAGGCCGGATTTCATCAGATTGGCGATCAGACCGCTTTGCGTGTCGGTGATGCGGCCGGGACCGGTGGCGAGGATGACGGCGTCGAAGACTGTTTCGATTGGCTGGGTGTTGCCGCGCGGCTGGATTGTGACGGCGATTCGCTCGCCAGCGCACCGTGAAGCGGTGATGCTGGCGGCGGCGATGGTGAGGGATTGGTCACCTAGCCGGCGGCCCAGCACGGCGCTGGTGGCGGGCGGCAGGCGGTGGCGATGGGACTCCCAAAAGGGGCGCGCATGGCGGATGAGGCGGGATTTTTCCACGGCGGGCAAGGCCTGCCAGAGGGGTTGGGCGCTCTGACGCAGCGCGTCGAACACGCTTTGCCAGGGTTTTCCTCCGGCCACGGCCGCGGCGACGGTGACACGGATTTGGGCGACGAGAGCGCGGGCGGAGACTGGCGGCGCGGAGAAATCGCCACACGGCGCGCATGGCCCGGCATGCGGGCGGGGCGGCAGGCCGCGGCGGGAGATGGCATGGATCGGGCCCGAATGGCCGGCGGCGTCCAGCGAGGCAGCGATGTCGGCCATGGTGAGGCCGGTGCCGAGAATAAGGACGTTTGCCTTGGGGCTGATGCCGACCAGGGCGCCGGGGCGCAGAGGGTTGGCGACAAAATTTGCCGCCGCCGCGACGGGCGCGAGGGCGGAGGGAATGGCGGGCGGTGGCAGGCCGGTGGCCAGGATGACGATGTTGGCGCGGTGCGTGCTCTCGCCGCTGCAAATTGTCCAGGCGCCGTGCTGCCAGGTGAGGTCTTTCGCGGCTTCGCGGTGGTGGATGAGCCGGCCGGATTGCAGTAGCGGCGCGATTTGGGCGGCCGCATAGGCCCCGAACACGGCGCGGCGGGGAAACAGGCGGCCATCAGCCAGGGCGGCGCCGGTATCGTCACCGCAGGCGCCGGTTGCGGTGATCCAGGCGGAAAAATGCTCCGGATCGTCGGGGTAGAGGCTCATGCGCTGGGCGGGGGCGTTGAGGCGGTGCGCCGGATCGGCGGTGCTGTAGGCGAGGCCGGGGCCGATGAGCGGGCGGGGTTCGAAGATGATAAGGCGGCAGCCTGGCAAGGAATCGGCAAGGTGCAAGGCGAGGGCAGTGCCGGTGACACCGCCGCCGATGATGGCAATGCTGGGACCGGTACACGGACCGGCTATGGCATCCAAGGGGTTACCCTAGCATTTAAGGGCATCAACCGATGACCCGAACTCTGGAGCCGGCGCGGCTCGCGCCGCCATCCATCTTTTCTCGGCGCGGGGAGTAGATGGATTGCCAACGCCGCTACGCGGCCTCGCAACGACAACGCGGATTGGTCATCGATATTTCGCTTTCATTAGCTGGCCGCGCGGGCGCCGGGGCGGAAGAAATTGCCGATGGTTTCGCCGAACGGGCCGGAATTTTTGGATGTGCCGAAGCTGGCGACCTTGTGGCGGACCGGCAGGAGCGGAAACACCAGCTCGGCGAAGCGATAGGCTTCCTCCAGATGCGGGTAGCCGGAGAGGATAAAATGGTCGATCCCGATTTCCATGTATTCCTTCATCCGGGCGGCGACCTGGCCGGGATCTCCGACCAAGGCGGTTCCGGCGCCGCCGCGCACCAGGCCGACGCCGGCCCAGAGATTGGGGGAAATTTCCAGCCGGTCGCGGGAGCCATTATGCAGCGCGGCCATGCGCCGCTGGCCGACGGAATCCATCGAGGCAAAACGGTTTTGCGCCTGGGCTATGGTGGCGTCATCGACATAGCGAATGAGATCATCGGCGGCCGCCCAGGCTTCCTTCGCGGTTTCGCGGACGATGACATGCAGGCGGATGCCAAAACTGAGCTTACGGCCATGGCGGGCGGCGGCGGCGGCGGCGCGGCCTAGTTTTTCGGCAACCAGATCGGGGGGTTCGCCCCAGGTGAGGTAGGTATCCACCTGCTCGGCCGCGACTTCGATGCCAGCATCCGATGAGCCGCCGAAGAAGAGCGGCGGGTAGGGTTGCTGCACGGCGGGGAAAAGCAGTTCTCCCCCCTCAATGCGCAAATGCTTTCCCTCGAAATCAAGCGATCCGCCGCCGAGCAGGGATTTCCAAACGGTGAGGAATTCATAGGTGATTTCGTAGCGCTGATCATGGCTGAGAAAAATACCGTCTCCGGTATTTTCGGACGGGTCGCCGCCGGTGACGATGTTGATGAGCAGACGGCCATTGGAAATACGGTCGAAGGTCGAGGCCATGCGGGCGGCGAGCGAGGGGTTGAGCAGGCCGGGGCGGAAAGCGACTAGATAGCGAAGCTGCTTGGTGAGCGGGACGAGCGATGAGGCGACGACCCAGCTATCCTCGCAAGAGCGGCCCGTGGGGATGAGAACGCCGTAATAGCCCAGACGGTCGGCGGCCTGCGCGATTTCAGTGAGATACGCATGGTCCACCGCCCGGCCGCCAATACTGGTGCCAAGATGCCGCCCATCGCCATGGGTGGGCAGGAACCAGAGGATATTCGTATCGGTGGCGGGTTGTAGGCTCATGCGGGACTCCTTAGAGCGCGAATGTTTCAGATTCGCTTATATCTATCTCTCGCCGCCCCAAAGGCGTGAATGGCCGGGACATGCCCGGCCATGACGAGGAAAGCGATAATGGTTTACGCGGACCAGGCGGCTTGTGTCACGTCGATCTTCGCCGGGATGAGTCCGAGGGAGAAAAACGCATCGGCGATTTTCTGCTGGCCGGCGAAGATTTCCGGGGTGAGCTTATAAACGCCGTATTTCTGCCGGGCGAACCAGGCTTTCAAGACCGGCACGGGCAGGCCGATGCTGGGGGAAATATCGGTCGCGGACTCGGTGATGTTATCGGACTCCCAGGCCTCTTGCGCGTTGATGACGCTGATGGCGGCGTTCAAGGCATCAGGGTGCTGCGATGAAAAATCCTTGGTGGAGGAGTAAAAGGCACGGTTGGGCATGAGGCCCGTGCCGTCCGTGAGGAGTTGCGCGCCGGCGGCTTGGGCGCCGGCATAGAACGGATCCCAGATCGACCATGCATCGACGGCGCCGCTGGAAAAAGCGGCGCGGGCATCGGCGGGTTGAAGGAAGACTTTTGTCACGTCCGTATAAGGAACGCCCGCATGGGCGAGGGCCGAGACCAGCAGGTAATGCGCGCTGGAGCCTTTGGCCACCGCGACCTGCTTGCCCGCGAGGTCGTGCACCGATTGCAGCTTGCTGCCGGCGGGCTTGAGGATGGCGAGCGCGCGCGGGCTGGGCTGGGTGGAGGCAACATAGACGATGGGGGTGCCGGCCGCCTGCGCGAAGATGACCGGCGGCTCCCCGGTATAGGCGAAATTGACGGCGCCGGCATTCAGCGCTTCCAGCATTGGCGGACCGGAAGTGAATTCCGCCCAGGTCACGTCATAGCCCAGCGGATTGAGCTTGGCCTCGAACGTGCCGCGGGCGCGGGCCAGGACGAGCGTGACGGAGGCTTTCTGGTAGCCGATTTTTAACGTGCCTTTGGAATCGGCGCGGGCGTTGCGGGACAGGATGAGGGCGGGGGCTGCCAGCGTGGCGCTTGCAAGCAGGGTACGGCGGCGCATGTGAATTCTCCGGTGTGAAAATTTACGGATTGTCTTGCATATGAAGCCTAGTGATGCAATAGAGTTAAAAGCTTTATGAGGGTGAGCATGTCGGCAAGCAGTGGCGAAATAACTTCGGGGTTGATGTCGCGCGGGTCTTTATGGCGATTGCCGCGCGGGGTTCGGCGCTGCATCGCGCCCATTGCGCTGATTGCGGTCTGGCAGGCCATCGCCGCCGCCGGATGGCTCAGCCCTCAGACAATGCCCGCACCGTCGCTGATTGTTGCCAGTTTCTGGAATTTGATTGTGACGGGGCAGTTATGGCCGAATCTGCTCATCTCGCTGGGGCGGGTGCTGGTTGGGCTGACCGCGGGTGTCACCGTGGGGACGCTGATGGCCTTGTGGTCGGGGCTGACGCGGCTGGGCGAGGATGTGGTTGACCCGTCCGTGCAGATGGCGCGCACCCTGCCCCATTTGGCGCTGATCCCACTCATGATTTTGTGGTTTGGCATCGGCGAGACTCCGAAAATCGTGATCATCGCGCTGGGCGCGACATTTCCGATCTACCTGAATCTTTTCGCGGCGATTCGCGGGGCGGACAGAAAATTGCAGGAAGCCGGCGTGGTGCTGGGGCTGACGCGGCAGGAGACGATTTGGCACGTGGTGCTGCCGGCGGCGCTGCCAGGGTTTCTCGTCGGGCTGCGGCAGGCGCTGGGGATTGCGTGGATCAGCCTGGTGGTGGCCGAGCAGATTAACGCCAATACCGGGATTGGGTCTTTGGTAATGAATGCGCGGGATTTTTTGCAGACCGATGTGATTTTCGACGGGTTGCTGGTTTACGCGGCACTTGGCCTGGGGACGGACCGGCTGGTGCGCTTACTGGAAAATCGTTTGCTGGCCTGGCGGCCGGTTTCTCTGCCGGTTTAGGAGGTGACGATGAATATGTTGCGCGAAGTTTTGCCGGAGATGCAAGCCCGTGAGAGCGCCGGGCCGGCGGTGGAAGTGCGCGGGCTGACGCGGGAATTTGGTGGAAACGCGGTTTTGCGGGGGTTGGATTTGTCGATTCAGCCGGGCGAGTTTGTGGCGCTGCTGGGGCGGTCTGGCTCTGGCAAGTCGACTCTGCTGCGCACCCTGGCGGGGCTGGACGCGGCGCCGGCGGGAACGGTGCAGGTGCCGGAGAAGCGGACCGTGGTGTTTCAAGAACCGCGCCTGCTGCCTTGGAAGCGGGTATGGCGGAATGTGACGCTAGGGCTGCGGGTAACGGACCCAAAGACGCGGGCCGAGGCAGCATTGGCGGAGGTGGGGTTGGGTCACCGGCTGAATGCCTGGCCGCTGACACTTTCAGGCGGCGAGGCGCAGCGCGCGGCGCTGGCGCGGGCTTTGGTGCGCGAGCCGGCGCTGTTGTTGCTGGATGAGCCGTTCGCGGCGCTGGATGCGCTGACACGGATAAAAATGCAGGCGCTGGTGACGGATTTATGGCGGGCGCATAGCCCGGCGGTGCTGCTGGTCACGCATGACGTGGATGAGGCGCTGATGCTGGCGGACCGCGCCCTGGTGCTGGAGAATGGCAAAATCGCGCTAGACGTGCAGGTGACCATGGAGCGCCCGCGCCAGCCGGACCAGGCCCAGTTCGGCGAACAACGCAGATTGTTGCTGGCGGCGCTTGGCGTGCACGGGTAGGATTTTTGCGGCAAAGTGATTGGTTTCAGCACGCTTTCGCGGGCTTCCACCCATCCTACCAAATGACGCCGCTTCGGTGGCTGGGGCGGCGAGGCGCGGCAGCCGAATGTCGCGGTTGGGCATGCGGCTTGCGCAATCGGCCTTGACGGGGCGGTGGCGATGCGATGGCGGTTTCATTAGAGCCGGATGCCGCGGGCTCTTGCGATGACCGAGACTGCGCGGAAATTCAGTTAAGAGGTTTGTTCGGATTACGTCGCTTAACTCAGCCTTTCGTAACGCAGACCGCGGGCGAGCCAGCAGCCTACGGTGATGGCGCCAGGTGAAATATGGAGCGTCCAGTCACCGGGCGGGGTGTGGTCCAGGGCGCGGGGACAGGGGAGAGTCCATAAATCGGCCGCGATAGGGGTAAGGGCTTCCATTCGGCCTTGGCCAAGAAAGCCGGAGAAGCCGCCATAGAGGACACTGCTGGAATCAGTGATGGTGAGATCGGCGTCCAGTTCCGCGCAGTGGTAAGTTCCGGCGATGTCCGGCGCCGGCGTGCCGGTGCTGGCGATGAGTTGGGTGGAATAATTTTCGCCCGCGCGGTCCATCCGCAAGCCATTGGGGCCGGGGCGGAGCGTCGTGTTTCCGTCGGTCGCCGTGCCGTCTGGTTGCAGGACTAAAACTTCAGGGCCGTGGCCGTAGGTGAGGCGGATTTGTGCGCCCTGCATCTCGACGCGCGCGACGAGTGCGGTTTGCGGATCAAAATAGGGGCCAAGCCATTCGGGCGGCGGCGCGGCGGTGGGCGCGGGCGCGGGCTCATCCAACACCGCGGCGAGGAGCGTTCGGGCGGCGGCATTCGCATCCGCCATATGGTTAAACATGACGATCACCGAGACCCGCTCGGCGGGGACGTAAAAACGCTGGCTTCGCCAGCCGCGCAGCGCGCCGCCATGGCCGGAAGCGGCGCGGCCAAAGACCGGGCGGCGGCTGAGGCCAAAACCATACTCGGCGGCGGAGCCGTCCGAAAACGTCACCGGGGCGGTGAGTTTGGCGTAGATGGATGAAGGATCGTCCCGCGTGACGTCGATATGGCGTTCCCAGGCAATCATATCCTCCAGGCTGGCGCCAAGCCCGGCATCGCCAGTCCAAAGAACGCGGTTTTCGGCGGCGCGGAAGCCGGCGGTAACATTGCCCTCATAGCCTTCGGTGCCGTCCGGCATGGCGCGCGTGTCGGCGGCGAGAATGGCGCTTTGCATGCCGGCGGGTTCAAACATTTTCACCCGTAGCAATTCAGCGAAGCTTTTGCCGGTGCGCGATTGCGCGATGTCCGACAAGATCCGGAAATTCTGATTGACGTAGGAATAATGCTGGCCGGGCCGAAAATGCAGGGTACGGGTACCAGCGATGACACGGGCGGCTTCAATGTCGCTGAACGGGGATTCGACGGGGGCGCCATGCAGCATGGCAACGGCCCAGTAATCCCGCAGTCCGGATTGGTTGTGGCAAAGGTCCAACGCGGCGGGGGGCGCTTGTTCAAGGCGCGGCAAGATGGCGGCAACATCTGGGTTCAGAACCGTGGGGTCCGGGAAAGTCTTCAAAATCACGCCGCACGTAAACTGCTTGGTGATCGAGCACATGCGGAACAGGGTTTGCGGCGTGAACGGGATTCGACGCTCGGCATTGGCGTAGCCCCAGGCGTGGCGAACCAAAATTTCGCCCTCGCGCAGCACGGCAATGGCCCCGCCAGGTCCGGGAAAGGCTGAGGGCAAGGATTTGACGGCGGCGTCTAACCGCGTGGCGATGGTGCTCATGCGATGAGTTTCGCGCGGGCGGACGGGACGTGTAAAGTGGAGGTCCGGGCCGGAATCGAACCGGCATACGCGGATTTGCAGTCCGCTACATCACCACTCTGCCACCGGACCGGCGTCGCGCCGTATATCCTCCTTCGCACGGGTTTTGGTCAAGGGTGAGGCACGTGGTTGAGTTTTGCGAGGCGCGGAAGCTATAAGGGGAAGGATCACCTCTGTAAGGCTTGCAATGACAGAACTCTACGCCGATCCGGCCATTCCGCGCGCCAATATGGTTGATAGCCAGGTAAGGCCAAATCAGGTGAGTGATTCGAGGGTGATTGCCGCCATGCGGTCCCTGCCCCGCGAGGCCTTCGCGCCAGCCGGGTCCCGGGTTTATGCGGATGCGGATGTGGATTTGGGCGGCGGCCGTTTTCTGCTGGCGCCGCTGGTCATCGCGCGGCTGGCGCAGCTGGTGCTGGCAGGCAACCCGGCGAAAATATTGGTGATTGGCGCTGGCGCCGGCTATGGCGCGGCAATTCTGGCGGCGAGCAGCGCGGCAGTGACGGCGCTGGAGGAAGAGACGCGGCTGGAAACCGGCGCGCTGGCCGAACATGCGCCGGATGTGACGGGCGTTGCGGGCAAGCTGATTGAGGGTTTTGCCAGCGGTGGGCCGTATGATGCGATTTTGATCGAGGGCGCGGTTGCGGAAATTCCGCCGGGCTTCGCGGCGCAACTGGCCCCGGGCGGACGGCTTGTGACGATTTTGGCGGCCAAAGACTCCGGCGGCGCGCGACTTGGGCAAATGGTGATCGCGGAATCGCGCGGCCAAGGTTTTGCGGTTGTTAAGGCCTTTGATTGTACAGCGCGGGTGTTGCCCGCCTTCAGGCCGGCGCCCGCTTTTGTATTCTGAAACTTAAGGGGGGTTGATGTCACCCAAGGTTTTCGCCCTTTGCGGCGTTTTTGCGTTGCTTCCTCTCATTGGCCAGGCGGCTGATACGTCTTACACAAGCCCCGCGGCGCCGGCCCTGCCGGAGACTTTGGTGCAGGCGCTGACCGAGGCCTATTACAATAATGCGACGCTGCAGGAGCAGCGGGCGGCGTTGCGGCAGACGGATGAGAATGTGCCGGCGGCGATTTCCGGCTGGCGGCCGACCGTATCCCTGTCCGGTAGCGTGGGACGGTCCTCCGATACGGTAAATGAGCTGACATCCTCGGTTGACCCGTTTACCGGAGAGCCTGTTCAGAACCGCGTGCGTGTGCCTGAATCGGCTGATCCGGCGACCGGCCAGGCGACGGTGACGCAGCCGATCTATAGCGGCGGCAAGACGATAGATTCCACGCGGGAGGCGGAGAACGCGGTTTATGCCGCGCGGGCGAGCCTGCTGGAATCCGAGCAGACGGTGTTTCTCAACGTTGAGACCGCTTATGTCACCGTGATTACGGATGCGCATGTTCTCGCCCTTGATCAGAACAACCAGACAGTGCTGCAGCGGCAGCTACAAGCGACGCGTGACCAGTTTAACGTGGGCGAGATTACGCTGACATCCGTGGCCCAGGCCCAGGCCTCGCTCGCGCAGGCGATTGAGCAGGTGGCCGTGGCGGATGGCAATTTGCAGAATGCGCGGGAGAATTTCCGGCAGCTGGTGGGAAGTTATCCGGGTAATCTGGAGCCGCCGCAGCCGCTGGATTTGCCGGTGGCTTCCAAGGAAGCGGCGGCGGCGGCGGCGAATGCCAATAATCCGAATGTAATTGCGGCTGAGTTTACCGATGCTTCAAACAAAGATGCGATTGATGTCGCGTTCTCGGCGCTATTGCCGCAGATTACGGTCCAGGCCTCGGCGTTTAGTGAGTCCAACCCCTCCGGCGTGCATACCGCGTCGCGCGGCGGGTCGGTTCTCGCGCAGGTGACGATGCCGCTCTACCAAGGCGGGCAGGAATATGCGGTGATCAGGCAGGCACGTGCGAAGGAGCAGCAGAGTTTTGCGAGTATTATCGATGCCCAGCGTACCGCCTATTCGCAGGCAACCCAGGCATGGGAGGCGCTGGTCGCCTCACGCGCTGCGATTTTAAGTACCAATGCGGAAATCAAGGCCAATGCGATTGCGCTGGATGGGACGGAGCGGGAAGAAATTGTGGGGACAAGGACGACTTTGGACGTGTTGAATGCGCAGCAATTGCTGTTGAATTCCCAGGTACAGCAGGTACAGAATATCGCGACTCTGGTGAACGATTCTTACACCGTGGCATCGGCCATCGGGCGGCTAACGGCGACGGACCTTGGGCTACCGGTAACGCAGTATGATGACCGGAAATATTATGACGCGGTAAAATATGCCGGATTTGGCA
>Ga0116226_10002665_pt1 | contig 15606 bp, 7 predicted proteins | sample S1TSphfallax_FD_89692 | JGI IMG/M metagenome (GOLD analysis project Ga0116226, IMG submission 89692) | Host-associated microbial communities from peat moss isolated from Minnesota, USA - S1T2_Fa - Sphagnum fallax MG | ecosystem: Host-associated > Plants > Peat moss > Unclassified | place: USA...
AACTAAAAATGGGCATCCTGCATAGCCTCCAGTTCTTCAGTTCTGAATAGCCAACATGCCTGGTTCCAATGTCACAATAGAAAGTCCTTCAACAAATTAGGTGATTGTAACCTGCTGTTTTTTCTTTCAGGTTGAATTCAGTGTGTGCGATTTGGAGGCAGCGGTTACCATCTTGCTGGCAACTCCTCCAAACAACTCCCTTTTCTACATGGATGCTCTACGTGCTGTCTCTATAGCATCTACAGTATCACTCACTTTACATGAACTTGCTGTCAAGGTATATACAACCCTGCATCCTTTCAACCATGAACTGTAGCACAAGTGGAAATGAGGTGACAATGGACAATGTTTCAGTGTTCCCTAAATGCCACTTTTTGATAACTGGCAATGATATTTCGTCGTGACATTGTCTCCTGTAATAATCTTTGATGGGAATTTTGGGTTTTTGAAGCTTAGGAATTTTGCAGCTTTTGTGATATTGCCCAGGCAGTTTGGCTCTATTGTCAGACTGTGACATGGGTGTTTCAGTGCTTGGAAGGGCTTACTAGTGGGTATGTATGTCAGTTTTTTTAGGTGGTTGTTGCAAATATGGTTGGGATGGAGGACTCCTTATCTGGTACTCATCTGCTCTGCACTGTTGGAAGGTATCAAGAAGCTTGTTCCCAGGTAAATACATTTTCCCTAGTGCTGTTCATTGCCATGCCAAGCAATCTGTGGGTAGAAAAGTGAGATTGAAAATGTGTCCGGGAATTGCAGTGTGATCAAGACAATAGATACTTGGTTCATGGTAAGTTTTTACAGCACTTTGATTTGAGATCAGCGCAATAAAACCCAGCCCTTGTTTTCAAGGATGTACTCAAGGATGCTTATTAGTGCTTCTTGTACTTGATCAGTTACAAGATGCAGGGCTTTGGATTGATGTTGCCACTTTAGCTACCACACATTTGGAAGGTTCTGATCATGCATGGTCTCTTCTTCAGTCTCTTATATCTCAGGCACACAAATGCTAATTTTTGTTAACTAATAAGTTTGAGAAACAAACAATTGCAGATTCCATTGAGTGAATGTTTTTGCTAGTTAGTGATGGTAGTTAGTGGGTCATTGTACTTTCAGATTTTTCTTTCCTGCTGTGGGTCTAATTATGCACATGTCATACTATTGCCTTCAATATGACAGGGTGCTGGAGAGATGGGCTGAACATGTTCTACACAATGAACACAATTTGTGGAGGTGGGTCATTTCATGTTTGCTGTAGACAATCTTCTACATTATCCCTTGTTCTAGTGCTTCATCTTCATGAAGAGAAAAACTGTCCAATTTCTGAAAAAAAAATTCAAAAGCATTCTCCCTGTGTATAAAAATGGATGGTTGTGGTGACTGACTGACTACAACTGAGTTCTAACCTGATGTGTCTACTGCAGGGCGATGATGCTGTATGTTGCAGCAGGAGCGTTAATGGAAGCTCAGGACATATTACGAAAGGCTAACCAACCTGACACGGCTGCCATGTTTCTTTTGGCATGTCATGAAGCAAAGGTGAGTGCTCGAGCATCCATGAATGCTGCTGCTGCTTTCAAGGACTGTCCCCCAATGATAGTTCACAGTAAAGCCAGTGTCAACACTCTAGATTTGCCTAATAAGCTTCCACAACACTTAGAGGAGATTCAGGCCCTCTGTGAATACTATGGCCAGTACCAACGTCTCTTAGCGCACATGTGTGTAGGCATTACTTCCTTTGTTGATTAGGTTTTCGAGTTTAGCTCTTCAAAGTTTTTGGGTAGTTAGGAGTTGTTACACCGATGTTTCTGTTAGTGAAAAGGGAGAAGATACTATTTTTTGGTTCCAGCTTACACCATTGGAGAGGATCTCTTGTAGTCTTTTTCTTCTTAGAGGTTTCCAAAATTGGTTTTAGCTCATAGTCAGAGCTGTAATTTTTTCCACAATGATTTTACTCCAATTCATGTCTCACACATTTGTTACTTTGTGCCAAATTCTTGTTTTGTTTTTATTATAACTCATTCTAGAATTCCAATGCCAAAACAAAGATTTCTTTATCATTTGCACAACATTCTACTGTATCCAATCTCTTATTACCTACAAAGTGATTTTGATTCCAAAGTAAAGCAGTGTGGAGACTGCAATTCGAAAAAATTACAGTGCCCAATCAAGATTCAAAAAACCTGACGCACATTAAAAAATGTGTACAAGTAGCAGCGAACATGAGGCTCAACAAAAGGATTGAGAGATAAAAACTGCCAAACCCATGTTGACTGACACAATTTAGAACTCAGTCAAGAATGTTTTGATCTCTATAGGTGCAAGTACAACTCTATGTTTGGTGCTGATTGTTGGGTCTCCATAGAACCACTTTTTATCCTTGGGTCTCTGTGAGGAGTGTTTCTTATCATTGGGTCACCATGAGGAGTGTTTTTGTCACTACTCTAAGCAGTAGCAGCAGTAGCACCTTCAATGCACCATTGCAACTTCTTCATCATTTCAGATATTTTCTGATTAGCATAATCAACTTCATCTATCTGCAAATCAAAAAACAAACAAAAAATGACACAAAAGAAAACTTCAAACTTGCAGCTTCACATGCGGTGGTGGTCCATTGGAGACGACAACATATTCAGAATGGATTATTGTGTAATTTCACCAAGCATGACACATTCCGATGATGTGTATGAAGAGAATGGAAACAAGATGCAGGAAAACTGGAAAGCCTATACTCACCTCTTGGTTTGAGAAAAGGGCCTGTAGATCAACTCTGGCACTCTTAAATAAGATCTCATTTTCTTCCACCTCAAAAATGTTGGCCAAGCAAATAAAAACTTTGCTATCGTCATTGTCATATACCTCCTGCACCCACCCATTGCCAAAATCATAATAATATGGGATATAACCTAAGATGTCAGAAAAAAAACACCCTCCCAGCTCAAGAAGCATTTATGGAGCCCAATTCTAACCTTTTTAACTACTCTCAGGAGCAAGAATTGCTGCTAGAACATTATGTTTCACCAACAGGCCAAGTTTGAAACATATGAATGAAACCACCCACCCAAATTGAGATTCTATCCAGGAAGGAATGATTCTGCTACCTGAAGCATAATGATTGCAACATTCTTTGGCAGCTCATACTGTGAGTTCATAGCTGAAAATTGTGGTGATTGGATGACGCCTCCATTTCCATCCTACCACAAAGAACAGAGTGTTAGTATTTGTGCAAAAATCAAGCCACAACAGATATCTCTCCAAATGTGTAAGATCTGAAAAGTATTCAAAAGACTAACTTTTGAATTGTGTTAGCGTCCAGAGCTCTTACTGCCAATGTCATGCACATTCTACTTTGTGATCATCTCCTTTTACAAAACATTCTTAAAAAATACCAAAACTAGATAGATAGACTTATATTCTCACGTCTAATGTGATTGAAAAAAAAAGTCATCTTGTATATTTCTAGCAATGATCCAAGAACCTCAAGCACAGAGAAGGCAAACTGTAGAGGCATTAAGATTTCTGCCCATGCACACAGCGCCATTGGGCAGATTGTTCTAAAGGACCAATATTGATGTAAACTATTCCTTGCACTTGTACATCAGCCCCATTGCCATACCACACCATGCCACTTGTCATGCACTTCAGTCGTTGAACAACAGGATGCACATGTATGTTATCTAAAGTACAACAAAGATCCACAATTCAAAATGGAGCAAACTTTGTTTTAAGAATTACCTCAATGAAGGTTTAGGGTTTAGGGTTTTTTGGCAAGAGAACCAACTAATAATTAGAACCTAGTAGTGATTTCAATAGGATGTGGATAAAAAGGCACACAATCTACGCTATTGAAAGTGCATACATGCAAATTGGTGTACATACAATCAAGCCTCATTCACCAGTGATGTTGCACATTGTTTTATTGAATGCCTATGTCGGACCCCATTTTTCATCATGCAGCAAGTGTAAGGATAGTGAACCTAAGTTGCTCACTCCTATTGCCTCCAATAAGAATGGGCAAAAGTCCAATAGGAACCTAGAAACAATGATAGGGGCAACATGAATCCAACTCCTGAAATAGGTGGGCATATTCACAATTAGGGTACCCAAAAGGATGGTCTAATGAAAAAAGAATTGCAAAGGACTATTTTGAATTTTATTACATTTTCTATTTCATGATTATAGAGAATTGGTATATGACTATAACTAAAATTATGTCAACTTAATCTACTAAAAAAATCTATAGAAAAATTTGGATATAATATAGATGTTTTTTTGGAATCATGTGAAGTAATTTGAGTCCTTGTCTCAACTATAATTTTCATCTTAAAGGAATATAAAGGAATATATTAAACATTACAACTGATTTCAATTTTCTTTCATGGATAAGTAATGCATACATCTATGTTTGGCAATGTTCATGGAATGCATTTGATTGAATAATATAGGATTTTTTTTTTTTATTGTTACAAAATCCATTCTAAAAGGGCAAAAAGGAATATGATTTTAAAAATTTATTTGGCTTAGATTTTTTGGCCCCAAGTGGCAACAAAATGTGCAGGAAATTTTCATGCAAAAAAACATGTTAAATTGTATATAAAAACTACATTTCTAGTTTTTTACCAAAATATTTATGCGTAATTACATATGCATGTGAAAATTCACCACCACTATGAAAATTATCATTATTTGAATTATCCAATATCTCTCAGTTAAATTTATTCCATTTAGATTATATATATGGAAGATAGCAAAAACAAAGTCCTTGAATCTTATGTCCAAAAAGTGATACCCTAATTTTGAATATGCCCAAGCCACTTGAACAATGCCTTTTGCAAAAATGAAGCTTAACCTTCCACTACAAATGGGGAGACAAACTTGCCATTGGATTAGAAAAAAATGAAGGCATTCAAAAGAACTTGGGCCCAAAAGCCTCTCAAAACATTTTCATTTCACACTCCATGTTGGGATTTAATGTTACAAGCTTCTACAACAATTTGGTCAACAACAACAAACATACCCATATCAAAAGTGGCAAGCTAGCTTTGAAAACTCAAAAAAAGGGGGAAGAGGCAGAATAAATAGGAAAATCTTTGAGAAAAACACTAAAAAAGGATCCCAAATGCTACATGGACATCCCCTAACTTCATGAACACACCAACATGATGAACATCTTCATCCAAAACCTTCAATAAAAAATATGAAAAGAAGGAACCAGAACCAAATGGGATGGGCCAATGATCTTAATGTTTTCGATAGGGCAATAAAGAGTAGTCAAAACCCAAGAGGCAAGCCAAAACAAACCGAACACTTACAAGGTTGAATGACCAACCCCACAAAAACCAACTACAAAACAAAATGATCAAAAGTAAGGGGAAGAACAACATGTGTGTGGCCAAAAATATGGGTGTCATCAATCAAAAAAAGGAAAAATGTTCAAAAAAACATGTAAAATATGAAATGATTCAATGCAAAAAAAAGGCCTAACAAAGGGCCAATCACCCTAACATGTGCCCATAGATAAAAAGAAGACAGACAAATCTTTCAAAAGGGGATTATGACTTTAGAACAAAAAAAATTGAAAGGCATAAAAAGAATGAACAAAAGGGAAAGGCAAGACAACTAGCCTCCTATCATTCGAAGTCCTAAAAGATGGCCTTATGCAAAATGTTGTTGAACATGTTCACTACATCCACTTGAAGCACCACTTAACAAAGGTGGACATCCAAAACAACTTAAATTCCATGGACCAATGCTTCAAAACCACCCCTAATCATCACATTAATTGATGCAACAACATGTGAAAAGAGAACGCATCATGAAATTATAAAAATAAAACCCTATTAACCAAGAAATAAAGTGCTTCACCCACTATAATTGGTCAACTACCACCTAAGGGCTTGGACAAAACCAAAAGCTTAATAACACTGAGAATGTGAGCCATGAATTATGGGATGTTACTAGCAACCACATCAAAATTCAATTAATGAAGTTGAATGAAACCATTAGAATCTTCAAGGTGGAAAGAATCCCAAAAATGCTCAAAGATCATGTTTAACAAACCAGCTATTAACAAATGGGGCATGTGCAAAAAAATTGACCTAAAAGAATCCATGGAAAACTTCACATGTGTGTTTGACTAAAAATCCATCAAAGAGTTGAAGAAAGGGAATCCAAATCCTAATTTGAAGGATGCAAGGCTTGTAATGCGCAAACCATCTTTGATGTTATCGGAGCCGAAACATAGGGGGTGAAAGCCTAAACTACACATGCAAATTCCCTGAAGGCCAAACTTTGTCCTAATTGACGCAAAAACGACATAACAAGAGCACAAACTTAAAGAGACAAGGTTGCCAATAACCCCAATCCAAAAATAAAGATGCCACAAGCACATGCATCCCAAGAAAAATGTTATGCCTAAAGTTCCTCCTAGTCCTCGAACAAAATCCAATGAAGGTGCACCTTAATCTCCCTATGCCTAGTTGTTCCATCAAAAGGGGGAAAGATAAAACACCACTGAGGGAGCAATAGGAATAGGTGCCAAACAACCAAAACAAATGAATTTGAAACTAGTCTAAAAGAAAACGAAAATCAACCTACACCTTTCGATGCAAAATAAATGGAATGCGCATGTATAACCAAGGTTGAAGAAAACCCAAATGAAATGCATTAAAGGGGTCCAATGCCAAAATCCAAACCCATGATGTCATGGGAAGAGAAGGAACTAGAAGTATGACCAAGGAGCCAAGGGTCTTATAAAGTTTAAAGAATGTTAAAGCTAGAAAGTTTTTTAGGCTAGTTTTGAAAAGTTATAGTTTTGAAACAAAAAATTAGACTTTATTGATTTTGAGATAAAAATCGATTTTAAGAAGTTGTTTATTAATAGAACCAAAAAATTAGTTGTCATCTCTAACTTTAGTTCCAAATTTTAGATGTAGGATAAGGTTGGGTAACTTGAAGTTTAGGAGGATTTCTACGGATTTTCATTTTTCTTAAAACCCCCACAGTTTTCTTATAAGTTTCAAGTTTTCCCTTAAGGGGGTTTGAAGGGTTTTTTTTCTTATCCTTATTTTTCATGCAATTGTAATGTAATTTTCTCATTATTAAGTTCTTGTAATGAAAAAGAGTTTTGGTTTTGCTTAAGGAATATGACACGCTCCCAAGTTCCTAGTTAGACCCAAGATGGGTGTAGATTACTCAACAACGGAATTGTGAGGAACTCGGGGCATGTTCCTAACTCTCAACACTAAAAGGGGTAGAGGGGCGTGCTAGATCTCCGGGATGAAACTAGGAAGAGTGACGAGCTTTACTTACTTACTTGAACCTACATCAAACCAACCAACAAGTTGGTTAGTTCACTTTCTGGAACACCCTTAGTGCTAGGACAAGCCATGAGCAACTTTAGACTCACAAGACTCACCACGGCCTAAACTCGGGAGAAGCCACCACCTTCCCCCATATAATATTTTCTGCACCACTCCATAACACCTACATTCGAATGACTTTTTGTCTCGGGACTCCTAAGGAGGAGTCTTGAAACTGTCCTAGTTTGGACTCCCGAGACTTTGCGAGGTCATAACTCTTTATTCAGACCTTTGATTAAGATGAGGTCTAAAGCAAACTTGTAGCTCTCCTCAAGAGCTTTCCAACGATGTGTTGCACTCCACCTATGCGCACTAGAGTCGGGTCGATTCCCAACTTTTAATAGTCAGGAGTCAAATTGGCAATTTGACTCCCAGCCCTTCTTTTTGCCATAACATGTGCTGCAAATGTCCAAATGGCCCATGCGAGCCCAATTTCGACATTTACACTTCAACAACTTTCCAATGATATAAATAACACCTTAATACAAAGTGTTTTGACCCCTGTAATCAAACTCTGAAGTTTCAGGAATCCCGAAGGACTCCCAAATCCCCATATCGAGAGTGTGAATGTCACCCTCACACTCTTCCCAAAAGTGGGGTTGCGACAGAATATTTGTTATGTTGTGTTAAAGTTGTCTTCGCTACTTGTTGTTTTAAATACTAACTTTGTAAATGGTACAAAGTTTTTTATTGCAACTTACTTGTTTGTTTCTCAAAGAGGAAATGGTAGGCTATTTGCCTAACTATTTTCCCCATGTTTTAAAGTGGCTATATGTCACTAACCACTAGTAGACTTGAAATGTTCAAACATGTACCAATTTTCAATCACGTACCCAAAAAACGCTTGGGAATTCACTAGGTGGGCCTAACAAAAAACCTAACAATGCCTTGGTCACGAACTATGCCATGCTACAAAAATGCATTGTTGTAGCCATGATAAAGGATGTTATGTTGAACCCCACTCCTACTTCAAGGGATGAAGAAAAAATACATTAAGCATGTGCCCAAATAGCCCCGCCCAAACTATAAACAGGTGGAGCCCCAAAAGCCAAAGGAGGCAAGGCCATTGGGAAACCACCTACCCTAAGCAAACCCACAAGTCCCAAAATAAATAAATAGATAAAAGGGGGTAGCTTAAAACCACCCAAATGCAACCCCACCCTTACAAATATATATTTTAAAAATAAACCCTTCAAATTTGATTTTATTTTGATATTTCCCAATTATGCATTGTCACATAAGAAAATTTTATCAACCAAAATCGTTAGGATTAGTTATATAACATGTGCTTCCTACATGCTCTTCATATATGAATTCATGTTTTGTCTTTTTTCCTCTTATCACCACAAAATATATTCAAGATGTCAAACAACATCAAGTTTTCTCCCTAAGATTTTTTTTCTTGAAAGAATGACAAGAAACCTCAATAACTTTCATTTATTTTGGAGGGTCTTTGGGGGAGGGGTCTATTATCCTATGGCTTTGAAATAAGGAACATTTGCCACAAAGGAACCACTAAAGCCAAATAAAGTCCCTTCTTTTCATGTCCATGACAAACTTCATAATTGTATTATAAACATGTTAATAGTTAATGTCTCATATGCTTCATAACTAAAGAGCTAAATAAAAAGACAAGTATAACCAAGTAATACCAAAGTAATCAATGTAGAAGGTTCATCTTCATTGTCCCAAATGCCCGAACTTATGAAGATCATGATGCATTTTGAAAGAAATAGTTGTAAAAATGATTTGGTTTGTAATAAACTCAATTGTGATCTATGTGATAACAAATGAGGTTCAGAAATGAGTACCATACAAAATCTATGCTAGTAGGAATGACACCATTTGTGAAGTTCAATTTCAAGCATGTTAATATTTATATCTCAAATAAGAAAATATACCTCCATGTTAATGAAATCAACACCCCTTCCACTCACAATAAATAGGGAAAGTGGAAGTTCTATTGCATTAATAAATGTTATTATTGTCTAATGTCCAAATTTGTAATAACAACATCTTGCCAAACATTACAACACATTTTAATGTTTAGAGTAAATGCTGAATTTTTTTACATTACAAGAGCAATTCATCTTAGGAAATAGATGACAACAAAAAGGTGCAAAACATAAACACATATGTACAAAGTTGACAAATTAAGAAAGCTAAAGATAATGGTAGAAAGCAACCATAAGCCTCTATGATGTATTTATCATGTCCAAAATCTCATCCATTAATAACAACAATTGGTAATGACCATAAACAAATTCCAAGAAAACATTTGTGCAAACCACAATAATAAACAACACAAAACATTTTTGGTTGTCCTGAAAGACATGTTGAAATGCAATGGGAGTTGCCACATTTATAACTAATGTAAAGATAGTTGGGCTTGCCAATGTGATATTTTTCATACCATAGATATGTTACCACAAACAATTTGATGCTAAACACTCATCACTCACCGTTGCATTTGAGTTGTTTCCATTTAGTGTGAAATACTCCAACACAAGTCCATCAATGGGGTGACCTCCAAAACGTGAACAAGGAAACTGCTTATTAATGTCATAATGGTGTACGACCTAACCAAGTGCCTGAATAGCTTGTAAAGAAAAATATCATTTCAACTTTTTTAATATAGCTCAACATACAATTAAAGAAAGTGTTGAAATGAAAACAAGAAACAAACAAAGTTTTTTGCATTTGATGTATATAAGGTCCTTTACTATGTAGGAGTAAAAAATAAAATGACTAGGCTACTACTCATTGTCTGGTAGGCATTTGATTAGTTTGATGGATCAAAATAATGCAAGAGTCTAATTGAAGTGGATTTCCATTTGACGTTTCAAAGCCCTAACAATGTATTAACAAATGGATTTCAAATTTTTGAAAGAGAAACTATATGAACCCCATTGTGCTACAATATGTGTTTTTTCTTTGTCGATGACTTTGGTGGGTATTGTTTATACATTCACTCTTAAACCTAGTTATGGACAACATTATATGCAATTGCATTAAAATTGAGACAATGCCTTAAATAGAATATAATTAAAATTTTGAGTATATAAATATACCCTAGTATATTCTAAATTTAAAAACAATATATCAAAACTATATGTACATCACATAGAAATTACCAAGTTGCAATTATTTCTATAAGTAATTGGACATAAAGGCCTTTTCTTGGATGAAAAGCTTAAAATTTTAGTCATCATAGAAGGATGTAAAACTTAATAGTCACAAATTAGTTACACCATAGTCACAAAAAAATAATAGATTGAAATGGATGGTGATTAGTTGTAAAATGTCAAAACATAGTTACAAATGACATTTAAATGCATATAGTTGTAAATTGAATAGTTACATAATATAAGATTTCTTTAGTGTGCCAACCATAACCACATGGAGGCTTCATGCAAGCTTGATGATAATTGTTCATTGACTACTTCTTCAACAAATTGGCTATGGTCAACATCAACCATAATGAAGATAGTAACCCTTGTAAAGAGAAATCTATGACATCCATCAAAAACACAATGAAACATCCAATTTTAACCAATTGTTAAATTATTCATAATAACATAACTATGATCAATGCTGACTACTACTAAAATTAGACATCACTACAAATATTTACTCATATATCAAACCTAAAGTCAATGTCAATGATTAGCAACCATATAAGCTATGATTGGTGACATCCATATGAAAGTTTGATTTAAAATTTCAAGCATATTGATCGAAGTTATAATTGTTGCCAACTATAACCCAGATCAATCCTATATATCGTTCACATATTGATCATAAAGATTGTTCTTCCCTGTCCGAAATATTGTGGGCCTCCTCCATACCCAAGTTAAAATCTCTTAAATAGATAAATGTTATGGTCATTACATACCATAGTTCAAATTGATCTTATAAATCATTCTAAAAAAGGGATTGCAAAGAGCTTTAACCTATCTTTGATTCCTAGCATAGTTGATAAATGCCAAAATGAGTTTTAGAGATTGGAGTTATGGTCATTGCCAACCATAACTCAAATCATTGTTATACATCATTTTTTCATAGTTGAGACCATAGTCACAAAGGATTTCATAAATCCTTTTTTTACATTGAAGCCATTTTCACAAATCATTATACAAAAGAGCAATTGACATAAACCATAATTGTGCTCAAATTGATCAAAATAAATATCAATTTTAAAAATCACTTGAAAAATGATATAACAAAGTAACTCACCTATCTATTGATAACTATGGTTCTTTGTACACCTTTGTCAAGTTTTTCTCTCCTTGCACACATCTACAATTGAAAAAAGAAGACATCAATGAACATCAAAATGCTTCGAACAAACATTGTAAGCAAACACAAATCTTTCAACATTTCACTCAACTTTCCTACAAGGAACATGTTGAAACACCACAAGAAATGGAACATACATGTTCTATGTGATTATGTATACATACCTCTCTTCCTTTCTTTTGCGAATTGCTAAAGCCATTGATGTCTTCCATCTATTCATCAATATTTCCTTGCACAATGAAAGTTGAAAAAATTGAAGGTTATGAAATGCATGATCCACATTTTGTTAACTTCCTTAGACATTGTGACATTGTAGGCTCTATATAGATTTCTATACCCATGCTTCACTAAGCTCTTCATTTTGCTTCAAAGAAATTTGGGCTAGAAAATATTAACATTGTTTCAATCCGAGAAAGCCTTAGTCTCCCAAATAGTCTCCATATCTTTGTTATCGGGCTTATTGCCTCCTTCTATGTCTTTGGTTGCAAAGGACAAAATGTTTTTTTAGTGAAATCCAATTTTTTCCTTTTTTTCAAATGAATGTACTTTTTATGTACTTTTTATTTTTTGGTAAGTAGATTATCATAAGTTCAATAGAAATCCATGATGATTTTAAAACTATACTTCCATTCATTTTGATGCTAGTTACTTGTTTTTATATGCATAACATACATAAAGTGATAAACAAATATTTTTTTGTTCACTTTACCATGCTTCCACCCCTCACCAAGCTAATTCCAAAATATGTGATGTACATAAACAAAGTCCAAATGTAGGTTTCTAATTAAAATCATCATAAATTGGCATTGAGAAATAATTGGCCCCAATATTTCGAAAGAAGAATAAAGATAAAAAGGCTAGAAAATGAAGGTCACAAAATAAATATTTGTACAAAATATTTCACTTTTATTCCACCATGCCAACAAGGTTAGAAAATGAGAGTTAAACAATAAGGATTTGTACAAAGTTCTACATTTTTATTCAACCACGCCTTTATGTAAGGCTAGAAAATGAGGGTCACACAATAAGGATTTGTACAAAATACTACACCTTTATTCCACCATTCCTTTATGCAAGGTTTAAAAATGAAGAGTCACAAAATAAGGATTTGTACAAAACATTACACCTTTATTACATCATGCCTTTATGTAAGACTAGAAAATGAAGGTCACAAAATAAAGATTTGTACAAAGTATTACACCTTTATTCCATCATGCCTTTATGCAAGGTTAAAAAAAGAAGGTCACAAAATAAGGATTTGTACAAAATATTATAGGGCAAACTTATCCTTGGATGGTACCATTAAAAATGTAACACCCCAAATTTTTGAGACCCATCCAACTTCAAAACAACATAAGATTCACATAAAGAAAACTTTTCATTCCAAATTATTCATCAAAAGGTTACATAAGTCATGTAGAATTCAAAACTCTAATTAAATTTACAAAAAAATATGTTTTGATGTGGAAAATGAATGCATAAGGAAAAAGTTTCAAGAATGTCACATGAGGGATTTTTTTGATCAAGAACAAAAGAAAAATCAGTTTTTTGGGAATTTTTTTTAGATATTAATTTTTAAGAATATATCAAATGCCAACTTACTCAATGTCTTTTATAGATAATTGATTAAATGAAATTTCCTTTAGTTATGAATTTTTAAAGTCAAGATCGTGAAGTCTTAAAAGGCCATTGATGTCAAGAACACAAATGATAATTATTTTCATCTTTTGTTATATTAATGATTAGTTTGGATCATTCCCTTGTGCATATACTAAATAAACAAGAAAAAATATCTAATGTGTAAATGTAAGGACACTTGGAAGAAAAAAATCTTGAATGGGTTAGGAATGGCTTAGGAATCAATATGTTAATGCATATTATAGGTTTTTGGGTGTTCATTATTTTTCATGAGTGTGTGCATAGGTGGGGAAAACATAGCCCACTTAGTCTAATCAAATAAACCAATGTATAAATATAGGGAATTTTAATTTTTAAATTGGGTCCAACTTTCATATGATTTTGGCAAGGTAGTTCCTAGTGATACCACCCAAGGATAAGTGTCGCAACCCCACTTTGAGGCAAGTGTGAGGATGAAACTCACATTCCCAAAAGTGGAAATTTGGAGTCCTCCGGTGTGTGTTGTGTGCAGGCCCATGTGAGTGAGTGAAGCTTGTCAACTCTTCCTAATCCCATCCCGAAGCTATAACACGGCCCTCTACCCCTCAAAGTGTTGTGAGCTAGAAAGCGCACTCCGACTCTTCCCCCTTTTGCTATCTTGTACTTGAAGTCACTTTTGAATTCTTCAAGGACTTGGGAGTGCGTTGAAAAACTTTTCACATATTTTTCACATGAATTATCATGTGAAAGTCAAGCACTATGACCAAATCATAATTAAATTATGAAATCCTATTAATAAATAAATCACCAAACTTAATCGTTAAATAATTACATAGGTAATAATCTAACTACATCAAGTTACATGACCAGTGACGATGTAATGACATGAGTAGGACCTTTCCCTAGATTGGCATAGTGACTAGAGAGTGGTGGGCCAACATCCTTGTTTGGCCAAGGGAATTATGGCCAAGATAACTAGGGCAACTAACCGATCCTATTATTGCACTATCTATTAAGAACACATTTTAAAACACTCTCCATAACCAAAACTTTTTCTTGCTAAAATTTGGTATACAAGACCTCTCCTATGTTGGACCACCAAACCCAACTTTCAAAATGTGCAAATTTGATATGTATGTGTAAATATGTGAACAATGATTAATTAATCAAATTTAATTAATAGAATTTGATTTCACCATTTTTTTCATTTAACCCATGATTGGACAATTCAATGCACTCCCGATTATGGCACTTTGTTTTGAACAACAAGACCCAACCATTGCACACTTTATACTTAAGGTTTCAAGATTATTAGTTCATGTGCAAAGAACCCACATGCTCTTGTGCAAGGATAGGAAACACTGATGTGTAACAGTAGGATTTTTGTGTGCAAAGATAGGGTCCAACACTGTGTGCAAATAAGGGAATTGATGTGTGATAATAGGAGAATTGCAATGATACATCCCTATATCCTAGTTTTCCCTCACCCAAAAAAGTTGAATAGTTGAAAATTCTGGATTTTCTCACATGGAAATTAAATTCACCATTAAAAAAACTGTGAACGATATGAGTTTCTATTTCATGCGAGTCCATTTCGCCTTAGGAAGCTCATCAATTAACAAAACCAATAGTGAGAAGTGCATTTTTTACTCTTTAAAAACTAGTTATATAGTGACCCAATTATTAATTTCTTGACTGGATATTATTATACAAGTTATGCACTTTCACTTGGAATTGTTCAAAAAATTAAGCATTCTTTTCTTATCAAAACCAGATAATTAGACACTTGCCAAAACTTATGGCCAAAGCTGCCCTTAAGGAAGGGTATTTCATTCATTAATGAATGGGATTCTAAACTGTGAATTGTGCCCATTGTCTGTTGGCACAAATTGTGTGAGGCTGGTTTTGCTATTGTATTCAGAGTTTTCTCTTTTTTTTCAATTTTGTACGGTAGCAATAGTGGCAACCTTCCTCAGACAAATCTCGACTTAGATGGGTAGAAGCATGTAAACCAAAAAACAAAATCTAAGACAACCTTGAGTAAACCATCACCTACACTTGAAAACCCCCAAATTTTATTTAGATTGCTTCTAAATAATATAGATATCCTACACATAGACCTTCATGGGGGCCATTATGAGACCTCACTCAAGAAGGTTTCAGGTATTAGTGTTTTTTTTTGGTTTTTTTTTCAATTTTGTAGTGTAGGAAGAGTGGCAAGCCTCCCAGACAGATTTTGACTTAATTGGTGACAGTTTTTGTGCAGCACCATTAAATGTGTAACCGGTAGACAAAACTGGGACCACGCTCTTGCCAAAAATGCTTTAAAATG
>Ga0116226_10002666_pt1 | contig 15605 bp, 11 predicted proteins | sample S1TSphfallax_FD_89692 | JGI IMG/M metagenome (GOLD analysis project Ga0116226, IMG submission 89692) | Host-associated microbial communities from peat moss isolated from Minnesota, USA - S1T2_Fa - Sphagnum fallax MG | ecosystem: Host-associated > Plants > Peat moss > Unclassified | place: USA...
ATCAATGGATGTGTCAGCGGGTAAGCTGAACAGGACTTCAATTCCAAAGACCTGATTACTTCGCATTGACTTCACTCCCGCCTCGTTGAGCAAGTTTTTGGCGCATGCGGCTACTCCCGCCGCCGTGGTGCTGCCACGCAGAATGCGGTTTAACCCACTCCGCGTGGTGTCGATTCTGCCTTCGTCGTGCCGTTCCGCGACGATTTCCCGCAGATTGTGACGCGCCGCTCGCCTGATGATGTTTTTGTCTTCCCGTAATTTCTTGATGCGAAGGATTTGCGTACCTGTCATGCGCCGAAACCCTTTTTATCGATCGACGATACGCAGGATTCTTGCCAGATGCGGATAGATTCGGTCGTCCATGCAATTGCCCTGGGGCCGATCTTGCGCGGCGCAGGGAATGTTCCTTGATTCATCGCAGCGTAGATGGAAGAACGGCTTTTGCCAGTGAGATTGATAACTTCTGGCAGTTTGATCAGCTTTTGCAGTGCTTGTGTCATATCGATTCCTGTGAAAAATAAATAGCCAGATCAGCGATTGCTGCAAGTGTTTCCGATCGGAAGACGCGATATGCAGCAGTCGTTTACTGGTAGGCGCAGGATTGTGGACATTGTTTCACTTTGCTCCCGCAATATTTTTTCAAATATTTTTAAAAATATTTTCCTTTGCGGGCGGTGATGGCAAATTTGCAAGTCTTTGGGCGATTTCCAAGGCAAATGGCTTACCTCTATTGAAACGCTTGTAGACGGTGATTTAGACGCGGTGTAGACGGTCATGTAGACGCGAAACCGTCCCTCGTCGATGGAGTGACTGCGATGTGACACCCCGTTATTCGGAATACCGCACTGGTTGTGGCTGACTTATGGGGCGCGGACAAGCGATGGTAACGCTTGTCCGGTTTGCTGTGGTGATTAGCCGAGAGCGAGTTTTGCCAATGCTGACGATGCGATCTCGTGGCGCAAATGACCGTAGTGCTTTTCGATCATGGCAACGCTCGTGCCGGAGATTTGCGCGACGGTAAGCAAGTCAAGCCCGCCATGCACCAAATCGCTGATTACACTATGACGTAGCGCGTAAGCGGTCGTTTCCTTTGGCAAGCCAGCGGCCTTCGCAGCGTCTTTAACCGGCCCTTTCCATGCGTCTTTATTCCACGCCGCGCCGTTGGCTTGCGCAAAAAGCGGTGCCGCAGGCAATTTGTCTTTTGCGGCTTCTTCAAATACACCGACCGTTTGCATTGGTAGCTTAATTGTCCGATATTGTCCCGTTTTGTCCTTGCCGATTCGTAAAACACCTAGTCGCTTGTCAAAGTCTGCTGTCGTCAGTTGTGCGAGCGCGCCGGGGCGTAGCGGAACAAGCGACAAGCCACGGATGAAATTGACTAGATCGTCGCGGGCGCACGATACTAAATTCCGACGTTGGTCGATATCCAGATACAGATCACGCCGATTACCTGCATTCTTGATAGGCTTTAATCCCTCTTTCCAAGCGAAGTCAGTGGTTACTTTCCCTTCGGCCAGCGCAGAATTTAAGGCAGCACGTAGGGCAGTCATGTCTCGGTTTACTGTATCAGAGGCCCGTTTGCGGGTTTTGCCGCTCTTGTCAACCTTTACGGGCGCGGCAAGTAGCCGTGTACGGAACTTCTTTATATGGTCACGGCTGAGTTTGGTGAGTTCAATCGTTGCCAAGTTGTCGGCAAAGACCCAGCGATCATAGCGGGACAGCAAGTCAGACGAGGCTTTTCCGCCCTTTTCTTGCTCGATCTTTTCAGCGTACTGCTTGCAAGCATCTTTAACGGTAATGGCGTCGTTACTGCCACCCATGCCAACATGCTTGAACCAATCTCGTGCTAACTCAGCGGCTTTGTCGAATCGTTCATTTTGGGGGAGGTCGTCAAGTTCGCCAATGCTGTGACCAACTTGCTTGCCATCGTCATTTCGATACCTTGCCCACCATGTTCCGGGGGAATCGGTAGTCATTTTGCGGTATCCGAGGAAACATCCTTTACTGATCTTGTGCCAGTATTGCTCCCTTCGTGGTTTGAGTTTGTCGCGTGCTGATACGGTATCGATTTTTACAGTCATGCAAATCCAATGAAGTACGAAAAAAGTACGAAAATCTTTCCGGTATTTTACCGTACATCAATAGATAAAAAATAGAGTTTTCCCTATGAAGATAGATTCAACGAAGTCCACTGAAATCCTATTTCCCTGCTTTCACACGGCAGGGGTCACTGGTTCGATCCCAGTACCGCCCACCAAAGCGTATAAATGACTTGGATTTTATCCAGGTCATTTTTTATTTGGGCCGCCGAAATGTAGAATCGTATATCTCTGCAGCTGCAAGGATGCAAGTCAGGACATCTATGAAACTTCATCAACCTATCGGCATTTTCGATGCCGGTATCGGCAGTTATGCCATCGTCGAGCGCGTGCGTGCTCGCTTTCCACAGCAAGACATCGTTTATTTCGCTGATCGCGCCAGTTTTCCTTATGGCTCGAAAACGCCTGAAGAGCTGTTGCGGTCGGTGCGCAATGCGACACTATATTTGCAGCAGCAAGCTTGTGTTGCTGTCGTGCTTGCATCCAATGCGCCTAGTGTCGTGGTGCTTGAGCCTTTGCGTGCTGCAGTCGATGTGTCTGTGATCGGCATCTTCCCGCCGGTACGTGAAGCGACCAGCTTATCGCGTACTGGCGAGGTCGCGATCCTGGGGGTGCGTTCCATGGTTACCAGCGAAGCGATGCGTCAATATGCAGATGCAAATCGCATAGGTGATTCCAAGGTCATGTTGATCAATGCTTCGTCGCTGGTTGATTTGGTTGAGAACTTCACTTTCATTCACGATCCTGTGCGTACGCAGGAAATTGTGACCACGTTCATTTCCGAATTGCGTACCGCAAATCCACGTATCGATGTGATGACGATGTCGTCCACACATCTACCGTGGCTAAGGCAATTCTTTGAAACGGCTGCGCCGGACGTCAGTTTCCTTGATCCTGCAGATGGCGTCTTGGCGCAACTGCAGCCGATGACATCGGTGGGTAGCGGGCAAACCCTCTGCCTCGCTACCGAGACACACGAGTTGACGCTGCAGGCTTTCAATGAGGCATTGGAAATTCTTGGCACGCCGCATCGTGCTGTGCTTGCATGATCAAGACTGAACACAACGATAATTTGAACGATCTGATTCGCCAGGAAGAATTCTTCTACGCGAATTGCATCGTTCGTAGTGGCGTTTTGTCCGCTTATCGCATTGAAGGTGATCGCATTGAAGGTGATCGTATTGTGTTGGACGATATGATCGATATCGACCGAACGGACATCACAGGTATCTTTCAAAACTTTGTTGTTGACGTCGATGGCGCGACTTACATTGGTGGTGAAGCCGATGCGCATGGGTCATGTGGATTTTTTCTGAAGCGATCCGGGGATAAGCTGGATTGGTTATTGATGTCGCGTGACTCCAATCCTTTCGTCCGCGTTGAAATGCATCATGGCGATGTTTCTTTTGTGTCCAGTTCCGGGCAGGTGTGGCGTGTAGGGAATGACGATATCAGCCAAGTTCATATTAGCCATACATCGCTTGGCAATAGTTGATGGTTTGGGTTTCTTACCGAAAGTATTCTTTGCTTGTCGGTATCAATGCTACTTTTCGGTAACAAGGATAGTGGAAACGATGCGTTGGAATTCCTGGATGAAAATTGGCTTGCCGATATAGCCGTCGCAACCGGCGTCTTCAATGCGTTCACGGTCGCCTATCATGGCGCAGGCGGTCATGGCGATGACCTTGATGCCGCGCGTGGTGTCATCTTTCTTTAGTACGCGGGTTGCAGTCAAGCCATCCATCCCTGGTAGTTGTACGTCCATTAAAATGAGGTCAGGCTGTTTTTCCTGTGCAAGGCGAATGCCATCTTCCGCATTCAGTGCCTGTATCGTTTGATATCCGGCATTTTCCAGAAGGAATATTGCCAGCTTCATGTTAAGAGGATTGTCCTCGATCACCAGTATGGTTTTCATGTTGATGGATATTCCAGATGGTGTCTCCGATACTGCCATGTTTCAAGAATGTCCGCCAGTGTCGAGCAATTGAAATAAATCTTTGGGATTGTTGTTGGACGGCACCAGTGCTAATTTAGTTCCGATATCGTGCGTATCGGCAAGTTCGCGAATCAGCCGCAGGGCCGAAAAGTCTTCCAAGGCAAAACCAACGGAATCGAAGATGGTTACTTCGTCGTCGCGTGTGCGTCCAGGCGCGGCTTTAGTCAATACTTGCCACAATTCAGTAACCGGAAAATCTTCCGGCATTTGTTGTATTTCGCCTTCGATGCGTGTCTGAAGCGTATATTCGACGACGACGCGGGCGCGTTCCAGAATCTGCGGATGCAGTTCGGTTTTTCCTGGACAATCGCCACCGATTGCGTTGATATGCACGCCGGGAACGATCATATCGGGCACCAATATCGTCGCACGTGTTTTGGCAGCCGTTGCAGTGGTGATGATGTCCGCACCCGCGATCGCTTCTTCCACCGATGTTGCAGGGATAATGCGCAAGTCAGCGACGTGAGCGAGGTTGCGTATCAATTTTTGCGTCGCGACGGGATCAATATCGTAAGCACGGATTTCTCGTATGCCGAGTAGTGCATGAAATGCCAGTACCTGGAATTCGCTCTGCGCGCCGTTGCCGATGATTGCCATCGTACTGGCGTCGCGTCTCGCCTGCGCTTGTGCTGCCAATGCCGACGTAGCAGCGGTACGTAGCGCGGTGGTGATCGTCAATTCGCTCAGCAGATTCGGGTAGCCGGTTTCGACATCGGCCAATGCTCCGAACGCCATTACAGTTGGCATGTTGTAGCGTGAATTTTTCGGATGCCCGTTCACGTACTTGAATGCATATTGCACGCCATCGGTCATCGGCATCAATTCGATGACGCCAGACTCGCTATGATGCGCAACGCGGGCGGAGAGGGCAAATTGCTGCCAGCGCTCGAAATCGCTACGGATGGTTTGCGCGAGCTGAATAATAAAATCGGACAAGCCGATTTTTGCAATCAGCTGTCGGATGTCATGGATGTCGATATAGCGCGTCACGCTGTCATACTAGCGCATTCTTATGGTTATTGTTCTGGCGCGATCACGTTGCCATTTGTGAGCATGGTTTCAAACGCCACGCGCGGCATCGGCTTTCCGAACAGGTAACCTTGTGCGAAACGGCAGCCTTGCGTTAGCAGGTATTCCGCTTGCTCAATCGTCTCGACTCCCTCTGCCACTGATTCCAGATGCAAGGCAGTCGTGATCGATAACATGGCCTTGACCAGTTCGTTTTTGTTGCGTTGATGCGGGATGTCCTTGATGAAAGAGCGGTCTATCTTCAATTGTCCGACCGGGAACCTGTTCAGGTAACTCAAGGCAGAATAGCCAGTGCCGAAATCATCGATGGCAATCGATAGCCCGAAGTCGTGGAGCGCATTGAGCATCGTTGCGACTTCTTCGCTGTCTTCCAGCAACAGGCTCTCCGTGATTTCCAGTTCCAGCCATTCCGGCTTGCAGCCAGTTTCTTCCAGAATGCTCTTGATCGATCCTACCAGATCGTTGCGGATGAATTGACGCGTGGACAGATTTACCGCGAGCTTTAACGGTTGCGCGCGCTCGCGGTTCCATTCGACCACCGTTGCACAGGCATTGCGCAAGACCCATTCGCCTATCGTCACGATCAAGCCGGAATCTTCTGCTACGGGGATGAAGCGATCCGGCGTCACCATGCCATGTTCAGGGCGTGTCCAGCGTAGCAAGGCTTCCGCACCAACGATGGTGCCGGTTTCCAGTTCAACCTGCGGCTGGAAGAATAGTGTCAACTCGTTATTGCGCAGGCATTTTCGCAGACCGGCTTCGATGTCCATGCGGTCGATGGAACGCATGGTGAATTCTTTGGTGTAGAACTGGAAGTTGTTGCGCCCCATTTTCTTCGCGTGATACATCGCGGAGTCGGCATAACGGAACAGCGCGTCGAGTTCATGGCTGTCATTCGGGAAGAGGGCGATGCCGATACTGACGGTGACGAATAATTCGTGTTCGTCGATATGAAATGGCCGTGCCATCTCTTGCAGAATCTTGTTGGCGATGGTCGCTAGATCGTCGCCCGTGCGCAAATCCGGCAGCAATACGGCGAACTCGTCGCCGCCGAGCCGAGCTACGGTATCGTAACTGCGCACGCATTGAACCATGCGCTTGCTCATTTCGCACAACAGACGGTCACCGGAACTATGGCCTAGCGTATCGTTGACTTCCTTGAAGTTGTCGAGGTCAAGCAGCATCAAACCGAATTGCTGATTGTGATACGCGGCGTCTGCAATGGCTTGCGAGATGCGGTCGTTCAGTAATTGCCGGTTCGGCAGATCGGTCAGGCTGTCGAAGAATGCCTGATAATGAATCTTCTTGCGGTACTCGTCTATTTCTGTGATGTCGCGCCCCACCGCCAGCACATGTGCGACTTCGCCCGATCGGGAAAATTCCGGCGTCATCCGCACCTGTGCGCAAAAGGTGCGATTGTCTTGATCCCATCGCAGTTCGAAGGTCTGGCTTTCGCCGTGTTGCAGTACATGCTGTAGCGCGTCCTCATATTGTTTTGCCGATTCGCCGCCAGGGAATTGTGACGGCGTCGTGCCCAATATCTTGTCCAGGTCACCGCCCATGTCGGCAACCAGTTTGGCATTGGCGAAAATACGTCGGCAGTTACGGTCATAACGGGCGATGGTGTCGGGTGAGTGTTCGACCAGCGTACGGAATTGCTGTTCGCGCTTGTAGAGCGATTCCTGTATCTGGCGAATCGCCGTGATTTCCCGTCCCATCGTCAACACGCTGACGATATTGCCTGTCTTGTCGCGCTCGGCAACGGCGCGCACTGACAGGAAAGCACGGGTGCCATCGGTGCGATGCGATTCCAGTTCGATTTCCCGAGTTTCGCCCGTGCTCAATACATGTTGCAGCAGATTCTGGAAGATGGCGGCCGGTGGAACGGCCAGCTCCCAGCGTTCCAAAGGGGTTTTGCCCAGTATCAGGGCAACCGGCGATTGCACCGTGACTTCGTAGCTGGGGCTGACGTAGATGCGACGGCACTGGTCGTCATAGCGCACCACCACATCTGGGCTGTTGTTGACCAGCGTGCGGAATTCCTGCTCGCGAAGGCGCAACATATCTTCCGTGCGCTTGTGTCCGGTGATATCCACCGTGACGCCATACCAGACGACGCTGCCATCGGTCTTCGGTTCCGGCACCGCGCGGGTTTCTGCCCACAGTTCGCCTTTCTCCTTGTGCTGGACGCGAAATTCGATCTGTATTGGACGCAGGGTTTCGGCGGAATCGAGGGTTGCTGCTTCAATCATCGGGCGATCGTCTGGATGCACGGCATCCATCAGACGCATCGCGTTTTTCATCACGTCTTCGACGCGCAAACCATAGATATCGTAGAGACCGGCGCTGGCAAACAGGATGCTGGGTTTGCGATCTTCGGACAGGCAATAGACATGGACAAAGCCGGGGATGTTCGAGGCAAGGCTAGACCATTGGCGCTCGACCTCCAGCTTTTCGTCACCGAACATGTCATCATCGAAAGTCATTGCTGCTTCCCTGAATGCGGTTCTGTCGTCATCAGCATGCGCCATGCGAACTCCATGTGGGAGAGTATGACATTAAAACACTTTTGAACCCTTGACAAATCATGCGTACAACACGATGTGCTTATCTCATTTCCGGTCAATCGTAGATTTGATGACGGATTCACATCGAGTCTTGATTGCTTGATATGGGTATGGCGGATTTATGGTCGTTCTTGCATCGACGGCTCCAATAAATCCTTGTTTTTGCTCGTATTTTTGTGATTTCTTGGTTGCAATTAACCATAATGGCGATATACTTTAATCGCTCCCCGGCAATAAACGGGGGCAATAAGAATGACGAGGGCAAACTTATCGAAAGATGAGGACGCAAAGCCACCGGCCTACAGCGCATTGTCGCCACGGCAGCGGGGTTACCAACGATCAGCAATCGGTCGTTGTTGCAACATGGCCCTCACCGACACTGGAGCCGTGGAGTCATGTTGATCAAGTCCCGCAAGAATCCCACCAAATCTATTTATGCGATGGCGTTGGCCTCGTGCATTGCTACTTTGCTCTCTGCTTGCGGCGGTAATAGCAATACAGACAGCGCCAACAACAAGGCTGTTGATCAGCAGCAGGCACCATTGGCAACTGGGGTGACTACCCTGCAAATAAATACACCAGTATCGTCGAGCGAGGCTGCAGCGCAAGTCGCGCAGCCGCATTATCATCTGGCCCCTGCGTTGCTACCTGAGCCGGATAACATCGATGCAATCGACAGTAGCGCGTCCGCCCACATGGCCCCGCGCAAGTTTGCCGTGCCGACTGAGTTGCGAAAGCTGCAGACACGCGGCCTGACGGTCGATGCGTTGCGTGCTGCGGGTGCTGGCATTGCGGCACCGGATGGCACCAGTGGCAGTGTTGCACCTTATTCGCCAGCGCAAATTCGTGCTGCTTATGGTTTGCCACCATTACCTGCCGCTGGTGTGACCTTAACCGCCAGTCAGGCCGCACAATTGGGCGCAGGGCAAACCATTTATCTGATCGATGCGAATTCCGATCCCAACGTCGCGGCGGAATTGTCGGCGTTCAATCAAAAATTCGGACTGCCGACTTGCACGACGCAGACGATCAGCGCTTTCACCGGCTTGCCATTGGCAGCTGCATCGACATCGGGTTGTACGTTCTCGGTAGTCAATAGCAACTCCAGCGGTGGCATCAGTAATACGCCTGCTCCTTACGATTCTGGTTGGGCGACGGAAATCGCATTGGATGTGCAATGGTCACACGCAACCGCGCCGTTGGCACGCATCATCCTGATCAATACGCCAGATGCCAGCACAACCAGCTTCACCAGTGCGATCAGCCTCGCCAATGCGATGGGCGCGGGCAGTGTTTCGATGAGTTTCGGCGCGCCTGAGGGAAGCTGGACGACTTCTGCCAACTCAGTCTTCACCGGCAATGGCATGACTTACCTCGCGTCTGTTGGTGATTCTGGCCCCGGGGTGGAGTGGCCTGCCGTGTCACCTAACGTGGTTGCGGTTGGTGGCACGACTTTGAGCTATGGCGGTTCCGGCACACGCTCTGAATCGGTGTGGTCGGATACGGGGGGCGGTATCAGCCAATACACCGCAACGCCGAGCTACCAGAACAACAAGGTACCAGGCATCACGTCACTGGCGCATCGTAGCGTGTCGGACGTCTCGTTTAACGCGAACCCGAATTCCGGTCAGTACGTCGCGATCATGACTGCGGGTAGTAGCAGCGTGCAATGGATGAGCGCAGGCGGCACCAGTATCGGTTCTCCGCAATGGGCCGGTATTTTCGCAGTTGCCAATGCGATGCGTGCATTGTCGTCGCAATCTACACTGGGCGATCCGCATGCCGTGCTGTATCAGCAAATCGCGGCGGTATCCGGCAACTATGCGAACGATTTCCTTGATGTCACGCAAGGCTCTAACGGTAGCTGCAGCACATGTTCTGCAAAGATCGGTTACGACCAGGTTACAGGGCTGGGCACACCAAATGCCAGTAGCTTGTTGACAGCATTGTCCGGTGCTTCGGTTTCAGCCAGCGCGCCGGTGGTGGCATCTGCCAGCATCAGCGGCGTTACCGGCACGGCGTTGACCTTCACTGTATCTGTGACGGATTCCAATCCAGTGACGTTCAGTCTCTCTGGCGCGCCAAGTGGGATGGCGATCAGTGGTGCAGGCACGGTGACATGGGCGGTGCCTGTTGTCGGCAGCTATAGCGTCACCGTCACAGCCAAAGACAGTAAAACCGGTTTGACTGGTAGTGGCGTCTATACCATCACTATTGCTAATGCAAAAGCGCCCGTCGTCAATTCGACAACGGTTGCTGGTAAAGCGGGAACGGCATTGACATATACCGTTGCGGTTACCGATGCTAATCCGCTGACCTATAGTCTGGCCGGTGCGCCGTCTGGCATGGCGATCAGTAGCACAGGTGTCATCAGTTGGGCCAAGCCAGTTGTCGGGACATACACGGTGACAGTGACCGCAAAAGACAGCAAGACCGGCTTGAGCGGTTCCGGTGTATTGACCTTCAACATCGCGGCAGCATCAAGCACTGGCAGCGGCCCTGTCGTAACGGCAACCGGCATGAATGGTACGGTAGGCACGCCACTCGTCGGCTCGATCACGGTCAGCGATCCGGGCGTTGCGGGAATCTCATTGTCGATTACGAATGCGCCATTGGGCATGATGTTCTATCCAGGTGGTTCCGGCATCGGCGTGTTCTGGAACAACCCAATAGCCGGTAGTTACTCTTTGAAAATATCGGTTGTCGATTCAGCAGGTCATAGCGTGCAGACTTCGATCCCGGTTGCGATCAACGCGCGCTAAGCACCAACTCTTTTAATTGTCGTCCTCCGATTTCCCCGCCGTTGGCTTGTTGCCATCGGCGGGGTTTTTCTTTTTGTGCCATCAAGATCATTCGCACCTGCACTGCTGAAGCGTTCATCGCATTGATTCGATAATGCCTTGGCAAACATGACGACACGCCAATTGACAAACCGCCCTGTCAAGGTTTACAGGATGAAATGCATCAAATTAAGGCGTAAATTCATTTCCGTACAGCATTAAATAACTGGTGATTTTGTCTTAGGGAAAGATGATGGAAACGCCAGTGAGGATGGAACTCTAGAGCCTTTGCATGATGACGATGAAGGCCGATTTCCAACCCCGCCATTACCTCTCTCCATGGCTGCTGACAAAGCGTATTCGGACGAACCCTATCTGGATATTGACGGCTGGCTTATTTGATTATTTCAGGGGAATTATCGTGCTCAAGAGTCTCTCTCTGACCGTTTCAAAGAAACTGTGGCTGCTTGTTGCTGGTGCAGCGACAGGCATCGTATTGCTGACGCTGATCTTCCTGCAATCGGAACGCAGTTTGATCATGAACGAAAAGCAGGATGCAGTACGCGGTGAAATTGAAACTGCCTATGCGCTGACTGCCTACTATCAGGATCTGGCCGTGAAGGGCACCTTGCCTGTCGATGAAGCGAAGCACCGCGCGTTGGATGCGATTCGTGCGATGCGCTTTGGCGACGGCAATTACTTCTTCATCTTCAACACTGACTTGCACATGCTCATGCAGCCGATCAAGCCGGAGATGGAGGGGAGTGATCTGAGCGGCAATACCGACCCTGAAGGCAAGCACCTGTTCGTCGAGATCGCCAATGTTGTCAAAGGCGATGGCGCAGGCTTCGTGCCTTACATGTGGCCGAAGCCAGGCAAGAAAGACCCTGTGCCAAAGATTTCCTACTCGAAGCTGTTTGCGCCATGGGGCTGGATCATCGGTAGCGGCGTGTATGTTGATTCTGTTGATGTCGTCTTCTGGGAACGCTTCGTCAATTTCGCGCTGGGTGCCTTGGTTCTGACAGGCATATTGGTAGCGATTAGCTGGGTCATCGCACGCAGCATCACACGTCCACTGAATCAAGCTGTGCGTGTCGCGAAGACAGTGGCTGCTGGCGATTTGACCAGCCGCATCGATGCGCAACAAAGAAATGATGAAACCGGTCAGCTGTTGCAGGCTCTGCGTGAGATGAATGAGAGCCTGGTGCGCATCGTCGGCGAAGTGCGTCATGGTGCTGACACCATTGCCAATGCCACAGGTGAAATCGCAACGGGCAATATGGATTTGTCCGCACGTACTGAGTCGCAAGCCGGTGCATTGGAAGAAACGGCATCCTCGATGGAAGAGTTGACCAGCACCGTCAAGCAAAATGCGGACAACGCACGGCAAGCTAATCAACTGGCAAAAACTGCATCCGATGTCGCTACGCAAGGTGGTGTAGTTGTCGCGCAAGTGGTGGATACGATGGGTTCGATCAATGAGTCTTCCCACAAGATCGTTGACATCATCAGCGTCATCGACAGCATTTCCTTCCAGACCAATATCCTGGCGCTGAATGCTGCCGTGGAAGCAGCGCGTGCTGGTGAACAGGGCCGTGGTTTTGCGGTGGTGGCAGCAGAAGTGCGCACACTGGCACAACGCTCGGCAGCTGCTGCCAAGGAAATCAAGGTGTTGATCGACAACTCGGTAGAAAAGGTCGAGTTGGGTAGCAAACTGGTCGATCAGGCTGGTAGCACAATGACCAATGTTGTCGATAGTATCCGCCGCGTGACCGACATCATGTCCGAAATCACCGCTGCCAGCCAGGAACAATCGCAAGGCATCGAACAGGTCAATGGCGCTATCATGGAGATGGACGATGTGACTCAGCAAAACGCCGCATTGGTGGAAGAAGCAGCGGCAGCGGCAGGTGCTCTGCAAGAACAGGCGGCCAACCTGAATCAGGTTGTCAGCGTGTTCAAGCTCGACGAAGCAACACGCGTTGCAACACCTGTGGTGGCAACCCGTCCGGCAATGAAATTGGTGCGAACAGCAAAGCCTTCTAATGCATCGGCGGATTCCGACGCTTCGGCGCGTAAAAGCGCTTCCGTTAAAACACTGCCGGTCAACCGGCGTGCATCACAGGCTGCCAAGCCTGTACCAACTAAATCCCTCGCAACAGGCACAAGCGATGCTGACTGGGAGGAATTTTGATTACACACCTTACTTAAATTAACCGGCAGCTAACTACTGCCGGTTTCCCTGGAATCTCTGGAATAGCCGATGTGCCACCCGGCAGTCGGTGCTCAGCCTAACGCTGGATAACAAAGCGAGGAAATCATGGTAGCAATCAATCAAATCGCCAGAAATGGCGACAGGCTCAACACGTCCCTTAATCTTGAAGCATCGGGCATCCGTACCGTCAGCGATCCTTTGGAAGCTGCCGCCAATACCATCATCGTGCTGGATCATGAACCCGGCGACGTACCGCAAGCAGCTTCTATGGGCTTGAAGGATTATGTGATATCGGAAAACAAGGCGGTCGTGCGCTATGACCGCGTCGTGCTGGCCTTATCGCGCAAATTGCTCGACCAGACACAATACAAGCTGTATGCCGCACAACGCGCTTATGTCGCGACCAATTTCATCCGTCTGGTCGATAAAGGCGCCCAACTGGCGCGTAGCATTGGCGATTTCGAGCTCGCCGAAGCGTTTCAATCGAATCTGAACGATGAGCTGGGCGTCGGCCCTGATGGCAAGCGCTACGAAGAGTTAGATCACCGCGTGTGGAAGACCAACTACCTGCTCGCGTTGGGTTTGAAGGCAGACTTGAAGGGCTTTCCTCTGCTGTCTGAAACGCGCGCCCATGTCAATGCGTTTCTGGAAATTGAAGCGACGGGCACGCTGCTCAACATTGCTGGCACTATTCTGTCACTGGAAAACATCATTCCGCTGGAATACCGCGCGGCAGTCAGTTCACGCGATCATCTCTTCCCGGAAATTTTCTGCATCAGCCCGAACGACGATGCGCAGACCCGCCAGAAAAAGGAAATCGCCCGGCAATACCTGAACGACCATATCATCCACGACTCGAAATCGCATTTTCCGCAATTGCTGCAAGCGTTACTCAAATATGAAGGTGATGCAAAAGCGATGGAGGAGTTACGTGCAGGGATCGACATAGTCAATATCCACCGCAAGCGCTTTTATAAGGAATTGGGTATGGCGATGCAGCTATATCCACGCGACATGGAGTATTACACCTACGGCTCGTGAAGCAACGCGCGCTGCCTTGTCGCCAGCAATGCTCCTGCCAGTAATACGACGGCGGAACAAGCCAAGCCATGTCGCAAACCACCTGATTGATCGGACACCCAGCCAACCAGGCTGGGGCCGATGACCTGACCAAACGCGAAGACCGTCGTAAATAAACTGATCCCAGCCGGCCACGCCGCTGCGGGGGCATTGTGGCGTACCAACGCAGTGGTCGATGCCACCACGGACAGGAATACAGCGCCGAACAAGATGCCCGATGCAAATACGCAAATTATATTTGCCGACAACACCGGCAGGATCGTCGCCACGCATAATAAGCCGTTCAGAATCGCCTGCGCTTGCCCACCTTTGTAATGGTCCAGCAGTCTCGCCCAGATACGCGACGAAGCAAACACCGCCAGACCTAGCGCAGAATAGAAAACGGTGATAGTGGGACCGGACATGCCTTGCTCTCTTAGTAAAGCAATAACGAAGGTCATGTATCCGATATAGCCGACGCCAAACATCAAATAGCCAAGCAGGCCGAAACTGTACGCACGCCAGTCAAAGCGACCATGTTCGCCCGGCGCGACTGTTTTGCCGTCGATATCATGAATAGGACGCATCATCGTCAAAGTAGCCAGGATACATGCCAGCGCAAGTACCACCCACGCTATCTGCCAACCATGCGCATGGCCGGAGTTGTTGGCATAGGTCAGTGCAAATGGAACGAGCAATGCGGATAGCAAGATGCCGATACCTGTGCCGCCGTAATATAGACCGATCAACAGGCCCGCCTGCCGAATATGTTGTGACCCCAATCGTGCAGCCAGCAAACCACCAGAAATGAAGATCAGCGCGCTGGCTATGCCAGCTAATAGCCGTTGGACCAATAAAGCATTGCTATCAGTCAGGAAGCCGCACCAGATCATGAATAGGGCAGTCAGTGTCGCTCCTATTAGTAGCGTCTTCTGAGCGCCGATGCGGCGCATCAAAGCGGGCGTTACCAGCGCGCCGATCAAATAGCCCATGGCGTTGGACGTATTCATCGAACCCGCCTGCAAATAGCTCCAACCCAAGTCCTCACGCATTAGCGGGAGTAATAACGCATAGGAAAAACGCGCCATGCCTAATGAGATCGCAGCCCCCAGCGATAAAGACAGCGCCGTCAGGATGGGATGGGAGTCGGAAAAGCCCGTTTTCGCGTTCATATATAGGAAGCTAAGGCCATGCCGAAGCATCAACGCAATATAAAGTACGCGGATATCCGGGAAATTGCAAAGTCCAGTTACCCTTGTAAGGACAGAAGCCGTCGCGGAATCCGCTAAATACTCTCTCCATTCCCGCAAAAACGGTGTAATAACGAGGAAATTAATGAAAATGCTGGAAATGACTTGCGCACTCTTTTTCCCTTTGCTATAGTCCTATCTTTCGCTGCAAACGAAACAAAGCAAAAACAAGCGGTAACGCGGTTTTTGCATCAAGTTTAAGCGAAGGGGTTGTAAAGTAGTCGGTTGGCAGTAAATCAAATCGTTGAAAAATAATTTGAAAATAACTGTTGACTGAAAGAAAAAACTGCTTCATAATCTCGTTTCTATGCTGCTGGCAAACAAAACGATTTGTCGGAAGCTGCAAGAGGTGAAAAACCTCCGCGAAGCGAAAGCGAGCGTCAATGCGGCGGCGGAAAGAGTGATCTTTAAAAAGTTGACAACTGATAAGTGTTGGCGCTTGATGGGGTGCAGCAGTTAGCTAGTCTAGCTGCAAACTAAAGATATATATCAAGTGCTCACAAGAAGTAATGTTAAAGGAAGGTTCGCAAGAACTAACCTTGTCAGTATTTTGAGTGAGCGACGGTCAGAAATGACTTGGCAAGCAATTGCCACAACAGAGATTGAACTG
>Ga0116226_10002669_pt1 | contig 15602 bp, 14 predicted proteins | sample S1TSphfallax_FD_89692 | JGI IMG/M metagenome (GOLD analysis project Ga0116226, IMG submission 89692) | Host-associated microbial communities from peat moss isolated from Minnesota, USA - S1T2_Fa - Sphagnum fallax MG | ecosystem: Host-associated > Plants > Peat moss > Unclassified | place: USA...
GGCCTCACCGGCTTCGTCGGCATGGTCTATCTCGTGCCGCCGCGTCCCGGCCAGACCGTCGTCGTCTCGGCAGCCACGGGTCCCGTGGGATCAACCGCAGGACAAACCGCGCGCATGATGGGCGCGCGGGTCGTGGGGATCGCCGGTTCCTCGGAGAAATGCGGCTATGCCGTGCGCGAATTGGGGTTCGATCAATGCATCAACTACAAATCAGGCAATTTGCTCGAGGCGCTGCGCCAGGCCTGTCCGACGGGCATCGACGTGTATTTCGACAACGTCGGTGGCGATACGCTCGCCGCCGTCCTGGCCAATCTCGCCCTGCACGCGCAGATCGTGCTCTGCGGCATGATCGGCGCCTATAACCTCGCTGGGCCGCCGACGGGTCCGCACCTTGGTCCCGTGGTCGTGGCCCGCGCCACGATCAAGGGGTTGGTCGTATTCGATCATTTCGGCCGGCTGCCGGAACTGCAGCGAGTCGTCGGCGGCTGGATACGCGACGGCAAGTTCCAGTACCGCGAGGACATCACCGACACCCTCGCGGAGGCGCCCGCGGCCTTCTGCCGCTTGATGCGCGGCGAGAACTTCGGCAAGGCGCTGGTCCGGTTATCCTGAGGAATCTGCATGACCACGATCGTCGTGTTGTTCAATTTGAAGGCGGGCGTCAGCGTTGCCGAGTACGAGGACTGGGCGCGGCGCAGGGATCTGCCGAACGTCAATGAGCTGCCGTCCGTGCACAGTTTCCGCGTCTTGCGTTCGGCCGGCCTCTTGAGCGGCGCCGCCGCGCCGTACGAGTACGTCGAACTGATCGAACTCGCGACCCTCGAGGGCTTTCGCGCGGAGGTCAAGTCCGAGCTGATGCAGGGCGTGGCGCGTGAATTTCGCACCTATGCCGATGCACCTCTGTTCATCGCCGCGGAATCCATCGCGCCGGCCGCATCATGAGCGACGGCCAGTTTCGCGGCAAAGTTGCGCTCTGTACGGGCGCCGGTCGTCGCGCGGGTCTCGGAGCTGCGATCCTGCAGGCCCTCGCCGCCGACGCGTGCACCGTGGTGTTCACGGACTTGCTCGAATCCACGGGGCCCCTGACCGCCGGACACATCGGCAGCAGCGAAGAAATCGAGCAGCTCGCCGCTGAGATACGCGGCGCGGGCGGCGAGGCGGCGTGCATGTCCCTGGACGTGCGCGACGAGGCGCAAGTGGCGGCGGTGATCGACGCGACGGTGGCGCGTTTCGGACGCCTGGATTTTCTGATCAACAACGCGGGCGTGGGTTTTCTCATCGAACCGCTGACGGAGACGTCGGCGGAGCGCTGGCGCACCGTGCTCGAAGTCAATCTCACGGGGGCGTTTCTCTGCAGCAAGCATGCAGCCCTGCAAATGATCCGTCAGGGCCAGGGCGGACGCATCGTCAACATCGCAAGCCAGGCGGCGAAGAGCGGTCACTTGCACATGGCTGCCTATACGGCCTCGAAACACGGCATGATCGGTCTGACACGCTCCGCGGCGCTCGAACTCGGTCCTCACGGCATCACGGTCAACGCCATTTGCCCGAACCACGTGACCACGGGCTTGGGCGCCGTTCAGAACGCTTATTTTGCCAAGTTGCGCGGCTTCGCCGGCAGCGACGAGTACCTCGCCGACATGCGGCAGCGCATCCCGCTGCGCCGCGTCGGCGTGACGACCGATACCGCCAAGGCGTGTGCCTTCCTGTGCAGTGACGCGGCCTCCTACGTGACCGGCGAGGCGATGAACGTCAGCGGCGGCGTGGAGATGCATTGATGGCCAAGAAGTCTGCGCGTCGCGGCGGGGGCGCCGCGGCTGCGCCGCCGCCGACCGTCCGCTTGCCGCGCATCGCCAAAGGCACTCGACCCGAATTCTACGAAGATCCGGCCATCGACCAGCTGTTCGCGATCGTGACGGCATTGACCGCTGAGATCTCGGTCTTGTTCGATCGCGTGGACACGCTCGAACGACTCTTGACGCAGGCTGAAGTCTTGCCCGTGGGCGCAGTCGAAGCCTACCTGCCGGATGCCAGGGCCGCCGCACTGCGCGGCGAGCGGCGCGACGAGTTGCTGCGCCGGGTGTTCGCGGTCTTGGAACTCTACGCGGCCCGCGAAGCGACAAGGGCTCGCAAAGCGACAACGGTGCGCAAGGCGGCAAGCGCACCGTGAGCCGGCTCGACCCGGCGCGCTACCCACATTTGTTCGCGCCCTTGAGGCTGGGTGCGCATACGCTGCGCAACCGCATCGCGCATGCCTCGATGACCACGCGCCTGTCGGTGAACCGGCGTGTCAGCGAGCCGCTGCTCCATTATTACGCCAATCGCGCCCGCGGCGGCGCCGCCATGATCGTCACGGAACCGGTCTCGGCGGCCCGCTTCCAGCAGGCGCCGCACAAGGTGCGGGTCTGGGATGCCGAGAGCGAATCCGGCCTCGCACGCTGGGCGGAGACCGTGGAACGCGAGGATTGCCGACTGCTCGCGCAGATCCAGGATCCCGGACGCGGACGGCATGAGCGCGGCCGCAACCCGGACGCGGTGGGCGCATCGGCGCTGCCCGATGATCTCAGCTGGACCGTGCCGCATGTGCTGTCGCTCGGCGACATCGAGCGCATGGTCGCCGATTTCGCGGACTCGAGCCGCCGCCTGCAGCGTTGTGGATTCAGCGGCGTCGAACTCTCCGCCGCGCATGGACACCTGTTCCATCAGTTCCTGTCGCCGTGGATGAACGTCCGCGCGGACCGGTATGGGGGAGACTTGGCGGGCCGTTGCCGGCTGCTCGTCGAACTCATGGCCGCGATTCGCGGCGCCTGCGGCCCGGAGTTTCTGCTGGGCCTCAAGCTGCCCGGCGACGATGGCATCGCGGCCAGCGTCGACGCCGCCGAAGCCGCGCGTATCGCCGGACACCTCGGCGCGAGCGGGCAGATCGATTATCTGTGCTTCGCCCAAGGAGCGCATGCAGCTTCGCTCGATCGCCACCTTCCGGATCTGCATGGCCCGCGTGCTCCCTACGTCACGCTCACCCAAGGCCTCCAGGATGCCGTGCCGGGTGTGCCGCTCATGGCGTTGGGGCTCATCACGGATCCGGCGGAAGCCGACGGCATAGTGGCGCGCGGCGCCGCGGCTCTGATCGGACTGGGTCGACCGCTGGTCACCGATCCTGCCTGGGGCTTGAAATCCAGCCAGGGACGGGAGGCGGACATTCGTTACTGCGTCTCCTGCAACTCCTGCTGGGCGGCGATCACGGAGCATCGCGCGCTGGCTTGCGACAATAACCCCCGCGTCGGTCGCGCCGATGAAGTCGACTGGTGGCCCGCGCCGGCGCCGCGGCGCAAGCGCATCGTGGTGGTCGGCACGGGCATCGCCGGTCTGGAAGCGGCCTGGATCGCCGCAGCCCGCGGCCACGACGTGATTGCCTTCGGTGCCGGACGCGAACCCGGCGGCAAGACGCGCTTGTTGACCGCGTTGCCGGGTGGCGAGGCATTGAGCAGCATCTACGACTATCAGGCACTCGCCGGCAAGAAGGCCGGCCTACGGCTCGAATTGGGTGTGCGCGCGTCGCCCGACGAGATCCGTGCACTCGCGCCCGATGGCCTCATCGTCGCCTGCGGCGCGACGATGGCGTGGCCCCGCAGCTTCCCGCAAGCCTGGCGGGAGGACGGCGGAGTTCCCGATCTGCGCGCTTGCATGGCGGAACTCATCGGCTTCACCGAGCGGCAATCCGGCGCGGCCGTGCTCTTCGACATGGACGCCACCGAAGGCACGTATGCGTCGGCCGAGTACCTGCGACGCCTGTTCGATCGCGTCGTGATCGTCACACCGCGGGATCGCATCGCCGAGGACGTGCCTCTGGTCAACCGGCTCGGCATCGTCCGGCGCTGCGCGCGAGCGGGAATCGAAGTGATGACGCTCGCCGGTATCGATGCCGACTCTCCCCTCGAGGACGGGGTGCTGCACGTTCGCAACGTCTACTCCGGGACGCTCGCCGAGATCGCCGACGTGGTGCTGCTCACGTATGCGACGCCGCGCGCACCCGATCTGGCGGCCATCGAGGCCTTCGCGTCGCTCGCGGCGGAGTTTCATGTCGTCGGCGACGCTTACGCGCCGGGCTCGACCATGGCGGCGACCGCCCAGGGGCATCGCATCGGCAATCTCATTTGACCGCGCCGAAGATGAACCAACTCGCGCCGTTGCCGTGCGCCGGCGCATCGCGCTCGCCGCGGGCAACGGCGGTGAACTGCGCGTCGCTGACCGTGCCGTGATTGGGAATGCGGATCTGGAAGAATTTCTTCGCCGCGAAGCCCGCGCCGAGCACTTCCTTGCGCAGATCCAAGGCGCGGAACGCAGCGTAATGCGGTTCGTTGTTGTAGTACGCATCCCAGTTCAAGTAAAACGAGTAGTAGGGGCTGGTCTGTGAATCCGGCGGCAGTTCCATGTGCACCATGATGCCGCCCGGCTTCAAGATCCGGCGCGCTTCCTTGAACACACGCCGCGTCACCGCGATCGAGTGCTCATGCAGGAAGAAGCTCGAGCAGACGATGTCGAAGCTATCGTCGGAAAAATCCGTGTGCTCGGCGTTTTGTTGGGAATAGTGAACCGCCACGCCCAGCGACTCGGCGCGGGCGTGCGCGTAGCGCAGCAGCGGAGCGCAGACGTCGATGCCGTGGGCTTCACAGTCCGGAAACACCTCGAGATAAGGCAGCAGATTGCCACCGACGGTACAACCCAGATCGAGCAGCCGCCGCGGCTTGAAACCGGGGTCGCGCGCCTCGAGGTAACGGGCGATGGACTTGGCCACACCTCCGCCGCGTGCCCGTAACGCGAATCCGCCCGCGAACACCGCCGTGCCGTGATGATACAAGGCGCCGGCCGCGACGTCGTCGGGCAGTAATTCCGAGTGAAAGCCGCCCGGCATCAAGTGAATGTCCAATTGCTGCATGTCCTTCGGGATCGCGAGCCCAGGGTCGAGGCGCAGCGAACCCTTGCGGCGGGCACCGCGCTTCGCGGCCCGTCCCGCCATCTTGCGCGCCGCCGTCACGAGTTGGGGCAGGTCGCGCTCGATCTGCGGGCGCACCGACGACCAGGTCATCTCCTGGGCCGTGGTTCGCAGCGCGCTCCAGGCGCGAAAATAAGCGTTCGGCAGCATCGCGCGCCGTACTTCGAGGGCGTTACGCGGCGCCCGTTTGGCGCGCCCGACGAAGCCGGGTTCGACCTCACGCTCGTAGAGGTCGCGCATCGAAGCGGCCATGTCCACCATGATGTGGCGGCGCAATTGCGAGACGAATTGCTGCCGGGCGCGTTCATCCAGACTCGGTTGCGTGAGGCTGTCGAAGGCGCTGTTACGGCCTTCGAATCCTTTGCTGGCTTCATCGAGCATGCGGCGATTCCTCGTTCAGGGTTTGCGGGCGCCCCGGCCGAGCCACTTGGCTTCGAAGGCGTAAACCTCGTCGAAGCCGTTGATCCGGCCGAAGTACTGAAAATCATACAGGGGAATGTCCGGATTGATGCTGGTCCCGCGCTCCTTGAGATTGCGCAGCATGCGATCGACCGCGGCGTTCGCCGCGAGCGCGGTGCTCGCCGGAAAGATCGCGCCCGCGTAGCCGATGTCGCGCAACTCCTCGGCGGCAAGGATCGGAGTCTTGCCGCCGTCGGCCATGTTGGCGAGCATGGGCTTGGCGCTGGCGCGGCACAGCATGCGCATCTCCTCCTCGCTGCCCGGCGCTTCGATGAAGAGGATGTCCGCACCCGCCTCGCCGTAGGCCTCGGCGCGTCGCAGCGCCGCCGCGAAACCTTCGACCGCGATCGCGTCGGTGCGCGCGATCACGAGCATGCCGTCGGGGTCCTGCCGCGCGTCGCAGGCGACACGGATTTTCTCGACCATGTCCTCGAGCGGGATCACGCGCTTGCCGGCCATGTGACCGCAGCGCTTCGGAAACTCCTGATCCTCGAGTTGGATCGCGGCGATGCCGGCCGCCTCGTAACCGCGCACGGTGTAATGCACGTTGAGCAAGCCGCCATAGCCCGTGTCGGCATCGGCGATCACGGCGGTCTCGCCGACGATGCGCTTGAGCGTCGTCATGCGTTCGAGCATCTGGGTATAGGTGGCGATCCCCGCGTCCGGCAAGCCGTAGCAGGACGCGACCAGCCAGTACCCGGAGCCGTAGACGACGTCGAAGCCCTGTTCGCGCGCGAGCCTCGCGGCCATCATGTCGTGCAAGCCGGGTGCGAGAAAGAATTCGCCGGCTGCGAGTTTCGCGCGCAACACATTGCTCATGACCGAGGGTCCTCGGCAGAATCTCGGATGACTCGCGCCCTGCGCAGGTCGTCGAGGTCCGGTGCGGACAGGCCCAGCGCGGCGAGAATCTCGTGCGTGTGCTCGCCTATACTCGCGAGCCGGCCGCCCTGAGGCGGGCGCGCGCCATTCAACTCGATCGGCAGGATCGGCAGGCGCGTGGCGACGCCGTTCGGCAGCGTCGTGGGGGCGAGGCCGCCACCGGCCGCGAGGTGCGGATCGTCGAACAAGTCTTCCGGGCGGCTGATCGGCGCGAACGGCAGCCCAGCGCGCTCCAATCGGGCGAGGAGCTCCGCCTTCGCAAACGCCTTCAGGCCGTGGCGCACCTGCGGCAGGAATTGCTCGCGCGCCGCGACGCGTTGACGGTTCGTACGCAGCGCCGGATCCGCGCCCAGGGCGTCGAAGCCGAATGCGGCGCAAAAGCTCCGCCACTGCGCATCCGAGACCACGCCGATGAAAACCTGCTCCCCGTCGGCGACTTCGAACACGTCGTAGATGGCCCAGGCCGAGATGCGCACGGGCATGGGTTTGGCAGCGAATCCCGTCACGGCTTTTTGCGCCATGTGCTGGCCGACCAGATAAACCGTGGTCTCGAACAAGGCGCTGCTGACTTGTTGACCCCCGCCGGTGCGGTGGCGCTGCTCCAATGCCGCGAGTATGCCGATGACGCCGAACATGCCGCCGGTGACGTCCACGACCGAGGCACCGGCGCGCAGCGGGCGTCCCGGGGGTCCGGTCATGTAGGCGAGACCGCCCATCATTTGCGCGACTTCGTCGAGCGCGGTTCGGTTCGCATAGGGGCCGGCCAGGAAGCCCTTGAGCGAGCAGTAGATCAGGCGTGGGTTGTCGATGCGCAAGCCTTCGTAGGCAAGCCCCAGGGCCGCCATGACACCGGGGCGAAAATTTTCGATCAGTACGTCGCTGCGGGCCGCGAGGCGTCGCGCCAGCGCGAGGCCCCGTGGGTCCTTGAGGTCGAGGCTGATGCTGCGCTTGTTGCGGTTGTACATCGGAAAGTAGCCGGCGCCCGAACCTTGCAAGTCCCGCGTGCTGTCCCCCAGGAGCGGCTCGAGCTTGATGACGTCGGCGCCGAGCTCGACGAGAATCGCGCCGACCACGGGACCCATGACCATGTGCGAGAACTCGAGCACGCGGATGCCCGCGAGCGGTCGGGGTGCCGCGCTCATGCGGGCCGCCGCCCACGATCCGCATAGTGCAAGGGCAGACCGGCGTCGGCGGTGAAGCCATGCAGCGGCTCCTGCGGTAGCGCCGTGCGCAGGATCCGGCGCACCTCGAGCAAGCGGGCGAGGTCTATGCCGGTGTCCAGACCCATGGATTCGAGCATGAACACGAGGTCCTCCGTGACGACGTTGCCCGAGGCGCCCGGCGCGAACGGGCAGCCCCCGAGTCCGCAGAGCGAGCCATCGAACGTCGAAATGCCCACGTCCAGTCCGGCAAGGACATTGGCCAGGCCCAGCCCCCGCGTGTTGTGCAAGTGCAAGCTCGACAGCGCCGCCTCGCCCACGGCCGCGCGCACGGCGCGCACGACGGTCTTGATCTGCGCGGGATTGGCGTAGCCCGCGGTGTCGGACAGGCCGATTTCATCGCAGCCGGCTTGCAGCAACGCAAGACCCAGCCGCGCGACCCGTTCGACCGGCACCGGACCTTCGAGCGTACATCCGAAAGCGGTCGACAGTCCGCCCTCGAGCACCGGCCGCTCGCCCGGCGGCAGATCGCGCAAGAGCGCGCCGATCACGCGAACCTCGTCGAGCATCTCGGCGTGGCTGCGGCGCACGTTGCGCAGGCTGTGGGTCTCCGATACCGATAGCGGGATCGTGATCTTGTGCACGCGGGCGGCGATCGCCGCCTCGGCGCCGCGGCGGTTCGCGACCAGCACGGCGACGTTCAGGCCCGGGATTTGCCTGGCGAAGGCCACGAGCTCCGCGGTGTCGGCGAGCTGCGGAAGCAGCTTCGGGCTGACGAAACTGCCCACTTCGATCTCGCGCACGCCCGCGGCCGCTTCGGCGGCGATCCACGCCTGTTTGACGGCGAGCGGCAGGATCGCCTGGATGTTCTGCAGCCCATCACGCGGCCCCACCTCGCTGACCAGGACCGTCGGTCTCACAGATAGACCCATGGACGTTCCTCGCGATCGCGCTCATGGAACGCGTCCAGGCCAGCGAGCTTGCGCAGCGACAGATCGATCGCATCCAATCCCTTGAGCAGGCGCAGGCGCACCTCGGGGTCGATATGGAAGGGGATCACCGCCATGGCGCCATCGATCAATTCCTGCCGCTCGAGATCGATCGTCAGGCGCGGTTCGTTCATGCCCGCAAGCAGTGCCTGACCCAGGGCGCCGACCGTGGCGCGCGGCAGGCACAGGGTCAGCACGCCGTTGTTGATGCAGTTGTCCTGGAAGATGGGCGCGAAACTCGGCGCAATGATCGCGCGAAAGCCTTGAGCGGCGAGCGCCCAGACCGCATGTTCGCGGCTCGAGCCACAACCGAAATTCTCACCGGCCACGAGAATCGCCGCCCCGAGGTAGCGCACCTGGTTCAGCACGAATTCCGGATTCGGCTCGCGACCGCCGGGCGCGCGGTAGCGCCAGCCCGCGAACAAGCCGTTGCTCAAGCCTTGCTTGCTCACCGATTTGATTTCGCGCGATGGGATGATGGTGTCGGTGTCGATATTGTCACGCAGCAACGGGGCGGCGATCGCGGTAAGCGTGCGGAATGGCTGCATCAGGCCGCCGCAAGGCTGCGCACGTCCGTCAGACAGCCGCGGACCGCGCTTGCGGCCACGGTCGCGGGACTTGCGATGTGGGTGCGCGTGCCCGGACCCTGCCGGCCTTCGAAGTTGCGGTTGGTCGAGGACACGACGCGTCTTCCCAGGCCCAAGTCTTCGCCGCCCGCGTAGAAACACAAGGAACAACCCGACTCGCGCCACTCGAAACCCGCGGCTTGAAAAATCCGATCCAAGCCTTCGGCCTCGGCCTCGCGCTTGACGCGCGAGGAGCCGGGGACACAAAGCGCACGAACGCCGGCGGCGATTTTGCGGCCGGCCAAGACCCGCGCCGCGCTGCGCAGGTCCGATATGCGGCCGTTCGTGCAACTGCCGATGAAGGCTGCGTCGATGCCCACGGAGGTCAAGCTCTGACCCGGTTGCAGATCCATGTACTGCAACGCGCGTGCATGCGCCTCGCTCGTCGTGCCGCTCTGCTCGACTTCGGGAACCGTGCCGGTCACGGCGACCGCGTGCTGCGGACTCGTTCCCCAAGTGATCATCGGCGCGAGATCATCGACGTCGATCGTGACCTCCTCGTCGAAGGCTGCCGCCTCGTCGGAGGCGAGGCGGCGCCAATTGGCGAGCGCGCGATCCCAGACCGCGCCGCGCGGTGAGAAATCCCGGCCTTCGACATAGTTGAACGTCGTGTCGTCGGGCGAGATCATCGCGGTAACGGCCGAGAACTCGGTGGCCATATTGCAGAGCGTGAAGCGCGCTTCCATGTCGAGTGCCCGCACCGCGGAACCGGCGAATTCGAGAGCCTTGCCGCGTCCCCCGGCCGCTCCCCGGAGGCTCAACAAGCGCAGGCTCATGTCTTTCGCGCCGACCCAGGCACCGAGCCTGCCCTCGAACCGAACGCGCAGCGTCGGCGGCTTTCGCAGCCGCAGCGTGCCCGTGGCGAGGGCGTGCTCGGCCTCGGTGGAACCGATCCCCCAGGCGAAGGCACCGACAGCTCCCTGCGTGCAAGTATGGCTGTCCGGACAAACGATCGTGAGCCCCGGCAATGCCAGCCCGAGTTCCGGCGAGATCACGTGCACGATGCCCTGGTCGCGATCGGTGACGTCGAACAAGCGTATGCCGGCCGCATGCGCCGCGGCGCGCGTGCGGGTGATGAACTGTCGGCCCCCGGGCACGAGGGTGTCGTCCGTTCGGCCCGGCAGGGTATCGACGATGTGATCGATCATGCAGAAGACGCGCTCCGGCCCGTGCACGCGGCGGCCGCGCTGCTGCAAGCCTTCGAGCGCGATCGCTCCCGTGCGCTCGTGCAGGAAAATCCGGTCGACCGCGATCCAGGCCGGTCCGCTGCTTGAGGCGACCACGTGCGTTTGCCATATCTTCTCGAGCAGCGAACGCGCGCGCGGCTCCCCCTGGCCACCAGCTAGCCGCTCGGACTGCCCCCGCTCACTCATCGTCGCGATACGCCCCTACCATGCCGGCACGATAGGGTCGGGGCCTCGGCGTGGGCCATGAATCCAACTCCAGTCGGCCACTGAGTGGCCAGGAGACCCAAGCTTGAGTACAGCCGTCACGCGGCACTTTGCAACCCTGGGACAAACCCAGGTGCACTACCGCCGCGCCGGCGTGGGTCCGGCCGTGCTGCTATTGCATCAATCACCATCATCGTCGGCCGAACTCGAGCCGCTGATGCAGCGGCTCGCCGGCCGGTTCACGCTCATTGCGCCGGACATGCCGGGCTATGGGGCGTCCGACGCTTGCGCCGGGGTGAGCCTGTCCATCGAGTTTCTCGCCGATCGGGTAGCCGCCTTCATGGACGAACTCGGGATCGGCAGAGCCGCGGTCTATGGCTTTCATACCGGCGCCAGCGTCGCCTTGTCCCTGGCACGCCGTCATCCGCGGCGCCTCACCGTCGCGATTTGCGAGGGTCTGCTCTGTCTCGACGGGGGTGAACGGCAAGAGTTTTTGTCCCGTTACAGCGAACCGTTCACACCGCGTTTCGACGGCGGACATCTCGCCTGGCTGTGGACACGACTCAAGGATCAATCACTCTTCTTTCCTTGGTATGAGCGGACGGCGGCGGCGCGCCTCGATCTCGATGCCACGCCGCCTGCGGCGCTCGCCCCGCGCGCCCTCGACTGGCTGCGCAGCGGCGCCGGCTACGCCGCCGGCTATGCAGCCGCGTTCAACTACGATCCGCGCGTCGACCTGCCGTTCATCGCGGTGCCCCTGATCGCACAGTGCCATCGCCACGATCCTTTGGCGGCCCATCTGCCGCGACTCTCGCCGCCGGCCCCGCGCAGCGAGGTACGCTGCTTCGGGACCGCCGAGGAGCGCTTCGATTTGCTGCACGCGTCCCTGCTGCGCCATGCCGACGACAGCCCGGTGCCTCCGGCCCCGATCACACGCGCCATCGCCGGCGGAGTGTGGCAGCACTACGTGGTCGCGCAGGGGCTGGCACTGCGCGTGCTGCGCACCGACGCAGGTGCGGGCCCTGCGATCGTGATTCAGCATGCGGCACAGAGTTCGGCCGGCGCCTGTCGCGACTGGCTCGGCGTTTTTGGCGAGCGTGGACCGGCAGTCGCGATCGAATTGCCCGGTCACGGCGAAAGCGAACGTCCCGCCGGTCGCGACCTCGAGGACCCCGGATGTTCGGCGGACTTCGTCTCGGGCGTGCTCGATGCGCTGGGCATCAGCGAGTGCGGGTTTGTCGGCTGCGAGGCCGGCGCGGCGGTTCAGGTCGAAGTGGTGCGCCGCCGGCCGTCGCGTGCGCGTTCGATCACCCTCGTGGGCGCGCTCGATCTGATGCAGGATCCGGCCTTGCAAGCGGCGCTTTGCGCGAGTTACGCGGCGCCAGCGGTCGATTCGTACGGGGGCTATTTGCTGCGCGCCTGGCACGAGGCGCGGGACCATTCGTTGTTCTTTCCCTGGTACGAGCGACGACGTGCATTCGCGCTCGACGTTGCACCGTGTTTGGCGCCCTCGATCCTGCAAGCGCGCACGCGCGATGCGCTGCTCGCGGGCGATGCCGGCGTCGCGCTGCGCCGCGCCGAGATCGGCTACCCGCTGCTCGCGCGCCTGCGGGAACTCGCCATCGTGCCGCGTCACGCCGCGACGTCCTCGGACCCGCGCCAGCCATACTCGCGCGCGCTCTGCGCCGCGGCGCGCGACTTCATCACGCTGCCTCGAGAGCCTGCGCAGCGCGCTCGGGCTCTCGCGGCCTGCATCGACTAGGGAGATGAGATATGAGCCATCGATCCGCACGGCTTTACGGCTATGCGCCCGGTCCGTTCGGGCAGGTTCACTATCAGATCTGGAGTTCGGCGCATACCGCATCGCATCCGGGGCATGCGGCGTCCCGTCCCTTGATTCTGTGTCATCAGTCGCCGAGTTCATCGGAGCAGTTCACGGCGATCTATCCCCTGCTGGTCGAGCGGGGTATCACACCGATCGGCGTGGACACGCCGGGATTCGGCATGTCCACCGTGCCCGATCATCCACCGACGATCGAGGACTATGCGGACAGCGTCACGGCCGTGCTCGATCATCTCGGACTCGACGACGCCCACATACTCGGGCAGCACACCGGCTCCATGGTGGCGATGGAGGCCACGCTGCGCCATCCGCGGCGCTATCGCAGTCTGATCCTCAACACGCCGACGCCGTTCGATGCAGGCGAGCGCGCCGAATGGTCCGCGTATCTCACGCCGCGCCAAAAGGCCTGGGGTCCCAAGCCCGACGGCTCGCATTTGCAAGCGCTCTGGGACCGGCGCTGTGCCGCGTCCGGCGCCGCGTGGTCGCATCTGCCGGCGATGCATCGCGAGGTCGTGCAAATGCTGCGGGCGGGCGAGACGCTCTGGTACGGGCACGCCGCCTCGTTCGCTTACGATCAATTGAGCCGGCTCGGCGCGATCCTGCTACCGACGCTGATCCTCACGAATACCGGTGACCTCACGTACCAATTCGCACGGCGTGCGGCCGCGAGGCGACCCGACTTTGCCTACCGCGAACTCGCGGGCGGCACGCACGACATCGTCGACGAACAGCCCGAGGCGTTCACGGCGGCGGTCGCTGCATTTCTCGGCGTCTGAGCGCCTCCCGCCGGTCAGGTCACGGTCGGCCGATCCTCGAGTTCCTGACGCATCTGGGTTTCGATGCGCGCAGCCAGGTCGCGCAGGATCACGAGTTTCTTCGCGAGGCCTTCGAGGCCGCCGGCGGAAATGCGCATGTAGCGCAGAGTCAAAGCCCCGATGAGCGCGCCGTCCCGGCGCAACGGGACCGCGACCGTATCCTCGCGTTCGCCGATCGGCTCGAAGGTCGCATAGTCCTGCTCGCGGATCTTTTCCAGCTGGCGCGCGAATTCCGCTTCGCTGCGCAGCTTGCCGTAGGCGGGCGGTTCGGCCGCGTGCTGGCGAGAGAGGACGTCCCGCTGAGTCGCGGGCGCAAGATTGCCGAGGCAGAGCAGGCCGGCCGCGGAATAGAGCATCGACGCGTAGCCACCGGCGCGGAAACGCCGGATGACCCGCGAGGTGGCATGATCGGTATTGAAACGCACGATGCAGCGATCGCCGACCGGCGTGACCAGTGCCAGGGGCCAGCCGTGCAGCGCCGTCGACTCGAGCATCAGCGGCTGGGCCGCGGCCAACAAGCGCACGTCGCCGTCGAAACCGTCGGACAGGCCGCGCACCAACACGGTCAAGCGGTAACGACGCCCGCGCGGCCGCTGGAACTCGGCGACATAACCCAACATGTTCAAGGTCTTGAGGACGCGATAGGCGGCGGCACGGGACAGGCCCAAGGCATCGGCCAATTCTCCGGAAGACAAGGATTCGCGCAGATTGAGCAGTCTCAGCGTATCGATGCCGCTGCGCAGGGTCTGGATGTCGTCGGCTTCTCTTGCGGGCATCGACGGTATAGTATCAAACCGTATAAGGATCGTATCGGCGGGCATGAGCTAGAGGTGGGGTCCGACGCATGCAGTCACAACCCGACGATGAGGACGCCGTTGGGGTCAAGCCTTCGCGGGAGCGATTGCAGGCGCTCGAGCGCGGTCTGGAGGCGCTGTCCTTTCTGAATCGCTACGGCGCCGGCACCAGCACCCAGGTCGCCAAGGCGCTGCAACTGAAACGTTCGACCGCGCACCGCATTCTCGCGGTGCTCGTGAATTTGGGATTGCTGCGCCATGATCCGCTCAATCATCAATACATCCTCTGCGGGCGCGTCGGCGAGTTGTCGAGCGGCTTTCGCGACGACGATTGGGTCTTGTCCTCGGCCCTTCCGGCGATGAAGGCCTGGACGCGCGAACATCATTGGCCGCTGGTGCTGACCACGCCGCTCGCGAACAAGCTCGTCGTGCGCGCCTCCACGGATTATGAAAGTCCGATGTCCATCGACCGCTTCCACTGTGGCCAGGTGATCCCCGTCCACGGTTCCACCGCCGGATTGCTGTACCTCGCGTATGCGCCCGCCTCGCAGGAGTCGCCCCCGGCGGACGCGCCGGCCGAAGAGAAGACGCCGATGGACGACATGCCGCAGACCAGCGAGCCCGAGGACTTGGTACGGATCCGCTCGGCGGGTTTCGTCGCGCGACCGACCGCCTGTTTCACCGGCGGCAGAATCAGCGTGCCCTTGCGCACGACGGCACCCTTCGTCGGTGCGATCACGATGCGTGCCCGCGGCGAGAACATCGAGGTCATGAGCGAATTGCATGGCTGGGTGACGTCGCTGCAGCGGCTCGCCGCCCAAATTCATTGCGCGGACTCTGACTGCTAGGCGCGGCGCGGGCGCATCGCTAGGCGCCGTCCGGCCGAACCCCCGGCGCGCGATCGAGCAGACGCTCGACCTGTGATGCCGCGGCGAGCAGGCGCAAGTCCTCACCCCACCGGCCGATCAACTGCAAGCTCAGCGAGTGCCCGGGTCCGAGGCGCTGTGGCCAGGACACTGCGGGCAGGCCCGCGAGATTCGCCGGCGCGACGAACGCTGCGACGTTCTTCGCGAGGGTCTCATCCGACCGCGGCGCGTTCTGTGGGCAGGTGGGAGTCAGCACCGCGTCCGCGTCGTGCAAGCTTTGCCGCAGCATGACGGTCGTCTCTGCGAGCAGCGCACGGCCGGCCGCGAGGCGTGCCGCGGGCAGGGCGGCCGCGCGTGCGAGCAGCAGCCCGAGTTCGCCGTCGATATCGTCCAAGGCATGATAGTCCGGCATGCCGCCGGCGCTGCGTTCGGCAAATTCGTGCGCGACCTCCCACAGCGCGGCGCGTGCGTTCGCGGACCAATCGATCCGGGGCGCCGGGCCGCCGCGACATTGACCCGACAGCCGCAGCAAGTCCGCGCAGCGTCGATATGCACCCGCCACATCGACTGCCACACCGGTCAGCGCTGCCTCATCGAGCACACGCAAATGCAGAACGCCGCGCGGCGAACCGCCCGGAGTCCGGTCTTGGGCGTCCGGGCCGAGCAAGGCCTCTGCAAGCAGAACGACGTCCGCCAATGAGCCGGCCAGCAGCCCCACGCTGTCGAATCGAGGATAGAGTGGTGCGATGCCCGCCGTCGGCAACCGTCCGTGAGTCGGCTTGAAGCC
>Ga0116226_10002670_pt1 | contig 15600 bp, 9 predicted proteins | sample S1TSphfallax_FD_89692 | JGI IMG/M metagenome (GOLD analysis project Ga0116226, IMG submission 89692) | Host-associated microbial communities from peat moss isolated from Minnesota, USA - S1T2_Fa - Sphagnum fallax MG | ecosystem: Host-associated > Plants > Peat moss > Unclassified | place: USA...
CGCACAGGCCGTTAGCGCTAGAGCAAATGCAAACGCCGCCCATGGCGCGCGCTTGACGATGTTTTGCGGGAATCGAGGGTTCACAAGGGGGCCATTTGGATTTAGAAAGTAAGACGATGCTACAGTATTTTTTTTTCCATCAGCGGACCGATGCCTGAGTGGATGTCAGACGATCACCACTCCAATTCCGACTGCGATGAGACGTAATCGAAACCCGCGCTGCGGTTGACATCCCATGAATGTCCTACAAGATTGCGCTCAATTGGCTGACAGCGCCTCGTCCAGGCAATGGCGATATTCGCGACGCGAGTCGCCAATCCACGGAATGAAAGGAGAAAGATCTGTATGTCAACCGTACTCATCGCGGATGATCACGCTGTCGCCAGGGCTGGTTACAGACAATTCCTCGAGATGGAGCCGTCAATCACCGAGGTGGGTGAGGCGACGAGCGGCAACGAAGCATTGGCGCAATTGCGCCGGAAACGCTGGGATCTGCTCCTGATGGATATTCACATGCCTGACCGCAGCGGCATCGATATTTTGAAACACGTGAGTACGGGTTACCCGTCGGTGCGAGTGCTCATCATGAGCGGACTTCCGGAGGAGCAATACGCGCGCAATGTTCTGCGCGCCGGTGCCCGCGGGTATCTTTCGAAGGGTGGTTCGCCGGAGGAACTGTTAAAAGCGGTGCGACTCGTTTTGAAGGGAAATCGGTATGTCAGTGCCTCCCTGGCTGAATCGATGGCTGCGGACCTAGAAAAGCCCCGCGATCAAGACAATCAGCCGCTGCACACGGCCCTATCCGCCCGCGAATTCCAGATCTTTCGCAAGCTTGCCATAGGTGCGCCCTTGGGAGGTATCGCCAAGGAGCTCAGTTTGAGCGTGAAAACCGTGAGCACCTATCGCAGCCGCATCTTTGAAAAGATGACTTTTGATACCAACGCGGATTTGATCGGATATGCCATGCGCAGCGGTCTGATTCAGTAGCCCCTTCCCGGCCATTTGATACCAACGTTCACGGTGCGCCCCGCCAACGGCGCCCAAACCTCCGAGATGGGATTGCCGCCCGGTCCCGGGGAGGTGCGCACGAGCGGCTCGAAGCGCGTCTGGCGCACGTTCGTCAGGTCGATGGCGTTGAAGTAGATCGACACGGCCTTGAGGTGCAACTCACCGAGCAGGTTCAGCTGCACGTACGGCTCCGAGATACTGCGATAGGGATCGAATTCGAGCGACTGGCGGCCGACGTAGCCCCCCTCGATGCCGATTCGGCCCCGGCGCTCGTTCTCCCAAATGGCGCCGATTTCCGCTGACTCGCGCGGCACCAGCGGCACGGCCTCGCGCAGGCCGGAGGGGGCGGCCTGCGTGGCATGGATGTAGCTGAACGAGCCCAGGATCTGCAGCGATCCCGCCACCCGGTGTACTAGCACCTCGGCCCCCGGCGCGCGGCGCGGTCCGCGGGCGTTGGCGAGTTCGAACATCGGTGCCGATGGATTGGCGACCTGGATCGGATCTTGAATGCTCGACTCGAATACGCTGGCATTGAGGTCCCAGCCCTCATCGGTCCACTTCGCATCAAGCGCACTCGTCGTGCCGCGCTCGGCATGCAGACCGTGCAGTGGCAGCACAGCGCCGAGACCGGTGGCATCCACGTCCTCGATGAAGGGCGACGGTGCCGCGTATCCTGCGCCCACCGAGGCCCGCAGGCTCCATGCGCCCCGCGGATCATGCAACAGCGCCGATGCTCGTGGACTCAAGAAAGTGCCATAGCGGCTGTTGGCGTCCACTCGGGCACTGCCCGCCAGGCGCAGCCAGGGCAGCGGCGAGGATTCGTCCTGTGCAAACAGGCCCGGGGTGTCGTAGCGGTAGTCCACTCCCGGCTGATCGGTGGTCAGCACATCCTGTTCGACAGCGGTACCGAGCACCCAGTCGTGACCTCGCTCCTTGCCGCTCAGCGTCTGTTCGGCGAACGACGTCGATTGGCTCGAATAGACGCGCTGCGTGCCGAAGGATCGATCGAGGCGGATCGATGTGACGGACAGAGCGGATTGCGACGTGACCGTATCATTCAACGCCCAGCGATCGACCAACCCACTGTCGAAGCGATGTGTTTCCAGTGCTTCCGGGAATGCACTGCCGTCGGGCAGAACCGCTCCGGGTGCCGTGCCGCCCTCGCGGTTCTCCACCGTGATGCCCGACGTGAGGAACAGCGTTTGACCGTCACCAGTGGTCCTCCATGCGCGCGGCCGCAGCGTGTAGCGCCGGTAGCTCGGCACGTCGGCCCAGCCTTCTCTGTCGATGTCTTCGCGGGACTGATCGCTCACACCTGCGGTCATGGTACCGCTCCAGTCCGACGAAACCTTGGCTGGCAAAAATCCCTCGATATCGCGGCCGCCGCGCGAGTTGAGGTTGGCGAGGACTTCGGGTGCCGCATCGGCGGTCTTCGAGACCAGATTGAGCACGCCGCCGAGCGCGCCGCCACCGTACAGCGCCGAAGCGGCCCCTTTGATGACCTCGACACGCGCCAGATCCAAGGGCGGGGTTTGCATCAAACCGAACGCGTCCGGTTCCACGCCGAGAAGCGGCAGGCCATCGGTCAACACCAAGGTCTTGTGAGTCGGCATGCCACGCAATTGCAACCCCGCGCCACCAAGCCCCGGAGCTGTCTGCTGCACGCGAACGCTCGGCAATTCGGTGAGCAGCGAGGACAGGTTGCCCGGCTGCACCGTGAGGTTCTCCTCGACCTCATCGGGCGGCACCACCTCGATGTGCAGTGGTTCGTCCTTGACGAGCGTGGGGATACGCGTGCTCGTGACCACGAGCGTCGCCAATTCATCTGCATCATCATCGGCGTCGGGCGGCGCCGTGCCGGCACCTGCTCGCGCGCTGCAAGCGAGTGCAAGCAGAAGTCTTCCGGCCAGCGCCAGTCCGGTCAAGCATCGCCGCAGGCTCATGTTATGCAAAATTCACGCGTGCGAAACGGAGCGATGACTTTCGTCTGCATACCATGGTCCGTTCACAAGGAGTGGTCATGACTCATACTTCGTTTCGTGCAAGGGGTCTGTTCGATCTGCGGGCAGCCGCCTTCGCCGCTGGCCTACTGGCCGGCTCCGCGAGTGTGTGGGCCAATGATGGCAGCAGCGACAATGCGGGCCAAGCTCCGTTGCCCTCCGGACAGTATGTGACCCCGACGGCGGCGCCGGGTTCGACGTTCGCCTTGCTGAACCCCGGTCTCGCTGCGCATCCGAATTTTGCGGCCAATGGTGCGATCAAGACGGCGGTCAGCCCCGATGCGAGCACGCTGCTGGTGTTGACCAGCGGCTACAACCTCCTCACGAATGCGGCGGGCACGGGCTATGATGCAACCAGCCAGTACGTCTTCGTCTATGACATCGCGGGCAAGAACGCGCAGGCGCCGCTGCAAACCCAGGTCATTCAGATCCCCGATACCTATGTGGGACTCGCGTGGGACCCGGGTTCGAGCAAGTTCTACGTCTCGGGCGGCAGCACCGACAGCGTCTATGTTTACACCGGATCGGTGTCTTCCGGCTTTTCGCTCCATGCCAGCCTGTCCATGGGACACGCGCCCTTCGTGCCGACCTCCAGCCCGTACTATGGCCTCATCTTGAACGGCATCGGCTTCGAGGAAGAAGCCTCGGTCGCGGGGCTCGGTGTGTCCGACGATGGTAGCGTGCTGGTCGCGGCCAATATCTACAACGATTCCATCTCGGTCATCGACACGCCGACCAATACGGTCCGCTACGAATACGATTTACGACCCTACAACACGTCCGGCACCACCGGTGTCGCCGGCGGCGAAGCACCGTTCGCGGTGGCCCTCCGCGGCAATTCGGTAGCCTACGTCTCTTCGATCCGGGACCGCGAGATCGTCGTCGTCAATATCAGCGGCACTTCGCCCAGCCTGATCGCCCGCATCGCACTGCCCGGCAATCCCAACAGCATGGTCCTGAGCGCCGATCAATCGACGTTGTACGTGACTCAGGACAACAGCGACCTGGTGGCCGTCGTCAGCACGGCGACCAACACCGTGAACGAGGAGATCTCGACCATCGCCCCCCCGGGTCTGGTCCCGAGCGGGGCGAAATATACCGGTGTCGCGGCCAACAATCTCGCGCTATCCCCGAACGGACAGACGCTGTATGTGACCAATGGCGGCGCGAATGCAGTGGCGGTGATTCCGCTGACGGGGCCCGCCCCGCATGCGGTTGCCGGCCTCATTCCAACCGCCTGGTATCCCAATGCCGTCAGCGTGAGCGGCGCTGGCTCCACGCTGTATGTGGCCAACGGCAAGACCGATCCCGGTGCCAATCCTTTGTACGAAACGGGCTCTGCCAATCAATACGTCCTGCAGTTGGAAGGCGGCGGGCTGTCGACCATACCCGTACCCTCCGCGACCACGCTCGCCTCGCTGACGGCGCAGGTGGCCACCAACAATGGCTACACCGTCGCGGCGAACCCGAAAGACGCGGTCGTCATGGCCGGACTGCATCAGAACATCCAGCACGTCATCTACATCATCAAAGAGAATCGCACCTTCGATCAAATTTTGGGTGACCTGACCAACGGCAGCAACGCGGACTCGGCTCTGGTCATGTACGGCAAGCGGGTGACACCGAACTTCCATGCGCTGGCCCAAAATTTCGTGACGCTGGACAATTTCTTTTGCAGCGGCGAGGTCAGCGGAGATGGCTGGGCCTGGAGCACCGAGGGTCGCGAAAGCGATCATGGCACCAAGACCATTCCGCCGAATTACGCCAACCGCGGCGCCTCGAATGATTCTGAAGGCACAAATCGGGACGTCGATGTCGGCTTCGCCACGCCGGCAGGCCGCGACGCGGCGCTCGGCGGGCATAGTCTCTACTATGCCGTTGCCGGCAACCTAAAGGGTGGCTATGCGAATCTTCTGCCCGGCACGAACGATGACTTCGCCACCGACGGGCCGGACGGCGTCAAGCAAGCCGGCTATCTGTGGGACGCGGCGATGCGTGCCGGACTATCGGTGCGCAACTACGGCTTTTTCATCGACTTGAGCTTGTACAACCTTCCCGCCGCGGACGGCGGCTTGGTACCAAGCGCCTATGCGGCGGCGCCGTATTATTCCTTCAAGAGTCCGTACAGCCTCGGGCTCAAGGTGGCGGCCTCGACCAACCCCGAACTGCAGGCTTACACGGATCCCTACTTCTGGGGTTTCGACAACGCGTACCCCGACGGCTGGCGGGTGCAAGAGTGGCAGCGTGACTTCGCCACCTATGTACCCGGCAGTGCCACCTACGTGACCGGCAGCAATTTGCCCGCCTTGACGCTGCTCCGTCTGATGCACGACCACACCGGCAACTTCGGTGGCTCGGATCCGGCTGTGGCCGGACTGTCGACGCCGGAATTGCAGCAGGCCGATAACGATCTCGCCGTGGGTGAGGTGGTCCAGACGCTCGCGAACAGTCCCTATGCCGGCAATACGCTGATTTTCGTGCTGGAGGACGACGCTCAGGATGGCCCGGATCACATGGACGCGCATCGCAGCACCGCGTATATCATCGGGCCCTACGTCAAGCAGAAGGCCGTGGTCAGCACGCGATATTCCACGGTCAATATGGTTCGAACCATCGAGGACGTATTGGGCATCGACCATCTGAATCTGAACGATACCTATCAAGCGCCCATGACCGACGTGTTCGATCTGATGCAAAAGACATGGACCTATAAGGCGACCATGTCCGCCTATCTGAATGGCACGGGCGTGGCGAAGACCATCGCCGTCGCCGACCCGGCGATCCAATTCGCCGACGACAAGCCCGCAAAGCCGGCTCACAGCGCGGCCTGGTGGGCCCGATCGACTCATGGGTTCGATTGGTCCGATGCCGACCGCGTAGCCGGCGTCGTCAACGATGAGGGTTCGTACAATAAGATCGAATGGAAGGGCGTCAAACCCGGCGTTCGATATCCAACGGCGCGCTCCGGAGTCATCGTGCGATCACACGCCGCGCCCGGCAAGGCCGGGACGAGGCTATCGAGCGCTCGCCATCGGGAGAGTAATAGGGAGGGTGCGAAGACTAGGCTTGCAGCGAACGTAACGCCCGTAGATCGTTGAGGGTCAATGGTTGAGGGTCAATGGCGGTCAGTGCTGATCGTCGGCCATCGATGAAAAGTCGATCCGCCGATCAGTCGCGGCGCCGTCGCGCAAAGGTGAGCATGCCGCCGGCACCGCACAGCATCAGCCATGCGGCGGAGGGCACGGGCACAGGGACGGCCGTAACCGACACGCTGTCGAGATAAGCATCGACCTGAGTTACGTTGTTGCCTGATGCGTCGCCCGCATAATACGTCACGGTACTCGGGAAACTGCTGGCCGCGCCGGTGAAGTCGATCTGCTGTCCGAGCGCCGCCGGTCCTTGCAACAGAAAGGCAGCCGGATCGGAGCCCGAGAAGCTGTTGAGGGCGGAGAAGTCCACCGTAATCGAATTATTGGTGATATCGCCGCCTGATGCGAACAAACCCTGCTTGTAGATGGCATCAGTGGAGGACAGCGACGCAGGTGTTGGATTGCCGGTCGGCGTCGAGGCTGGTGCCGTGTAGACGCCGAGCGTGGCACCCGTGACGGCATCGGTCACCGTGTCGAGCATAAAACTGCCGGTGATGTTCGCGCCGTCCGCGTATCCGGAGTTGGCCGACGTACCCAGCGCAGCCGACACGGTGGCGGTATAGGAGACGTCGAGCGTGGAAGCGAGCGTAGGGACGCTCGTCACCGAAGTACTCGCGATTACTGCAAGCGTGGCTAATTTCACGGCGTTCTCCTTGATCGCTGCAAAGATTCGGCGGCTCGTTGGCCGGCCGCCGCGTAAGGATGGTTGGGGTACGAATTCGATATTAGAGTCCCGGTTTCTCAGGACTGTGGCGACTGCGTGACAGTTGGGCGACGCGAGGCTCCGCGATCGTTCCGCTGTTACGCAAGATTCACGTTCGAGAAACGTGCCGGTGTGACTGCATCGGTAACTTATCAGAATGGGGATATCTATCTGGCATACGACGGCAGGGCGAAATCGTTCATTGACCAGCGCAAGTTCGTGGAATGACGGCGCCAGACATCGCGATGGTCAGAGGGACGTTCGATGATTCATGGATGTGCAACGTGACGTCCCGCCGGTGTCGGATCGAGAGTGAAGCACGCAGTATGCCCTCGCTGTGGCGGATTGCATCGTGCGGCCTGTGCACCGCCAACTTGATCCTCTTTCTCGGTGCACCGGCGCGGGCGGATGATGGCGCAGCCGACAACATGGGCTTGGCACCGCTGCCTTCACAGCAGTACATCACCCCGACGTTCGCGCCGGGATCCACGTTCGCCGTGTTGTCGCCCACAATCGCCGAATACACCTCGGCGGTAGCCAATTACCCTAATTTCGAGCCGGACGGAGCGATCGCCTCCACGTTGAGCCCGGATGGTACGACGCTCGCCGTGGTGACGTCGGGTTACAACACGCTGAACGATAGCAACGGCGATCTGCTGGCGACTCCCAAGGGGTCCGGTATCACCGCGGGTTCCGAGTTCATCGTGCTGTACAACGTGACGACGCCCGGTTCGCCGACGATGATTCAAACCCTGCGTCCGCCCAATACCTTCGTCGGGCTCATCTTCAGTGCCAACAGTCAGACGCTGTACGTCTCCGGCGGCAACGACGACCAAGTCATCGTCTACGCCAAGTCTAACGGCACCTGGGCACAAAGCACCAAGATCGCGCTGAAGCACGAATACACCGGCAATGGCATCGGAACGTACCCGCAGGCGGGCGGTTTGGCCTTGTCGGCCGATGGCACCAAGCTCGCAGTCGCCAACACTCTGAACGACAGCGTGTCCGTCATCAACACCGCCACCAACAAGGTGCTGTTCGAATACGATCTACGCCCTTACAACACGACGCCATCGACCGGCAGCGGCACCGCGGGCGGGGAGCGCCCTTACAGCGTCGCCTTCCTCGGCAACAACACCATCTATGCAACCTCGCTGCGTGACCGCGAAGTCGATGTGTTCACGTTCGCGGGCACGACACCCACTCTAGTCACGCGCATTCCGGTCCCCGGCAACCCGAATAACCTGCTCTTGAACGCGGCGCAGACCATGCTCTATGTGACGCAGGACAATAGCGACCGGGTTGCAGCGATCAGCACCATCACCAATACGGTCGTCGAGGAAATCGACGCGATTGCGCCGCCAGGGACGCTCGCGCTCTCGGCAACGCGCTACACCGGTGCGGGTACCAACAATCTGGCGCTCTCGCCCGATCAACAGACGCTCTATGTCACCAACGGCGGCGCCAATGATCTCGCCATCATTCCGCTGTCAGGGCCTGCTCCGCACAGCGTGGCGGCCTTGGTGCCCACCGGTTGGTACCCGACCACCGTCACCGTGAGTGCCGACGGGTCGACACTTTACGTGTTCAATAATAAAAGTGATCCGGGATCGAATCCTTTGAACCGCACCACGCAGGTCGCAAACCTCAAGTACTACACCTATCCCGGCGGCAATGCAGCCGCGACGGCCTATTCGACCAATCAGTATGTGTTTCTGCTGGAGCAATCGGGGATGTTGACGCTGCCCGTGCCGGCGGCGGCCAACTATGCCGGTCTCACGGCGCAAGTGGCCGCCAACAATGGCTGGAACGTGGCCGGATATGCCGCCGATCAGGCGGTGATGAGCTTCCTGCACCAGAAGATTCAACACGTCATCTACATCGTCAAGGAAAACCGCACGTTCGACGAAATTCTGGGCGATCTCGCGAACGGGTCGAACGGCGATCCGTCGCTGACGGTTTTCGGTAAGCGCATCACGCCGAATCTGCACGCCCTCGCGAACAACTTCGTGACGCTCGACAACTTCTTCGATCCTGCGGAAGTCAGCGGCAATGGTTGGGCATGGTCGCTGGAAGCTCGCGAGACGGACTGGGACGAAAAGACGCTGCCGATGGACTACGCCTACGGCGTGACGCGCGAGAACGCGCCCTACGATTCGGAGGGCCAAAACGAGAACGTCAGCGTCGCCTACGTGGGCGCCACAGCGTCGGCAACCGTTGCCGCGCGTGAGGCCGAAGCAGGAGGCTTCGATTACCAAGGCACGGCCAATGGGCTGGCCGGCGGCGCCCTGAATCTGCTGCCCGGCAATGCCGATATTGGGGCGGCGGACGGCGCGAACGGGGGCTATCAGACCGGCCACATCTGGGATGCTGCACTTGCCGCCGGCCTCACGGTCCGCAACTACGGCATGAACTCGGACAATAGCCACTACGGCCTAAGTTCGGGATCGATTGGGTATCCGCAACCGGTCGAGAATCCTTACGCGGTTGGTTCGCAGCAGTGCTGGACGGCGGCGTCCGCACTGATTCCCTACACCGACATCTATTTCCGCGGTTTCGACAACTCCTATCCCGATACCTGGCGGCTGGAGGAATTCGAACGCGAATTTGCACAGTTCAATAGCAACGGCAACCTGCCGAATTTGGTGCTGCTCCGCTACATGCACGATCACATGGGAAACTTGGGCACCGGGAGCCTCGCAGGCGCCGAGGCGTATCCTGAAACGGAACAGGCGGATGACGATTTCGCGGTGGGGATGACGATGCAGCTCCTCGCGAACAGTCAGTATGCCGGCAATACCTTGGTGTTCGTGATCGAGGACGACGCGCAGGACGGTGCCGATCACATGGATGCGCATCGCAGCACTGCTTACATCGTGGGGCCCTACGTCAAGCAGCACGCCGTCATCAGCACTCGCTACTCGACCGTCAATCTGGTGCGCACCATCGAGGATATTCTCGGATTGCAGCATCTGAACTTGAATACCGCCTATGCGCGGCCGATGACCGATGTCTTCAACACCAACCAGAGCCCAGCTTGGAGCTACGCGGCGACCGCATCGACTGTGTTGAAGCAGACCACATTGACCACGTATCTGTCGCGACCCGACCATCCCGTGCAATTTGCCAGCGGTCCGGACATCAAGCCGCTGCATGATCCCAAGTGGTGGGCAGAAAAGACCCGCGGTTTCAACTTCCGCGACGAGGACCGGCTGCCAGCCGATAAATTCAACCGCCTCGTTTGGGAAGGTGTCGTCGGCAAGCGGCCTTATCCGGAACAACGGACCGGCAAGATCCAAGCCGCCGAACAGGCACGTAATGCGGAGCGGCGAACGAAGACGGTCGCCGGGCGTTCCGCAGAGAAGGCGGGCGCGGCCGGCAAGGCGGAGACGCCGGTGCGGCATCCGCCGATGAACGACGATGATGATGATGGCGTATAGCGTGGATGCACGGTCAACTTTCGGAGGCTTAACATGCGACCTTTATCTAAATCACTCATTACTTTGATGGGAATTACAGCGGGATCTTTGGCGGCGCATGCGCAGTCCGAGACGTTCAACGTGACTGGCGGCGTGCAGGACTTTACGGTAATGCAAAGTGGTCTGTACGACATCAACGTCCAGGGCGGCGCCGGCGGTCTCGCGAACTCGAAATCGGGCCCGAGCGCGGGCGGCAGCGGCGACGATATCACCGGCCAAGTTTTTTTGACCGCCGGTACTACGCTCGGGATCGTCGTCGGCGATCAGGGCGGCGCCGGCACCACGTACATGGCGAGTTCCACGAGCAGCACCAGTTATTACGCGGGCGGCGGTGGCGGCGGCAGCTTCGTGTACGTCCTCGGCAATACCAACCCGCTGATCGTCGCCGGCGGTGGCGGCGGCGCGGGCTATGGTGAGACGGGTCGAGATGCCACCGGTACCACGTCTGGCTCCAACGGCGGTGGCACCAGTCCGGGCGAGGGCATGGGTGGAATCGCCGGGAGCGGTGGCGGTGGCGGCAGCTATGCCGGCACGACGTACGGTGATGACGGTGGTGGCGGCGGCGGCTGGTTCTCCAACGGCACGGCGGGTGCGGCCAAGAGTTCCGGCGGCGGCGGCGCGGGCGCTTTCTTGTTCACGGCAGGTGCGGGTGGGACGTCCTGTCTTTCTTCGGATTACAGCTGCACGGGAACCTCCGCCGGCGGTTTCGGCGGTGGCGGCGGCGGCGGTTATAACGGCGGCGGCGGCGGGGGCGGGTATTCGGGCGGCGGTGGCGGCTCGGGCAAGAGCGGCGGCACGGTGTTCGGCGGCGGCGGCGGTTCGTACGTAGACGGAACGGTGAGCCTCTTGGGCGAGGCGGTGGATTCAGCGGGACAGGGTGTGGTGAGTTTCACGGACCTCACACCGGTGCCCTTGCCGGCGAGCGCGTGGCTGCTGCTGTTCGGCGCGGGCGGCCTCGGTGCATTCGCCCGCAAGCAACGTAAAGCCTGAAGCAGCGGGTCGCCTTGAAGTGATGAGACGGCAGAGGATCTTCTCTTGAAACCGACGAGTTGGTTCTCTGTCGTTCCGCTGCTCGGCATCAGCGGGCTCGCCGCGGCGTCGCCCATTCAGGTCAACTTGACCGCGACCGTTTCCGTCGCGACGCTCGGCACCACCGCGAACAGCGGCTACACGGATGGCCAGACGATCAGCGGTCAATTCGTCATCGACAGCGTGACGGGTCTTGTCAGTGGCGCCACGCTCGGAACTTTCAGCGCCGCGGCAGACAGCGGTGACTCGCAGATCGCTGCGCTGTCCTCGACCAACGACTTCATCTTCACGCAAGGCGCCTACGACTCAGGCGGTGCCTCGACCAATGATTCGGTCACGTTCGATTTCTCGACGCTGTCCAGCTTTTCGGGAACCCCGGTGAATTTCCTGCTGCAGCCGGCTGCGACGCTCTCACAACAAATCGATTTCACCGGTGCGAACAGTTCCTTTCCGAGCACCGCGACGTTCTACTCCGGCGCGGCGAACGGCAGCGGCATCACGGCGGTGCGCGCATATCTGACTTCCATTACGGTGGATGCGGCGGCCGTCAACGTGAGCGCCGCGAGCGTGGCGGTCGGACAGATGTCGACGCTCACGGTCACGCCCGCCGTGAGCGGTACGTTCACCTATCAGTGGTATCAGGGGAGCAGCGGCAGTACGGCCAATCCGATTGCGGGTGCAACCAGCGCGACGTACACGACGCCGGCCTTGAGCGCCACGACCAGCTACTGGGTTCAGGTGACGAGTTCGACGGGCGCGATCGAGAACAGTCCGATGATCACCATCACGGTCACCGCCGTATCGACACCGGCCGGTGCCACCGATGGTCCGATGCCGCCCTGGGCACTGGTCCTCTTTGCGGCGAGCCTCATCGGCATCGGTGCGCGCCGGCGAGTCGGCGTCGCCTAGCGACTCGCACAAGGCTGTCAGGGCCGGCGCGAGGAGTTCTGTGTCGGGGCATGGAGTCGCTGCCACGCGGCGATCACGTGACCATCGAGCTCGAGCGGCGTGAGCCGCGCGAGGGTCAGCAAACAATGCTGCAGTTCTGCGTCGCGCTCCGTCGATCCCGAGCCCACGAGCAAGCGGGTGTCGGAGACCCGGCCATCTGCATCGACGCGAACCAACACCGTGGATTCCTGTGCGTCCTCTTCGCGGCTTGATCGCCGTGCGCGCCAAGCGCCACAGATCCGCGCAACTTGGGCCGAGTCGGCCTCTGCGGCATCAAGGATCACACCTTTTATGTCCGGCACGGCCGGCAACTTGAGCTTCGCCGGGCGTGGCGGCGCAACCGATAGGTCGAGATGCACGGCGATGCCGCCGCCCCTCGAGGCGCTCGTCAACGGAGGCGGTAGCTCGGTCAACAAGACGAGCGGATGCACTGCACCGGAAGCGCTGCGCCACGATGGTGAGAACGCGATGCCGAGAACGAACAACACGTGCAGTGTCAGCACCGTGAAACCGATCGTCGTGCTCGTCACGCTGGTGCGATCGGACACGCCAGTGAGTGGGGGTCGTGCAGTTCTAGTGAATGCCATGCGCGCGCAGTGTAACCGAGAGCTCATGGTGATTCGCGCTGCCGCACATGCGCGACATACGACGTGCGTCGTACGCAAGCGGATCAAGCGAACATCTGCAACGACATATGTCGTAGCGCATTGACGAAAAATTGTTGATCGAAGTGGACGCCATTTCGCATAGTCGTAATATCTCTCGGTCAATGTACGCGGCTTTCCACAACAATCATTGGATGGTTCATCACTTATGCGCGCTGCACGTATCGCATGTTCATCGGTTTGCATGTTGATGGGTCTCGCCGCCGGCGCTCGCGCGGATAAATCCATTGACACGAGCGTGATGGTGGAAGGTAGTGGCGTCCCCGTCATCGTCGTCGGCATCACCCCGTTGCAAGGACCCGACGTGGATCCAAACTCGGTCGTGGAATCAACACGGGTGCTCGGTGCGGCGGACATCAACCGTACCGGCATCCCCAGCCTCACCGGCGCCATTCTCGAGGACATTCCATCAGTCACCGTGAATGATGCGGAAGGCAACGGGTTTCAACCCGATATTCTTTTCCGCGGTTTCACGGCGTCGCCGGTGGCGGGAACGCCCGAAGGCATTGCGATCTACGTGAATGGCGCGCGCTTCAATGATGCCTTCGGCGACGTCGTGAATTGGGATCTCATTCCACCCTCGGCCATCGAATCGGTGAACCTCGAAGCCGCCAACCCTTTATTCGGACTCAATGCGCTCGGCGGTTCGCTGTCCATCAAGATGAAAAATGGATTCACCGCGCCCACCACCAGCTTGACCGCCTATGGTGGTACCTATGGGCGGGCGTCCGGCATCATGGAAGTCGCGCGCCAGTCGGGTGATTTCGGTGTCTATGCGGTCGGCGATGTGACCCACGATGAAGGGTTCCGGCAAACCAGCGAATCGAATCTGTACAGGCTCTACACCGACTTAGGCTGGCGCAGCGAGCCGGTGGAATTGCATCTGGCGATCACCGCCGCACACGACACGCTCGGCAATCCGGGCGCCACGCCGGAGCAGGCACTTAATGCGGACATCTCGAACATCTTCACGGCACCGAACACGGTCGACAACAATTATCTAGGCTTCAACCTCAACGGTTCGGTCAAGTTCGATCCGACCACGGCGCTTCAGGGAGTGGGCTACTTTCAAACGCTGAACCAGATCGTCCCGAACGGCATCACCGAAGAGGTCGCGCCGTGCGGCGATGGCACTGGCCTGTTGTGTAATTCGGACGGCAGCGTCGTCACCGGATTGAACGGCACGCCCGTCCGGGATTTCCTGAACGGCGCTACCTATTCAGGATTGAGCGTGCAGCAATTGAACAGCCACGCCTATGGCGTTTCGGCTCAGGTCAGCGAAACCGCGCCGCTCGGTAGTCTCGCGAATCGGCTGGTGGCTGGAGCGAGCTTCGACGGTTCACGCAGCATTTTCGCGGGCTTTCAGGAAATCGGCGGCTTCGACCCGTATTCGCGCGAATTCTTGTATCCCGGCGTCATTCAAGACCAGCCTAGCGAAGGCGTGAATCCGGTGCGGGTGCGCAGCGAAACGCGTTTTTATGGCGTGTTCCTGAGCGACACGCTCACGCTTGCACCGCTGCTCGATGTGAACGTGGCCGGCCGCTACAACGACGCTCAGATCACACTCGAGGATCTGCTCGGTGGCCCCGTCAATGGTCAGCATACGTACGAGAGATTCAACCCGAGTGCGGGACTCATTTTTCATCTCACCGCCGCGCTGCAACTCTATGCGAACTACTCGGAGACGAATCGCGCACCCACTCCGGAGGAATTATCCTGTGCGAGCGCCGCGAACCCGTGCAGCTTGCTCAATTTCTTCGTCGGTGATCCGAATCTGAACCAGGTGGTGGCGCACACGTACGAAGCCGGATTACGGGGCCGCGTCGGCGATGCGCAGCATGCCCTCAATTGGAACGTCGATGCCTATCATACGCAAGATACCAACGACATCATCTATGAGACCACGGTCTACAATCCCAATCTGGCCTTCTACACCAATGCGGGCCGCACGCGTCGGCGCGGCCTGGAGGCCAACATGAGCTACGACCAGCAGCAGCTCCACCTGCGCTTCGGCTATGCCTTCACCGATGCCACGTTCCAGACGCCGCTGCTCCTCAACACGAATAGTCCCGCGGCGGATGCGAACGGCAACGAACAGGTGTTGCCCGGAGACCGCATCCCCGGCATTCCGAAGCATCGCGGTAACGTGGTCGCGGATTATTCGTTGACGAGCCGCATCAGCGTCGGTGCCTCGGCGGTGGTGCAAAGCAGTGTGTATCGCTTCGGCGACGAGGCCAATCTCACCGCACCGCTGGGCGGCTACACCATCGTCGATTTGAATGCGTCCTATCGACCCAGCGATGCCGTCACGCTGTTCGCGGTGCTCAACAACGCGTTCGACAAGCGATACTACACGTACGGGACTTTCGGGCCCGTGGGCGACGTGCCGTGGCCGAACGTGCCGGGAGGCGTGAGCGACCCGCGCACCGCGAGCCCCGGTACGCCAATCACGGTGTATGGCGGTGTTCGAGTGACCTTTTAGCGGCGAGTTGGCGCAGCGCGGTCAATGTTGTCGCGGTGTGCGAAGGACGCCGGTCGTGGGCGGTCATGTGTCGCGGCAACGAGCAGGATCGCGGCGGCACAGTCGAGCACGAATTGTCCGCCGAACTCCAGAAAGCG
>Ga0116226_10002671_pt1 | contig 15599 bp, 14 predicted proteins | sample S1TSphfallax_FD_89692 | JGI IMG/M metagenome (GOLD analysis project Ga0116226, IMG submission 89692) | Host-associated microbial communities from peat moss isolated from Minnesota, USA - S1T2_Fa - Sphagnum fallax MG | ecosystem: Host-associated > Plants > Peat moss > Unclassified | place: USA...
CCGCGCCACACCAGGAATGGGGACGCACTTCGCCATATGAGCCTCGTGCCGAGGACAGAAAACCAAGGATTAGAAAGCGAAAGGGAAGATTCGTTCTTTCTTGGAAGAAAGAACCAAAGAACTTTTGTCCAATAAGGGTTTACCGTTGCAACCCCCCATTCACACACCCTTTGACGCGCAACTCGGCCGCGGCGTAAGACATCCCCCGGATGGTCCTTCCCCAGCGGAAGGTGAAAAGGGAATGCGGTGCGGGGGGCAACCCCCAATGCCGCGGCTGCCCCCGCAACTGTAAGCGGCGAGCGGCCGGTCGATAGGCCACTGGATTGGCCCACGGGACCGATCCGGGAAGGTAGACCGGTCGCGCGAGACCCCCATGGTCTCACGCCGCGAGCCAGGAGACCTGCCATCCCCCCGGCGACCGCTTGGTCGTCCGGATAGATCGCGATGCCGGGCGGGGTGCCCCGGTGGCAGCGACGCTCGCTTGCGCCCCCCAGGGCGTCGGCACGCGTCGACCGCTAGCCCTGCGTGGCCGGCGGCGATCGGCATCCCATGGCGTCGCGCAAGCTTTGCGCCGAGGGGTTCGATGACCGATCACGTGCCGCATCTGCATGTCTGCATCACCTGCCGCGCCAGCCGCCCGCTGGCGCCCGGGGACACGCCGCCCGGCGCGCATCTGCACGCCGCCATCGCCCGGCTGCTGGCGGACGCACCCTCGGTCATCCTCCATGACGTCTCCTGCCTCGCTTTGTGCGATCGCGGCTGCGCCGCCGCCATCGCCATGCCCGGCCGCTGGACCTACCTGCTCGGCGGCCTCGAAGACCACATGGCCGGCGACCTCCTCACCTACGCCGCGAGCTACGCCGCCTCGCCCACCGGCGCGCTGATGCCCTCCCGCCGTCCCGCCTCGCTGAAGGCCGCCATGATCGGGCGGGTGCCCGCGCCAGAGAATCTGGTGCCGGAGAATCTGGTGCCGGAGACTCTGGTATGAGCAAAATCCCCGCCACCATCGTCACCGGCTTCCTCGGCGCCGGCAAAACCACCCTGCTGCGCCACGTGCTCGCCCACGCCGGCGGCCGCCGCATCGCCATCATCGTCAATGAATTCGGCTCGCTGGGCATCGACGGCGAAACCCTGCGCAGCTGCGGCATCCCCGGCTGCGCCGATGACGACATCGTCGAACTCGCCAATGGCTGCCTGTGCTGCACCGTCGCCGAGGATTTCCTGCCCGCCATGCAGGCGCTGCTCGATCGCCCCAACCCGCCCGAGCACATCCTGATCGAAACCTCCGGCCTCGCGCTGCCGAAACCCCTGCTCAAAGCCTTCAACTGGCCGACCGTGCGCGACCGGCTGACGGTCGACGGCGTGATCGCGGTGATCGACGCCCCCGCCGTCGCCACCGGCCGCTTCGCCGACGACCCGGACGAAGTCGCCCGCCAACGCGCCGCCGACCCCTCGCTCGAGCACGACAACCCGCTCGCCGAGGTGTTCGAGGACCAGCTCAACGCCGCCGACCTCATCCTGCTGAACAAGACCGACCTGCTTGATGCCGCCGAGCTCACCCGCGTCCGCGATACCATCGCCACCGCCCGCCCCAGCGCCAAACTGATCACCACCCAGGAAGGCCGGCTCGATCCCGCCATCATGATGGGACTCTCCGCCGCCGCCGAACACGACCTCGCCAGCCGCCCCTCGCATCACGACGCCGAGGACGGCGCCCACGAACACGATGATTTCGAAAGCTTCGTGGTCGACCTGCCCGAAACACCGGCCGCGGACGCCCTGCTGGCCCGCCTCGCCCAGGCGGCCGCGATCGACGGCGTGCTGCGCATCAAAGGCTTCGCCGCGATCGCCGGCAAACCGATGCGCCTCGCCGTGCAAGGCGTCGGCACCCGCTTCCGCCAGAATTTCGACCGCCCCTGGCACCCCAACGAGCCACGCCTGGGCCACATGGTGGTGATCGGCCAAACCGGCCTGAACCGCGCCGCTATCACCGCGGCTATCGTGGCACCTGGCGACTGATGCCGGCTGGTTTTTGGGGATGATCGTCGAAAGCAAGCAAGCCGGGCGCTGCCCGGACCCGCCAGGGGCCAAGCCCCTGGACCTTAGATTCCAAGGGTCGTTGGAGAAGAGGGCTGAGGCGGAGCGCGCCACCCCTCCTAAGCCCTCTTCTCCAACGACCCTTAAGTCCGGGGGTTCAAAGGGGCGTGTGCCCCTTTGCGGGTCTGGGCAGAGCCCAGCCTTGCTTGCTTTCGACGACCACCCCCAAAACAGGCCGGCATAAGATGCACCTGTTGGTCCGCGATAGTCAGACGTTGGATGGCGATGCGCCGGCGGTCGAGCTTGGGCACACGCCGGCCGATCTGGTGTTTCTGTCGTTTTCGGACAGTGATCTTGGGGCGGCGGCGACGGCTTGGGCTGCGTCTGGCGGGGCAAGGCCCAGTCTGCGACTGGCCAATCTCGCGCTGCTGCGTCACCCGATGTCGGTCGATCTCTATGCCGAGCAGATTTTGTCGCGCGCCAGGTGCGTGGTGATTCGCCTGCTCGGGGGGTTGGATTATTGGCGTTATGGGGCGGAGGAGGCGTTTGCCACCTGTTCCGCCGCGGGCGTTGCTTTGCTGCTGGTGCCGGGCGACGGGCCGGGCGACGGGCCGGGCGATCCGCGCCTGGCCGCCTTGTCCACCGTGCCGGCGGCCTCGCTTGCCGCCATGGCGGCATATCTGCGGATTGGCGGCCCGGACAACATGGCGGCGGCCCTCGCGTTGGCCGCCCATCTCGGCGGTCTTGGGCCGGCACCCTCTGCGCCGCCTGCTGCTGTGCCCGCCGCCGGCGAGCATGATTTCGGCACGGCGCGGTCGGGCGGTCGGCTGGCGGTGTTGGTGTTCTACCGGTCGCATCTGCTGGCCGGGGACATCGCGTCGTTTGCTGCGTTGGCCGAGGCGCTGGCCGCGCGCGGGATGGCGATGCGCGCAGTGTATGTCAGCAGCCTGAAGGATCCGGAGGCGGCCGCGTTCATCGAGGCCTGCCTGCGCGACTGGCGGCCCGCGGTGGTGCTGAACGCCACTTTGTTCTCCGCCCGCCGCGATGCTGGCGGCTCGCCGCTGGACGCCGCCGGGGTGCCGGTGCTGCAGCTGGTGCTGGCGGTCGGCGGCCGGGACGCGTGGGCGGCCGGCTGGCGCGGCCTGTCGCAGACCGATCTGGCGATGCAGGTGGTGCTGCCCGAGCTCGATGGCCGTCTGCTCACCACCGCGATTTCGTTCAAAGACGCGGCCGACGAGATCCCCGGCCTGCAATTCCAGCGCACCATCAATCGCCCCGACCCGGCCGGCATCGCGCTCGCCGCCGATCGCGCGTGCGGCTGGGTGCGCCTGGCCGAGACGCGGCGCCGGCATCGCCACATCGCCGTGATGCTGTCGGACTATCCCGGCGCCGGCGCCGGCGCCGGTGGGGGCCAGCTCGCCCACGCCGTCGGGCTCGATAGCTTTGCCAGTCTGGCCGCAATCACCCGGCTGCTGGATGGCGCCGGCTACGACGTCCCCGCCGATGTCGATGCCGCGACCCTGGCCACGCGCGTGTCGACCTGTCCCGCCATCCCGATTCTCGATGTTGCCTGCTACCGACGGCTGTTTGCCGCACTGCCCGAGTCCACCCAGCGCAGCGTCATCGCCGCCTGGGGCGACCCGGAGCACGACCCTTGCGTCGCCGACGGCTGGTTCACCCTGCGCCATCTGCGGCTCGGCCGTCTGCTGGTCGCCATCCAGCCGGACCGTGGCGCCCGGTTGGATCGCAAGGCCGGCTATCACGACGCGGACACGCCGCCGCGCCACGGCTACATCGCCTGCTATCTCTGGCTCTCGGCCGTCGAGGCGGTGCACGCACTGCTCCATCTCGGCACCCACGGCACGCTGGAATGGCTGCCGGGCAAATCGGTGGCGCTGTCAGATGCCTGCCTGCCGACCGCCTTGCTGCGCGGCCTGCCGGTGATCTACCCGTTCATCGTCAATAATCCCGGGGAGGCGGCGGCGGCCAAGCGCCGGCTCGGCGCCGTCACCATCGGCCACATGACCCCGCCGCTGGCCACTGCCGCGGCCCATGGCCCGGCCTTGGTGCTGGAACGGCTGATCGACGAATATGCCAGCGCCGACGGGCTCGACCGCCGGCGCGGCGCCCTCCTGCGCCGTGACATCCTCACCCGTGCCGCCGAGACCGGCTTGCTGGCCGAAGCGGGGGTTGCCGACGATCCTGATGAGGACGCGGCTTTGGCGCGCCTCGACGCCTATCTGTGTGACGTGAAGGAGCTGCAGATCCGCGACGGCCTGCATGTGTTCGCGACCGCGCCACGCGGCCGCGCCGCATTGCTCGCCCGCCTGTGCGCGAGCGCGCCGGGCACGCCGGAGGCCAGCCTGGGCGCGGCCCTCGATGCCTGCGCCGCCGCCGAGGCTGAGGGTCTGCTGGCCGCGCTCGATGGGCATCTGGTGCAACCAGGCCCATCCGGCGCGCCAACGCGCGGCCGGGCGGACGTGCTGCCCACCGGGCGCAATCTGTTCACCGTGGATCCCCGCGCGGTGCCCACCTTATCCGCCCTGGCGCTGGCCGAGCGCACGGCGGCCGACCTGCTGCGCCGTCACAGCCAGGACCAGGGCGACTGGCTGCGCAGTGCCGTGATCGATCTCTGGGGCACCGCCAGCATGCGCACGGGCGGCGAGGATTTTGCCCTCGCGCTCGTGTTGCTCGGCGTGCGGCCGGTCTGGGATGACGGCTCCGCGAGACTCAGCGGCTTCGAGATTCTGCCTTTGGCCCTGCTCGATCGCCCCCGCGTCGACGTCACCCTGCGCATCTCCGGCCTGTTCCGTGACGCGTTCGAGACGCAGATCGCCTTGTTCGACAGCGCCGTCCGCGCCGTGGCCGCGCGCGACGAGGCGCCCGACTGGAATCCGCTGGCCCACGCGGCGAGGGGGCTTGAAGGGGCGGCACTGCGGGCCGCCACCACGCGGGTGTTCGGCGCCGCCCCCGGCACCTATGGCGCAGGCGTTGGCGAGCTGGTCGGTCGCGGTGCCTGGCAGGCGCGCGATGAGCTCGGCGCCGCCTATGTGGCCGCCTCGTCCAGCGCCTACGGACACGGGCTCGACGGCATCGCGGACGCCGCCGGTTTCACCGCCCGCGTCGCCGATGCCGGCGCGTTCGTCCACCAGCAGGACCACGCCGAGACGGACCTGCTGGACGATCCCGAATACGCCGCCCACGAAGGCGGCTTCGCCGCCGCGGCTGCCGCCCTCGGCGCCACGCCCGCCTTGTACCATACGGACATTTCCCGCCCCGGCGCGCCGCGCACGCGCACCCTGGCCGAGGAGGTCGCCCGCGTGGTGCGCGGTCGCGCCGCCAACCCCGCCTGGATCCGCGGCATGCTGCCGCACGGGTTTCGCGGCGCCGCCGAGATCGCCCGCGCGGTCGATGCGCTGCACGGCTTCGCCGCCACCCTGCCCGAGCGGTTCGACCGCCAGTTCGACCTGCTGTTCGACGCCACGCTGGGCGATCCCGAGATCGATGCGTTCCTGCGCGCGGCCAATCCCGCCGCCCACGCCGCCATGCTGGCCCGCTTCGAGGAGGCGCGCGGGAGAGGTCTGTGGCGCACCGGTCGCAACATGCTCGGCGACCCGTCATGACGCGCCGCGGCTGGTGCCCCGGCCTGTTCACCCCGATGCCCTCCGGTGACGGTCTGTTGCTCCGCGTTACCGCCACGCAGGGTCGTCTCACGGCCGCGCAGGCGCGCCACGTCGCTGCCTCCGCCGCCCGGCACGGCAACGGCATCATCGAGCTGACCAGCCGCGGCAAGCTGCAAATCCGCGGCCTGACGCAGGCTTCGGCCGCCGCCTTCGCAGCCGGGATGCTCGACGTCGGATTGGGCGGCGTCGGCGGCCCCGACCTATCCACGCCGCCACTGGCCGGCGACGATCCCACCATGGCGCCGGACACGCTGGCGCTGGCCGAGGCGATCGCGACGTCGCTGCGCGAGCTCGGCTTGCCCGACAAATTCCATGTCGCCATCGATGGGGGAGGGGTCCTGCCGCTGGCGATCGCAGCCGATATCATGGTCCGCGCTGACGCCGGCGCCTGGCTGATCGGGCTCGCCGGCTCGCCCCTGGCCGCACGCTGCGACGCGACCCGCGTGGCGCCGGCCGTGACCCGTCTGTCCCAGGCCGTCCTGGCCGCCGATGCCCGCCGAATGGCCGACCTCGTCCGCGCCGACACGGCCGAGCGCCTGTTCGCCAGTTGCGGTCTGCGGCCCGACCGACCGATGCAGCGGCCCGCCGCCGTCGACCCCATCGGCGTCCTGCGCCATGCCGGCGCGTTCGGTCTGGCACCGCCGTTCGGCCAGACCGACGCCGCCGGCCTCTCCCGACTGGCCGACCTGTCCGAGCGGTTCGCCGACGCGACGCTGCGGCTGACCCCCTGGCGCGCCGTGCTGCTCGCCAATCTCGACGCTGGCCGCCACCCCGACGCCCGCCACTACCCCGACGCGCGTGACTGCACAGGCTTCATCACCGATCCCGGCGACCCACGCCGCCAGGTCACCGCCTGCACCGGCCAGCCGCGCTGTGCCGCGGCCAGCGTCGACGCCCGTGCCGACGCGGCGGCGGTGGCCGCGGCGCTGCCCGGCGTGCCTGTTCATGTCTCCGGCTGCGCCAAAGGCTGCGCGCACCCCGGCCCGGCCCCCTTGACCCTGGTCGGGTCCGCCGGCCGCTACGGGCTGGTCCGCGCCGGCCGCGCCGGTGACCCGCCCGAGGCCGCCGGCCTGACCATCGCCCAGGCCATCCTGCGATGCGCCGCCTGATGACCCGCGACTACATCCGCGATGGCGGCGCCATCTACCGGCAATCCTTCGCCACCATCCGCGCCGAGGCCGATCTGTCCGGCCTCTCGCCGGACGAGGCCCGCGTCGCCGTGCGCGTCATCCACGCCTGCGGCATGGTCGACGTCACCCGGTATATCCGTTTCGCCCCCGGCTTCACCGCCGCCGCCCGTGCCGCTTTGCTCGCCGGCGCGCCGATCCTGTGCGACTCGCAGATGGTGGCGCACGGCATCACCCGCGCCCGCCTGCCCGCCGGCAACGAGGTGATCTGCACGTTGCAGCACCCTGATGTGCCCGCCCACGGCCGCCGCATCGGCAACACCCGCTCCGCCGCGGCCCTGGATTTCTGGGGCGAGCGCCTGTCCGGCGCCGTCGTTGCCATCGGCAACGCCCCCACCGCCTTGTTCCATCTGCTCGACCTGCTGGACGCCGGCGCGCCTGCGCCCGCCGCCATCATCGGCATGCCCGTCGGCTTCGTCGGCGCCGCCGAATCCAAGCAGGCGCTGGCCGAGGACGGCCGCGTGCCCTTCCTCATCGTCACCGGCCGGCGCGGCGGCAGCGCCATGGCGGTGGCCGCCGTCAACGCTTTGGCCAGCGAGGCCGAATGATGCCGGGCACGCTCTACACGCTCGGCATGGGCCCGGGCGACCCCGAGTTGCTGACGCTGAAGGCGGCACGCCTGATCGCCGCCGCCCCGGTGATCGCCTTCTTCGCCAAACAGGGCCGCCCGGGCCATGCGCGCGGCATCGCCGCTGCCCACGTCTCGCCCACCGCCGAGGAGCTGCGCTTCGAATATCCCTTCACCACCGAGCTGCCGGTCCACGACACCCGCTACCTCGCCGACATGGCCGCGTTCTACGATGCCTGCGCCGACACCCTGGCGACCCGGCTCACGGCCGGCCAGAACGTCGCGTTGCTGTGCGAGGGCGACCCGTTCTTCTACGGCTCGTCGATGTATCTGCTCGACCGCCTCGGCGCGCGCTTCCCCAGCGAGGCGATCGCCGGCGTCACCGGCATGAGCGGCTGCTGGACCCGCGCCGGCCTGCCCTTCACCCACGGCGACGACGTGCTGTGCGTGCTGCCGGGCACCCTCGACGAGGACCGCCTCACCGAACGCCTGCACGGCTGCGACGCCGCCGTGATCATGAAAGTCGGCCGCAACCTGCCCAAGATCCGCGCCGCCCTGTCCCGCGCCGGCCTCGCCGATCGCGCCGTCTACGTCGCGCGCGGCACCATGGACGACGAGCACATCGTCCCCCTGCGCGACCTCACCACGCAGGCGGCGCCGTATTTCTCCATGGTCCTCGTCCCCGGCCGGCAGCGCGCCCGATGACCGGCACACTCACCCTCGTCGGCCTCGGCCCCGGCGACCCCAACCTGCTCACCCCCCAAGCCGCCGCGGCACTGGCCGACGCCACCGATCTGGTCGGCTACGCCCCCTATCTCGATCGCGTCGCCCCCGGCGCCGCCATCCGCCACCCGTCCGACAATCGCGTGGAGCTCGACCGCGCCCGCCACGCGCTGACCCTGGCCGCCGCCGGCCGCCGCGTCGCCGTCGTCTCCGGCGGCGATGCCGGCGTGTTCGCCATGGCCAGCGCCGTGTTCGAGGCCGTCGAGCATGGCCCGCCCACCTGGCGCGCGCTCGACATCACGGTGGCGCCCGGCATCTCCGCGATGTTCGCCGCCGCCGCCCGCCTCGGCGCCCCGCTGGGCCATGATTTCTGCGCGATCTCGCTGTCGGACAATCTCAAGCCCTGGCCCCTCGTCACCGACCGGCTGACCGCCGTCGCCAACGCCGGCTTCGTCATCGCCCTCTACAACCCGGCCTCCACAGCCCGTCCCTGGCAGCTCGGCGCCGCCTTCGACCTGCTCCGCGCCCTCCTGCCGGGCGACACCCCGGTCGCCTTCGCCAGCGCCGTCACCCGCCCCGACGAACGGATCCGCCTCACCACGCTCGCCGACGCCGACCCGGCGCACGCCGACATGCGCACGTTGGTGCTGATCGGCTCGGCCGCGACCCGCCGCATCCCCGGCACCGACTGGATCTACGCCCCCCGCGCGGTGCCGGTCGCATGAGCCACCAGCCAATCGAGCGCGCCCGCCGCATCGGGCACACACAGGCCCGGCTCAGCCGCCGGCCGATCCACCATGATCACTGGAATCCCCAGCGCCCGCGCCGCCACCAGCTTCGCCTGCGTCGCACTGCCGCCGGAATTCTTGGTCACGATCACCCCGATCCGATGCGCCGCCAGCAGCGCCAGCTCACCCGCCTCCGCGAACGGCCCGCGCGCCGGGATCACCTCGGCGGACGGCGGCAGACACGCCGGATCGGGCGCATCGACGCTGCGAATCACGTAATGATGCTGCGGCGCCTCGCTGAACGCCGCCAGATCCCGCTGGCCGATGGTCAGCAACACCCGCCGCGGCGCCGCGCCGATCGCCGCCGCCGCCGCGGCCATATCGGGCCGCGCCAGCCACTGGTCGCCCGGCCCCGCCACCCACGCCGGCCGATCGACGCGCAGCACCGGCGTGCCCGTCTCCGCCGCCGCCAGCCGGGCGTTGCGGCTCATCACCGCGGCGAACGGATGCGTCGCGTCCACCAGCGCCCCCACGCCGTGCCCGCGCAGATAGTCCGCCAGCCCCGCCACACCCCCGAACCCGCCCATCCGCACCGCGATCGGCGGCAGCAGCGGCGCCCGCGTCCGCCCGGCCAACGACAAGGTCGCGGCGAACCGCGCGTCCCCCGCCAACGCCCGCGCGAGTTCGGAGGCCTCGGTGCTGCCCCCCAGGATCAGCACAGTCAGCACGGCAGGGGCGGGGCATGACGGCATGGCTGAGCATCCTGGGAATTGGCGAGGACGGTGTCGAGGGCCTCTCGCCGGACGCCCGCGCCCGCCTCGCCCGCGCCACCCTCGTGGTCGGCGGCGCCCGCCATCTGTCCCTGGCGAGCTCCCTCATCACCGGCGAGCGCCTGGCCTGGCCCAGCCCGATGGACTCAGCCTATCCCACCCTGCTGGCGCGGCGTGGCGAGCCCGTGGTGGTGCTGGCCTCGGGTGACCCGTTCTGCCACGGCATCGGCGCCGTGCTCGCCCGCCTCGTCCCCATCGCGCAGATCACCTGCCTGCCAGCGCCCTCGGCCTTCTCGCTGGCCTGCGCCCGCCTCGGCTGGCCGCTGCACGACACCGGGCTTGTCTCCCTCTGCGGCCACCCGCTCGCCCTGCTGCGGCCCAGGCTGCAGCCTGGCGGCCGCCTGCTGGTGCTATCCGCCGACGCCACCACGCCCGCCCAGGTCGCCGCCCTGCTGCGCGAGACCGGCTTCGGCGCGTCCGTCCTGCACATCCTCGAAGCCCTCGGCGGCCCCCACGAACGCCACCGCCGCAGCCTCGCCGAGCAGCCGCTCCCCGACGACATCGCCCCGCTCAACCTGCTCGCGATCGAACTGGTCGCCGCCCCCAACGCCCCCGTCCTGCCGCTCGTCCCCGGCCTCGCCGACGACCTGTTCGCCCATGACGGCCAGATCACCAAACGCGAAATCCGCGCCGTCACCCTCTCCAGCCTCGCCCCCCGCCGCGGCGAGCTGCTGTGGGACATCGGCTGCGGCTCCGGCTCCATCGCCATCGAATGGCGCCTGCGCCACCCCAGCAACCGCGCCATCGGCATCGAGCCCCACGCCGCCCGCGCCGCCCGCGCCCGCGCCAACGCCGAACGCCTCGGCGCGCCCGGCCTGCGGATCATCGAGGCCGCGGCACCGGACGCGCTGGCCGACCTGCCGACCCCGGACGCGGTGTTTCTCGGCGGCGGCGCGCGTCGCCAGGGCGTCATCGCCACCGCCTGGCAGGCGCTACGCCCCGGTGGGCGGATCGTCGCCAACGCCGTCACCCTGGAAACCGAGACCGCCCTGGTCGCCGCCCACGCCGCCCACGGCGGCACGCTCACCCGCCTCGCCGTCGAACGGCTCGACCGCATCGGCGACCTGCACGGGTTCCGCCCGGCGATGACCGTCACGCAGTGGGCGGCGGAGAAACCATGATCGTCGCCCGCCCGTGATCGTCGCCGGTATCGGCTGCCGCACCGGCTGCGACGCCATTGCGATCCTCGCCGTGGTGCGCGCCGCCGAACGCCAGGCCGGCCGCAAGGCCGACCGCCTCGCCGCCCCCTCCTTCAAAGCCCCCCAGGCCGAAGCCGCCGCCGCGCTCCTGCGTATTCCCTGCTCGCTGGTCGACCCCGCCGACCTCGCCGCCGCCCAGCCCTCCTGCGTCACCCGCTCGGCACGGGCGCAGGCCGCCGTCGGCGTCGCCTCGGTCGCCGAGGGCAGCGCGCTCGCCGCCGCCGGCCCCGGCGCCCGCCTCATCCTGCCCCGCATCGCCACCCCGCAGGCCACCTGCGCCCTGGCCGAAACAGCATGACCGTGCATTTCATCGGCGCCGGCCCGGGGGCCGCCGACCTGCTCACCCTGCGCGGCCGCGACTTGCTCGCCGCCTGCCCGGTCTGCCTCTATGCCGGCTCCATCGTCCCCGCCGAGATGCTCAGCCACTGCCCACCCGGCGCCCGCCTGGTCGACACCGCGCCCTTGAGCCTCGACGACATCGAGGCCGAGTTCGTCGCCGCCCACCGCACCGGCCAGGACGTCGCCCGCCTGCACTCCGGCGACCTCTCCCTCTACAGCGCCATCGCCGAACAGATGCGCCGGCTCGACGCCCTGGGCATCCCCTACACCCTCACCCCCGGCGTCCCCGCCTTCGCCGCCGCCGCCGCCGCCCTCGCCACCGAACTGACGCTGCCGGAGATCGCGCAAAGCGTCGTGCTCACCCGCCTGTCCGGCCGCGCGTCGGCCATGCCCCCGGGCGAAACCCTGGCCGCGTTCGGCGCCACCGGCGCCACAATCGCGGTGCATCTGGCGATCCACGCGCTCGCCCGCGTCGCAGCCGAGCTGATGCCGTTCTACGGCCCGTCCTGTCCCGTCGCCGTGGTCGCCCGCGCCAGCTGGCCCGACCAGCGCATCATTCGCGGCACCCTCGCCGACATCGCGGAAAAGCTCGACGCCGACCCGCTGGCCCGCACCGCCCTGATCCTGGTCGGTCCCGCCCTCGGCGCGCCCGCCGCCCGCGACAGCGCCCTCTACGACCCCGCCTATCGCCGCCGATTTCGCGACGGCGACCCCGCCTATCGCCGCCGGTTTCGCGGCGGCGACCCGCCATGAACCGGCTTTACATCACTGCGCCCGAGCAGCTGCCCGCCGGCATCGAACACCACCACATCGAGCTCGGTCATCGCCCCGTCCAGCACGTCCGCGGCAACCGTCCAGGCCTGGCGCGCCACCGCGTCAGCCAGATCGACCCCCGCCGCAGCCGCCAGCCCGATCGCCTCGGCGGCCGTATTGGCGCTCGCGATCCCCGCCACCCCTCCCGCCAGCGCGGCGAGTGCGGAAAAATCCACCCCACCCCGCTTGGAATGCAGATCGAGCCGCCCCTGCGCCAGCTTGGTCATCTTGCCGATCCCGCCCGCGACCGTGACCCGCGACACCGGATGCGCGCGCAGATATTTCAGCATCCCGCCGACGAAATCCCCCATCTCGATCAGCGCCACTTCCGGCAGCCCATACAGCGTCTGCACCGCCGCCTCCGACGTGCGCCCGGTCGCGCCGGCGACATGCCCGAGCCCCATCGCGCGGGCCACATCGATCCCGCGATGAATGCTGTCGATCCAGGCGGCACAGGAAAACGGGATCACCACCCCCGTGGTCCCCAGGATCGACAGCCCGCCGACAATCCCCAGCCGCGGATTGAGGGTCTGCCGCGCGATCCGCTCACCGTCCGGGATCGACAGCTCGACATCCACATCCACGTCCTCCGCGACCTCCGCCAACGCCGCCGCGATCATCCGCCGCGGCACCGGATTGATCGCCGGCTCCCCCGGCGGAATCGGCAACCCGGGACGCGTGACCATGCCAACCCCAGGACCCGCCAGAAACCGGATTCCATGGCCCGCCGGCCGCACCAAAACCGTCGCTTGCACCAGCGCGCCATGCGTCACATCGGGATCGTCGCCGGCATCCTTCACGATCGCCGCCCGTGCCCCGCCCTCGACCAGCCTTGCCTCAGCCAGCGCGAACGCAGCCGTCGCTCCGCCGGGCAGCGTAATCGTCACAGGATCAGGGAACGCACCGTGGCACAGCGCCGTGAACGCGGCCTTGGCCGCCGCGGTCGCGCAGGCGCCCGTGGTCCAGCCCCGGCGAAGCGGCGGTTTCTGCGTCACACCCCTGGCTATATGCGGCCGATCACCGCGTGTCACGACACCCCCGCATGACCCGCGGCCTGATCATCGGCGCGCCCCGCTCCGGCAGCGGCAAAACCACCATCACCCTCGCCGTGCTCGCCGCCCTGCGCCGCCGCGGCCTTGCGGTGCGCGCCGGCAAGTCCGGCCCGGACTATATCGACCCCGCCTTCCACGCCGCCGCCACCGCCGCCCCCTGCGTCAATCTCGACAGCTGGGCCATGCCGCCCACCCTGCTGGACGGCATACTCGGGCACGCCAGTGCCGCGGCGGACATCTTCGTCATCGAATCCGCCATGGGCCTGTTCGACGGCGTGCCCGGCCCCGCCGGCCGCCGCGGTCGCCCCGCCGACCTCGCCGCCCGCTATCACCTGCCCGTCATCCTGGTGCTGGACGTCTCCGGCCAGTCCCAATCCGCCGCCGCCGTCGCCCGCGGCTTCGCCACCCACGATCCCGCCGTGCGCGTCGCCGGCGTGATCCTCAACCGCCTCGGCAGCCCCCGCCACGCCGACGGCATCCAGGCCGCCATGGCCGAGCTCGGCATGCCCGTCCTCGGCCGTATCCCCCGGGACGCCACCATCGCTTTGCCCGAACGCCATCTCGGCCTGGTTCAGGCCAGCGAACGCGACGACCTGCCCGGCTTGCTCGACCGCCTGGCCGACCTCGCCGAACAGGCCCTCGACCTGGACGCCATCCTGGCCCAAGCCGCCCCAATCCAAGCAACCCAAGCCCCCGGCCTCGCTTTGCCGCCCCCCGGCCAGCGCATCGCCCTCGCCTCGGACGCCGCTTTCAGCTTCGTCTACGCCCACCTGCTGCAAGGCTGGCGACAGGCCGGCGCCGATATCATTCCGTTCTCCCCGCTCGCCGACCAGCCGCCCCCCCCAAGCTGCGACGCCTGCTGGCTGCCCGGCGGCTACCCCGAATTGCACGCCGGCCCCCTCGCCGCCGCCACCCGCTTCCTGGACGGACTCACGGCCTTCGCCGCCACCCGCCCGGTGCACGGCGAATGCGGTGGCCACATGGTGCTTGGCGCCACCCTGGAAGACGCCGCCGGCGTCACCCATCGCATGGCCGGCCTGCTCAGCCACACGAGCAGCTTCGCCCGCCGCCGCCTGCAGCTCGGCTACCGCGAGGCGACCCTGCTCGCCGACACCCCGCTCGGCGGCGCGGGCACCGTTCTGCGCGGCCACGAATTCCACTATGCGACGACCCCCGATCCCGGCCACGATGCGCCACTCGCCCACTTGCAGGACGGCCGCGGTGGCAAGCTCGGCCCGGCCGGTGGGCGCCGTGGCTTGGTATCCGGCTCGTATTTTCACGCCATCAGCCTGACCGCGTCAGGGGAACCACCGCAATGAGCCCATATCTCAACCTCGACTCGCTGCGCCAAGCCGCCCGCGCGCTGCCCGAGGGCTCCTCCGCCGCCGCCGCAGCTGTCCGCGCCCGTCAGGCCACACTCACCAAACCCGCCGGCAGCCTCGGCCGGCTGGAGGCCCTGGCCGAGTGGCTCGCCCGCTGGCAAGGCCGCCCCATGCCGCGACTCGACCGCGTGGAGATCATCGTGTTCGCCGGCAACCACGGCGTCACCCGCCGCGGCGTCTCGCCATTCCCCGCCGACGTCACCGCCCAGATGGTGGCCAACTTCACCGCCGGTGGCGCCGCGATCAACCAACTCGCCGCCGTCGCCGGCGCCACCCTGCGCGTGCTGCCATTGTCGCTGGACAGCCCCACCGCCGACCTCGCCGTGGCACCGGCAATGGACGAGGCCAGCTTCCTCGCCGCCGTCTCGCTCGGTCACGCCGCCGTCGCCCCGGAACTCGACCTGCTCTGCCTCGGTGAAATGGGCATCGGCAACACCACGGCCGCCGCCGCGATCGCCGCCGCCTTGTTCGGCGGCGACGGCAGGCGCTGGGCCGGCCGCGGCACCGGACTCGACGAGCTCGGCATGGCCCGCAAACGCGCGGTGATCGACGCCGCCCTGGTACGCCACGCCGCCCACCTCGATGACCCGCTGTCCGTCGCCGCCTGCCTCGGCGGGCGCGAACTCGCGGCCATCCTGGGCGCCGTGCTGGCCGCCCGCCAACATGGCATCCCCGTCCTGCTGGACGGCTTCGTCTGCACCGCGGCCGCCGCCCCGCTGGCCCGACTCTCCCCGGGCGCACTCGATCACACCATGATCGCCCACGTCTCCGCCGAAGCCGGACACCGCGCCCTGGCGGCCTCGCTGGGCATGACACCCCTGTTGGATCTCGACATGCGCCTCGGCGAAGCCTCGGGCGCCGCCGTCGCCGTGCCGCTGCTGCGCGCCGCCGCCGCCTGCCACACCGGCATGGCCACCTTCGCCGAAGCCGGCGTCTCCGCCGGGTCTGGTGGTTAGGGTGAGCCAGGGAAGCAAGGAAGGCTGGGCGCTGCCCAGACCCGCAAAGGGGCGGAGCCCCTTTGAACCCCTGGTGATAAGGGTCTTTGAGGAAGGGGGCCA
>Ga0116226_10002672_pt1 | contig 15598 bp, 10 predicted proteins | sample S1TSphfallax_FD_89692 | JGI IMG/M metagenome (GOLD analysis project Ga0116226, IMG submission 89692) | Host-associated microbial communities from peat moss isolated from Minnesota, USA - S1T2_Fa - Sphagnum fallax MG | ecosystem: Host-associated > Plants > Peat moss > Unclassified | place: USA...
CACCGCCGGGGTGAGCCAGGGGACGAGGCCGGAGAACGCAACCGCCGTTCCGGTCCAGAACAACAGGTAGGAGAGATAAAATGGGTGCCGCACATAGCGGTATGGCCCATGGCGAAGCAGGAAAGATGGCTGGTCGGTATCAAAGGCGAGTGTTGGTGGTGTCTGCCTGGTGGCCCGCACGGTCCAAACGAATAGCGCGATGGCGGCCACGAACAGCGTACAAGCGGCCGGCCAGGCGGCGCCGGGCGTTTGCGTTGAAACCCGCAACGCAAACCAGGCAAATCCGCCCACCGTCAGCAGGCTGATTAGCATCGTCCCGGCCGGGACCGGCCCAGTGCGCCGGAAATGCCCCTTCACCCCCCAGGAAAACGCCATAAAGCAAACAAAGCCAAGGACGAAGACGGCAAATGCCGGCGAAAAAATGTTGTGCATGATTAATTCCCTTCGAAAACGTTGACGGATTCGCCGCGGAACAGGCCATCATAACAGCCGGTCTCCGTTGCGCGTGGATTGAAGACTTCGTATCTGTTCAATGCGGTCCCGTAACGCGATTGCGGACAGGCCATGAGATTCGTTGAAAATTTCAGCTCGGGGTAGGCGCGCGGCCCGGCGATGCTGGCAAAGTCCAGACGCTTGTAGAACGGCATATGGTTGCGCCGCACGCAGGAGAGCATCATGTCTGATTTTTCGTGGATCACGATGAACGAGACGAACCGGAACAGGACGAAAACCAGCCCGAAATCGGTTGCGAAATCCGGGTGCCGTACCAGCCGGTTAATTTCCGTTGCTTTCGCCGGCTTGGCCGCCGCCGGCACCTCAGCCAGAAGCGCGCGCACCTCGTCCTGGAACACATGCGAGGCGGGAATATCGTCCCATCCGTGATTATCCGGGTCGGTATCGAGCACGCAGAGCCGGACCGAGGCAACAGGCCGCGCGTCCTTATAAATCACCAGAGACTGGCAGTTCGGCTTGTCGTCGTAAGGGTCTGAAAATAACCCGCCTGGTCTGGCGTCGATGTAGCCGCCATCAACGTAGCTTGCATGCCTAAGAGCAAAGGCGTCCGCTCTGGTCTGCGGATCGGCCGCGACGCGTACCGTCAGACTGGACAGTTCGGACAGATTCAGCGGCGGCCGCCTGCGCGTCGGCTCGAAGTTCAGCGACGCTGTTTGTAAAGCACTCATTAACCCAGCCTCCTTTTGTTACAACTTCCAAGAGAATATAGGTTAACAAATTCTTGCGTTCCGTGCACGTTTTTATTCTAACAAAATATAATATAATTCTCAAATAATGGAATATGTAGGGTTGTGTTGCAATTTCAAATTGAAATGGCTTTATATGCCCTGTGTAATATGGCGTGTGACGTTTAAACCGCCGTCCCTATCATTTGCCCGCGCGTTGTGAGGATTGGCAGAACCGTTTGACACACAAGGTTAAAATCACGTTGGGAATGCTGCTCCGCAACCAGACCGTGTCGCGTCTGCTGCGGATCGCGCCGGTGCCGGAGGAAATTGCGACCCGCCTCAGCCGAGAGCAGGCGGACGTACTCGCCTATGTGCTCATCGTCATGTCGGTTGTCGGCATTAACACGGCGGCACTTCTTGGTTTGGATTTACTGCGCTCCGGCCGCCCGGTCGCGCCCCTTGGCTTGATCTGCGGCATTTTCGCGGCTTACGCCTGTCTCATTTTTCGCAACCGCGCCTGGCTGGCACCCAGGGACAAATCGCGCCCCGCTGCGCCGTTTTTCCTTGATACCGGCCTGTTGACCTTCGCCATCGGCGCGCTTTGGGGGCTCTTATTCATCTTCACCGCCGGCATCGCCACTGCCCCGCAACGCAGCGTGCTCTACGCCATCGCCATCGGCTGCATGTCGGCAAGCACAATGGTGGCGCCGGCGCGAATTGCCTTCACCTTCTGGCTGCCCGTCTCCGCCGGCGGCATCAGCGCTTTGATTCTGAACAGAGACGCTTATGACCCCTTCGCGCTCGTGTGCCTGATTGGCTATGCAGGCCTGACCGGCTTCTGCATCGTGTATCTCAACCGCAAGCTTACCGAGCGCGGCGTCAATGCCATCCGCATCGAGCAGAATGCCGAAGTCATTAAGCTCTTGTTGCGTGATTTCGAGGAAAATGTCAGCGACTGGCTTTGGGAGACCGACGCCGCTCTAGACCTGCAACGAATTTCACCGCGCCTCGCTCAGGTCGCGCGCAAGCCCGCCGCCGCCCTGACCGGCCGGTTTCCCGAGGCTATGCTCGGCGACATCGGGCGGCTCGGCCATCGCGCCGGCGCGCCGGCCGCCAAGCTCAGCCGCTACATTGCGGAGCGCTCGGCGTTTCGCGACCTGGTCATCCCTGTAATCGCCGGGGGCGAGGAGCGCATCTGGTCGCTGACCGGCAAGCCGATCTTCGACAAAGCCGGGCAGTTCACCGGCTATCACGGCGTGGGTTCGGACATCACCGCGGCGCGTCGCTCGCAGGAGCAGATCGCCTTTCTCGCCCGCCATGATAGCCTGACCAGGCTGCCAAACCGTGTCCTGTTCAACGAAACCCTGCATACGGCATGCACCAGATGCGGCCAGCAAGTGCTGTCGCTGCTCTGCCTCGACCTCGACGACTTCAAGCTGGTCAACGATACGCTCGGCCATGCAACCGGCGATGCCGTTCTGGTGGCGGTTGCCGAGCGGATCCGCGGCTGTATCCGCGAGGGTGATACCGCGGCCCGCCTAGGGGGCGACGAGTTCGCGATCATTCTGCCAGGCGCCGAGAAATCCGAAGCCTTGATGGTCGCCCGCCGTCTGATCGAGCGGATCAGCCGGCCCTATCATTTTGACGGCAGGCTGATCGAGATCGGGATTAGCATCGGCATCGCTCAGGCGCCGAAAGACTCCCAAACCCCGAGCAGCCTGCAACGCTTCGCCGACCTCGCTCTGTACCGCGCCAAAAGCGATGGCAGGGGAGTGGCCCGCTTTTACGACCCGGAAATGGACGAACGCTTCCAAGACCGCCGCTCCCTTCAATCCGATCTGCGGCAGGCCTTGCTGCGCGATGAGTTCGTCCTGGATTTTCAGCCGATCATCGATCTTGCAGCCGGCCGGGTGATTGCCGCCGAGGCGCTGCTGCGCTGGCGTCATCCCGAACGCGGCCTGCTGCCGCCGGCCAATTTCATAAGCCTCGCCGAAGAGGCGGGATTGATCGCATCGATCGGCGCCTGGGTGCTGCGGGAGGCCTGTTTAATCGCCGCTTGCTGGCCGCCGGAGATGAAGGTGGCAGTGAATCTCTCGCCGTTGCAGTTCCGCGAGTCCAGCCTCGTCGAGATGATCGAACTGGTCCTGAATGAAAGCGGGCTTGCGCCTGACCGGCTCGAACTCGAAATCACCGAGACCACGGTTCTGGAAACCAATGCCCAGACCGTCGATGCGCTGTGGAAGCTGCATGGCATGGGCATCCGCATCGCTCTAGATGATTTCGGAACAGGTTATTCTTCGCTGAGCTATCTCCGGCGGTTTCCGTTCGACAAAATCAAAATTGACCGGTCCTTCATCCGCGATCTTGGCCAGGTGAAGGATGATTCGGCGATCATCCTGGCGCTGATCGGCCTTGCCGACAGCCTGCACATGGTGGTGACCGCCGAGGGCGTAGAGACCAGTGAACAGGCGGCATTGCTGACTTCCTATGGATGCGCCGAGGGCCAGGGTCTATTCTTCTGCCGACCCATATCCGCCGAAGACCTCAATGACGTCATCGCCGCCGCCTACAACATCCGCCAGCCAAGCTTCCCCAAGGCGGCGCAATAGCCAGCGGTTAGTTGTCAGTTGTATGGCGGGCTGAAGTCCCGCCTCCGCGGGGCCAGGCTTTGCGAAGCCCATCATTTCACCCGCCCAATACCGCCCGCAACGCCGCCTCGTTTTCCCATCGCAGCCCCACCGTCACGACCAGCACCGCCGACGCCAATGCCTCCGGCAGCTTTACGAAATCCTTCTCCGTTGTCACCAGCCGCGCACCCAACTTTCGCCTGCGTTCCAGCAAAAAATCCGCTCCCTTGCGCGTGTAGACGTGATGATCGGCAAAACTCACCGTCCCCGCAACATCCGCGCCCAGCGCCCGTACCGACTCGAAAAATTTCTCCGGCCGCCCAATGCCCGCAAATGCCAGCACCTTTACCCCGCCAAGCGGCGTGGCGCATGACGGGACAAGTTCCGCGCGCAGCACCGGCAATCCGTCCGGCAGGGTCGCGGCACTCCCCGCACGATCCTGCCCGATGAGCACGGCGGCCCGGCAGCGCGAAGCCGCCGCGCCAACCGGTTCCCGCAACGGCCCCGCAGGCAGCAGCCGGCCATTGCCGAACCCGTACCCGCCATCGATCACCAGCAACGAACAGGTTTTTTTCAGCCACGGATTTTGCAGTCCATCATCCATGACAATTGCGCTCGCCCCCTCCGCCAGCGCGAGCCGCGCCCCCGCGGCCCGGTCGTGTGACACAATCGTAGGTCCGGACACCGCCAGTAGCAGCGCCTCGTCGCCCACCAGCGCTGCGTCATGCCGGGCCAAGTCCACAAACACCGGCCCCGCCAGGGTGCCGCCATGCCCCCGCGTCAGCGCAAACGGCCGCCCTGGCAAGCGGTGCAACAGATCGCGCACCAGAATGGTCTTGCCGGCCCCGCCCACCCCGGCATTGCCGGCGCAGAATACCGGAATCCCAGGGTCAAACGCCGGCCGCGCCATCCGCCGGGCGGTAACCCTTTCGGTGATCAACCCCAGCGGCGACAACAACTGTGCCAAAAGTCCCGGCCGCGCCCAAAATCCGGGCGCTTTCAACGCGCGGTCGCCAAAATCAGCGCCGCCAGTTTCGCCGGCAGGTCCTCCAGCCCGTCAAAGCAATGCGCACCCTCCACTCCCGCCGCCGCTGCCGCATCCGGATCATCGAGCCAGGCGCGCGCCGCTGTCGCCAGGCTAGCGGCATCAAAAACCTCGACCAGCGCGCCACGGGCTTTCAACAACCCTGCCGCCTCCCGAAAACTCGCCATGTACGGCCCGGCAAGCACCGGTCGCCCGAGCCGCGCGGGCTCGATAATGTTCTGCCCACCATGTTCCACCAGCGACCCGCCGATAAACGCAAACGGACAGAGCCGGTAAAACAGCCCCAATTCCCCGAGCGTATCCGCCATATAGACCTCGCCCGCCACCGGCGCCTGCCCTACGCTGCGGCGCGGCATTGCAAATGCTGCGCCGCGCTCCGGGTGCCGCGGCACGATGATCGTCACCAGCCCCGGAAACCCCGTCTTAAGCCGCGCATGCGCGGCCATCACCATATCCTCCTCGCCCGGATGGGTGCTCGCCGCCAGCCAGACCGGCCCTGAAATCGTCGCCCGCATCGCCGCAAGCGCGCCCTCATTCACCGGCAAGGCGGGTGCGGCGAATTTCAAATTACCCCATTCCAGAATGCAGCCAGCGCCCAGGGCGCGAAAATTTGCCGCGTCCGCAGGAGATTGCGCATGAATCCTGCGAAACCCGAGAATCAGGGTCCCCGCAAACCGGCGCAAAAACGCCCAGCTTGCTGCACTGCGCGCTGACATCCGGCCATTTATCAGCAACCGCGGAATCTCGCGCGCATCCAGTGCAAGCAGCATCCCCGGCCAGATCTCGCTTTCCACAAACACCGCGCAGTCCGGCCGCCAATGGTTGAGAAACGCGTTCACCCAGCCCGGCACATCCAACGGCACGAACTGGTGCCGCGCCCGTGGCGGCAGCCGTTCGGCCGCAAGCTTCGCGGAGGTAACCGTTCCGGTTGTCAAAAGAATTTCGCACTGCGCCGTCAGCAACGTAATCAACGGCAGAACAGACATCGTCTCCCCCATGCTGGCGGCATGAATCCACACCAGCTGCCCTGCCGGCCGAGGCAGGGCGGTCAAACCGAACCGCTCGGCAAGCCGCGATGGAATCTCCTTGTCCCGTGCAACCCGCCTTGTAAGCATGAGCCGCAGCGCCGGTGCGGCTAACCGTCCTGCCGCGCCATACAGGCCGGAGAAAAAATTCATTCCAGCCCTGCCCGGACCGCGGCATCCGTCAGCGCCGCTTCAATCACCGGAAGCGCCGCCTCCCAGCCCTCGCGTGGCACGTTGATGAAGGGCTGGCAGACAAGCCGCCCGCGCCCGAAGGGCAGCGGAAACCGCATGTGGTCCCAGGATTTGAAAGGCACGGACAAACGCGTGGCGGCGGCGCAGGGCAAAATCGGCGCCCCTGAAAGAGCCGCCAATATCGCAACCCCGGCAGCCGCCTGCCGGCGCGGCCCGCGGGGCCCATCCGGTGTCAGCCCTACATCCGCGCCGTTGCGAAGCGCCGCGACCAGCGCCCTTAACCCCGCGGCCCCGCCGCGCGATGATGAACCGGCCGCCAGCCCGATCCCGAATTGCCGCACGCCCAACCCGATCAACTGCCCATCCCGGTGCCGGCTCGCCAGCACCACTGCCGGCTTGGGTGATTTCGCCCGCAGCCAGAATACCGGCATTGCCGGCAGCGCTTCATGCCAGAAAACCACAATGCAAGGCGGGCCGGCGGCAAACGCCGCATGTTCGGAGCTGCCTTCAAACTGCCAACGGGTCGTCGCCGCGACAAATCGCAAGTACCTAGCCGCCAATTTCGCAATAAGCGCCTGTACCAGGGGTGATCTAAGAAAGCGCTTGAGCATTGGACAGGGCGGGTAGCACCCAAGGGCGCTGCCGTCACGCCGCCCGGCGCGGCCCGCGCTTCGCAAAGGCCTGGCTAGGTGTGGCCGACTTAGGCGCGGCCGGTCTTGGCATTGCCACCTTGGCCCTGGACGGCGGTTTCTCCGCAACCGGCCCGATTAGCTTCTTCCCGGCAATCCGCTCGATAAGAGCCCGGTAGCGGTCGAGATACACCGCCATGTCGAGCCGCCGCTCCGCGTAATCCCGTGCCGCGAGGCGCATTGCGGCGCCCCGCTTCGGGTTTTCCAGCGCTTCCAGCACCGCCTTCGCTATAGCCTTCGGGTCCAGCGCGGGCACCACGATCCCGGTTTGCCCATGGCTTATGAATTCGGTAACCGTCTGCGTATCCCCGCCGATAATCATGCACCCGCAGGCCATCGCCTCGCGCAGCGACCAGGACGCAACGAACGGATAGGACAAATAAACATGCGCATCCGAGCGCTTCAGCAAGCTCAAATGCTGGTCATACGGTATTTTGCCAAGAAAATGGATGCGCGAAAGATCCAGCTTGCCCTGCAACTCAGCCAGCAGCTTCTCTCGCCAGGTCCCGCCTGTTGGCGGCGGCGAACCATAGCTTATTTCATCGCCGCCGACCACCGAGACAATCACATCCGGCCGCGCCGACAGGATCTTTGGCAGCGCCCGCATGAAACTGTGAAAGCCGCGATAAGGCTCCAGGTTGCGGGCTACATAGGTGATCAGCTTCTGCCGCGGCGCAACGCTAAGCGTTCCCACTTTCAGAGTTTTCTTCCGGATCGCTGGGTCCGGCTTGCATAATGCGAGATCCACGCCTTCCTCAAGCAGTTCGATCCGCTCCTGCGCCCAGTTCGGATAAGTGCTCTTCTGCCAGACAGTCGGCGCCTGGCCGTATTGGTTCAGCGCCAGTGCCTGTAAATTCACGCAGTTTTTTGCCCGCACGCCGGCATAACGCACATCCGGCATCGGAAATTCCGGATCAAAATTCACGTCGGAGTTTGCGGTCCGGTAGAAAAACTCAAAATAGCCGAGAATTGGCACGCCCGGAAACACGTCCACCAGATTCAGCATCTCGCCCCAGCCGTGATGCCCAAGGATGATATCCGGCGTGAAGCCAAGGTTTTTGATCTTCGTCGCGCCGACCGCGCAGGCTTCGGCACGGCGCATCGCCACGTCGAAATCATGCGCGTCCCGATGCACGCCGGCCTGGCTGAGCGGCGGCTTCGCGTAAGTGACTTTCCGCACACCTATCATGTTGTTCATATTCGGCTCGGTCATGAACACAAGCTCATGGGTGCCGGGCCGCTTCTCATTGTCGGCCAGCAGGCTGCGCAGAATGTGCAGATACTGGCCCGGGAAGTTCTGGTGGACGAACAAGATTTTCAAGGCAGTATCAGCGCTTTCCCTTAACCGGTTTGCGCGCCTTGGGGATCAGGCTGATCTGCAACGCTTCCAGCGGCGCCAATGATTCGCTCTCGCAGGTTTCGTCATCGCCAACCGGCCCGGCCGAGGTGCCATCGATAAAGCTGGCGCTGCACGTGATGTCGTATTGCTCCGCCGCCTTGCCCTGCAGCCGAAGCCTCAAGCCCAGCAACGGCAGGGCCATGCCGCGCGAGCCGCAATACTGACCGGCCTCAACCCAGGGCGAGAGCCAGCCGCGGCCAAGCACCGCCTGATAGGATAAATCCGCCGGGTTGATCCCCTCTGGCGCCGCAACGGCAAACCCCTCGATCCAGTTCTGGCTGCCCTCCTCTCCCAGCCATTCGCCAAATTTGGCGCCAACATCGCCGCGCGTCTGGATATGCGCGAGAATATCGGCCTTCACCGGCGCGGGTGCCGGCGGCGGCACCGCACCGGACGGCGCGGCGCCTGCCGGTGCCTCGGAGGGGCCCATCAGCAAGCGAACCTGCAATTTCGGCGCCGCATCCGGCATGTTCGGCAGCTGGTAGATCGTCACCAGCACCTGCGCCGGGCCCTGGCTGATGCGCACCAGCGCGGCGTCACCGGTGGCTGAAAGCCAGCCATCGGGTCGAAAACCGGAAATCTCGACATTGCGCGCGCCATTGGGCGGCGGGGAGATGCGCACGCCGGGCATTCCGCCATTCTGCGGCGCCCCGGGTGCTGGCTCGTTGAGAAAGCAGTACAGCCCAGCCGGGAGCGACATGAAATGCCCGCTGACTTTCAATTCCTGCATGATGTTCGCCGCAACCGGCGGCGGCGGCGCGGCTGGCGCGGGAACGGGCTTCGAATGCCTTGCTTCCGCCGGGGTGGAAGCTCGTTTTGGGTTAGCCATTGGACATACCTTTGTTTGCTAAATGAGAGCGGACCGGGACGGGGTTATCATAACAGCTGCGGAAATGAACATTCTTGCGGAAACCTTTATTTCGCGCGATGCTGCCTTGCCAGCCTTGCGCACTGATTTATTAAAACTTACTTTGCGGAACGCTGTCATAATCTCAAATTCCGGCCGTTTCATCGCCTTCCAGCCAGGCTGGAGGCTGGAGTCCACGCCAGCAGCATGTCGTTGATCCTTGCTGCCGGCAGGCCAAGCGGCAGCAACGCGCCACGCCCCGTTGCCCGAATCCGCGCGGCCGGCGCGCCAAGGTCGAACGCAATCGTATACAGCCCGGCCGCCCAGGCCTCGCTCAGTGCGAAGCACCAGGTCTCCGGCCAGATGGAAGGCAGAAACGACAAATCCGCCTCGACAGCGCGGATCAGCGCCGTCGCCTCGCCTTCCTGGTATGGGCCGGTCACGAAAATCCGGCCGGTCTCCATCAGCGCGCTATCTTCGGCGGTCGCCCCCGCCACGATGAACTCAAGGCCCAGACCGCGCCGCACCGCGTCGCGCGCGCATTCCATGAGAATGTCGTAGCCCTTGGCCGGGCCGATGCCGCCGATGATCGCAACGCGCCGGTTGCCCGCCCGCGGCGGGGTGAGGGCGCAGTTCAGCGCATCATCCTCCCAGGCGACCACTTCAGGGCGCAGTCCGTCGAAATGCCGGCCGATGCGTGCGGCCGCATCCGCCGACGGCGTGATAATCCGCCGCGCCCGCGCGAATTCCAGCTTCGAACGCTTGATCAACCCTTCCGGCCCCAACCCCTCGAATGTCTCGTCCCCGGCAATGCTGATGCACTTATTGCAACCGGCGATGTTAGGCTCTCCGCAATAACGCAGCGGTGCTTCCTTCGATATTTTGCTAAGCAAATTAACGCGCGGGCAAAAACTGGAATAGTCATGCAGCACGATATCCTGTTGTACGCCGAGATCCGCGGCCAGATTGCGGATCAGGGCATGCTGGCCTAGCCCATGATGCAGCACCGCATATTCGATACGCTCCGCCCGCAGCAGCGCCAGCAATTTCTCATGGTCATGCGGCAGGGTGAACAGCAAATTCGGGTAGTCATCCGACCGGCCGTTGCGCAAATTGCTGTCGGTCAGCTGGGTCTGCCAGGGGAAGGGCGTCTTTTCCGGATCGTCCGGTCCAGCCGGAAATGCCAGGATTGGCCTCTTCCCGGCGGCGCGGATCGCCGCCATGTCAGCCTCGATGCGCCGCGCGACGCCGCCGCCATGATTATGCGAAATCAACAGCACGCCGCCGGATGTGCCGCCCCTTGCGGCGGCAAAGCGCGCCGCATCCAACCGGTACCGCGCCTCGGCCAGCGGGTCGGCCTTGATATGCGCGTTGATCAGCTTGGCATAGCCGGGATAGAGCCGGTTCAGCGTGCGGGCGTTGCGCGCATTCAACGCGCGCCCCGCCGCCCGGAACGAAACCGCGCCGAGATGCGCCACATAGGCGCCGGCGGCCGCCACATGCCGGTAGCCAATATCACGCGCGCGAAAGCACCAGTCATTTTCCTCGCCATAACCTTGCGCGAACAGGTCGGTGCGGAATTTTCCCGTCGCTTCCAGGCAATCATGGCGCATGAACATGCAAAACCCGACGCCGGTTGGAATCTCGACGGTTTTTCCAGCATTCACTGCGCCTGTCAGCGCCTGCAGCCTGACCGTCCCAGCAAGGTCGGGCGGGGCGTTCTTCCCCTCCCGTTTCGGATAGTTCAAAATCGTGGCTTCGTTGGAAAACGGCGTCGCGCTCCCGGTGCTTTTATCGGCATAGGCCGCCGCGGCAAGCGCCTCAATCGCGCCCGACGGCACCAGCGTATCGCTGTTCAGCAACAGCACATCATTCCCGTCGGCTTCCGCAAGCCCGGTATTCACCGCCGCTGGAAAGCCGCGGTTTTCTTCATGCTGGCGCAGTGTAATGCGCTGTTCGGCGGCCAGGTCTTTCAGCCAGGCGGCCAGCGCGCGATCCGGCGCCGCATCATCCACGACGATTATTTTCGTCCTCGCTGGCGCTGCCGCCAGCAGAGCGTTCAGGCAAGCCTGCGTCGTCGCGAAGCCGCGATAAACCGGTACAACCACCGCCAGACCCGCCCGCGCCGGCATTTTTCGGATCGGCGGGCCGATAAATACCGCCGGCACGGGCTTGATGGTCGCTTCCGCCGTCGGGTGCAGGGGGCTCCCGAACAGATCCCTCCCGGTGGGGCCAATGACGCGGAGCGGCTCATTAAACTCTTTCAGCACCGCCCCCGGCAGCGCGTAGCTCAACCGCCGGGCAAAGGGCGCGTATTCGTCCGGCGGCAGCGGATTGCCGAAGGTAATCGGCTTTTTGCGCCCGGAAGCGTCCTGCAAGGTGAGGTTGATCGCCACTTCCGGCGCCGCCGGCCGGCTCGCCCAGCCGATCAGGCTGTTATCAACGATCGAAGCCACCCCCTCGATATGCCGCAGCGCCGCCAGGTCCAGCGGGCTTCCCGCAAGATGGGATCCATTCGCCGCCCGGATGGCAAGCTCCCTTCCCGCCGGCACGGTGAATCCGTCCGCGGCTTTGCCGCGCTTGGGCTCAACGCCATCCAACAGAATTGAAAATTTCTGCCGCGGCGGGACCGCTACGCAAATCGACCCTGATTCCAGCATCCCGCACCACCCGGCCAGACCGGCGGCATTGGCGATCATTGTCGCGATGGTCGGAAATGCCGGCTCGCGCGGCACGCAATTGCGGCTAAGCAGGCTGGCGAGCGCCGCCGCTGCGGATTGCTCCTGCCCCAAGAGGCGCCTTACGGTCACAAGACCGAGCCAGGCGGCAACCAGGTCATAGCGCTCGGCAAGTTGCGCGAAGGTCACCGCGGCGCGCTCCAGTTGCTCAGGGCCGGTAATTGCAACGCGCAAATTAGCGAGATCGAGCGCGATCCGCGGGTCCTGCGGCGCGATCCGCGCGGCGCGCTCAAGCCAGAGCAGGGCGGTGCGGTGGTCGCCCTTTAGAGCCGCCGCCAGGCCGTTCTGCCAGGCCGCCCCAGGTGATGCGGAAACAGTCATTTAACTGTTGTCAGTGGTCAGGTGTCGGCGCTAGTCGCCCGCGGCGCGGTAGGGCACGGCGTTCGTTTCGGCCGTTTGCGAGCCTAGTTCCGCAAGGTCGCCGCGTGCGTCGCCAACGCCCAACTCCAAAGCCTTGTTGAACCAAAATTTTGCCTGGGCGGTATCCGCCTCGCAGGCCAGGCCCCGGCGTAAATACCTGCCCAGCATCAATGCCGCCATCGGATGGCCGATTTCGGCGGCGGCGCGGAACCAGCCAAGCGCCGCGGCGCGGTCGATTGGAATTTCGTGCCCGCCGCCATGCAGCGCGCCGAGAGCAAACATTGCCCCGCTATGGCCGTTCTTGGCCGCACGCTCGAACAAGCGCCGCGCGCCATCATGGTCGCGCGGGCCGCCGCGACCGTTCACCATCATCTCCGCCAGCGCCACCAGCGCATCGGTAAATCCGGTTTCGGCGGCGCGTCCGAGCCATAGCCGCGCAACCTCCTCATCCTGCGGCATGCCACGGCCTTCCAGCGCCATGCGGCCGTACCAGTATTGCGCGTTCACCACGCCCTCGGCCGCCCGTTTCAGCCAGAAGGCGGCGCGCGCATCATCGCGCGGGACGCCGACTCCCTCTGCCAGGCAGACCGCGTAATTATAAGCGCCAATCAGATCGCCGGATTCCGCGGCGGATTCAAACCATTCATGCACTGGCGGCGGCGTGGTCAATTTTGCATCTGTCTGGCCGGAGAGCAGTAGTGTGGCCACATCGGCCTGCGCCACCTTGTCGCCTGCCTCGGCGGCGCGGGTAAACCAGGCGGCTGCCTCATCCGGGTCGCGCACGGTGCCGGCGCCGGTCAGGTAAAGCATGCCGAGCGCCCTGGCGGCACTTGCATGGCCGGTTTCGGCGGCCTTGCGAAACCACATGGCGGCTTCAGCATAATTCGGCGGTAAGGCGCCACCGCGCGCATACATATCGCCGATCAGAGCCGCGGCTTCGGGATCGCCCGCCAATGCCGCCCGCCGGAGCCAGGTTTCCCCCTCTACCGGGTTTGCCTTCACGCCGCGGCCTTCAAGCAGAAAAAGTCCGTACTTTGCCTGCCCCATGCTTACGCCGGCAACCGCGGCGACGCGATAATGTTCGGCGGCCACCGCGAAGTCGGCATGCAGGCCGATGGCTTTTTCGTAAACCAGCCCGAGGTAATAATGAGCGATCGGCATCCCGGCCTCGGCCGCGCGCTTCAACTCGTTCACGGCCGCCACTGTTGCTTCCCCGGTCTCGGCACGTCGCATCATGATCAGCCCAAGGCCGAGATGTCCCTGCGGCGCGTTCGCCGCGGCAGCCAGTTTGTACCAATGCTCCGCCATCGTCTCGTCGCGCAGATGCTCGGGCCCCGAGGTGAGGATAAAGCCCATGATGGCCTGGCCTTCAGCCGAACCGGCGGCGGCCGCCTTTGCCGCCCACAAAGCCGCGCCGTCAAAATCTGCCACCTGCTTCTCAATTTGCGAGAACAGCGAATTGCCGGCGCCGGGCTGCACGCTGCCCTGCAGACCATACAGATGCAGGTTGGCCAGGTGGCACTGGCTTTCAACATGTCCGGCCTCGGCGGCGCGCAGAAACCAGCGGGCCGCCTCTCCGGTATTCTGGATCGCCCCTTCGCCGCGCAGATAGCACGTGCCAACCTGATACGCGGCATCGGGGATGCCGGCCCCGGCGGCTGTAACGAACAGGCCGAACGCCCGCTCCGGCTTGCCGGCCTTCAGCAGCTCCAGTCCGCGCTGGTGGGCGCTCGCCGGTTTACGCGCCGCCAGCTTGTCCTTCAGGTTGAATGCGGTCATTCGCTAAAAGTCCTAAGGCTCATGGAGGCTCTGATACGCCACCGGCAAGATGCGGCGCGTGAAGTAGCCAAGGATAGTGCGCGTACCGACCCGCACGTCAGCCTCCAGCGGCATCCCCGGCACCAGCCGGAAGCCAATCGGCGTATTATGCAGGTTCAGCTCCTCCAGTGAAATCGTCGCCCGGTAGTACAAAGTCTGGCTGGCGCCCGGCACATCGGGCGCGCCGGTCTGGCTGTCCTGCGGGTCAAAGCTATCCGGGCTGACAGTCTGCACAATCCCCTCGCCCTGGCCATATTGCAGGAAGGGCAGGGTGTCGAACTTCACGTTCACCTTGTCGCCCGGATGCACATAGCCGGAATCAGTGCCCTGGATATCCGCCTGCACCATGAACGGCGCATCTATCGGCACCAGCTGCATCAGCAGCTCGCCCGATTGCATCACCGAACCCACCGAAACCTTGGCGACCGAAAGCACAATTGCATCACGCGGCGCCACCAGCTGCACCAGCTGAGAGTTTAGCTGGTCCTTGGCGAGTGATTGCTGCGCCTCGGTGAGGTTGTTAATCGCCGTAGCTAATTGCTGGGAGATCGTTGACTTCCATTGCTGGTCGAAGCTGTCGCGTTCCGCCTGCTGCGAGGCAAGGTCGCGCTCGGAAGACGCCGCCGAAGACAAGGCGCTGGCAAGTTCCGCCTGGATGTTCACCCGATCATCGGTGGCCGCCAGCGTGTCCAGCTTGCTGCCAACCTGCAACTGTTGCAGCTTGGTCCGCATATCCTCGACATTCGAAGCGATGCCAAGCCGCTTCTGATAATAGCGCGCCTGATCCTGATAGCCCGAAATCTCAGTCTGCAGCGCGCTGATCTTCTGCGCGTAGTCGGACATCGTGAATTTATACTGCCCAACCATCTGATTATAGGTTTCTTCCTGCAGAGAGGAAGCCGGGTTATTGGGATCCGGCATATAGGGCGTGTTATTTTCCTGCGCCTGCAACTCCGCCACCTGCGCGGCATAGGCTTGTTGCTGCGCCGTCAGCGCCGTCAAATCCGCCGCCGCATAAGTCGGGTTCAGCGTCGCCAGAACATCGCCTTTTTTGACGATCTGCCCCTCCGAGACGTTGATGCTCTGCACGATCGACGTGACGAATGGCTGCACGACGACGGTTGGCGCCGAGGAGATCAACTTGCCCTGCGCCGAGACGATCTTATCCACATGCATCACATCCGCCAGGATCAGCGCGGTGAAGACCATCATTGTGATTACGAGATTGGAATGCCGGGCAAAAAGCGGAACCGGGGTCGCCAGCATGGCGGCGGTCGGCGATTGAAATTCCAGCACCGCGAGCGGCAGCGGTGTGTCATCGTTGAGGCCAGCGGCCTTGGCGGATTTGAAAAGAGCCATGGATTAATCTCCCTGCGCCAGCGCCGGTGAAGGCGATGTTTTCTGCCGCCCTTGCGGGTCGAGATGCCGGTTCTGCTGCAGCCAAAGATGGCGATAGATCGCGCAGCGTTCCACAAGTTCGCTATGCGGTCCGATATCGACCGTCCGGCCGCGGTCCAGCACCATGATGAGGTCGCAATCGAGCAGCGAAGACAGCCGGTGCGAGACGATCACCATCGTCCTGTTCTGGGCGATCCGCAGCAGATTCGCATTCACCAGCGCCTCGCTTTCCGGATCCAGCGCGCTCGTCGCTTCATCGAGGATCAGCACGCGCGGGTC
>Ga0116226_10002673_pt1 | contig 15596 bp, 14 predicted proteins | sample S1TSphfallax_FD_89692 | JGI IMG/M metagenome (GOLD analysis project Ga0116226, IMG submission 89692) | Host-associated microbial communities from peat moss isolated from Minnesota, USA - S1T2_Fa - Sphagnum fallax MG | ecosystem: Host-associated > Plants > Peat moss > Unclassified | place: USA...
CACGGGTATAAAACTCTCACCGCGATCCATCAGGCGGCCGGCGCCAAACGGTCGATTGAAGCGCCCGCCTACCCGGCCAGCCATAATCTGGGGTCGAACCGCATGAGTGCAAAACCGGAGGATGGCGTGGTGGACCGAAATGGGCAGGCGCATGAAGTGAAAAACCTGTTCATTGCCGATGGCAGCGCCTTCGCCAGCGGCGGTGCCTGCAACCCAACCCTTACCATCGTCGCACTGGCCATCCGTCAGGCAGCATTTATTGCAGGGCGCGCGTGACAACGCATCATCTGGCGGCCACACCTGAAACCGTGCGCTTCGGCGCGTTCGATGCCGCCTTTGCGCCCGTGCTCACCATACAATCCGGCGATACGGTGGTGATTGAAACCGTCTCGGGCGGCGCAACGGAGATGCCAGAGTCCGGCTTCACCATTCCGCAAGCACTCGCCGCCATTCACGCCGCCAAACTACCCAGGCTTGGCCCGCATATCGTCACCGGCCCCATCGCGATTGCGGGTGCGCAGCCAGGGGATATGCTGGAAGTGCGGATTGACGCGATAACGCCTGGCGCGGATTGGGGCTGGTGCGGCATCTTCCCGCTGCTCGGCACCCTGCCCGAGCAATTTCCCGCCCGCGACATTTCTTACATTCCGGTGGACCGGGAAGCCGGAACGGCGCAACTGCCCTGGGGGCCGGCACTGAAACTCTCGCCGTTTTTCGGCGTGATGGGGGTTGCCCCGGCGCCGGTCTACGGAACGCTTTCCAGCAAGGAGCCGCGCAGCCATGGCGGCAATCTGGACAACAAAGAATTGGTCGCTGGCAGCACTTTATTTCTCCCCGTCTTCGTCTCCGGCGCGAATTTTTCGGCAGGCGATGGCCACGGCATGCAGGGCGATGGCGAGGTTTGCGTAAACGCCCTGGAAATGTGCCTCACCGGCACTTTTACATTTGTGCTCCACCCGGCCACGGACCCTGGAGCAAAAATCTTTGCCTACCCTCGTGCGGAGACGCCCACGCACTATATCAGCATGGGAATGCACGAAGACCTTGATGAAGCCACCCGCATCGCCTTGCGCGAAATGATCGCCTTCATTTGTGCGCGCACGGATTTGACCGCCATCGAAGCCTATAAAACCTGTTCGCTGACAGTGGATTTTCATGTGACACAGACGGTCAATGGCGAAAAAGGTGTGCATGGCATGTTGCGCAAGGGCCTGATCTTCTAACCCCCCGGGAGCCAAATCATGTCATTCGACACCATCCTCAAATCCGGCCGCGTCATCGACCCCGCAACAGGCCGTGACGGCATTTTCGATATCGGCATATCCGGCGGCAAGATCACGGCGATCGAACCGTCGCTTCCAGCGAACGGCCCGGTGACGGATGTGGCCGGCAAAATCGTCATCGCCGGGATGATCGACACGCACGGGCATATTTACCAGCACGTCACCGGCAAGTTTGGCTTGAACCCGGATATGGTGGGGGTTGCCTCCGGCGTCACCACGGTGGTGGACCAGGGCGGGCCGAGTTGCATGACCTTGCCGGGATTTCGCGCCTTCATCGCCGAGCCTTCAAAAACCCGTGTGCTGTGCTTTATCTCCGCCTATCTCGTCGGCGGGCTGGAGGGGCATTACTACCCGGAACTTTACGGCCCAGACCAGGTGAACGTCGCCCATACTGTCCGTGTGGCGAGGGAAAACCCGGATCTTGTGCGCGGTATCAAAGCTCATGCGGAAATCGGTGGCGCGTCCCGTTGGGGCCTCGATGTCATCAAGCTTGGTAAGGAGATTGCCCGCGGCGCGGAACTTCCGCTTTACATCCATCTCGGCCAGCTCTGGCCGGAGAAGGAGGGCACACATATCGACCCGAATGAACTGGTGCGTGAACTCGTGCCGCTGATGGATGCCGGCGACGTGCTGGCCCATCCCTTCACCCGCCATCCCGGCGGCTTCATTTCCACCGAAACGGGGGATGTTCACCCCATCGTCTGGGCCGCATTGGAACGCGGCGTGACGGTGGATGTCGGCCATGGTTCGCATTTTAGTTTTGACATGGCGCGGCAGGTAATTGCGGCGGGCATAAAGCCTTACACGCTGGGTGCGGATATGCATGGCTATAACGTGAAGATCCCCGATGCCAGCGATGATCGGAGCAAAAACCCGTTCTTCGGCGTCGCCCCCTTCAACCTCACCAACGCCATGAGCAAGATTTTGTACCTTGGCATGAGCCTGACGGAGGTGATTGCGACCGTCACCAGCAACCCCGCGAAAATGCTGGGTATGGAAGATAAAATCGGCACCATCGCCGAAGGACGCGAAGCGGATATTTCCGTTCTCGAGGTTTTGGATGGCGCCTTCGAACTTGCTGATAATAGCGGCGTCTCCGTCACCGCCTCGCAAATGATTATTCCAACCTTCTGCCTGCGCGCGGGGCAAAAATTCGCTGTCACCAGCCCGCTCGTGCCGCCGGCCGCGCACAAGATCGCGGCATGAGCTGGGGAGTCCTCACGCAAGCGGAACGTGACGCCGCCTATAATAATGGCAGCGCCGTTGCGAACAGCGCGGAGTTGGTAAAAGCCCGCAACGAAGCTTCCGCCCCCTACCGCGCCGCCCATCCCGGCTACCTTGACGTTCCCTACGCTGATTCCGAACGCACCAAATGGGATATCTACCCGGCGCAAAACCCATCCGCCCCCTGCCTGGTATTCATCCATGGCGGCTACTGGCAGATGAACCGCCGCGAGGATTTTGCGATCTTTGCCTCCGGCATCGCGGAACATGGGTGGTCCGTCGCCATGCCGGGCTATTCCCTGGCGCCGGAAGCGCCGCTGGCGCAAATCGTCACCGAACTCCGCGCCTCGCTGGATTGGCTCGCCATACATGGCCCTGAATACGGCATCACTGGCCCGATCATCGTCTCCGGCTGGTCCGCCGGTGGCCAGCTTGCCGCCATGCTGCTGGATCACGCGCTCATCCAGGCCGGGCTCGCCATTTCTGGCGTTTATGAACTCGGTCCGTTGCGGGACACATATCTCAACGCCAAGCTCCAGCTTTCCGAGCAAGAAATCGCCGGTCTGTCCCCGCTGAGGCTCCCGGTGATCCCAAAGCCGCTTGCCATCGCCTATGGCAGCCGGGAATTGCCGGCTCTGGTCAATGACTCGCGGGATTTCCATGCACTGCGCGCCGCCGCCCACGCGCCCGGACCGCTTCTCCCAATTGCCGGCGCCGACCACTTTACGATCTTGCACGAGCTGCAATCACCCGGCAGCTCACTCGTCAAAACCCTGCTGACGCTGGTTTAACAAAACCAAACCAAAACCCTTGGAACATCGAATATATTTTTATCGGGCTTTAGAGCAGAATAAATAAGTAGATGTCCGCTTGCGCGGACATGATGGGAGATAGAGGCATGATCCGCAACCGGCGGCAGTACCAAGATTACATACATAACGGCGGCAAGGTTTGAAGGAAATTATTCACACCCGCCTGCGGCCGTTCAACACGCGCGACACCTACCCCGAGCAGAAGCTTGATAATGATCTCTGCCAGGCGGTGATTGCGGGAAAAACCATCTATCTCCGCGGCCAGGTGCCGCAGGATTTGGATACGCGGGAAAATGTCGCGGTGGGGGACCCGGCCGGCCAGGCCGAGAAAGTGATGGAAAATATTTTTCTGCTCCTGAAAGAAGCGGGGGCGACGCTGGAATGCATTTGTAAGGTTACTGTTTATTTAACTGACATCCGCCACCGGGAGCCGGTGTACCGGGTTGCCGGCAAGTGGTTGCAAGGTGTATTTCCTGTTTTTACCGGTCTCGTCGTCGTTGCCTTGGCCCGCCCCGAATGGCTTGTCGAAATAGACGTGATTGCCGAGCTTCCCTGAGAAGGATTTTTCGCCGATGGATGGAACAACCGCGATTGTTACAACGGCTGAGCAACAGCTCCGCATCGACCTCGCCGCCGCTTTCCGGCTGGCGGACCGATTTGCCTGGACCGAGGCGGTGGCCAACCATTTCTCCCTCGCCGTTTCACCGGATGGCAAAAAATTTCTCCTGAACCCGCTCTGGCGGCATTTTTCGAAAATCCGCGCTTCCGACCTGGTGCTCCTGGATTCCGAGGCCAACGGCATACCGCCGGGCATCGATCTGACCGCCTGGATGATTCATGGGACCATGCACGCCAATCTGCCGCAGGCGCGCTGCATTCTGCACCTGCACCCGCCTTATGCTACCGCACTCTCTTGCCTGGCGGACCCGTCCATCAAACCCATTGACCAAACAACCGCGCGGTACTTTAACCGTGTGGCGATAGATAGTGAATTCGGCGGCATGGCCGATAATTTGGAAGAGGGAATGCGTCTTACGGGCGCGCTTGGCGCGCATAAGGTGATGATGATGGGCAATCACGGCGTGCTGACGGTTGGTGATACGGTGGCCGAAGCGTTTGATGCCATGTACCACCTTGAACGCGCCTGCCGCACTTTGGTCCTGGCGTATTCCACAGGCCAGACACTGAATGTCCTATCCGAGGACATTGCCGAGAAGACGGCGCTTGCATGGGAAGATGAAGGCGCCTTCGCCAATGCCCATTTCGCGGAGATGAAGCGTATTCTGGACTCCGAGGACCCTTCATACGCCAAGTAGCTATTGGTCGCCCGGCACCCCATACGAAGGTGCCGCTGACGGGTCCAAAGCCCGCGTCACGTAATCATGCATTTGTGGCCGCCACACCACCCATAATGCTGCCAACTCGTCAATTGGCGCGTCGTGCCAATCCACCCGCAAATCCGCCAGCGGCCAGGCTTGCGTGCCAACCAGCACCAGCCCGGCGGATTTTATAGGCCCAGCCTCGCCGCCCGCGGCAAGCCCGGCCTGCATGGCGGCGATAATCCGGGCACCGAGTTCGCCCTCGCTCGCCTCAAACGCCGCAACGACCGCCGCCGGCACGCCGGTATTGGCGAGCAAATTCCCGGCGGATACCGCGTTGCTGCTCCGTGCCTCCGCGTGAATGCCGAGCGTATGCGCGCCCGAGAAAACCGCGGTGGCGCCGTTTGCATCCACCATCGTCAACTGCCGGTATTGCAAATGCGTGGCGCCCGCCTTCAGCTTTTCCAACGCCTCGGCGGCACCTAGTCCGCCAGCCAGAAAATCGAGACCTTTCGGCCCGAGCCGCGGGTCGGTGATGTTCTGCGTCGTCACCGCCCCCACCCCGGCCCTGGCATAACCGCAACGCGCGGCCACGGCAGGGGATGACGAAGCGACGGCGGCGCCGAATTGTCCGGTTCGCGCGCAGCGCGCGGCAATGGAAAATGTCATGGGTGCAGAAAATCACATCGCATGGCTTTTGCAAAACATTTGATTTTGCTCCCCTGCATAGGCCAAACGGAAGCAATGCGCTTCACCCTCAAACAGATCGCCTATTTCGTCGCGGCGGCGGAAACCGGCAGCATCACGCTGGCCTCCGAACGCATGAACATCTCCCAGCCCTCGATTTCCGCAGCCATCGCGCTGCTGGAAGCCAATTTCGGCATCCAGCTCTTCATCCGCCACCATGCGCAGGGCCTATCGCTCACCGGCGAAGGCCAGCGCTTTTTGCGCGAAGCCCGCGTTCTGCTGCTCCAGGCGGAAGAATTGCAGAACGCCGGAGCAGAGATTTCCAAGCGTATTGCGGGGCCGCTGGAAATCGGCTGCCTTGCCACCATGTTCCCGCTGGTCATCCCTGAACTTCTGCACCTGTTCAAAAAACGCCATGCCAGTGCGCGCATCTCCGCGGTCGCCGGGCACCAGACGGAGCTTTTCGAAAGCCTGCGGACCGGCCAAATCTCCGTGGTCCTCTCCTATGGCATGAACATTCCCGCCGATATGGATTTTCAGGAGCTCGGCAAAATCTCGCCTTACGCCTATGTCGCCGCCAATCATCGCCTCGCCCGTAAGCGCAGCATCCGCCTTGCTGATCTCGCAGCCGAGCCGTTTCTGCTTTTGGATTTGCCACTCAGCCGCGATTATTTTCTCTCGCTATTCCGCGAGGCCCGCATCACCCCGCAAATCGCCGGCCGCTACCCGCATTTCGACGTCATCCGCAGCCTCGTGGCCCGCGGTGAGGGCTACAGCATCGCCAACGCGCAACCAAAAAACCAATCCTCGTTGGATGGGCGCAAGCTGGCCTATCTGAATCTGGAAGACACGTTGAAACCGCTGCCGCACGGGATTGTCACGCTCAAAGGCATGCGCCGCACGCCGACGCTGAACGCCTTCCTGGACCTTGCCGCTGAGTTGCTCACAGGCAAAAGCCTGCCCGGTACGATCTAACAAACGGCTTCCACAATCCGGTCCAGAAACGCATCGCAAGCATCCAATTCCGCTACGGTGATAAATTCATCCGGCTTATGCGCGCGGTCGATAGAGCCCGGCCCGCACACCACCGCATCCAGCCCCAGCGTTTCGGTGAACAATCCCGCCTCGGAGCCAAAGCTTGCTTTGAAGATGGAAGCATTTCCACAAGCCGCGGAAGTCAAAACCGCAATCGCGGAGTCCGCTTGTGTATCAACGCCCGGATAGCTATTCTCCTCAACAATCTCTACCGAAGCTGTCCGCCCCCGCGCAATTTCCGCGCCCGCCAGCCCCGCGCCGGCCGCGCGTAGGCGGTCGAGCAGCCCGGCCGGATTGTCGCCGGGCAAAAAACGTATTTCAAACGCCATGTCGCAGGCCTCCGGCACAATGTTCAGCGCTGTTCCGCCCGCAATCGTTCCTACATGCAGCGTGCTGTATGGGACCGCGTAAGCCGCATCATGCGCGCCATGCGCCTTTAGCCATTCCTGCAAGGCCCGAATTTCGCCCACCATACCCGCGGCAAGAAAAATGGCGTTGCTGCCCAGCGCCGGGTTGGCCGAATGCGCGGCCTGGCCGCGGCAGCAAATACAGCCGGCAATCTTGCCCTTATGGCCGGTCGCAACGCGCAACCCCGTCGGCTCCCCGATAATGCAGCCGCGCGCGGCAAAACCCTCCGTGGCGAGGGTGGCCAGCATGCTGCGGACGCCGATGCACCCTGTCTCTTCATCGTGTGAGATCGCGATATGCACGGGCTGGCGCAACGCCCGGCGCTGCAGCCGCGCCCCCAGGGAGATTGTGGCGGCGATAAACCCCTTCATGTCGGAAGCACCCCGGCCGTATAGCCGGTCCTCGCGGGCCGTCAGGGTAAACGGGTCGCTCGCCCAATCCTGGCCGTCCACCGGCACCACATCGCTATGGCCTGACAGCACAACCCCGCCACTGCTTTGCGGACCAAAACTGGCCAGAAGATTGGCCTTGCCCGCCATGATACCCGGCAGCACCCGCACCCGTGCGCCGGCCGCACCCAGCAGGCCAGCGATCAAACCGATCATCTCATCGTTGGAATCACGGCTGACAGTTTTGAACGTTACCAGTTTCGACAATATCCCGGCAGTCGATCCCATTTCACCCTCTTTAGAATGCGGTCCAACCCTATCGCCAGTCCGCGGCTGGGCGCAAAGTGATTGATTCACGATTTCGAGACATATCTATAATACGATCGTGGAACGCGGAGACGAGGTTTGCCTGAAGACGCCCTAGACCTTGACCCGCCGCCCACAGAACCCGAAACACGCCATCCAGAAGATTGGCGAGAATGTGAGCAATGCGGCTTTATCTCGCAGCTTCCCCGCATGCGGCCGGAGCTGGTGGCGGATTGCCCGCGCTGCAGCCACACGCTGTGGCGGATGCGCCGCTACCCTTTCCAACTCCCCATCGCCTGCGGTCTCGCGGCTCTGCTTTTCTATCTTTATGCAATCATAGCTCCGTTCCTTGAAATCACGGCCTATGGCCGCTTTCAGCTCGCCAAGCTTGAAACCGGGCCCATCCAGCTTTCCCTGCAAGGGTTTGAACTGGTGGGCGCCCTGGTGCTCGCCGTCACCGTCATCTTCCCAGGCCTCAAACTTGCCATCATGCTGCTCACACTCATGGGTTTGGATTCCCGGCTGATTCCGGCGCGGCTGCTAAAGGCCATGTTCCGGATTTACGGTCCCATCGGTCCCTGGGCTATGATCGATGTCTATCTTCTCGGCTTCCTGGTCGCCTATACCCGCCTCACGGCTATTGCCGAGGTGCATTTAGACACGGCCTTGTATTCGCTCATCGGCCTCATGATCACCATGGCGGCGGCGGATGCGGCGCTGGACAGCGAAGCCGTCTGGCGGGCGCTGGATGAGGCCGACGCCCGACCCGAACCGCTAGGGGCGCTTGCTGCCGGCGTGATTGGCTGCCATTGCTGCGGCCTGGTAAACCGGGAGGAGGAAGGGGCGCGCTGCCATCGCTGCCGTGCCACTTTGCGCTTTCGTAAAAAGGACAGCATAGCCCGTAGCTGGGCCTTTATGCTCGCTGCTGTGCTGTTGTACATCCCGGCCAATGTTTACCCGGTCATGATTATTACCCAGCTTCTGGAGACCAAGCCCTTCACCATCATGGGCGGCATTGTCGAATTGGCGAGTTACGGTCTTTGGCCGCTCGCCTTGCTGGTGTTCATCGCCAGCATCACCATTCCGCTGCTGAAGCTGCTAACGCTCGCCTACATGCTTATCACCACTCAAACCGGCAGCGCCGAACACCTTATCGGCCGCACCATCGCCTTCCGGATCATTGATTTCATCGGCCGCTGGTCGATGATCGATGTGTTCATGATCTCAATCCTCGTCGCCCTGGTCCGGTTCGGCCAGTTTGCCAACATCCAGGCCGACCTCGGTGCGCCCTGCTTTGCCGGGGTAGTGGTGCTGACCATGTTCGCGGTCGAGAGTTTTGACCCGCGGCTGATGTGGGATGCGGCCGAGGAACCGAATGCAGAACAGGCCGCTGTGACCATATGAGTGAACCAACCCCACCAATGCCGCCCCGGCGCGCCGCACTCCGCCGCCGGCGTTTCTCCTTCGTGTGGGCTATCCCGATCATTGCCGCCATTATCGCCGGCTATCTGGGCTATCGTACCATCATTGAGCAGGGCCCAGTCCTTACCCTTAGCTTCGACACGGCGCAGGGCCTCGCCGCCGGTCAGACCCAGGTAAAGTACAAGGCTGTGGCGCTTGGCACCGTGGATAGCATCGACCTTTCCAGCGATAACAGCCATGTTATCGTGAAAGTGCGGATGAATAATGTCGGCCGCCGCTTTCTCACCAGCCATGCTCGCTTCTGGGTGGTCCGGCCCCGCTTCACGCCCAGCGATCTTTCTGGTCTCGATACGCTGGTTTCCGGCGCCTTCATCGCGGTTGACCCTGGCCTGCCGGGCGGCCATAGCCAGGTGTCGTTTATCGGCCTTGAGGAGCCGCCTGGCGTGCGGTCCAACGAGCCTGGCCACACTTATGTGTTGAAGGCGGACAGCATCGGATCGCTCGATACCGGCTCTCCGGTTTTCTATCGGGATGTGCAGGTTGGTGAGGTGCTGGGCTACGATCTCGGCAATGGCCTGGGGCCGGTAACCGTGAATGTCTTTGTCAGGGCGCCGTTTGATAATCTGGTAAAGGCGCAGAGCCATTTCTGGAACGCCTCTGGCATCACCGCCGCTCTCTCCGGCGGCGGTTTTCACCTGGAATTCCAGTCCCTGCAGGCCATTGTTTCCGGCGCCGTCGCCTTCGACATTCCCCCGGACGCCCAGGCCAGCGCGCCCAGCGCCGATAATTCCGTTTTCTACCTCTACCATTCGGAGGATGACGCAAACGCCGCTGGCTATCAGACGAATATTCCCCTCGTGGCCTATTTCACCTCCTCCGTCGCCGGGCTGCAGGACGGCGCGCCGGTTGACGTGCTCGGCATCCAGGTCGGCCAGGTCACGGATGTGCGGCTGATGGTCGGCCTGCCGAATGGCGGCGTAAAAGTCCGCGTCGCCATGGATTTGCAGCCCGAACGTGTGATGCCGAAGACAAGTGCCGCGCCCGCGACGATCGATACCGCGACCATCCTGCAGAATATGGTCAACCAAGGCATGCGCGCGGAGCTTGAAACCGCAAGCTATGTCACCAGCCAAAAGGAAATCTCGCTCTCCATCATCCCTGGCGCCGGTCCAGCGCCTTTACAGCGGGAAGGCGACGCCTTCGTCTTACCCAGCCATTCCGGCGGGCTGGATAACGCGATCGCCTCGCTCACCGACATCTCCGCCAAGCTGGACAAAATTCCCTTCGAGAAAATTGGCGAGAACCTCAACACGCTATTGATCACGACGAACCGCACGCTGGGCGGCAAGCAGATGAAACAGACTCTCACATCGCTCTCGCAAACACTGAACAGCGCGAATGCCACGTTGAACGGGGTGAACCAGGATTACGGCAATGATTCGGATTTCCAGCGCAGCTTGCAACAACTTCTCCAGGAAGCGAACGCCGCGATGCAATCGATCAAGCAATTGACCGACTATCTCAACCGCAACCCGCAAGCCTTGCTGCTGGGCCGCGGCCAATGATCAAGCGCCGCCATTTTCTTCTCTGCGCCGCCACGCTCGCCGGCTGCGCGTCCCCACCCACGAACTACTACCGGATCGCCGCCACGCCTGGCCCCGAGGTTAGCTCGGCTGTGCTCTCAGTGGGCGTGCGCAGCATGGATATTCCCGGCTATCTGGAGCAGAATAACATCGCGCGCCCCGGCGGCGCCTATCAATTCAATACCTATCCGAATGATCTATGGGCCGAGCCTCTGGCCGCCATGCTGCAATCCGCCATGGTGCAGAACTTAGGCGAGCGCCTGCCCAACGCGACGGTCATTGCGAGTGGGGGCGGCATTGAGGCGCCATCGCGCGTGCTGGTGGAGATCAACATACTCCGCTTCGACCCGACGCCGGATGGACAGATACTCCTTCTTGCCCAAACCGCGATAAAAACTGGCGCCAACCGCAAATTACTCGGATCAAAAACTCTTCGCCTCAGTGCAGCCGCGGGCGCGGACGCAGCCAGCATTGTTGCCGCCATGAGCTTCCTGTGGGGTGATTTCGCGAGCCAGACCGCTAGCATGATCGCCACGCTTTCCCCCAGCCCTTAACACCCCGTCATCCGCTACCGCCAACCATCCGGTGGGCCAGCGAGCGCAGCAAATCATCCGGCAGCAGACGGCAGATATAAACGGCGACAAGTAAATTTGCGATTGCAACCATTAGAAACACGCCGGGAATGGTGAAATGCAGCGCGAGCAAAAGAAGCGTTAAAACCGCTGCCCCCACCATAAAGATCGCGTTCACCACATTATTCGCGGCAATCACCCGCGCACGGTGCTCATATGGGCTTCGGTGCTGCATGATCGCATAAAGCGGCACGATATAAATGCCGCCGGAAACCGCCATCAAAAACAAATCCGCCAGCACGCGCCAGGCGCGCGGTAAGTCCAAGAACTGCCCCACTCCCAGCATCTCGTTCGTGGTGCCAAAAAACCGGCTGGCAAAATACAAATCCACCCCAAACGCGGAGATCGCCAGTGCCGCCAGCGGCACATAGGTGCTTTGAATCCGCCCGCGGAGCAGCCGGTTGCACAGGTACGACCCAACCCCAATCCCCACCGAAAACACGGTTAGCAGCAACGTCACCACTGCCGGGCCGGCATGCAGAACATCCCTTACAAATGGAGCAAATTCCGCAATCAACGTGCTTCCCACCAGCCAGAACCAGGAAATACCGAGGATACATAAAAATATCTGCTTATCGGCCCGTGCATCGTCCAAAATCCGCCAGGTCTCGGCCCATAGATTCGGGTTGATTCGCAATCCTGGCTCGGAGCCGGCCGCCGCCGGAATTTTTCGGCTCGCCAGATAGCCAGCCAAGGCCACCAAAAGAAGGGCTGAACCGATCAAAACAATCCCATGTCTCTGCAAAATCAGCAGCCCTCCCAGGATCGTTCCAAGCAAAATCGCTAGAAACGTTCCGGCCTCGATATACGCATTACCGGATAGCAACTCATCATCCGCTAGATGCTGCGGCAGCAGCGCATATTTTATCGGCCCAAAAAATGTCGAGTGTACCCCCATGCCGAAGAGAGCCGTCAGTAATAGCCCAACGCTCTGGGCATAAAACCCGATGGAGGCCAGAGCCATAATGGAAATTTCGACGATTTTGATTATCCGGGTCAGCGCGGCGCGGTCATACTTGTCCGCCAACTGCCCGGCGGTGGCGGAGAACAGGAAAAACGGCAGAATGAACAAGCCCGCCGCCAGGGTCACGAGAATCTGCGCATTCCCGCCGGTTGCCACCGCAATCCGGTATGTCACGAGCATCACAAGCGCGTTCTTTAGCAGATTATCATTCATCGCCCCCAAAAATTGGGTGACGAAAAGCGGCAGAAACCGCCCAGTCCAAAAAAACGCCATGCCACCCAGACTCCGAGTTTACGCAAGGTAAGAAAAAGATTTTATCGCAGGCTGTGAAACCGCCAGTGGCCCAATTTGACAAAAATTTTTTGCGCGCTTTAACAAAAATCGCCGCTTACTTGCTCGGCGCAAAACCACAAAAGGAAACGCCGTGACCTACTGCCTAGGCATTCTTCTCCCCTCCGGGCTGGTTCTGGCCTCGGATTCCCGCTCCAATGCGGGGGTGGACCAGGTTGCGCGCGTCCACAAGATGGCCATCATCGCACAGCCAGGCCGCAGTGTGATCGCCATTCTCTCCGCCGGCAATCTTGCCACCACCCAGGCCGTCGTCACCGCGCTAAGGGAATCCACCGGCAGCGGAGATTTCAACCGCGACCTGTTTACCGCGCGGACCATGTTCGAAGCCGCCAACATCGTGGGTGACACATTGCGCGATATTATCGGACATGAATCGAGCTTTGTGCAGCCCTATGCCGACCCCAGCGGCAGCTTTCTTGTTGGCGGGCAAATCACGGGTGAGAAGCCGCGGCTGTTCCAGATCTATTCCGCCGGCAATTTCGTCGAAGCCTCGGACCGGTCCTGCTTCCTGCAAATCGGCGAAACGAAATACGGCAAACCGATACTGGACCGCGCCTTGACCCCCGAAAGCCAGCTCGATGAAGCCGCCAAGCTGGCCCTTCTCTCCTTCGATGCCACCATGCGCAGCAACCTTTCCGTCGGTCCGCCAATCGACATGCTCCGCTACCAGGCGGATAGTTTCTCGTGTACGAATTTCATGACTTTGGAGGACAACAACGTCTATTGGCGCGAACTTCGCCACGGCTATGCGGATGGCCTCTCATCACTCATAGGCCGGCTGCCGGCCCCGCCACCAAATTGGGAGACTTAGCCCTTGCGTCCCAGCCCCGGCGCGGCCATCAATCTGGCGCGTAACCAGGAAGCGTCTTCATGGCCCTAACAACAGAACCAATAACTGCCCGCCCTTGGCTGGCTGAATACCCGCCCGGCGTACCGGCTGAGGTCGACCTTTCCACTTACGCCTCGGTGGCGGATTTGCTCGCCCAGGCGGTACGGAATTATGGCCCGAAGATAGCCTATCACCAATTGGGCGTGGACATTTCCTACCGTGAGTTGGACGCGTATTCCGCCCGCCTCGCCGCCTATTTTCAACGGACCCTGCATCTGCAGCCAGGCGATCGCATTGCGCTGATGCTGCCCAACGTCATCCAATACCCTATCGCCATGTTCGCAGCCCTGCGCGCGGGCCTGACCATCGTCAACGTCAACCCGCTCTATACCGCGCCGGAACTGGTCTCGCTGATCGCGGATTCCACCCCCCGGGCGATCATCGTGCTGGAAAGCTTCGCCGCCACGCTCGAGCGTGCTCTTAAATCCACCCCGGTTGAAACCATCATCGTCGCGCGTATCGCCGAGTTCTTGCCTTTCCCGCGCGGGCTGATCGCCGACTACGTCATCCGGAAAAAGAAAAAACTTGTGCCCGCATGGGCCATTCCAAAGGCCCGCAAATTCCGCGCCGCCATGCTTGCCCATCAGCCGGACACTTTTACGCCCCCGCCGCTCAACCATGCGACGATCGCGTTTCTGCAATATACCGGTGGGACAACCGGCGCTCCAAAAGGCGCGGTTCTCAGCCACGGCAATGTGGTGGCGGATGTGCTGATCTTCGGCGCCTGGTGGAAAAACGGCTTTCGCGGTGAGTCCCAGACCGGTCTTATCGCATTGCCTCTTTACCATGTGGCGGCGCTTATCTGCCAATGCCTAGTCAGCATCCATTTTGGCATTAAATCCGTTCTGGTCATCAACCCACGGGATATCCCGGCCCTGGTAGAGGACTTCCAAAGGCACAAACCCACCGTTTTCGTTGGCCTGAATACCCTGTTCACGGCGCTTCTCAACAATCCGAAATTCCAGACCCTGGATTTTAGCAGGCTGAGGCTCTGCGCCGCCGGCGGAACCGCCACCCAGCCAGTTGTCGCGGACCGGTGGCAGGCGGTGACGGGCTGCACGGTGCTTGAAGGCTATGGCCTTTCCGAAACCGCCGGGGCGGCCACGGCAAATCCGTTAAGCCGCGAGAGATTCGACGGTTCTATCGGCGTTCCGCTACCCTGCATTCTCGTTGAAATCCGCGATGAGCAAGGCCGCGTCCTACCACCTGGCAGCCCCGGTGAAATCTGCATCAAAGGCCCCATCGTGATGCAAGGCTATTACCAGCGGCCGGAGGAAACCTCGAAAGTCCTAGGCCAGGACGGGTTTCTGGCCACCGGCGATATCGGCATCATGAACCCGAACGGAACGGTCAAAATCGTCGATCGCAAGAAGGACATGGTGCTGGTCTCGGGCTTTAATGTGTACCCGAACGAAATCGAAGACGTATTGTTCCGTCATCCGGGCATTCTGGAGGTGGCGGTCGTCGGCATTGCGGATGCGCAATCCGGTGAGATTCCTGTGGCCTGTGTGGTGCGGAAGGATCCGGCGCTTCAAGAAGTGGATATCATCACCTTTGCCCGGGAAAACCTCGCCGCCTATAAAGTCCCCCGCCGTATCGTCTTCGTCGCGGAACTGCCGAAAACCCCGGTAGGCAAGGTGTTACGGCGGCAGTTGCGGGATAGTATGGCGCCCTGAGACTTGCGAGAACGAAAACTGAACAATTTATTAACAAATTTCAGTTTAACCTGTTGCTATTTTGTTCCTGCTCTGACAGAATCAACTTGAACGCGAGTCGCGCTCTTTATTTTGGCCCTTAGCATTTCGATAGGAACACGTTATGGTTGCATCTCCCGTATCTCCCAAGCGGCGTTTGACGGCGGTCGAGTCGATGTCGGACGGTCCTGAACCCGCAAATTCTAGGAAGCCGGACATGGAAAAAACCAAGGCGCTGGACGCCGCAATGGCACAAATTGAACGGGCCTTCGGTAAAGGCTCCATTATGCGCATGGGCGCAAAAGGCTCTGGCGAGGCGGTAGAGGTGATTTCCTCCGGCTCACTGGGCCTTGACTTGGCGCTTGGGATTGGCGGCCTGCCGCGCGGCCGGGTAATTGAAATTTATGGGCCGGAAAGTTCGGGCAAAACCACGCTCGCGCTGCATGCCATTGCGGAAGCACAAAAACGCGGTGGCGTCTGCGCGTTCGTCGATGCCGAACACGCACTAGACCCCACCTATGCTCGCAAGCTAGGGGTGGATGTGGATAATCTCCTCATCAGCCAGCCCGATACCGGCGAGCAGGGCCTGGAGATTGCG
>Ga0116226_10002677_pt1 | contig 15592 bp, 12 predicted proteins | sample S1TSphfallax_FD_89692 | JGI IMG/M metagenome (GOLD analysis project Ga0116226, IMG submission 89692) | Host-associated microbial communities from peat moss isolated from Minnesota, USA - S1T2_Fa - Sphagnum fallax MG | ecosystem: Host-associated > Plants > Peat moss > Unclassified | place: USA...
AAGATCACCGTGCCCATATCGCGGCCATCGGCGATCAGCCCCGGGGTCAGGCGAAATGCCCGCTGACGCCCTACCAGCGCGGCTCTCAGCGGTCCGTGGACGGCAATCGCCGAGGCCCGGTTGCCTATGCTTTCAGCCCTGATTTCGTGGGATACGTCGTGACCATCCAGCAACACTGCGCCGTCGTGAAATGCGATGTGCAGCCCGCTGGCGATTTCGGCCAGTGCGTCGACATCCTCGACCGCGATATGGTGGCGCGCGCTGGCCAATGCGGTCAGCCGATACAGCGCGCCGCTGTCGAGATAATGAAAACCGAGTCGCTCGGCCACGCGCTGAGCCACCGTGCCCTTGCCCGAGGCGGTCGGGCCGTCGATCGCGATGACCGGCGCGGGGGTCGTCTCATGGTAATGCGTCACCGTCATGCTGGGGCCACCGGTTGCAGGCGTGCAATCGCCAGAAAACGCTCGAAATAGTCGGGGAAGGTCTTGGCCACGCAGTTGGGATCGTTGATGGTGACGGGAATGCCCGCCAGGCTGACGAGGGAGAAGCACATGGCCATCCGGTGGTCGTCGTAGGTATCGATCGCCGCGCCCGGCGTCAGCTCGGCCGGCGGCGTGATGATCAGGTAGTCGGCGCCCTCCTCGACGGTGGCGCCCAACTTGCGCAGCTCGGTGGCCATTGCCGCGATGCGGTCAGTCTCCTTGACGCGCCAGCTGGCGATATTGTTGAGACGGGTCGGGCCGTCGGCGAACAGTGCAGCCACCGCGAGCGTCATGGCCGCATCCGGGATCAGGTTGCAGTCGAGCTCGATCCCGGCCAGCCGGCCGCTGTCGTGCGCCACGCCGCGCACTTCGACCCAATGGTCGCCCATCATCACATTGGCGCCCATATGGTTCAGCACCACCGAGAAATGAATGTCGCCCTGGATGCTGGCCTGGCCCACACCCTCGACCCGCACCGGGCCGCCACCAATGGCGCCGGCAGCAAGGAAATAGGAGGCCGACGAGGCGTCGCCCTCCACCATGATCTTGCCGGGCGAGACATAGCGGGCGTGCGCCGGAATCGTGAAACGCTGCCACCCGTCGCGCTGCACCGCGACGCCAAAACGCGCCATCAGATGCAAGGTGATGTCGATATACGGCTTGGAGATCAGTTCGCCGTCGACTTCGATCACCACGCCGTGCTCACCCGCCACCAGTGGCAAGGCCATCAGCAGCGCGGTCAGGAACTGGCTGGACACATCACCGCGCACTTTGATGGGCGCCGTCACGGCGATTTCCGCGGGCTCGATGGACAGTGGCGGGAAGCCAAGCTGGCCCAGGTATTCGATCTGTGCGCCCAGTTGGCGCAGGCCATCCACCAGATCGCCGATCGGCCGCTCGTGCATGCGCGGCACGCCGGCCACGCGGTAATGCCCTCCGCTCAGCGCCAGGGCTGCCGTGAGCGGACGGACTGCGGTACCCGCATTACCCAGAAACAGATCCGCGCCCTTGACCGGCAATACACCAGCCGCGCCCGTGACACGATACTGGGCCTGGGCGCCCTCGCCCTCCTTGGTCCAGACTATGCCGAGTGCCGTCAGCGCATCCAACATCACGCGGGTGTCGTCGGATTCGAGCAGATTGTCGATGCGAGTCGTCCCTTCGGCCAGGGCGGCCAGCAGCAGCACCCGGTTCGAGATGCTCTTCGACCCCGGCAGACTGACCACGCCTGAGGCGTGCGTGTAAGGGCCGAGTGGAAGTGTGTTCATGTCCGTGTCCTTCGATGAATTCAGTATGACCCCAATATCAGTCGGCAGCGGCCGGCAGCGCTCCGGGCGCCACCTGGGGCGCGCGCTCGCCCCAGGCGCTGCGGGCCGCGCTGGTGCGTGCAAACAGATCCAGCAACGCGGCCGCGTCGCCGCGCTCAAGCGCCTGCCGCAATTCGGCCAGCAGCACGACAAAGGCGTCCAGATCTGACAGTAGCGCCGCCTGGTTGGCAACGCAAATGTCGCGCCAAACCTGGGGGTTGGAGGCGGCGATACGGGTGAAATCGCGAAAACCGCTGCCGGCCAGTGCCAGTTTCTGTTCGCCGTCGGGCGCGCGCAGAATCTGTTCCATCAAGGCGAACGCCAACAGATGGGGGAGATGGCTGACCGAGGCGAAAATCGCGTCGTGTTGCGCCGCACTCATGGTCAAGACCTGCGCGCCGCAGGCGCGCCACATCGCTTCAATGCGGGCGACGGCGGCCGGCGGGTTTTCCGGCAGCGGACACAGCACCGTATTGCGGTCCTGATACAGATCATGCAACGCCGCCTCGACGCCGCTCAGCTCGCGCCCCGCGATCGGATGCGCCGGCACAAAACGCCAGGCCTCGCTGCCCAACGCCTGTCGCGCCGCGATTACCGCGTCGGATTTGGTGCTGCCGACGTCGCTCAGCAGCGTCTGGCCGCGCAAAAACGGGGCGATCCGCGCCAGCAGCGGTCCCGTTTGCGCCACCGGTGCGGCGCAAACGACGATCTCGGCCGCACCGACTGCTTGTGCCAATTCGGCTTGGTCCAGTCCCACGGCTTGATCAATCACCCGAAGCGCGAGCGCGCGCTCAAGCGACGCCACACTGCGCGCCACGCCGACAATGCGACCCTGCGGGTGCTGACGCTTCAGCGCAAGCGCCAAGGAGCCGCCAATCAGGCCGACGCCGATGATCAGGACCTTATCGAAGGAAAAGTGCGCCACGGCTCAGCGCGCCTTCGGATAAGAGCCAAGTATCTTGACGTAGGCGGCCGAGTGGCTGAGCTCATCGAGCGCGGCCGCTACCGGCGTATCGTCGCGATGCCCGTCGAGATCGATATAAAAATAGTATTCCCAGGCACCGCTGCGAGCCGGCCGCGACTCGAATCGGGTCATCGAGACACCATGGCGCGCGAGCGGCTCCAATAGCCGGAACACGGCGCCAGGTTCGTTCTTGACCGACAGTATCAGCGACGTTTGATCGGCACCGCTGGGCGCGCTGGGCACCCCGCCGATGACCACAAAACGGGTACGGTTGTGCGGGTCGTCCTGAATCATGGCGTACGCATTTTGCAGGCCGTACAGCGAGGCCGCGTGCTGACTGGCAATCGCGGCGATGGTCGGATCCGCCGCGGCCAGGCGTGCGGCTTCGGCGTTACTGGCGACCGCACGCCGCTCGAGCTGGGGCGCATGGGTGGCCAGCCAATGCTGACACTGGGCCAGTGCCTGGGCATGGGCGCAGACTGCCGTGACGCCGTTCAAGTCACCGCTTTTAGTCAACAGATTGTGTTCGATCGCGAGGGCAATCTCGCCGGTGATGGTGACGGATGACTGCAGCAGCAGATCCAGCGTGCGCGACACCGCGCCTTCCGTCGAATTTTCGACGGGGACGGTGCCGAAATCGGCAGCGCCCGCTTCGACACTGCGAAACACCTCGTCGATCGAGGGGCACGCAAGACCCTGGGCCGCCTGGCCGAAATGCGCCCGCATCGCCAACTCGCTATAGGTACCGACCGGTCCCAGAAAGGCAATCTGCAGATTTTTTTCAAGCGCGCGTCCGGCCGACATGATCTCGCGCCAGATCGATGCAATGTGCTCGCCGTGCAAGGGTCCGCGGCTGGCATTTTGCAAGCCGGCGATCACCTGCTGCTCACGCTCGGGGCGAAACACGGGCGCCTTGTATTCCTTCTTGATTTCGCCGACCGCGATCGCCAGCGCAGCGCGCTGGTTGAGCATGGCCAGCAATTGCGCATCAAGCGCGTCGATCTGCTCGCGCAGCGGCAAAAGCCGGCGGTTGAGCTCGGTAGCAGCGGGGTCCGCCGGCGACACCGGCGGTTGGATTTCAGGATTCATGCAATCGTCAGGAGATAGACCCCGGGGTAAGCCCCGGAGGCAAATAGACCATGGGCAGCCGTGCGCGGGCCGGCCGCGCTTACGCGTGGCTGCGCTCGAATTCCAACATGTAGTCGACGAGCGCTCGTACGCCCTCGATCGGCACCGCGTTATAGATCGATGCCCGCATGCCCCCGACGGACTTGTGGCCCTTCAGTTGCAACAGGCCGCGCGCCTGCGCGCCGGCCAGAAAATCGGTATTGCGGCTTTCGTCGGCCAGGTAGAACGGTACGTTCATGCGCGACCGGAATGCCGGTTTGACGCGGCTGACATAGAAGTCGCTCGCGTCTATCGTATCGTACAGCAGGCGCGCCTTCTCGAGGTTGACACGTTCGATGGCCTGCAGCCCGCCCAATTGTTTCAACCACTGCAACACCAGCCCGGCAATATAGATCGAGTAGGTCGGCGGCGTGTTGTACATCGAATTATTGGCGGCAACGGTACGCCACTCGAACGCGGTCGGACACACCGACAGGGCTTGTTCCAGCAAATCGTCCCGTACCACCACGATGGTGAGACCGGCAATGCCGAGATTTTTCTGCGCGCCGCCGTACAGCACGCCATAGCGATTCACATCGATGGGGCGGGACAGCAGATGCGACGAGACGTCGGCGACGATGGGTACCGCGGCCGGCACCACGTCATAACCGGGCAGCTCGAACATTTCCACGCCATTCACGGTTTCATTGCTGCACAGATGCAGGTACGCCGCATCGGGCGAGACACGCCAATCGGCATAAGCCGGCACTTCAGAAAACCCGCCCGCCTCGCCCGAGGCCACCAGATTCACTGTGCCGTATTTGAGCGCCTCGCGGGCGGATTTCTGCGACCATGATCCGGTCACCAGATAGTCGGCTTTCTGCCGCTTGCCCATCAGGTTCAAGGGTACGATTGCATTCTGCGCAATCGCGCCGCCCTGCATGAACAGCACGCGGTAATTGGCAGGTATGTGCAGCAAGTCGCGCAAATCAGCCAGTGCGGTTTCGTGGATTTCGGTGAACTCGCGGCCGCGATGGCTCATCTCCATCACGCTCATGCCGCTGCCTCGCCAGTCGAGCATTTCGCTCGCGGCCTGTTCCAATACCGATAGCGGCAACGCCGCCGGTCCTGCCGAAAAATTGAACGCGCGCATCGTTCGCCCCAACATACTGTTGAAAAACAAAACGCCGACAGGGTCGCCGGCGTTTTGTGGTGCTCAGCGGCCATTCCATCAAGCGGGATGGCCGCGGCTCAGGGTCCGGGTCTCATTGCATCAGCGCATGAGCAGTTGCCGCTACCGGACCTGATCCTGGACTTACTTGGCTGCAGCGGTCGGCTTGATCGCGGCGATTTCCTTCTCCGCGTCCGCGCGCAATGCGGCAACCGACTGCGGCATGTAACGTTGCATCATGCCAGCAAACACGTCATGACCCAGCGCATCTTGCACTTGCATGAACTTGCGGCCGGTCGGGCTGCGGTAGAACGTGGTCAGATCCTTGATTTCCTGGGTCGAGTAGTACTTGGCGTACGCATCGAACACGGTTTGCATGCCGTCCTTGTGAAACTGTTCGGACTGGAACACTTGACCGGCGTTGGCCACCAGCTTCGGAATCGAGTTCTGTTGCAGGTTAGGCACAGCGTCACGCTTTTGCTGATCGCTCAGCGTGGTGTTCTTGGTCAGCGCTTCGCCCAGGGCGTCCGGCACATAGCTACGGGTTTGCTGCAAACCTTGGTCGCCCAATTGGGTCACCAGCTTGTCGGCACCAATGGTTTCCAGCAGCGCCTTAATGGCTGCAGCTTTCTCTGCATCGACCGGAGCCGCGGCAGCTGCGGGGGCACTCGGTGCCGGCGCATTATTCAGGGCTTGAGCCATCGCCAAGGTCGGGACGAACAGGGCCAGCAACATCCATTGTTTGAATCGAGTTTGCATCTTCGCTCCATGAAAAAACCAATCTGTGTCTGCCTGACCGCTAAGCGGCGTTGTGGCGGACACCCTGTGTCAGATACAGAATCGGCGAAACCACAACCGCTCCGGTACGCGTCATTCCTCTTACATCTTCCTGCTTATTCTTTCAGCTTATTGGCTGCACCACGGACACCCGTGGCACACCCGTTTCAGTCCGTCCCCGGTTCTTCGCCTGGCGCGTCAACCGCGCCCGACGCGTCCGCGTCCAGCTCGACGTCGGCATCGACGTCGGCTTCGGTTTCCGCGACCTTCTGCAGACCCGACAGACGCGTGCCTTCGTCCAAGCTGATGAGTGTAACACCTTGCGTGGCCCGGCCCATCTCGCGGATCTCCGAAACCCGCGTGCGGATCAGCACACCGGCAGTCGTGATCAGCATGATCTCGCTTTCGGGCTCGACCAGGGTTGCTGCCACCACCCGGCCATTACGCTCGGATGTCTGGATCGCGATCATACCCTTGGTGCCGCGTCCATGCCGTGTATATTCAATAATCGGCGTGCGCTTGCCGTAACCGTTTTCGGTCGCGGTCAGCACCGATTGCTGCTCGCTTTCGGCCACCAGTAGTGCGATCACCTGCTGGCCGTCCTCGAGCTGCATGCCGCGCACGCCACGCGCTTCGCGCCCCATCGGCCGCACGTCGTTTTCGTCGAAGCGTACAGCCTTGCCGGAATCGGAGAACAACATCACGTCGTGCTGACCATCGGTGATGGCCGCGCCGATCAGGAAGTCGCCTTCGTCCAGTCCGACCGCGATAATACCTTTACGCAGCGGCCGGCTGAAAGCCTCAAGCGGCGTTTTCTTGACGGTGCCCAGCGAGGTCGCCATAAACACATACTTGTCGGCCGAGAATTCGCGCACCGGCAGCACCACGGTGATTTTCTCGCCATCCGCCAGGGGGAACATATTGACGATGGGACGGCCACGCGAGTTGCGCGAACCCTGCGGCACTTCGTAGACCTTGACCCAATACACGCGGCCACGGTTCGAGAAGCACAGGATGTGATCGTGCGTGTTGGCGACGAACAGGGTTTCAATCCAGTCGTCTTCCTTCATGGAAATCGCCTGCTTGCCCCGTCCACCGCGTTTTTGCGCGCGATATTCGGACAGCGGCTGCGACTTCACATAACCGGCGTGCGACATGGTCACCACCATGTCCTGCGGCGCAATCAGGTCTTCGGTATTGAGTTCGGTCGCGTTCATTTCGATGCGCGAACGGCGCGCGTCGCCGAACTCTTCCTTGATCTTCGCCAGTTCCTCGCCGATGATGGTCTTGATCCGCTCCGGACGGGCCAGGATATCGAGCAGGTCGGCGATCTGAGCCATCACGTCGCGATACTCGGACACGATTTTGTCCTGCTCCAGGCCGGTCAGGCGCTGCAGACGCATTTGCAGGATTTCCTGAGCCTGCACGTCGGACAGACGATACAGGCCGTCGCTTTGCAGCCCGAACAACTCGCCCAGACCGTCCGGGCGATAGGCTTCGAGACCGCCCAGCGCGGCGATTTCAGTGCGCGACAGCATGTCGCGTACCAATTGCGCATCCCAGGGACGCGTCATCAATTCCTGCTTGGCGATCGGCGGCGTCGGCGCTGCCTTGATCAAGGCGATAAATTCGTCGATATTCGCCAGCGCCACCGCCAGACCTTCCAGCACATGGCCGCGTTCGCGCGCCTTGCGCAGTTCGAACACGGTGCGGCGGGTGATCACTTCGCGGCGATGCGCCAGGAAGCATTCGAGCATCTGCTTCAGGTTGAGCAGGCGCGGCTGGCCATCGACCAGCGCCACCATGTTCATGCCGAAGGTGTCCTGCAGCTGGGTGCTCTTATATAGATTGTTGAGCACCACTTCCGGCACTTCGCCACGCTTCAACTCGATCACGACGCGCATACCGCTCTTGTCGGACTCGTCGCGCAGATCGGAAATACCTTCGATCTTTTTCTCGTTGACCAGCTCGGCGATGCGCTCCAACAGGGTGCGCTTGTTGACCTGATAGGGCAGCTCGTCGACGATGATCGCGTTGCGCTGGCCGCGGTCGATTTCCTCGAAATGCGTGGTGGCGCGCATGATCACGCGCCCACGCCCCGTGCGATAGCCTTCGCGCACGCCGGACACGCCATAGATGATGCCGGCCGTGGGGAAATCGGGGGCGGGGATGATCTCGATCAGATCGTCAACGCTGGCATCCGGATGGCCGAGCAAATACTGGCAGCCATCGATGACTTCGTTCAGGTTGTGCGGCGGAATATTGGTTGCCATCCCGACCGCGATGCCGGTGGCGCCGTTGATCAGCAGATTGGGCACGCGTGCCGGCAGGATCAAGGGTTCGCTTTCGCTGCCGTCGTAGTTCGGACCGAAGTCGACGGTTTCCTTGTCGATATCGGCCAGCAGCTCGTGGCCGATCTTGGCCATGCGGATTTCGGTGTAACGCATGGCCGCCGCGTTGTCGCCGTCGACCGAGCCGAAATTGCCCTGACCGTCGACCAGCATGTAGCGCAGCGAAAAGTCCTGGGCCATCCGTACGATGGTGTCGTATACAGCCGAATCGCCGTGAGGGTGGTACTTACCGATGACATCGCCGACGATACGCGCCGACTTCTTGTACGCGCGGTTCCAGTCGTTGTTCAACTCGTGCATGGAGAACAGCACGCGCCGGTGCACCGGCTTGAGACCGTCGCGCACATCCGGGAGCGCACGACCCACGATAACGCTCATGGCGTAGTCGAGGTAGGATCGACGCATTTCCTCCTCGAGGGAGATGGGTAAAGTCTCTTTGGCGAATTGATCCATTATCCGTATCTATGAACGGGCTGACGCGATAGGCCAGCCTCGGGCGACTATCTTGCGATTTTAACACGCGCCCCGACCGCTTCCGCGTCCTTGTCCGTCAATGTGCTCACTCACCTTACACCGCCCTTTCAAGTGCGAGGGTCGCGTACCACAAAGCGCGAGGCCGCACGCACCGGAGCTTACAGGGGATTGTTGCAGCAGCACCACAATTGCTCCCCCCCTCCTGGGATTGGAGGAGAAATTTCGCGCCCGCCAAACGGTCTATGGCAAAATGCGCTGCAGAAGTTCGACGTCGTTCGAAGTGTAGCCGGCGCTTTTGGCTTTGCGATAATGTTATACTTCGAGCGATGTCTGACTTGGGTTTGTTAATAAGCTCGCAGTAATCCTGCGGTATTCTCAATTCGAGAGGAGAAATATGAATAAACTTTCAAAGCTCGCGTTCATTGCAGCTACCGCAGTCATAGCTGCATCCGCATCGGCGCAATCGGTGGTGGCGTCGAAACAAACGACCAATGACAACTGGGTCAACGGTTCGGGCGAGTATGTCTGGATGAACGGCTCGAACGAGCTCTGCTGGCGCAACAATTTCTGGACCCCGGCAACGGCAAACGCCAAGTGCGACGGCGCTCTGGTAGCGCAAGTTGCGGCTCCGGCACCCGCTCCGGCTCCGGCACCGGCACCGGTTCCGACCAGCTCGAAGGTGACGTTCCAAGCTGACACCCTGTTCGACTTCGACAAGGCAGTGCTGAAGCCCGAAGGCAAGTCCAAGCTGGACGACCTGGCCGCCAAGATCCAAGGCGTGAACCTGGAAGTTGTGGTTGCTACCGGTTACACCGACAAGATCGGTTCGGACAAGTACAACGACCGCCTGTCGCTGCGTCGCGCTCAAGCTGTCAAGGCATACCTGGTTTCGAAGGGTATCGAAGCCAACCGCATCTACACGGAAGGCAAGGGCAAGCGTAACCCGGTTGTGACGGATTGCGCGCAAAAGAACCGCAAGGCTCTGATCGCCTGCCTGGCACCGAACCGCCGCGTGGAAGTTGAAGTGGTCGGTACCAACAAGTAAGCTTTACGCTTGTGGTAGTAAAAAGCCCTGCCTCGGCAGGGCTTTTTTTATGCCTGATTTATGTCTGCATGCCAGCCGAACCCGGCCGCAGAAGCCCGCCGGCCCAGGCTGCATGAAAGACCGCTGCCGCGCCCGCGCCACGCCGCTATACTTTCGCCTTGATCCCTTGCACGCGTCCCAACCGACGTTCATACGATGACCAACGCCGATCCGCACGAACTACAGAAATTCAGCGAACTCGCTCACCGCTGGTGGGACCCCCAGGCTGAGTTCAAGCCCCTGCACGATCTGAATCCGGTCCGCCTGGCCTGGATCGACGGGCATGCCCAGTTGGCGGGAAAACGGGTGGTCGATATCGGCTGCGGCGGCGGCATTCTGTCCGAATCGATGGCGCGTCTGGGCGCTGAGGTGAAAGGCATAGACCTATCGGAAAAAGCGCTGGGCGTGGCCGATCTGCATAGCCTGGAAAGCGGTATCGAAGTGCGCTACGAGGAAATCGCGGCGGAAGCGCTGGCTGCGCGCGAACCGGCAAGCTATGACGTCGTGACCTGCATGGAAATGCTGGAGCACGTGCCCGATCCGGCCGCCACCGTGGCTGCCTGCGCGCAATTGGTGAAACCGGGCGGACGCGTATTCTTTTCGACCTTGAACCGCACGCCCAAGTCTTATCTGTTCGCGGTGATCGGCGCCGAATATATCGCCCGCATGTTGCCGCGCGGCACCCATGACTACGCCCGCTTCATCAAGCCCGCCGAACTGGCTGCCTACGCCCGCGCTGCGGGTCTGGTCGCGCATGAATTCAAAGGGATTACGTATCATCCCTTGAGCCGCGACTTCGCGCTCAGCAACGACACCAGCATCAACTACATGCTGACCTGCACCCGCCCCGCCTGAGTCCAACCGCCCATGTCGCAGACCTCCCCTTCCGCCTCGGGCCGCCTTGCGCCGCATCTGCGCGCGGTCCTGTTCGACCTCGACGGCACGTTGGCGGATACCGCGCCCGACCTGGCCGCCGCCGCCAACAAGATGCGGCTGGAGCGCGGGCTGCCCGCACTGCCGCTTGATCTGCTGCGACCGGTCGCCTCCGCCGGCGCGCGCGGCCTGATTGGCGTGGCCTTCGGCATCGGCCCCGACGACCCCAGCTACGGCGCCTTGCGCGAGGAATTCATCGCCAACTACGCGGCCGATATCTGCGTCACCACCACCTTGTTCGATGGCATCGCACCGCTGCTCGACGATTTGTCTCGGCGCCAGGTGCCCTGGGGCATCGTCACCAACAAGGCCACCCAACTCACCGAGCCCTTGCTGAGATTGCTGGGCCTCGCGCACAGCACCGGCTGCATCGTCTGCGGCGATACCACCCCCCATCCCAAACCACACCCGGCCCCGCTACTGCACGCGGCCCAGGCAATCGCCGTGCCGCCAGCGGCGGTGGTCTATGTGGGCGACGATCTGCGTGATATCCAGGCTGGCCAGGCGGCCGGTATGCATACCATTGCGGCAGCCTACGGCTACTGTGGCAATGCGCTACCGCCTGAGGCCTGGGGTGCCGATCACGTCGCCGACAGCACCGGACACTTGCAGCATTTGCTGGATAGCCTGCAGCCGCAGGGCGAATCAGGGGCAAGGTAAGGGTCAGGCGCACACACAAAAATTCAGACTGAAGGTCGTCCTGTGATTGAGCTTGGCCTCACGAAACGGCTGGAACTGTGGGATAATCATCAATCTGGGGCCGACCTGGTTTCGACAGGGGTTGCAAAGCGGCTAGGGCATGTCGAGGACCCGTCACCTCGTTAATCAATGGGAAAAACGTAACTGCAAACGACGAAACGTTCGCACTGGCAGCCTAAGGGCCGCCGTCCTCTCCCTAGTTTACTGACGGGCTAGAGTCGCAAGACCGGTAGCAATACCGCGAGAGGTCATATACGTCAGTTAAGCTTTGTCGGTGTCACGACGCCAAGGTCGAAAATTAAGTGAATCGCTGTAGTGCAGCGTGTTCGTCCGCGTCACTCCGGTTAAATCAAATGACAGAACTAAACATGTAGAACTGGTCGTAGAGTGCTTCTGGACGCGGGTTCGATTCCCGCCGGCTCCACCAATACCCAATGCCAAACTGCGCAGGCAGTTTGGCATTTTTTTTGATGCCCCCCCCGTCCCGAGGTACCTGCGGCCAACCGCCCCACTGCCCCCTCAACCGAAGCTGAAATCCACCGTCACCGTAAAAGTATGGGCATGTCCCGCCAATTCCGCCGGCGCGGGCGGCATGGGCGCGGCCAGTACAGCGGCGACCGCAGCGCGGTCGAAGGTGGCAACCTTGCCCGCTTGCACCACGTGCACCTCACTGACCTGCCCATCCAGATAGACAAACTGCACTTGCACCTGAGCGCTCAACGCCATCTCACGGAGCGCAAACGGATAGACCACGGCAGACTGGATTGCCGCGCGCAGCTTGGCCGCGAACAGGTCGGTCGGACTTGGACCCGCATGGGTCGGCGGCGCCGGCGGCTGGGCCGGTGGCGGTGGTGACTCGACACTGGGCACGGTCGCGGCACTATGATCCAGCGCCGCTGGCTGCGGCATCTGTTGCACCGGCGCAGCCACGTGCACCGGCTGGGCCGGCTTGGGGTTCGAGTGCGACTGTGCCTTGGCCGGAGATGGCGGCATCGGTGCCGGTTTTGGCTGCGGCTGAGGTATCGGTGGCATCGGTTTCGGCGCCGGCTGCGGCGGCGCAACCAGCGTGATCATCTCGGTCTGAGGCTCGGCGCGTGCGCCGGCCGACAGGTGCTGGTGCGCAATCCATACGACCGCGGCAAGCAACACCCCCTCCAACAGCAAGGCGGCCGACATCGCGCGCATAGGCAAAGGAGCCGTGACCGTCGCACTGCTTCTGAGGGCTAGTTTCATGGCCACCTTACGGGGTCTCCCGTGCCGCAATCCCGATCTGCGTCACACCGGCTTTTCGACACGCATCCATCACGTCGGTCAGATACTGCACGTTGGCGGTTTTGTCGCTGGCCACTGTGACCACGGTATTGGCCGGATCATGCGCCCGCAATTGCGCGGTGAGCCCTGGCAGGCTCAATTTCTGATGGTCGCTTTCGATCGAACCGTCAGCATAGAGCGTGATGACGATTTTTGCCTTGGGCAGATCCTGTGCGGTGGCGCTGCCCGGCAGCTTGGCCGGCAATCCGGTCGACGGAATCATCTTCAGTGTGACCATGATGAAAAACACCAGCAGAAAGAACATGATGTCGATCATCGGCACGACTTCGATACGGGCCTTCTTGATTTCGAAATAGCGCATGCTGTCCTCAGGCGGCAACGCGGCTATGTGAACGCGCAGAACCCGCCGCTTCCTGCGATACCATCGTGCGACGATTCAGCAACAAGCGCTTGAGCGTCTCCATCTGATGGACGATCTGACGCACACCGTCATTCATGCCATTGAAGAACCACAGATGGCTCATCGCAATCGCCAGCCCGCAGGCGGTGGCGATCAATGCCTCGGCCACCCCGGCGGTCACGCGGGTCGGATCGCCCCCGCTATTACCCATCACGTCGAAGGCGTGAAACATACCGACAATCGTGCCGAACAGACCCAGCAGCGGTGCCACCGTAATGACCGTATCGAGCACCCACAAACCACGATCGATATGCGGTACTTCAAGATAGATGGCTTCCTCAAGCTTGGCATCCAACTTGGCATCGAGCTGTGCGCCATCGCCGACGGCGAGATCCGTGCCATACACCTCGAGCAAACGCGCCAAGGGCAGATCACGCGCGGCCGCCCGCAAGGCATCAAGCTCCGCCGCGTCGACCACCCGCAAGGCACTCACCGCCCCGACCAGACTGGCGCCGCGTCTGACGTTGCGGCGTATGCGCAAGCCGCGATCGATAATGACGGTCAAGCCAATAAACACCAACACCGCCATCAAATACAGCGTTCCCCCGGAAGACAACGCCAACTGGTTGATATGACCTAAGTCCATATTTCTGCCTCAAAAAAAACGATGCGGGCGGCGTCACACAGGATCAGCCCACCCAAAATACTTCACCCCGAGGTATACCGCGTCATCGTGTCACGCAAATGTCACGAATCCGGGTCCACCCGCGAGCGGACCCGAAACGCCCCTACCGTTAAATATCGGCACGCAGGGTGATGTAGAAGCTACGGCTGGGCACAAAGTAATAAAGGAACTGACTAGGATCGGTGCCATTGCTGGTATCCGAGGCGGACGGTCCCAGGTTGTCGGTGATTTTGTGCGTATCGAACAAGTTGTCGATACCGAAGGTGACCCGGAAATGCTTGATCACCGAACTCAGGTTCACAAACTCACGCGCAATCGACATATTGGTCACGCTATACGTGCCCACCTGATAGATGCTGCCATCCGCTTCACCGTTGGAACCCTGATATTCGGAACCGATAAACTTGGTGGTCAGGTTGGCGTGCCACAGTGCCTGGTCATAGTTCAGGGAAGCTGCCGCGGTAAATTTAGGCACGAAGGAAATCGTGTCGCCGGAGACCCAGGTTTGGCTGCCGGTGCCATTCTGCGTGAACACCGCATGATTCAGCGAAGCGTTGCCGTACAGCGAGAAGCCAGCTCCCAGCAGCACATTGCCCTCGACCTCCGCGCCCGTGTAACGCACGCCACCAGCATTGAAGAAGGTGGCAGAGCTGCTAGAGCCCGTCTTGGTGATGTAATTGTTGAAATTGATCAGGTAGACATCGGCGTCGAAGGTGTAGCGCTCGCCCTTCAGCACCGTGCCAATCTGATAGCCCAGCGAGGTTTCCGGTGCGACCTGATCGTTCCCGCTTGGGTTGGCTGAATACAGCGTGTTCAGATTGGGCGCAAGCGACCCTTTGGCGATCTGCGCATAGGCCGACCATTGCGAGGTCAGTCTATAGTTGGCATCGATGCTGGGCAGGAAACTGTTCCAGGTTTTGTTGACCTGGCCATCGGTGCCGGCGATATTGTTCTGGTTGACTGTCGCATACAGCGTACGCTCGAAGTTCTGTTCGCGTACACCCGGGGTGATGGTCAAATTCGGCGTCGCCTTCCAGGCGTACTCGGCAAACGCCTGGGCCGTGTTCACCTGATCCACCATGTTGTAGAAGACGTTCTTATACGTCGCGTTCTGATAGTACGGTGTGTCGGTGGTATCGTCCACCGCATAACGGTCGCGCAGATTGCGCGTGTGCTCGAACCACAGCCCCGCCGTAAAGGTACCGTAATCGTCGTCGTGGGTTGCGCTGAGCGTATCGCCCACTGTCCTGTATTGGTTGAGCTTGAGCGCCCCGGCAATATCCGTCCCAGCTTCACCATCGATATAAGGCTTGGCGGTTTTCACAGCCGACAACGGGGATGACGTCGTATCGCCGTCCAGCTCGTGGCTCAGGTTGTAGTAGTAATAGGTGTACAGCTTGTTGTCGAGCACCCAGCCGTTGCTGAAACTGTGTTTCAGGTCGAAATACCCGAAATCGGTCGTCTTGTCCTGATAGTTGTAGCCGTAGTAGTCCGGGCTCAACGGATTGTTGTTCAGACCGTAGTCGGTGCCGTATTGCGCGGCCTGACGCAACGTGGTGCCGTCCGGGTTGTTGAAGTGGATCTTGTCGTAGGCAAACACCACGGTGGCCACCGTATTGTTACCCAACGGCGTCACGTCTTTCAGATAGATGCTGTCGTCACGCAGGTTGGCATTGGTCAAGGCGCCATCCGACTGCGTGTGCGAAATATCCAGGAACAGATTGCTGTCGCTGAGCTGCGGCAGAATACCGGTGGTCACAGAAAAATCGTTGACCCAGGTGTTGTTCGAACCGTAGGTCTGTTCCGTACTGAATTTCTGGGTCGGACTCAGGGTCGGCGAAAACAGATTGATCGAGCCGCCGAACGTTGCATAGCCCAACGTAGTC
>Ga0116226_10002678_pt1 | contig 15583 bp, 12 predicted proteins | sample S1TSphfallax_FD_89692 | JGI IMG/M metagenome (GOLD analysis project Ga0116226, IMG submission 89692) | Host-associated microbial communities from peat moss isolated from Minnesota, USA - S1T2_Fa - Sphagnum fallax MG | ecosystem: Host-associated > Plants > Peat moss > Unclassified | place: USA...
AACTCGTGCCCTCGCGCATCGCGATCGGGAAGAACGTCGAACAACCCCTGCGCGGCCTCGCCGATGGGGAGCCGCCTCAGCCTGGGATGGAACGGGCGGAGAGCATTCTTGCCGGCACCCGGGCTGTTTAGCCCGGCGATCCCGGTGTCTTCGGCGAGAAAGAGTCCGTGCTGCGTCACGATGTAGATGCCGCCGTTGGGAGCCTCGCGCATGGTGCCGACCGTGCCATTTGGCAACGCGTTCGAGGACTCCGCGCCCCGGGTTCCGGAGGCTGACCGTATCTCCGCGATCCGATGGCCTGCAGGGGAGAGGATGTCGATTCCATGTTTGCTCAGGCCGAGCCAGATACTTCCGTCGCGACGTGGAAACACGGAATAAATGTCGGCATCACGGATGGTATAGCCGGGACCTTCGCCGCCGAGGATGGTGGCAACGCTTCTATGGGCGGTGTCGATATAGCTGACGCCGTGCCGCGAGCCGATCCACATCATCCCCTCATGGCTGAGGAAGATGGACTCGACCCAGTCGTCCGTCAGGCTGGTCGACTGAGTGGGGTCGTGGGCGATATGGTGTACCGCCCAGGTCGTGGGCTGGACGACAAAGACACCCTGGTCCTGAGTGCCGATCCAGACGCCTCCGTCCCCGTCTGCGTTGATCGTGGTGATCAGACTGGAGAACAAAGAGTTCGGGACGGCGCGGTCTGCAGGGGGACGATAGGCCGCGATTGCGACCTGGGGCGACGGGAGGCTTGAGGTCTGGGCTGGCTGGGGCTGCGCGACCGCATGCTCCACCAGGTAGATGCCGTGGTCCGTTCCCACCCACAGGGTCCCGCTCACGTCCGCGAAGAGGCACTGGACCGAGATGGCTTCGTGCCGGGTGTCAGGCACCCTTACGCGCTCCACCACCAGGCCCTGCCGTGGTCCGGCCGGGCTTCGGAGCAGGCCCTGGCTGGTCCCGATCCAAAGGGTGCCATCGGCGGAGCGAAGTACCGCCGTGATCGACCCTACGTTGACGGGAGTTCCAGCGGCATCGGTGGGCTCGATATGGGTGAAGGTGCCAGTGGACTTGTTCAGGCGATCGAGACCCGTGCTGCTGCCGACCCAAAGACCGCCCTGACCGTCGTCGTCGATCGCCTGGACGCTCACGGGGACGGGGCCGTTCGTGCTGGCCAGGTAGCGCACGAACCGGTCGTGGTGCCGGTCGTAGCTGGCCAGACCGCCGGCGCTTGTGCCGACAAACAGGGTTCCGGACGCATCGGTGTGCAGGATCTGCGTCAGATCGTCAGGCAGGGAGGAGGAGTTGCCGAGTTGTGTCTTGTAGGTCCAAAGGCGGTAGCCGTCCCATCGCTGGAGCCCACCCTGGCTTGCGATCCAGAGGAAACCGTCGCTATCCTCGGCGAATCCGGCGATGACGGGGTTGGCAAGGCCGGCACCTTCGGAAAGATGCTGAAAGATATCGTCTCCGGCCAAAGGCTCTACCGGAGATGAGGAAGAATGGACGGGCTCCGCGTGCAGCGGAGTGAGACCCGAAACCGCGAGAACAGCAAGCGAGACCCGGAGGACACCGCCCAGGGAGCGAAGCGCCCGGTCGCAGGACCGCGTCAGCCAGCGGAGAGCCATCTCTCCGGGCGTTGACAGTCTGTCCTCGCGTGTTCTTCGTAGCGGCGCGATCACGATCCCGTTCCTTGTTGATCTTTGCTCGATCTATGGCTCTGTTGGATTTCTTTGTGGTGAGGAGTTCAAATGCGGAATTGCCAGACCAAAGATTGCGGGGGTTGCCGAAATCCAGAATCTGTCTCTAAAAACGCACTATTTTTCTTGTCCCACCGGTCCCCTAACTTTGACGCTGCTTGAGATGACCGTGAATGCCTCGGGAATGTAGACAGCGACGTGCTCGGAAGGTCGAATCGTTATTATTGAATCAATTTCCGGTCGCTCGTGTCGCCCTAAAGCGACATATAGCCAAATTTAGCGTCTTCGTCGGAGGTTTGCACGATGCCATGAGCGGAACCTGTCTTTCGCTCTCCTTCTCTAGAGAAATCAGGACTTTCGGTCGCGCAAAATTGCATAAGTCGCGCGTGAGATAGAGCATCTCGGTTGCAGAGTGGTTCACGCTATGCCACATCCGAACGGTGGGAATAGAGCGAAAGTTGCAGTTATCGCTAACCTTGGGCGAATCGCTCGGTCCGGGTGCTGCATAAATTGCCTTGAGGGCCGTTTATCGATTCAAACCACGTTCACGAATCCTTGAGAATCGGCGGAAGCCCAACACCGGGAGTGGTTTAGACTCCCTCCATCGAGACGAACTCAAACCCGAATTCCGCGCGGGAGGTGCTCTTCACCTTTCTTCGCCTAGGATGTCGATCGTTTGGCGGCCCGGTCGCCCACCTGGGTTACTTTCATGCTGAGCTTGTCCAGCAACGGCGCTGGTGCTCCGAGCAGGAGTACGCGGAGACACTTGCCCTGGCGCAGTCGCTGCCGGGGCCCGCAAGCAGCCAGGTGGCCTTCGCGCTCGGACTCTTTCGCGGAGGGTGGATGGGGGCGCTCGCGGCCTGGGTTGGCTTTACCATGCCGTCGGCGCTGCTGCTCTTCGGATTTGCGTGGGGGCACGCATGGTTCAGCGGAGGAATAGGCGACCGCACGCTGCACGGGTTGCAATTGGTCGCCGTAGCGGTCGTGGCGCAGGCGGTTCTGACCATGCAGCGTCCGCTGGCACCCACCTGGGGTCTGCGGCTCATCGCGCTGGTGGCCGCAGGGGCGACACTCCTGTTGCCTTCCCCGTTTACTACGATTGGCATCATCGGCTCCGCCGCGGCTCTCGGATCTCTCCTTCAGCCCGTCTCGCAGACAGCGAAGACTTCAGCCGCAGCGCGAACCGAGACGGTCTCGGCAAGGGCCGGATGGATCGCTGCCTCCGCCTTCGTCATCCTGCTCGCCGTCTCCCTGTTGTCCGTCGCTCTGTTGTCCGCGAAGGCGGCGGAGCTGCATACCCTGCCGGTCTTCGGTGCCTTCTATCGGACGGGAGCCCTGGTCTTCGGCGGCGGCCACGTCGTGCTCCCTCTGCTGGAGCGGGCAGTTGTGTCTCCCGGCTGGGTGGATGAGTCAAGTTTCCTGGCCGGATATGGAGTGACGCAGGCCGTTCCGGGACCGCTCTTCACCTTCGCGGCGTACCTGGGTGCCGTCATCAAAGATCCCACGACGGGAGCCGTCCCCGGAAGCCTGCTCGTTCGGGCCGGAATGTCGCTGCTGGCGCTCGTGGCGATCTTTATGCCGGGTCTCTTGCTAATGGTGGCTGCGCTGCCGCTCTGGCGGCAACTGCGCCAGCACCCGCGACTTCTATCAGCGCTTCGCTTCGTGAACGCGAGTGTCGTCGGGATACTGTTTGCCGCGCTCATTCGCCCGGTCGGGACGACGGCGATTCATACCTGCTTCGATGCCGTGATCGCGATCGCGGCCTTTGCCGCGCTCGCCCGGCTGAAAGCTCCGCCGTGGACCGTCGTCGTCGCGGTCGTTCTGTGCAGCGTTGCGGCGGGTGCGATACACCCCTAAACTCCTGTGCTGCCGAAGCCGCCCAGCCCACGCGGAGCCTCTTCCAACTCTTCAGCTTCGAGAAACTCAGCCTCGATCCGTTGCACCAGGCGAAGCTGAGCGATCCGGTCTCCTGCGGCGACTTCGACAGTAGTGGCGGAGAGATTAGTCAGGACTACCTTCAACTCTCCCCGGTATCCGGGGTCGATGACGCCAGCCAGAGTCGTGACGCCGCGCACCGCCAGGCCCGAGCGGTCTTCGACCAGCGCGCCATACTCCGAAGGAAGTTCGATCGCGACGCCGGTACTGACGAGGACGGTGGCACCGGGTTCGACCGTTGCGGCTTGGACGGCATAGAGATCGGCTGCCAGGTCTCCCCACGGGCCGGTGTGTGCGTACTTCGGCAGCTTCGCCGCTGGGTGCAGCTTCTTGATTCTGATCGGAATGACAGGGTGCATGCTTCCAGTCTACGGACTCCGGCGGGCTTGCCGCGTGTGGAGCCGGATAGAATGGAAGGTGGCAAAGACGAATGAGCAAAATTTTGATTACCGGTGGCTCCGGCTTCTTCGGAGGCATCCTGAAACGCAGGCTGTTGTCCGAGGGACACACCTGCCACAACATCGACCTGGTCGCCGACACGGACAGCCACGAACGGCTTGGCGCGACCCAGGGCGACATCCGCGACTACGGCCTGCTGCGCTACCTCTTCGAGCACGGCAACTTTGACGCCGTCTTTCACTGCGCGGCGCAGCTTGCTCACGACACCATCGACGAGACCATGCTCTGGACCTCGAACGTCGACGGGACGCGGAACATCGCCAATGCCTGCTGCGAGTTCAAGGTCCCCAAGCTGGTGAACATCTCGACCAACTGCCTGTGGGCGAGTAACCTCGGCCACGATGTGGTCGAAGGCGAACCGCCCAACCCCGTCGAGCTCTACGGCAAATCGAAGCTGGCCGCCGAGGAGTTGTTGAAGGAGTATGAGCGCGATCTGCAGGTGGTCACCATCCGCTGCCCGACCATCATCGACTCCGGCCGGCTCGGCCTGCTGGCAATCCTCTTCGAGTTCATCCAGGACGGGCGCAAGGTGTGGGTTGTCGGCGAAGGATCGAACCGCTACCAGTTCATCTATGCACAGGACCTGGCGACTGCCTGTGTCCTGACGCTTAACTACTCCGAATCGGACCTCTTCCATATCGGGTCGGAGAACGTGGTCTCGCTCGGCCAGGTCTACCAGGCGGTGATCGATGCCGCCGGGACGAAGGCGCGCGTGGCGAAGCTGCCCAAGGCCCCGACGATCTTCGCGATGAAGCTGGCGCACAAACTGGGAGTCTCGCCGCTGGGGCCGTACCACTATCGCATGATCGCCGAAGACTTCATCTTTGCGACCGGCCACATTCGCGCCAAGCTGGGCTGGAAGCCCACGCTGACGAACGAAGCCATGATGATCGAGGCGTATCGCTACTACGCGGAGCAGCGCGCGGAGATTCATGCTCGCAAGGATGTCTCCGCGCACTCAAAGGCGGCCCCGATGGGAATCATCCGCCTGCTCAAATGGATCTCGTGATCGTGAGTTTGAGGTCGTACAGGCATGTCTCGATGCCGTCATTCTGAAGGCACAGCCGAAGAATCCCCGCATTTCGCCCGTGCCGCCCGGGAAACTCGCATGGCACGGGCGGAAGATGCGGGGATGGTTCCCCCTTCGCTGCGTTCGATGGTCAGAAATGACGAACTATCTGAGTTAGGCGATGGCTTCTAGTGACCGAAGAACTCGACGAAGTTCTTGGCGTTCGGAACGCCAACTCCGGTCACGTTGTCCCATCCCTTGGTGACTGAAAGGCTTGTGTCCGTGCCAAACGTCAGCAGGACAGCTGTGTTGGGAAGCATGGGATAGTCCCACAGGGCGCTGACGTAGGCCGTCGTTCCCTCAAGCGGAGCGGCGATCTGATCTGCGGTGTAGGCGGTCGTTCCAGCCGAGGTCTGGACCGTTCCGCTGACGTCGGTCTTGAAAGCCATGGGCAGGATGTCGGTGATGGTCGAGGCTGGCATGGTGTACAGATACGGCGCCGCCTGACCCAGCGGGACACCGGCTGCCTGGTTTGCGATGGCCCAAAGCGCGGAGAACATGGGGCACGCAAGGCTGGTGCCGGCGTAGACCTGATACTGAAGAGCAGGCAGTGATCCGGACTGGCTGATGGCGATATAGACACCCGTGAACGGATCGCCGATCCAGGAGACATCCGGGAGCTGCCGGCTGGTGCCGGGCAGCTTGGCCTGGAAGGAAGGCTTGAGGAAGAAGCTGCTCGCCCCGCCGCCTGACCCGAAGTTGAAGTAGCCATTGCCCGCGGGTGGAGTCGTCACCTTGCCCTGTTGGGCCAGGACGTTCTCGTTGGTTCCCCATCCCCACTGGTACGCCAGGGTGCTATTCGTACCCAGGACAACAGATACTCCGCCGACGGCAGTCGCATAGGGAGAAGCGGCCGGAGAGCTGACCGAGGACGGGAAGGCCCAGGGCATATCGTTGGTGTAGTCGCCCGAGTCGCCGGTCGAGAAGTTCGTCGAGATGCCCATAACGGCCGCAGTCTCCGTGATGAACTCCTCGGTCTGAAGGACCGTGGACGGGGTGAATATCTCCTCGCTGCCGTAGCTGCCGGAGATGACGTTGCCCAGCTGATAGTTCACCGCGTAGAAGAGCCCCTGGTCGAGATCCTGGAAGCTCGCGCTGGGAGGAACGACGAGCGCAATCTTTGCGCCTGGCGCGACGGCGTGGGCCCACTGTACGTCCATATTGATCTCGGCGCTGGGAGCCTCGCAATAGGAAGGTGTCGGAGTGTAGGTGATGCTGAAGTTCGAGGAGGTCAACTGGGGCGTTGAACTGCGAAGAGAAAGCATTGGCATCACTCAAAACGTTTGGCGAGCCGCACCAGTCGACGATCACAATAGTCTGGCCGGTGCCGTCAAATCCCTCCGCATAGAGGCCGTTCAGGTTGTAGGCTGTGCGGATATCGGTCGGCGTATATCCACAGCCGGACACCGACGGAGTGTACTCATTGCCGGCATAGGTCGCCTGGGGCAGCGTTCCGCTTGTGGTAAAGGTCTGTGAGGTCTGGCCTACGAAGCAACGGTTGTTAAAGGCCAGCGAGGTCCCGGAGGGGGATGCTGCCGACGGCGAACTGCCAAGTGTCTTACGCGCGCCTTCCTTGGGCGAGGTTGGCGGGAGCACCGTCATCGGAATGCTGTTAATGGTGGTCTGCTGGGCGATGGGGTGGGTGTACTCCATGTTGTCCAGACCTGAGATCGAGGCCACCAGGGGCGCGGCCTTGCCGGAGACAAAGGGGTCTTCCGCGTTACCCCGGATGACCTTTCCATCCACCTCATAGTTATTGAGAGTGACCCGGAAGGCACTGGAGACCGCTGCGGCGGTTCCGCGGGCCCGCACGAAGAAGTTATTCGGCCCGGTGGCCACTGTGGTCAGTCCATTGGCCGTGAAAAAGTCGCGAATTGTCTGAACTTCAACGGCGGTGGGAGCATATCGCCTGGCGAACTCTGCCGGCGTCAGCCAATGCCGATAGTTTGCTGACTTTGGGTCGTACAGGTCTTTTGCTACGAAATCCAAATCTTCCTGGTTGTGGGGTTTCAGCCAGATCGAGACCTCTACCTGGGTGTCGGGTTCAACGGGGCCAAGGGCCTTAACTGACGAAGAGAATCGAGGGTGGTTATTTGTTACCGTTACACCGTCGGTGCGGGATGGAGCAGATAGGGCGGAACCGTGCATCGCCGAACTTGAGAGCAGAAGAGTGCAGCAGAAAAGCTTCCCCAGGGTCATTCGTTACTTCCTCCAGATACACGGTTGCTACCGGGAGGGTAACGTATGGAATATGGATCGTCTAGACAATTGAAACAAAGTGATGTAGGCCATTGACCGCATTTGGGCCTGTGTGGACGAGTATGAAGCGAACCATAAGATCGACGACCGTTTTCCGCTATATCAAAGCCAGTCAGCAGTTAGCTCGCGAGCGCTTCTTTCTCACGGACCGAGTTGACGGACTTCTCGGCAAGTATCAGCGACTTGCGGTACAGGTCACTTAAGTCATTCTCCGAGATATGAAGCATCTTCGCCTGCGTCGCACAGTAAGCCCAATCGGCACTTCGGTAATGCTTGTACAGGTTCAGTGCAAGGCTCACGGAGTTTGCCGCTCCAGCGACTGCGGCCTTGACCTCGTCGCGCAGCGGGAGGGCGTTGATCAACTCATCGACTGGCATGCCCAGCATGACGTCCATCATCGAGAGCAGGCCGAAGAGATACTGCTCGGTCGGATTCTCGCGCGTGAACGGGGCCATCAGTTCCAGGAAACGGGCCCGGTGCAGCACATCGACGAGCAACTCCCGCGGACGGTCGCGGCAGGTCTCTGTGGCGATCGCGTTCATCATCAGCTTGCGAAATCTCACCTCGCCCACAAGCACCAGGGCATCCTGCAGGGAGCGTATCTGCTGCGGCGCGCCGAACGACGCCGAGTTCACCAGTCGCAGCAACTGATAACTGAGCGCGGGCTCGGACTTGAGCAGCAAAGCCAGCTGCGCGACATCGAAGTGGTCCTGGCTGAGGGCGGCGATCAGGTACAGATAGTTGATTCCGTTGGTCGGCGCACGCTTCTTCGAGAAGACTGTCGGCATGCAGAAGAAGTATCCCTGGAACAGCTTGAACCCCTCGGCTTTGGCGGTCTCAAACTCCTGGGCGGTCTCTACCTTTTCGGCGATCATCACCGTCTCTCTGCCCCGGAAGAGTTCAATGATCTTCTTCCGCTCCTTCGCATCCGATAAACGGAAGTCGACTTTGACATAGTCGGCGAGGTGGACTAGCGGACGGGTGCCCTCGTTGATGCGGAAGTCGTCGAGCGCCAGCTTGTAGCCCATCGCCTTGTACCGGGTGCAGGCAGCGATGACTTCCTTGTCCGCCACAATCGTCTCGAGGATCTCAAGGACGGTCGAGCGCGGAAGCAGGGTAACCAGGCCGTTCACCAGGGACTCTCGCGTGCAGTTCACGAAGGTGGCCGTGCCGTGGGTCAGATCGTGGAAGCCGTAGAGTGCGCCATCGGCGATCATCTTGCGGGTGGCGTCGTCGCTGTCGCCGGCAAAGCGGTTCTCCCAGCCGGAGCGAAAGAGAAGCTCATAGCCGCATACGGCGAGTTCGCGATCGAGGATCGGCTGCCGGGCGATGAAACGCCGCTCTTCGCTCTTCCTGGCCTCGGCCGCCGGCCGGTTCTTGACAACATTGACTCGTTCGTCGATCGCGACCGTCGTGTCGATCTCGGTCTTCCTGCGCCAGCTTGGGGTGAAGAGGCTCAAGTTCATGGTGGTCAAAACCTCGGCGGTAGAGTTGAGCAGCCTTCCAGCGTCTGGGCAGCACTGCGGTATCCTTGAATTGAGCCTGCGGACGCGAAGAAGGCCGTGACAAAGCCAGTATCGGCAGGAATTTTCCTCCCATCGCGGCGGATCGCCGGATTTCGGCCTGTACGGTTACGGATGTACCGAAGGGCAGCTAAAGGCAGCGAAGAGCAGTAAAAAGCAGCCGGGAGCAGCTAAGGGCAGCTTGAAGCAGCCAACCTCTAACGGGCAGCGTTGGGAGTAGCAGCGGGCTTCAGCCCGCGGCCGAAGGCTTCGCCCCCGCAATGGGCTTAAGCCCGGGTTTGCGGATATCGGATTCGAGCCGAGCAATCGGAGATTGACCTGCGGCTCAATCCTCGATACACTCATAGAGTTTGGCGCTGCAACTGGTGTGTCTGGTTGCAAGCTGGCGAATCGGGATGGTGGCTGATCTCAAGCTGCGATCTGAGAGTGAGCCGGCATCGGTACGAGACAGTCTGTGAGCGCCCACCCAGCAAAAGGGATACAGGCAGAACAATTCTTGAAGGAAGCGGCGGCGTCTTTCTGCCACGCTTGAGGTTTTTCGTTATGTACGCAGTCATTCGCACCGGTGGTAAGCAGTACCGCGTCGCTCCCGGCGACACGTTGAAGATTGAGCGCACCGCTCACGAGAACGGCGTTGTCGAGTTCTCCGATGTCCTCGCCTTCTCGGGCGAAGAGGGCAAGTTTGAGTCGGAGCTCGGCGGAGCGATGGTCACCGCGCAGGTGCTGGGCGAAGGCCGCGGCGAGAAGATCCTGGTCTTCAAGCTGAAGCGCAAGAAGCAGTACAAGAAGATGCAGGGTCACCGCCAGAACTTCGTTGAAGTGAAGATCAACGAGATCCTCATCAACGGACAGACCTACAAGGCTTAGTTTCACGCCGTCATTCTGACCCTGAGGAAAGCGAAGGGGAAGAATCCCCGCATTTCGGGCCGGCACAAATTCAGAGAGCGCACTGAGCGCGGAAGAGGACTAAAGTGGCACATAAAAAGGGACTTGGATCATCGAAAAACGGCCGCGACTCAAATGCGCAGCGGCTCGGCGTCAAGGTGTTTGGCGGCCAGGCGATTCTTGGCGGCGGCATCATCGTTCGGCAGCGCGGCACACCGCTGAAGCCCGGCCTGAACGTGGGCCGCGGCAAGGATGACACCCTCTTCGCGAAGGTCTCGGGCGTTGTCCGCTTCCAGGACCGTGGCCAGCACGGCCGCTTCGTCATCGTCGATCCGGCGGAAGTGATCGCGGTTCAGGCGTAAGCTCCTGCAAAGTGTTGAAGATCAATACAAAGGCCCCGCTGATGCGGGGCTTTTGTGCGTTCGATCCTGACGTTCAGGAGACATCTTCGTCTGAAGCGGAATTTGATTCGTCCGTCCATTCCAGCTGACATTGTTCGCAGTGCCAGTAGTCCCTCGGTCCGATCTGCGGCAGAGGAACACCGACGAGAAAGAGCGTCGCCACTCTAAGCTTGTCATTTGAGCTCCTAAAGCTCGTATCGAGCGAGCCGCAGCGAGGGCAAACGGGTTGACCGTAGTCAACTTCGCCTGGGATTGCGATCTCGGAAGGAATCGGCTGGGTGAGCACTGCCTCCGCTGCCTCAGTATCTGCCTCGGAAACCTGAAGACGAATGCCGCCGATGGCGTTGGATACTCCCCAATCCAGGCGAACGAAATTTGCGTCCTGCACGAAGCTTTCGACACCTGAAGACTCGAGCGCACTGTGGGCGATCAGTGCCTCCGAGAGATCACGATACCAGCGGATAGTCTTCAGCTTTCGAAATTCGGGCAATGGTTCCGGCTGTTCCGCGTCCGGGGTCTCCAGGTTTCGCCGTTTGAATTCGTCTCGCACGAGGGTCTGGGCGTCGTCGGTTAGCGAAGCATACTGTGCCCCAAGACGGAGCATCTCGTCGTCGGACATTGCGGAAAATTGAGCTTTGAGATCTTCATCCATAGTGGTCGATGGTAGACCACCGGGTACTGGATCGGCGAAGAGCAGACCAAAGAGGCCTCGCCTGAGCGAGGCCTCTTTGGTCTTATCGCGACGAGGAAGTTTAGCTGGGTTTCTCGTCCTGCTTAGGCTCTTCCTTCGGTCTGGGCTGGGGCCGGTCTTCTGGCCTCTGCTGCGGCTTTACCTGAGGCTTCGGCAGCGGTTTCTGCTGCGGTTGAGGTTGAGGAGGAGGCGCGACAGGACGAACCTGCGGCGCGGGGCGAACGGGCTCCTGCTGCGGCTTGACCTCCTGTGCCGGGGCTGGACGCTGGGGTAGCTGCACAGGACGATTCACCTCCGGCGCTGGTGCGACCGGACGAGGCTGCGGCTGGGGTTGCGGAGCCGCAGGCCTCTGAACGGGGGCTGCGGTCACCGGGGCCGGGCGTGTGACCGGCGCGGGCTGTGCGCGCTCCTGCACGGGTTGCTGGGCAGGCGATGTCACCGGCCTCGCGACCGGCTGCTGCACCGGCGGTTGAGCCGGACGAGCCACCGGCGCCGGCTGAACGACGGGCCGGATCGGCGCACTCGCGTTCACTGGGGCATTGACCCGGTTCTGCTGCACCGGCTTAGGAGCTGCTGGTGGAGGTGGTGGCGTCTTCGGCATGATCCGCGCAGGCGGCAACTGGCTGACGGCGATGGGTCTGGCTGGAGCGCTGCTGGCGACCGCACGTGCGGGCTGGCCGGTAGGGGTCATCAGGGTTGGGCGGGCTACGGGCCGGGCGACGTTCGACGCCGGCACCAGCGATGGGTGAGCAACTACCGGCTGCGGCGCAGTCGGACGAATGGAGATCGGAGCCTGAGCGACCTGCTGTACCTGCTGCGGCGTCAGGTGAACCATCTGCCGAGCGACCGGGGCGCCTGACGCGACGGCGTTGACTGGAACGGCAGTGACCGCGCGCCGGTTTGAATAGTTGAAGTTGTTCACGACCGTGTTGTTGACGGTGGTGTTGTTGATCGTTGTGTTGTTGATGACGGTCTTGTTGATGTAGGTGTTGTAGTTGTTCACCACGGTCACGTTGCGGATGACGTTGACGTTCACGTTCGTCACGTTGACCTGCTGGGCGTAGTGCGGGCTGCAGCGATACCAGGGAACGTAGGGCTCGCCGACACCGATGGGGAACCATGCCGCGATGCCTCCGCCTCCGCCACCGAAGCTGATGCCGATCGAGAGACCACCACCTCCGGGCGCTCCGCCAACAAACGCTACCAGTGCAGGTGAGTAGACCGGACGAACGGCCGGTGGGCCGGGAAACCATCCCCAACGATCGCCACGCAGCGACCAGCGCCCGTAGTGGAAGGGAGCGAAGCCCCACGGCGCGTCATCGACCCAGGTGTAACCCCACGGCTGTACATACGCCCAGTGACCGGTCGAATAAGGCTGCCATCCATAGGGCACGTTGGTGGGATACCAGACCGGGCCATACTCGGGGTCCTGCGACCATGTCCCGTAGGTGTCAAGATCGCCGTAGCCGACCATCTGCGGGCTCACATAGCGAGCAGAGACCGACCGCTGCAGGCGCTGGTCGAGCGAGATGCTCCAGTAGTCGAGATCGTCGTAGTCCGGAACGTCAAGGTACTGAAGCTGGACGGGATTCGATCCGAAGAGGCCGACGGAGTAGCCGCTCGATACAGGGAGATTGATATTCGGTCCGGTGAGCTGCGCGTTGCCGGAGTTGATCGTCAGGATGGAGCTGGCGTTCTGGTCGCCGTACTGTCCACCACCCTGCGAGAAGGCTTCAATGCGGTAGTCACCGGGGCTGCTGATCAGGGCCGCGCCGTTGGGCGTGTCGACCTCGATCTGGCTGCCGGGCTCCATCTGGAAGACGCGCAGACGAAGCGCTCCCTGGGCGAGGCCGATCTGTTCGAAGTTGTCGGAGAGGTTGGTCAGTGTGACGTCGGTGGCCTGCCAGATGCGCATCTCCGCGCCGCCAAGCTGGACGACAGCGCGCGATCCCGGCCCGGTGTAGAGGCGGTCGCCGCCAACCATCGGATAGTTCATTGGCGCATCCGCCCATTGGTCCGAACCGTAGGCCTGCAGCGAGACGTTCCCGTTCAGATAGCCGATGCGGGCGATGGAGGCCGGCGGGTCGCCCTGATAGCTCTGGTCATACTGCGCAAACAATGTCGCTGAAAAAGCCGCGAGAAGAGAAAAGAGAACTCCGGGCCTGATAAGTCTGCGTGCCTGCATGTCGTGCCTCCGCGGTCCCTTGGTGGGCCGCCTCGTTGTTGTACCACGGAGGGTGTAACACGGGTTTCGGACGAGAGTGGCGGTGCGGGGGTATCGGAGCATCGGTAGAACCTACCGGGTGATGACGCGGATATCCTGGCTGCCGACCGAGAAGCTGTACTTCGAAGCGAATGGAATCGAGATGGACTGGTTCCAGGAGACACTGACGGTGACCATGTTCCCGATCACGTTGCTTCCTGCCCCTTGCGAGGCGGTCGTATAGAGGACGTTCACGGTGGGGGTGATGGACTTGCCGATGAAGAGCTTCGAGGTGACGAATGATTGGATCTGCGAGGTGCTGGCGGGAGAGACACTGGTGCTGCTGTGCAGGCTGGCGTAGCGCGCGGCCTGGCTGCAGGCCAGCGTGGCGTTGCAGAAGGTGAGTAGAACGATGGCGAGCTGGAGAGTTCCAATCATCAGCATCATGAATGCGGGAAGCGCGACGGCCATCTCCAGGACGACCGAGCCTCCGTCCGAGCGCAGCTTCGGAATCGTGAGGTCTTCACAGCTTCGCGCAGCGATGGGGCGGGGGGTGCTCATGGATACGTCTCAACGCGGAAGGTGGCCTGTCCTGTGAGCGTGATGCTCGTTGGCAGGAGCACACTGCGGACGGTGGCGTTCGGAGTCATCGATGTAGTGACCTGCACGTAGTGGTAAGGCGCGCCAGCCGAACAACTGGTGGAGGCGGTCACCTGGCTGCCTCCGGGGCTGCAGGCGTAGAAGTTGGTCGCTGTCACCGTGATGGCTGAGTTACCCGAGGCTGATCCTGTCACGCTGTAATTGGCCGTCTGGACCATGCCCGTCGAGTCGTGTGCGTTGCCCGGCAATGCGCCATAGGCGGCACCGGCGGCGGCGCCCTCCTGCAGCACCATCTCCCGGCGAATCCAAAAGGCATAGTTGAAGATGCCGCAGGCTACAAGGAGAGCCACGGGGAGGATGAGAGCAAGTTCGATCAGGCTCGAACCATTTTCGCCGGCGCGCTGCGTCATCGTTCCATCACTGCAATGAAGTTATCCGGAGAAGAAGGGATCGAGCTATCCCCCCTTGGACGCAGGTCTTCGGACTCATAAAGCGGCAGTTCGCGCCGATGTGTCTTTGCAGGAGAAGGCCAATGCAGGCCAGCCAAGATCAACGATGCTCTCTGCCTTTGCCGTTATGCTTCCGGTACTTCTGCTCGCATGTGGACTGTGCGTCGACCTGGCCATGCTGGAGCTGTGCCAGATACGCATGCAGACGGCTGCCGACGCCGCCGCCTACGCCGCCGCATTCGAGGTGGAGCATGGCAAGTTTGATTGGCTGGCTGTGGGCAGACAGGAGACGGCTACCTACGGCTTCACCGACGGCAGCAGTAACGTGTCGGTGACGGTCGCCTTGAGCCCTGCATCCGGGGCTTACGCCGGACGTCACGACGCGATGGAAGTCGACATCACGCAATCGGTCAAGACGATCTTCATGGGTGCCTTCAATGGTGGATACAGCACGGTGACGGCTCAGTCGGTCTCTCTCGTGACGCCCTGCATGTATCTGCTGGGAACGGGAAAGCTGGCCACCGCGACCTATCAGTCCACGAGCGGGGCGACCAATAGCTGGAATATCTGTCCGATGGCGATCAATAACGTGATGGACGTGGAATCGCCATCGCACGTCGATGTAGAAGCGGTGAATATTCAGGGGGCAGGCACTGTGACCGGCAGCGGGGCCGTTGCGCCTGCACCTTACTACATCACGACAAGACTCACCGACCCGCTCGCTTCCATGGCTGCGCCAAGCTTTGGCAGTTGCAGCTATACCAGCTTCAGCCGTTCTGGGACGACTTTGACGCTGAGCCCAGGAACCTACTGCAAGGGCCTCAACCTGACCAATAGCGTGGTCACGCTGAATCCCGGCCTCTACGTGATCACCGGCGGGGCAGACTGGGAGAGTTCGACGGTGACAGGCAGTGGCGTGACGCTGTTTTTTACCCAGGGCGGCGGTGCGAGTTATGGCCAGTTCGTGGTGAACAACTCCACCCTGTCGCTGAGCGCGCCCGCCTCGGCCTCCAATGGGTCGACTGCGGCCATTACCGTCTTTGCCGACCGCAACTGGGTGGCAACCCAGGCCCAGGACTTCCGTATCTCGTACTCGACAATGACGGGGGATGGCATATGGTATCTGCCTGCGGCCGGACTTTATCTCTGGAACGCTGGGACCATAACCGGACCGAAGTATTTTGGACTGGTGGCAGATAACTACTACCAGGAGGGTACGAACTTCAACCCCCGGGGCGACTACTCCTATGTCTCCACAGGGAATCCGTTTCGTACGCAGCAAGCACTGGTCCAATAGAGAGCTTTGGCTCTCCCATCCGATCAGTGGGCTGGAGCGTCAGCCGCTGGCTTGATCTTGCCGATCATGATGACCAGTGGAATCATGCAGGCGCAGAAGACGGCGAAGATGGAGATGATGT
>Ga0116226_10002679_pt1 | contig 15581 bp, 13 predicted proteins | sample S1TSphfallax_FD_89692 | JGI IMG/M metagenome (GOLD analysis project Ga0116226, IMG submission 89692) | Host-associated microbial communities from peat moss isolated from Minnesota, USA - S1T2_Fa - Sphagnum fallax MG | ecosystem: Host-associated > Plants > Peat moss > Unclassified | place: USA...
CCTTTTTTCATTTGCGACTAATTTATCACATGCGACTTGTCTTAGGCAACTATAGGGATTTTAGTTGCAAAATGTCTCTTGCGACTAAAATTTAGTTACAAACACTAGTCGAAAATACACAGTTTTCTTCTAGTGCCAAACTACAAAAGGGAGGCTAAACCCGCTTGAAAAAGCAAAAAAAATGGCCTAATAAAAAATTAGTGACCAATAGAACAACCAAAAGATCCCACACCAAATAACTTCTCCAACGTAGCTATGGTAGAAGTATCAAACTCAATGTAATGTTGCAAAATACCTAGAGATGGAAACATTATACAAAGCAAATAGCCAAGGTGTTGGGCATAACACAACGAGAACATCGTAAAAGTTTCATGAAAATGTGCAAACATAGGGAGATTAGATATAGTCCCAAGGTCTTCATGAAAGCCTCAACGAATGATGTGGATCCCACCGATGCACCCAAAATATGAAAACCCAAGTCGAGAATAAAAAAGCCAAAAGGAAGTGATATAGAGTGGTCCAACCTATGTGCAGACCAAGCTATGCATTTCACTGGCTACACTAAAAGCCTTAATGTTAAAAACTCTTGCTGAAATCATAAAAATAGGAATCACATATAATGCAAAACCTACTATATACATATCATCCACCAACAAAGGGAAAACACAAATAGGGTGGACTATTGCTATAGGGTAGAAGGCACAAAAATGAGCTAGAGCAAACAATGCTCCTCTTAATGGGTCCCCCTATCGTGTACCAAACTTCAACGAAATCACTATGAAATCCCCATGTCAAGAAGTTTGAAAAAAATACAATGGGGATGGCTATGCATAGAATTGTTGAACAAACGGGAAAAGTTGATCCAAAAGAACCAACTGAAGATCGTATAACTCCTGAAGGTGGCCATTAGCAAAACTTGGGGATTCACTATACATGACACTCCACATTAAAATTACAATGAAGTTATAAATTAATTACAATTGTAAATGTCATTTTTTATTACAAGCCATAGACAATGATTTTTTTTGTGGTGAATTGTAGCCAATTTGCAAAAAATAATTTGGAAACATATTATTTTATCACAACTTTCTTGTTTTTGGGTAAAAGTTTGCCCAAAAATGAAAATGCTTTTCAAAAATTGCCAAAATTGGCCAAAACCACCTACAACATGAAATATTTTAAAAGGTTTTTCTACTTTAATATTTTGAATGTTGACAAATTTGACTCAATATTCTTATGGATGATCACCACTTGGGCAACATCACAAAATTTGGGGAAGGGAGCAGGGGGGGGAGAAACCACTAGGCATAGACTACAAAAATCACTTACATTACCCAGTATTCCAAGGTCTTATTTCAGAAATTTGGGAGGAAATTAGTTTGAAATAATAAAATTATTCTAAAAATCGTCCCCAATCCCATACCCAATCCCACACACTATTCTAGTTTCATCCCTTATTTTTGGTTATCTTTAATGTCCCCAAATTAGGGATGAAATTATTTCTTTATTGATTATTTCTTTTTCATTTTTAGTTTTGATTAATGATTTTTGGGATTATTTACTTTAATTTTTTATTCCTTTAGGAATAGGGTTTAGGCTTGAAGGATACTAAGGTATAGGATTGTTATTTTAGGGTTTCCTTTTATAAGAACATTTTAGCTTTTGCACCAAAAATTTGAACTTTTGCATTTTAGGGTTTCGATCTTTTAGGGCTTTTTACATGGAGGTCTATATGTGGGTTTTCAATCTATTTTCAACATTTTCTTCTCCTTTTTAGAGCTTACACTTCTTTTTATTTTTCATTTGAACCATCTTTGTTTTTATTTTTCCTTTTTTATTATTGGAGTTGCATTTAGGGTTGTTTAGGGTTATTTTTAGGGAATCTTGTGAGATTTAATTTTAGGGTATGGGTTTAAGGTTCTCTTCAAAAAGAATTTATAAGGTTTAAATTAAAGTTTGATTCTGGTTGTTTGGGGTTATCTTCAAGGTTTAATTAAGGGTCTTTTGTTGGGTTGTTTTTAGGTTTATTCTAAATGTTTGTTTAGGGGTTTTTTTTAGGATTGATTTAAGGTTTCTTGGAAACCTAGGCATCTTGTAGGTTTTATAAGCTTTAGGGTTTACTAATTTTGAAGGTTGTATTTAGGGTTATTCTTTGGGGGACTTTCTTTGCTTAGGGGTTTTGTTTTAATTAGTTTAAGGTTTTTTGGACGTATTTTAAACATCTTGTAAAGTTTTTTTTAAACTTTAGGGTTTACTTTTTTAGGGGGCTATTTTTAGGGTTATTGTTAGGGGTTGATTATGGATTTTTTTTAGGGCTACCGTTAAGGTTAAGGTTATTCCTTACATGAGATGGCTTCCTTCGACATTAATGTTTCTAGCTTTTCATCAGATAGTGACAAGGAAATGTTCTAAGTGAAATGAAGGCAAAACCAATGCATGTTTGAAGCTATAATTGTGGTCACAAACACTCATTATTTGTTCAACCCAAGTGAGTTCAAGTTGGGTCTAGGGCAATCGGTCAATCACACCATTGGTGTTTGAGATGTGCTTACTATTATGTGGACAACTCCAAGTTTGTTCAAAACCCTAACAAACTATACTTTGCAAAAGTTTGAGGAATCAGTTGCCTTAGTTGTCCCCACCATTGAATCCCATGTTTAATCCACCAATGATGCCTGCATTGTATGTGGATGACCAACCAAGTTGACCCTAGAATAATAGTTGCTCCAATTTATCTTATACATGAAACATGACAATGCTTTTATGTGGAATTGGAGCAAAAATAATGTGTGGAATGATGCAATTTTTATTTCACCTTGCACTAATGAAGTTTTAAGCAATGAAATTTGATGGCCTACAATTAAGGACCAAGCTCAACTTGGTTCACAAATTTTTGAGTTTCAAGGTTGCATCAAGTTCATAAATGGGACCTTCATTAAAATCTAAAAGCCTTAGAACAATGAAGCACACAAAACTTGGTTCAATGGACATAAAAAGATGTATTGTATGAACAACATTATTTTCCTAGACTACCGTGGTTTGTTCATTTATCTTGACACAAGGTACCTAGAGTCCTATCATGATGTGACCATTTTCCACCAATCAAATTTGTACAAATATTGACAATAATTTTTCATTCAATAAAAATGATTATTTTGAAACCCAAATTACATGGGTGAGGAGATATTTGTGATGCTTTGACTTGGGAGGTGAGAGCTTGCCCCAAGACATGATTTGGAGGGAATGCATGCATATAACAAAATGCATGTGAGCTACAAAGTGCAAATAGAATGGGGCATTGGAGGTCTCAAATGCAAATGGAGAAAACTCATGAAAATATTTGATTCCACCAAACCATAGTACAACCATTTGTTTAAAGCTGTTATTATCTTCATTAATTTCCTACACAAGGATCGTTTAGACTTCATAATCGAAGTCATTAGCAACCACATTACCGATCCAACTCACATAGCTAGGATGGAGATTACTAATTATAGGTCTAATAACTCCCTAACTTGAACTCTAAATTCTTCATCCGTCATCATTCTTAATTCTTTAGGTGCTTTGAAATTAGTTGTCACAAATGCCAATGCCATAGAGTTCGTTCATTTGAATGTTTATCCAAGACTTATGATGAACTTGTATCTAACTCTTAGTTTAGTTTCAGTTCACTTTTAATCAACTTTGAGTTAAGTTTAAATTCACTTCCAATTAACTCTTGGGTGAATGCAAGGTATGGTGGCTCACTTTTGGTGTCACAATGGTGTTTTTTTGTTGGGTACCCCTTGTTTAAAGGCATATGATGAGTAGTATATTTTTAAATCTATTAATTTGTAATTGAATGTAAACTAACAACTTTATTATGAAGATATTTGTGTAGTTGTTTATTGATAAAAAGTTCATATGTTAGTAGTAATGGACTTTTGAAGTTCAAAATTATGGACTAGTCAGTTGACTAGAATGATACAAAATTAAAAGGTTCATCTTAAATTTTATTCAAAATTATCTATAGTGACTTATCATATGAGTTAGAATGAAATAGTACATTTTTATGTGAATTTTTTCCTTAAGAATCATAGCCAAATTATACATATGAACTTTTGAATGCCCTAAATTAACTTGCACATATGGACTTTATTGCTTTTAATACATGGACTTTATTACCACTTAACCAATGGTACCACAAAAAATTAAAAATTTAACATTAGAACATGGACTTTTGTGGAATATGATTATTTTTAAAAATGAGCCACCATATTGTGCATTTACCCTCTTAGTTCATTTTCAATTAAACACCAATTCACTTGTTTTCATGTTTGTGACAATTTGAACATACTCCCATTAGGCCTATTTTTGTTGTTTTGTTCTTGTTATCTTTTTGTTTCGAACTCATGTCTACATTTATGGAAGAAATACTTGTTATCCTTAACAATCTTGAATAGAAAAATCAAGTACTTTGTGAGTCTCTTGTTCATTTACAAACCAATCAAGCTTCAACCTTTTTGGGATGCATTCTTGCAACACAACCCGAACCAAAGGAACCATCAATCAGCCTACCTAACAAGTTTGATGGCACACATTCAAAATTTTAAGGTTTTGTGAACCAAGTGCGTTTGGTCATCCAACTTCATCTTCATCAATATCCAATTGGCCCAACCCAAGTTGAATTCATTAGCATTTTGTTGTCAAGCATGGCCCTTACTTGGTTCACACCTTTGCTGGAGCATCAATCACCCTTGTTCAATGATTTCGAAATGCTTTTTGAAAAGTTCAATGCCACCTTTGGAAATTTGGACAAAGAATGCACATCTAACATCAAGATACGATCTTTTTATCAAGGATCACAATTAACTATAATATATGCATTAGAGTTTAAACAATTGGGTTGTGATATTTCATGGGGTGAAACAACATTCATAAGTCAATTCCAATTTGGGTTATGAAGTGATGCAAGGACTTGTTACTCACCTTACTAGACCCCTCAACATTAAATCAAGCTATTATACAAGCTACTTGGTGTGTCAGCATGTTTTTTAAACATCGATAAAAAAGGCGTCATGAACCAACATCGACAACACAAAATGTTTTTACACCACTAATAACACAAAGAAATTTTCCACCCGTAATGCCAGCCTAGCCTTTGCAACCTCACCAAAGGACAACCCATGTAGATTGGTAAAACAAAATGTAAGCCCCTCATAGAATAGGAGAAACCATGTTGACATATAAACAATCTCTATTCATATTTTGGAGAACTAGGTCATGTTGTTCATGAATGTCCAAAGAAATGTGGTCCACATGCAACATGTGCCATTTTTGTTATTAATCCACAACTAGAGGAGTTGAAAAATGAACATGTCCAACCTTAGTAGGGACCACGAGGCTAGACCTTGATGCATCATGTATTGAAAATGGTCCCAACTTATCTTTAGATCTAACACCATGTTTTTTGGTACCAATCATTGTCAAATGTAATAAGCTTATGATAATGGAGGCCCATACACTTATTGATTTTGGCGTATCAATATGTTTCATTGATAAAAAGTTGGTGCGGTAATACAAGTTGGTTTTAATGGAAAAGAACACACCGATGCTAGTTAAGGTCATTGATGGTTGGAGCCTTTCATCAAGACCAATCACACATGAAATGAAGGCATTAGATATTACCATCGATTTTCACACTAATAAGGTGATATTTAATGTCATTTCATCTCCAAAAAAATTTGTCATCATTAAATTGTCTTGGTTTGCTTTACATAATCCACGAATGTATTGGCATACGAAGAGTCTTCACTTTGAAACACCACAACATGAGGCGTTGGAATGTGAAACCCTCATTAGAAGCATGCAAAATTTGCAGCAAAAAAAAGACCTTGGTGGTACAAGAAAGCCTAGGTACCCCAAGCCTTTGTTTGTTGGAGCAAAAGCCTTCATGAAGGATACCAAAACAGGAAATGCATTTTTTATTTACGTTCTTCCTTCACCAGATGTTGAACCACATCCACATGAAATTCCTTCCCAATACCAAGAATTCAAAAATGTGTTTGAGAAGAAAAATGTGAACTCCTTGCCCAAACATCGAGCATATAATTGTACCACTGATCTTGAGGAAGGAGCACAACCTCCATTTGAACCCATCTACAATTTGTCACAAGACAAACTTGCAACGCTTCATGAATACATTGAAGAAAATTTCAAAAGGGGGTTCATTCAACATTCCAAATCTCAAGTCAGTGTGCCTATCTTCTTTATCAAAAAGAAAGATGACTCTTTACGAATGTGTGCCGATTATTGTGGATTGAATCAACTCACCATTAAGAATCAGTACCCTTTGCCCTTGATTTCAAGATTATTGGACCAACTCAATCATGGCAAGGTGTACACGAAAATTGATTTACGTGAAGCATACAACTTGGTGCACATTTGAGAAGGCAATGAATGAAAGAATGCTATTTTGAATACTTTGTGATGCCATGTAACTTGGTAGATAGGTAGGTACACATGCCTACTTACCTATGTTTTTAAATGCACATACCTACTTATGTAAACTATAGGTAAGTATATAGGTCAATAGTAGGTAGGTAAATAAATAGATAAATAGATAGCTAAGTAGGACATATTTAGGTAAATAAATAGATAGATTGTAGGTTATAATAAGGTAGGAACATGTTAGGTAAGTAAGCAAGTAGGTAGCCTAATAGGCATACAAGTAGGCTAGCTAACCAATTAATATGTCCAATTTAACTAAGCACAGCCATTCAGTATGGTCGGTTTGACTAGGCCATGGGCATTTTGATGGACCATTTTTTTTTTATTCCTTTTTTAATTAGATGTATGACTTAACATTTAATCAAAATGGTCATTTTAGTTAAAAGAACCAACCAAAATAACCATGTGTTTTTCATGCCCCACACCTTAGTCAAAGTGAACATCCTTTTAATCAATGTGGACATTTTAGTCAAGTTGAACCTTTTAAAAAACCATGAATTTTTGTAATAATTATTGATCATGTTACCCCAACTTTTGTTTGAAATGTCCAATGTTTTTTTGGATTTGACAACTTTTATCGACATTTCATTCGCCACTATTCTTCAATAGTGGCCCCTATTATTCGTTTGACTCATAAAGATCAATTTTTTTTCTTGGGGAGTTAAAGTTAATAATGCCTTTCGATACTTGAAGGCTTCTTTCATAATTGCCATGCTCTAGATTCATGTAGACCCTTCCAAACATTTTGTTTAAGAGATGGATGCTTTTAATTTTACAATAGGTGTTGTATTCCCACAACTTGAAGAAAAAAAATTTCTTCATCCTATTTAGATTCCATTTTCATAAGTTTTTTTCTATAAATATTAACTACAAGATTCATGATAAAGAATTTTTAGCCATTGTGGATGTTTTTGAAGAGTGCTATCATTTGCTTGAAGGAGTTCAACATGAAATCATTATGCATTCATACCATAAGAACTTGCAATATTTCATAACAACTCGTGTTTTGAATCAATGCCAAACTCAATGGGCATTGTCCTTGTCTCAATTTTGATTTTGTCATCACACATCACCATGGGCGCCAACAAGGAAAACTTGATGCATTGTCCCATTGCTCGTACCTTGCCCCTATGGAAGGAAATGCAACTTATGAACAACAATGTGATGTCATTCTCAAACTTGAACATCTTCGACTTTAAGCATTGTCGATAATTCCTAATGACACAACCTTTTTTTTGTCAAATTCATGAAAATTTGAAAAAAAAACCCTTTTGCTATTAATATCCAAGGCCAATTCAGGAATCATCATCAAGTCCAAGATTCTTCCAATGATCATGCCAAGTTCAAATTTCAAAATGGTTTGTTATATCTTGATGGTTTTGCACGACTTCAAGTTCTCTAGGCTAAGCATGATGCTTTGGTTGTAGGCCATTTTGGATTCAACAAGGCCATGTAATTAGTGTTTTGAGATTATTAATGGCCACAATTTTGGAAGTATGTGAAGGAGTTTGTCAAATCTTGTGATGTTTATGCTCAAATAAAGAATCTTCATCATTGTCGTCATGGTCTTTTTAACCATTGTCGATCTCTACATCCCCGTGGTTTTCAATTTCCATGGATTTCATCACAAACCTTCCACCTTCTAATTCTTATGATTCCATTTTGGTGGTGGTGGAATGTTTGACAAAGATGGCTCATTTCATTTTGTGTACTAAAATAATAACCAACAAAAGAATAGCCAAGTTATTTTTTGATCATTTTTTTCAATATCATGGTCTTGTTTAAGATATCATTTTTTATTGTGGCCCTTAATTTGCATCCAAGTTCTAAAAACAATTATTTGAACTTTTAAGTGTAAAGGTGAAATTGTCATTAATTTTCCACCCCTAGATGAATGGGCAAATATAATGGGTCAATCAAGTTTTTGAACAATATTTATGATGGTTAGAATTTTTGGCCATGGCAAAGTTTCCCTACAATAACATAATGCATTCATCAACCCAGTAAACAACTTTTCTTTAAAATCATGGTTTGCACCCCAAGTTAACATTTAAGGAGTGCATAAAAATATGAATCTAGTAGTTGAGGATTGGGCCATGTAATTAGCGAATGTTCGAACTCAACTTGTATTTAACCTTGAAGAACCACATAAATGATACAAGGAGAATGTTGATGATCATCGAAAGAAACAACCTAACTTCAAGGTTGGGGACTAGGTTTGGCTTTGATGACAACATATCAAAACAACAAGGCCATCAGAGAAGTTGGATCATTAGAGGCTAGGCCCATTCTTCATTGTGAAACAAATCAATGCCATGGTTTTCCAACTCAAGCTTCCAAATTTTATGAGTTTAGTTTTAGTTCAGTTTTAATTTACTTCTAATTCATTTCTAATTAACTCTTAATTCGTTTTTATTTAATTATTAGTTCATTTTTAGTTAAGCTTTAGTTCATTTTTAGTTAAGTTCTAGTTCAATTATAGTTAAGTTTTAGTTACTTTTGTGAGGCAATTATATGTCCCTCTATTCCCGATTCTATGAAGTGACTATACTCGAAAGTACATATGCTATCAATGAAGGAAAAATGCAAAGTGTATTTTTAGATGTTAAATTGTGTTTGTAATTGAAAATAAATAACTTGTTTCCTATGCATCATTAATGATTTGGAATTGATAGATATATTTCCCAAGCTAAAACATTCCAAATCCTAAAATTTATGTTAAATTGTCACTCACTTAAACCAACTTTTAAAAATTAAACACCATGTTCAACTTCGCAACAAACCTTCAATCATTTAAAATATTGTTCTTATCACATACATTATTCCTTAGCTCATTAAAAAGCTAACTAGAAGGCACATATGCCTACCAAATTCCAAGCTTTGCACTCAAATTAGTAAAAAATTGTGCTACAATACTCGAAAGGGTTTCACAAAGGTACAAAGTTCAACTTGGCAATAGACCTCCAATCACTTAAAATATATTCCTATCACATACGTTATCCAAATCTAACATGTTTTAGCTCATTAAAAAACTAGTTACAAGGCACATTTGCCTACCAAATTCCAAGCTATGTACCAAAATCAGTGAAAGGTTGTGTTACGAAACCCGAGAGGGTTTGTGAAATTTCTCTAAAATTTCAAGTTCCCAAAACTATCCTACTCACTTTCATTCTTTCAAAAGTACCACAATCATCCAATTTCTTCTCCCTCGTTACACCATCTACTAAGACTAATCATTCTTCTCCTCTCAAGGAAAGTTATAGGAACAAGTTTTTTCAAGATTCAAATTAAAAATTATGTCCTAGAAAAAGAGCCTCAAATGATCCAAATTCGCCCTTTAAAGAGAAGGAAAAGGAGAAAAAAGGACGTGAAGGAAAATCCCAACTCGGTGGTCAATGGAAGGTCCCAATGCTTGGTGGCCTTTGAAAGGTTCTAATGCTTGGTGGCCAATGAAAGGTTCCAATGTTTGGTGGCCAATGGAAGGTTCCAATGTTTAGTGGCCATAGAAGGAGAAGGAAAAACACCTTTTCACGTCTTCCCACTTTCCCCCCAACAAATTTTACTTAAACCTTCATTTTTCCATCAATCTTAAAGTTTTATTTTACCATGGTTTTAAACCATTACTTACACCTTTCCTTCCTTTTCCTTGACCTATAAATCACAACCACACATTTCGACGTAACAAGTCCTTCACACATTCATTGTCGATTTGATTTTGATTGAAGATTTTTTCTTTCTTTGAAATTGTGGCGTCATGTATGGCCATGTCTTACGGGCCCCAAATTGCACAAGTGAATGAAAAACCACCTCTTGAGCCATCTCTAGATTTGACATTGATGTAATATCTTCATGATGAAGATCTCGAAATGTGAGAGGTGCGTGTTCATTTTGAAGTTGAACCCCTTCAAACTTGGTATTATTACATTTCTCCGAACTTTCACACCTTGGTGATTTTGTTGCAAGTTGACCTTGCTTTTGGTGATGAACCTGAAACCATTTATGAAGGTTATTACGAAATTGAAAACATTTTTATTTTCGCATGGTCTTTAATTCCTAGCGTTGGACATTATCGTTGGTTGCATGGTTCGATTTGTTAATTACTTCTTAATAGCAAGGCAGACTACTTAGTTCACACCATTCGACGTATCCTAGATTTCCTGCAATTATGAATTATCACTATGGCAAAATCTAGGACTCAACATGTAATTGCAACTCCTTATTGAAACTATTCATAATTTAAATAAATGTTTCATTCATTATGAAACTCATGTTGCCAATACCACCCTATCACACTATTTATTTAATCGTTAAGTTGTTTTGAATTAATCTTATGTTTATAAAGCTTGAAGATTGTTCTATCTCCATTGAACCTTTCATTAATACCCCCTCAACTGTTTCACGAATCTCAAACATCCTCCCTTACACAATTGCTCATTAAATACCATAACAAGACCCTTGTTTTGCCAAACATTACAAATTTGGTTTATGCTTTTAACCCTAACCTTCTAGAGATTTCTCACACCTAATCACGTTATTGAGGTTCTAGAACTTTGTTGATAAAAATAATTAACCCTACACCTCATTCATCTAATATCAATTTTTTTATAAAAGAAAAACCCCATGCAACCATGTGCATTCATCATTCTTTATTCTAACTTAAAGTTGTTAAAAACCTTTAATAACCTTACCACATTTGAATATCCCTAATGTAATTCTTAAAAATTGAGACTATCGCACATGGTTGTGTCGATATGGTTCACAACTTGCAGTTCACCTCTAGTTAATTTTTTGTTCATTTCTAGTTAATTTTTTAATTCATTTTTAATTCATTTTTAATTAAGTCTCAGTTCTTTTTAATTACTTTCAATTCACTTATAAATAACTTTTAGTTAATTTTCAATTCACTTTTAGTTACGTCTCAATTCTTTCTTAGTTGAATTTTAATTCACATGGATGCACATGGGTGCACATGGATGAATATGGGCCACATGAAGGTTGAAAGTTTTTTAAAAAAATTTCTTGAGCTAGGTGTCCAATGAGTATACATAAAAGTAGAATTCCTTATTACCTTCAATCTATTCAACACTAGTTTTGGGTACATTTTCTTGTCATAGCCTTGTTTTGTTTCTTCTTCGCAATAAAATATTATTCAAGTCTTATTTCACACTTGTTGTGTTCATGATCTTGTTTTTCTTATTTCATAATCTAAATTTGGAATTGTGCGTGCTTTTGTTTTCATTTTGGGTAGAAAATCTTGTAATCTTTATTGTTTTTGTGCCCATGACATTAATTAGCATGATTTGTCCTTTTTTTCTAACCCAACCTCCATTTTGATTTTGATTAAGGCCTTTGCATCTTCATTACTAGCCACCATCTCACAAGCTATTGTAGCATGTTCACAGATTGTGATTGGAGCACATTTGCCTTTGTCACATTTTTGCCAAATGACCCTAATGCACCCCCCACACCCATGCCACATGACCAAATGGATGCCATATCATCAAGACTATCGCCCATTGCATGAAAAATAATAAGGCAACTATGTGGTGAAAGGTTGATCACATTTTGCTGCCTTTTTAACATGTTTCAAGTGGCATGACCACTCATAGCCTTCAATTGTGTTAAGACTTCTTCATTTTGTAATACCACTTTTTCATTCCCATCCTCATTAAAAATCCTAATCTTCGACTCTTTCAAAGCATTTTCCTGAAATATATTATCAAGATAAGTCTCCCTATATTTTGCATAGATGGCCTTCCACACCAATGTTGGTATCAATTGTGTGACATTCTTCTTCTCCTTGGAATACTAGCAAAATGGCAATTGTAGCTTCTAGCCATCGTGCTCAAATGAATTGATTCCACAAGCATTCAAAGTTGTTTTTCTCTTTTAAGAAGCTTAGAAGGTGGTTGAAAAAGTTCAAGGTCATTATAATCATTAATGTCAAGGATTGATTGCATCAATTTCACATGAAATCCCTCAAAAGGTCCAGCCATACCTATGCAATTACCCTTCACACACATCTTTCAACATCCAAAATTGAATACAAATGTCACATGTGTCACATTCAAACAAACTTTTTATTGAAATTGAAGACTTTTGGATTCAAGTTTTGATTTTAACACCACATTCAAAATGATTGATCCAAACCTTCATTATAAGTAATCAAACCTTAAATAGATGATTACATGTTTTAATTGAAGTCAACAAAATTGAAACAAAAGCTTCAAACCTTAAATAGATGGTTATAGGCCCTAATTGAAGTTAGTAAAGCTTAAACAAAAGCCTCAAACCTTGTGTAGATGATTACATTCCTTAATTAAAGTCAAAACCTCAAACAAAAACTTCAAACTTTAAGTAGATGGTTACAAGCCCTAATTGAAGTTAGTAAAACTTAAACAAAAGCCTCAAACCTTTAGTAGATGGTTATAAGCCCTAATCGAGGTCAACAAAGCTTAAACAAAAGCCTTAGACCTTCATTAGATGGTTACAAGCCCTAATCAAGGTCAACAAAGCTGAAACAAAAGCTTTAGACCTTCATTAGATGGTTTTAGATTTTAATTGGGGTTAGCAAACCCTAAACAAAAGCTTTAGACCTTGAACAGATGGTTACATGCCTTAATTGAAGTCAACAAAGTTTAAACAAAAGCCTCAAACCTTAAGTAGATGGTTATAGGCCCTAATTGATATTAGCAAAGTTTAAACAAAGCCCTTAGCTTTCAGTAAATGATTACATGTTTAAATTGAAATCAACAAAGCTCAAACAAAAGCCTTAGACCTTAAGTAATGGTTACATGTTTTAATTCAAGTTAGTAGAGTTTTAAAAAAAACCTCAGACCGTCATGAGATGGTTAAAAGCCCTAATTGAAGTCATCACACCCTAAACAAAAACCTTTGACCTTCATGAAATGGTTACAAGCCTTAATTGAAGTCATCAAACCCTAAACAAAAGCCTCAAACCTTCATTAGATGGTTACATGCCTTAATTAAAGTCAACAAAGCTTAAACAAAAAATTCAAACCTTCATCAAATGGTTATAGGCCTTAATTGAGGTCAACAAAACTTAAATAAAAGCTTCAAATTTTCATGAGATGGTGATAGGCCCTAATTGAGGTCATCAAACCTTAAACAAAAGCCTCAAACCTTAATGAAATGGTTACATGCCCTAATTGAAGTCAACAAAGCTTAAATAAAAGCCTCAAACCTTCATGAGATGGTAATAGGCCTTAATTGAGGCCATCAAACCCTAAACAAAAACTTCAAACCTTGAATAGATGATTATAGGCTTTAATTGAGGTCATTGGACCTAAAAACAAAATCTTCAAACCTTCATTAGATGGTTATAGGCTCTAATTTTAAATATAATCATACCTTGATAAGAGGCATCAAAAGTTTGCAAGACTAAACAAAGCTTTCAAAAGCTATGATATACAATTTAAATAACCACATTGAGGACAAAAGACCTAGATAATTGAAAAGCCATAGCTTCATTAAACAAAATAATAATAGTAAGTGACATTTAAAGTTAACAAACCTTATACAAAGGTAATTGAAGTAATCATAAAGTTTGATGAAGACCACAATGACCTTGTGAGCATGTAATTGGAAACATAAACGAGAGTGGGAAATATATATATACACACAAATTTGGGCTTTACAAACATTCAATTACATTCGAAATTGAACTTCAATTTCTCAAATTTCTATGTAAACTATCGAACAATAGGAGTGTCCATTATGAAGCAAGAATCAACACAAGATTTGGTGTCAAAATTTGGATTCTATGGATTCAATGGATTTGTGACAAGCATGCAAGCATGAAAGTTCAAATTTGAAACGTTGTTAAAATTATTGGCTTGTAAGGCCATTTTTTTTAATATGTTAAAAGTACGATTGATGGTTTTCTATTAAAGGTAGAAATTTGTCCTATGTTGGTTAAACACCATGGATGTTAGGAGACGGTAGTGTTATCATTGCATGGTAGTTATCATCAAATGGCAAAACAATCACATGAGAATTTTTAAATTGAAAGTGGTTTTTGACAGTAATATCATCAATACAATGAACTACCTTCATGGGGCAAAATAATCAAAAGTTAATTTTGGGAAGAATTCTAATAAAATTAATATTAATTATTAGAAATGACATATATCCTAATCTATTTTACTTAAAAGGGCATCTTAGTAATTATTTAATTACTAAATGGTAAATATCTTATTTACCATTTTTTATTTACTAAGGGGTGAAGCCATCTAGTTTAATGAGTCCAAGCGGATAAGGGATGGATGGATTTCCCTTAATTTAAATGTGTGGAAAAAATTAGGATAAGGATATTTAGGAAGATAAGGAAAACTAGGAAGATAAAGACTCAACCTTTATGTGGTGAATATCCTTCTTGGGTTCCTTATTTATCCTTTGAAGAGGAGGATTATGAATCATTTTTTTGTATGATTTTACATTGGATGTGATTAGGAAGGTTCTTTTGGGGAAGAAGTGTATATGTGACATTGAAAAAAAAGGAGATAAATGTGAAAGCAAGTTGTACTTTCATTATTGTAATGGAAAATGGTTAATGGATTTTCATGGTTCTTTGTTGGTGTTTGCTTCTACTTAGAGTATGAAAAGAGAGGAGAAACTAGTTCATATTAATATTACATTAGGTTTTGTTGTGTTCACATATAAATTCTTCAATTCTTAAAACTATATATTTCCACTTTCTATGGTAATTTTTAGAATAGGAAATACCTTTTACCACATGACGATAACTATCATTGGAGGGTAGCAACAAAGTGGTAGACTTAAGATTTCAAGTCTATAGGAAAGATAGCATTGTTACAGACGGTAGGTAGTAGGCACAAAGGGTTTATAAGCATTGCAAACAATAGGTAGTAACCACAAAGGGTTTTTAAATGTTGTAGATGGTAAGCAACAACCACATAAGGTATGTAGGCACTTTAGACAATAGGCAATAACCACAAAGTGTCTAGAAGCACTACAAACAATAGGCAAAAGTTGTAGGAGGTTTGCAAACAAATGTGGGTCTTTTTCAAATCTACAAAGGATGGTAGTTGTTGCATGATGGTAATTGCAGC
>Ga0116226_10002680_pt1 | contig 15577 bp, 10 predicted proteins | sample S1TSphfallax_FD_89692 | JGI IMG/M metagenome (GOLD analysis project Ga0116226, IMG submission 89692) | Host-associated microbial communities from peat moss isolated from Minnesota, USA - S1T2_Fa - Sphagnum fallax MG | ecosystem: Host-associated > Plants > Peat moss > Unclassified | place: USA...
CGGAAGCTGACGCCACGCAGGTGAATGCTGGACTCGATATCTTCAGGCGCTACGTCAACAGCGGCATCGCTGCGCTCCCGTTCGGTGAAGACGATATCTGCTACCCGTTCGCCATGGATACGCAATACATTCAGCTCGAACAGCTTGTCGATCAGTCCCGAAATACGGAGGGCGAACTGATCCTTGTATGCAGTAAATGCGAATAACATGCCCACTGAAAATTCGTGACGCAATATCATTAATGCACCCAGCCAGATGATGAGTACGCGCTCAATACCAAATACGATGATATTGACCGTTTGCGAGATGATGCCGATCTTCTGAATATCCAGTTCCGAATTGAATTGTTCGACCAGCATATTCAACCAGCCGATCCGCCGTTCTTCGCTACGGCCAAACAATCGAACACATTGAATGCCGCGCGTCGTTTCGTAGAAATGGTTTTGCTGTTTGGCGATATGGATTAGTTGCTCAGTCGTCGCACTGCGTAAGCGATAATTGAGCAGCCAGCGTACAAGGCCGTATAGCACGACTCCAAAAATAGTGATGGAACTTAATTTAATGCTATAAATCAGCATCAATATCATCGTGCCTACTACCAGAAGTCCATCTACGACGACTTGAATAAAGCCCGTCGTCAGTGTTCTTTGTATCGTCGAAACCGAACCAAAGCGCGATACGATGTCGCCAAGATGCCTCTTTTCGAAGTAGTCCTGCGGCAGTTTTAATAAATGGGAAAAGACATTACCCAGCCACTGGTAATTGAGATTGGTACTCAGAATTGCCAGAACCCAGCCGCGCACGGCGCTCGTTGCCCCACGAATCAATGCGAGCAAGACAAAGCCGATTGCAAGTACCGATAGCAAATCGCGATCTGCCGCGACCAGGCTTCATCGATGACAAGTTGTGCATAAAATGGCGTTACCATCGCTGTAATTTCCAGCGCGATGGCCATGATCATCACTTGCATCAAACCGGTTTTCAAGCCGCTCACATGCCCCATCAAACTCGCCAGGCTGTAATTGGGCGCGCTCTCTTTTTTCTCGAACTCTTCGGTTGGCGTCAGTTCCAGTGCGATACCCGTGAAATGCGTGGAAAATTCGCCATAGCTCATACTGCGAACGCCAACAGCGGGATCGTGTATGACGAGCTTGTTTCTCGATACGCTCTCAAGAACGACAAAATGATTCATATCCCAATGCAGTACGCATGGACAAGTCAGCTTGTCTAGCGACTCCATCTCGACCTTCAGTGGGCGCCCCGAGAGCTTGAGCAATGCTGCGACGCCACCCAGGCTTTTGAGCGTAACGCCACGCAGCGAGATCGGGAATCGTTGGCGCAGGGTTGCAAGATCGATGCGATGCCCATAGTATTGCGAAATCATGGCCAGACAGGCCAGCCCGCATTCTGCAGCTTCGATCTGCAACACCATCGGAAGCCGGTTCCCAAAACCGAACCGGAATTTCGACGCATTTTCTGTGAGTGCCGGATTATTCAACTTGAAATTCTTTTTCTAAGTTTTCTATATCTCTATATGCGGCCAGTAACGCTCTTGAGTGGCTCGACCAACCATTCGTACAACTTTCTGTGTTCGAGCAAAATGCTTGCGTCCAGCTGCATACCGGATTTCAATGGTTGTCGTACACCGTCTGCCTCGACGACATCTGCATCGAGCTTCACGCTGATGCGAAAAAGTGGCTCCGTGGATGCTTCGCTGTTGGAAAATATCTTGGCGATTTCCTGAGGCGGTATCGCTGTTCGGGATACCTCCATCACCGTCCCTGTGTGCTGTCCGAATTTTTGATAGGGAAAGGCAGGATATCGCATCAAAACCTGCGTCCCCGGCTTCACGAAACCTATCGCGCGACTGGTCGCAAATAGTTGCGCTTCCAATTCGCCTCCCGATGGAATGATGGTCGCCATCGGCGCATTCGCAACCACGGATTGTCCCTGCTCGTAGGTGATCGCCGTCAGGACACCGCTCTTCGGAGCGCGAATCACGGTACGTTGCAACGCTGCGTTCTCTGCGATGTTTTGTTCAATTTCGGAAATCGTTCGTTCGATGGTTGAGGCTTCGCGCTTGGTACGCAATGGCTGATCAAGAATGTCTGCATCGACGGCGGCGAGATCCAGATTGAGATTCGCCTTGGCCCGCTCCAAAGCACGCAATCGCGATTGCTGATCCAGACTTTCCGCCGCCTTTTCCTGAACTTGAGCCAGGGATACAAAATTCTCTTTCTGCAGTGAAGAAAATCGATGCGCAGCATCATCGGCAAGCTTGGCGCGTGAGCGTTGCAGGCCGATTTCATCGTTCATCTGCTCAAGTTGCGAAGCCAGATCGGTACGTTTTCGTTCAAGCGCCGTGTGCTGCTGTGCTGCCTGGATTTGTTGATCCTGCAGCTCGTATTTAAGCCGTTCGACGCGCTGCGAAAGCATGTCGCCAACAGCCACCTGCGTATCGCCTTTTGCACTACTGAAGCGGTCATTGCTGAGTACGAATAGCTCGTCGCCTTCCTTCACTTCCTGGCCTTCGCGCGCCTTGCGCTCGACCAGTATCCCGCCCTGCGACGCGTATATTCCTATCAGTCCCTGACTCGGTAAGAGCACACCGTGGACCGTCTCTTTCCGTGTAAAACTGCATAGCGAAAAGAAGAGAATGATGATGATGGAAACGGTAGCAAAAAATGCCGTAAAAAATGAGAACGATAGAGGGCGAGTGAGCAGAATTCTCCCATGATGAGTCTGATGTCTCGGGTTGACTACTTCGTCTCGAAATAAATTCATAGGGGGAAATGGCTATTTAATTTATTTGATTTTTGTTTTTTCTTATGTGATTTATGTTCGAAGAATTTTTTCGACATAAAATTTTATTGGCAGAATATATCGTGTATATGTTTTTAAACTACCTGTCATTCTTGACAGGTAGGTCTCCAGCCGACATGCGAACTGGCTCGGTGTTCATTCTGGCGCCGGGTTCAGCCGAGAGCTAAGAAAAGATTGCGGCCAGAAAAATAGAACAGGCGTTCGAAGGCGAGGATGAAGAAAGTGTGTTCCCGGTAATAGTTTTTTACGGAAAGTATGTGAAGTCAAACTTATGATGTTGATGGATTTCAAAAGATAAAAGCCGCAGACTTCTTTTGGAAGCCGGCGGCTTTGTTTCTCCTGATTGCGATTTTAGACTTTTATATCGACGTCAAGCTTCAGGATAGAATGCATACTCAAATGCAGAATTTGCGAAATTCAATTTCCAGCATTGTTATTGAGATCGGCATAGATATTTCTCGTTTTGATGGTCATCTATTTCGCCAGTAATACTCCCCACATGAAATCAAATTTCGGCGAGCCGTTGAGGGCCGCTGGAATCGGTTCTCCAGTCGGGTTGTAAGGTAGCATCGCCGTTGCTGCTGCCGATGGTGCACCTGTGGAGTCAAACGACGCATACACGTGGCAGGCGATGCAGGACGATGCGACGACGGTGCCGTTGCCGACGATGCGTTCGATCACGGAATTGCCCAACGCGTAAGGCGTGCCGTCTGCTGCAACGTAATCGACTTCGGTCGATTTCAGGCAATAGTTTTGCCATACCGGCGAGAGGTTGGCTTCTTTCATCAAGGCGCGCAACGCAGCGGATTTGGTGCAGGTGCCGTATTGCGTGTTGATCGCCTTATGATTGGGGGGGATTACGGGTTTGGTGGCACCGAAGCTGTCGTAGCAACCGAGATCGTCACAGCGTCCCGGATTCATCTCATGTTCAAACGTGCCCCAGACCCAGTTTGGATTTTGACGACTGCTCACATGCAGCGCGACCACGGCATACTCGACGTTGTTGGACACGCCGGTGTAGTAGAGTTCGCGGATGTGTTCAATGCTATGCAGTTCCGGTATCCATTGCAAAAGCGTTTGCACCGGCACCCAGTCGCCCTTCACCGAAATCGAGGTGGTCGGCATCTGCACGTCGAGCGATTTGGAGTAGGCCGTCGCCAAGCCTGCCTTGGTGTTGAGTCCGTTTTTTACGATGTAGTCAAACTGCGGTCGATTGCGGCGCACCTCTTCAGCGATGCAAGGTGTTGGCGTTCCTGAGGTAGGGAACCCGCCGACTGCAGCATTGCCAGGAGCGGCACAGGCGACGTCAACCGGCCCTGCACCCAGGCCGGGCTCGTGAACCTTGACGAAGCTCAACACACTGCGCTGAAATTTCTTAGGCGCTCCAGAACTCGGCCAGACCGGGTTGGCGGCAAAGGTATCCGCGTCCGATGCCCAGGTTTCAAACACTACCGTATGCGGTTCGTTGCTTGGTGCAGTAAATTGCGTGAACAGTCGCCAGATGAATTCGTCTGAGTTTTGCTTTGTGCCTTGCACCCCCCCCGCGCGAGCCGTTTCCACCACCTTGGTCGCGGCAGCTGCGCGAGCGACTGCAGACTTCGAATTGTCAGATGCCTTCTGGTCAGCATAGCTTGTCGTGCTGGTGATCATCAACAATGCTGCGGTAAAGCTCAAACACTTTGCCATCTTGTGCATGCGAGTCTCCCTATAAAAAAAGCGAGGCGTGGCCCTATTTTTCATTGGTGCCACGCCCATGAGTGCATTACAGTGCGGATGCGATCGTCTGTCTGACTTGCACGATATTGTCAACCTGATTGCCGCCGGGGCCGCTTGCGCCGTTCGACAGATTCGGATCGTCGGTGATGTAGAGCTCGGAAATCTTCGATCTGTCGAACAGCACGCAGCAGGTCGAACCGCCGAATGCAAAGTGGCCGATTTCATCGCCAAGCCTTACCGTATCGCCTTCCTTGACGGTTGCCTGGCAGGAGGACACTTCCGTCAAGCCGACGAATACCATTGCGATCTCCCCAATGCGCTTGTCTTGTGCTTCGATGAAGACGACCGTTCTGGTATTGATGTGGCTCAGGAATGGGAAGGATGCCGCATAGTCATCAGTTGGCGTCGGTGCTGCGAAGAACAGGCCGGGTATGGTCTTGATCTTCTTCACGCGACCCGTCACTGGCGAATGCCAACGGTGGTAGTTGAACGGCATCAGCACGATCTGTACCGCCAGTCCATCGATGAACGGAGCAATCAGCGGACTATCTGCATTCTCTTCCAGCAAATCGGTCAGATAATATTGCTCGCCCTTGATGTTGAAGGCGGCTTTTTGTGCGACCTGTTTGGATATCTTCCACACCTGCCCATCGACTGGGCTGACGATGTCCTTCTCTGTCCACTTGGGGCTGATGGGGCGTGCCTTGTTGATGTCCTTGAAGGCGCGGATGAAAAATTCATTCCACGACTGGAAGCCGCCATGTGGTTTGTTCGGATCATATACATACTCGTCGAGGCTCAGATACTGGCGCGCTTCTGCACTCAACCAATTGCCATAGGAATCGTTGAGGTAGGCTAGCGATTCCGGGCCTTCCAGATTCTTGTGATACGCCTTCAGGATATCTGCAAAGTAAGGACGTACCTGTTCGTTGGTGAACAGGTAGTAGCCGTATTCATTTTCCATGAATGGCTTGAGGATGCCATAGAACGGCAGCGCGGCAATGAAATTGGAATCGTACTTGGGATAGCTATGCAGCGCGTTATCGAGTTGCTGGAAAAAATCGGCAGGGGTTTTGATGTCGATGGCGGCATGCTGATTGGCAGTGTCCAGCATGTTGCCGATATAGATGCGCAGGAATTCGTTCTCCGGCTGCCGCACGAATTCCAGCAATGCCTGAACGGAGGGGGCCAGCTCACGCTCATGCTTGCGGCCTCCCTTGGCAAATACACGGTTCGATTCCGCCAGCATCGCCGTGGATTGTGCAGGCGTTCTTTGGGACAACAGATGGTAATAGGATAGTTTGCTCATGATGCACCTCGACATAAAGTAGGTGATTCAAAGTGGGTGATGTGGTGTCGCGAAACACCAATCACTTTCCTGTAGCCACTCTTGCAAACAGATAACATTTGACAGGCAAAGCCAACCCACTGCCTGCGCATGTGGCTGGAATTTCTGAACTCTGGTTTTTCCCCTGTGGAATGCGGGACTGCAGATATGCTTTTATTGCGATGCTGCAATCCTGCCAGCGCCGCCGTTATTGATAACGTGCTTCAAGACTCATACTGACACGGCCGATTCCGCGCTTCAACCTGTTAGAAATGGCAGGCTGCAAAACAAAACCCGGCCATCCAATAGTGCAATGGAGGCCGGGTTTTGTTTTGATACGGTCCTACGCGCGTTACGCCCAGAACGCCAGATCCGACTTCATGTCTGGATTATTTTCCCGTCCTTGTTGCCAGGCGTCGGTGGTGGCCAAATAACCCGCATCGGTGTTGTTTTGCTTGGCATCGTGCTGCACGGCAGGCCAGCGGTAGTGTTGGTACACCGCCATGCAATTGACGGCATAGGCGCGTGCGAGTTCGGGGTTGTCGCGGATGATCAGCAGGTTTTCGTCGTTGCGTTCACTCGCCGATGCCGACAAGTTGTGCGAGCCGGTGACGACCACGGGTTGCTTGCCGAATGGATCGATCACGATGATCTTCGAGTGCGTGATCGCAAAGCCCATGCCGGAGAGGAATTGCTGGCGCGTGAACTCTGTGAGGAAATCGCCGACCGCGTCCGTGCCTTGCGGTTGCACGACGTCGTGCGTGTATTCCTTGTAGCCGTTGCTGTTGATGATCTGGAAGGTCGGTGAAGGATTGGCCTTGCTGCCATCAGGCGTGGTGCTGACCACGCCGCGCACGTAAAGCCCTTTCATCTGTTGCTGCAGGATGGAGTCGAGCGGTTCCTGTCCCGGCATGAAATTGATGAAGAGGATGCCTTCCTGCGCATTGTTGACCAATGCGATCAACTCCTCGACGTCAGCGCCGCCGATTTTCTTGTCCGCTGCCGTCGCATTCATCGGCGTGAACCAGAGTGCGGCGTCGTTATCGCTGTTGATCGAGAACGGTCCATGCGGCTTGGTGTTGGCGCTTTTCAGATCGGCAGGGAAGCTGTCGCCAGCAGCCACCATTGCCTGCCAATGCTCATAGTAAGCTTGTGCCAGCGCATCGTTTTCTATCGCGATGCCGTTGTTGATCTGCGTGTGCAAGCCTGTCATCGTCCAATTGGTGCTGCCAGTGAAGACGGCGAAGGGCTTGCCGTTTTGCGTGAGGACGGCAAACTTGTTGTGCGCCAAACCGTGCGGTGCCGTCATACGGCGATGCAGATCGACCTTGCCATCGAGCTTCTGTGCTGCAGGGGCGTTCTCGTCGCCCCCAGGTTTGGAAACCGAGCCATTCGCCAGCAGCACGTGGGCGCGATTGCCGATGGCGATCAAGTCTTCGATCAAGTCGTCCAGATCGAGCTCGAACAGTGCGCAATAGAGTTCCATGCTTGGGTCGTTTTTCACGCCTTGCAGCATACCGCGTAATGCCTTGCCCAACTCGCCGGTTAAAAATTGCATCAACGGACCATCGACATTTTCTGTCAGGTTGGCCTTTAATTCCTTGATGCCGGTGAGCTTGTTTTCGGCGGCATAGCGCGAGACGAATTGCGACAGGATCACGCCACGGTTGAAGTACGCGCGCGTGTCTTTGCCTGCGTCGGCAACCAGCTTGATCACCGGCGACCAGCCGGAATCGACGCCGCGTGTCAGGTGTCCGGGTTGACCGACCATCGCGGTGATCTTGAAGCTGACTTCGCTATCGACCAGCACGCTGTGATCGGTCCATGTATAGGTCTGAAAAGGCCAGGTGGTGGACGCTTGGGTTTGTCCGGCTTGCGGATGATCGGCCTCGAAGCCTTTCAGGTTATGCAACGGCTCGATATTGCCGTTGCTGTCCTTGATTTCAATTGCAAAGCCCAGGCAGTTCGGAATATCGGCATCGGTTTTCCATGCGAGAAGAACATCGTCGCAGTTGGGGTAGCATTTCAGGGTAATTGTCATGGTGAGCGCTCCGTATATCAGGTGAGGCGAGGAGGCTGAGTTCGCTGAGGTAGCTCAAGCCGCTCGCGTTCTGGTCGCGGGAAATCACGACCGCTTTTCTCAAGTGGAAAGTGCGGGGCCGATGTGACTATGCGTTTGAAACGTGGGGTTTTGAACCCCGAATTTATTTGTTATAGCCGCGCTTGTAAGCAGCAATATATTCATCAAAAATTTCAGGCTGATGACCGAATCCGCTCCAGTGCTTTCTCATTGAATGAGATGCGGTCTGGCAATATTGCGTGAGGTGATGTTGCAGACGGTGATTGCGTCAGGCTGATCTTGTTGATGACGATGCTGGCGCAAGCTGCGAATCGTCAAATGGCAATTGCGTCGGATCGGATTCGACGTAGATATTCGAGTTGATGGCGGCCAGCACAGCCGAACGTTTTTCGGCTGTCTCTGCATCGCCCTTTTGCAACGGTGCAAGTATGGCCATCAAGTCGGCGTTTTCTGCATTGGCGATGGAGGTCGTCACATCTCCCGTCAGAATGCCATTGACGAATTGAGTGTCGCGCTTGCTCTGGCTGGCGCTCTTGTAGATGGATGCCTGCGTCAGTTGCCCGTTTTGATAGCCGATGTTCGTGGTCGCGCTGGCGCTGTCGTTGATTTGGTCGTAGTCGTAGTTCTGGCTTTTATCCAACTGCGTGGCTGGTGCTGCACTATAAGAAGGGGCGTTCCATTGATGGTAACTCGCGATCAGGTTCGATGACTGCTGCTGGCTGATGTTGCGACTGTCATAGCTGTTGCCGCTCACTGTGGTCTGCTGCGACATCTCATAGGTGAATTGATCGACCTCGTTTGTTTTCAACCTGTTGGGCGAAGTCGGTGTTTGCGACACGCTGGCCTGGAAGTCCGCCAAGCCGGTCAGCATCGCGTGATCCTGCTCGGTCAACACAGTTGGCGTCGTTGAGAATTTCGGCGTAATGCTTGGTGGATAGGCGCTGTTCAGTTGCGTGAAACTGTCGCTGAAGGCTTGCATCAGCGCCGCATTTGTACCGTCGGCATCGCGACCTTCTTCCTGATTGAATTGTTGCAGGTAATTGTTGAGTGCGCTCTTTTGCTGCGCCTTGGTGCCTATCGCTGCCGGATCGGTCAAATCGACATTGACGCTGACGTTTCCGTTCGGGCTGTTGATATTGATGCTGCGGTTGCTGCTGTTTTCCTGAAAGTTGAGCGTGGTGCGTTGCGCCGTTTCGGTCTGCAGATCGACCTTCAAATTCACCGACGACACCACCGTGGGATCATATTGCAGCAAGCCGGATACGTTGACGGCAGCATCACCCGAATTCGCATTCGTCATCGCATCGATGGCACCTTGAAAACCTTGCGACAAGCTCGCCAATGCTGCTTGTTCTCCCGCTGTCAGGTCGCCGCTGCTATGCGCTTGCACCGTGAGCGAACCGTCGTCACCACTACTGATCTCCAATGCGACCTTGTTGCCGGAGGCCATTGTCACGTTGAGCGTGACGTCTCCTGCCAATGCCTGTTGGGGTTTCCATGTGACCTGGTTCGCCTGCAGTGGCGAGACCATCTGCGAATAGTCGGTCGTCGTGCTTGCATATCGAGTGAGCAGTGCTGCACCCAGTCCAGAGTAATATCCTGCAAGCGAACCTGAATTCAGGTTGTCGTTCATGACCTCGCTAAGTGTCGCCGGAGCTGTTACGCCAGATGCGGTACTTTGCTGAGTTGGCGTGGGGAAGCTATAGGTGTAACTTGGACTGATCGACGAGGGGGTGTAGTCGGTTTCCGATGCAGGGGCTGCCTTTGCTGCATTTGTCTGCGCAACCGGCGTGGTGCTGGTGGTAAGGGGAATGAGGCCAACTGTATTATTCAGTAGGCTCAAGCTCGTCAATGACATGGTACGTCTATCTATTGTTATAACGCGAAACCATAGCCCCCGGCTCTGCTCACCTCTATTGAGGTGGCGGCGCATCTACATGAATATCGGTCGCGGTTGCAGAAACTTTAGTCCCTCGACGGGGTAGCGTCTAGTGCTTTACTACTGCAGGTATCGTAATCTGCGACCCCTCCGGCTGAGGCTTCCTTGCCCCTGGATCGCTTGTAGTATTGCGGCTGCATCTTGACGATACCAATAGCGGGGAGCGCAATGATAACAATATGGGTAGGGAAGGCGACGCGTCAACGGGTTGCTTTGGCATCCATGCGTACATGCTTGATGCGTTCTGGTCTGATGACGTTGCTGATCGTTCTATCATGCGCCATCAGCGGTTGCTCGGTATTGGGGATGAATGATCAACCAGCAGAGAAACACGCGTTTCGTGACTGCCAGGGATTTTGCCCCGAGATGGTGAGCGTGCCTGCTGGCGAATATGAGATGGGAGCGGATCGTCATGACAAGCATCATGTGGCGATCAAGGCTTTCGCGTTGTCGCGTAGCCCAATCACGCGTGGCGAATTTGCGCGATTCGTCAACGAGACGGATTACGATATGGGCGATAGCTGCAATGTCCTGCTGAAAAATCAATGGTGGTTTCGTGATGGCTACGGCTGGCGTAATCCAGGCTTTGCGCAAGATGATGATGAGCCTGTAGTCTGCGTGAGCTGGAAAGCCGCCAATGCTTATGCGCAGTGGCTAAGCGCCAGAACCGGGCAGCACTATTACCTGCCGAGCGAAGCACAATGGGAGTATGTCGCGACCTACAATCAGCGCGATCAAGCAGGGGGCAAGGAACTGATCGAAGGTGCCGAGAATCAGCCTGCGCGTTCTCCGTGTGATGCGCATTGCCATACCCTGCCGGTGTATCGATCTTCGGCAAATGCACTGGGTTTGTATGATGTGCTCGGTAACGTTTATGCATGGACGGAAGATTGCATCCATTCCGTGCTTGAGAATGCGCCAAATGATGGCAGCGCCTGGCTTGGAACGGTAGAGCCGGAGCCAGCACCGCCACCTGGGGGTCTTGAGGTCATCCGGCCAACGGGGATTCGGCAAGGTGACTGTGTGTGGAGAATGTATCGCGGCATTTCCTTTGCGACGCCGGACAGATTCAGGAATCCGCTGCACCGAGGGCATGCACCCTGGGATGCAAGCTATGCAGATATCGGCCTGCGTGTTGCCAGGGAAATGACTGATCAATGACATCCGAAGCTGTCGCAAATCGATGAACTCATCCATGCAAAGAATTTCCACGACACCCACGGAATTTTACAAATGGAGCAGGCCGATACTTGTCGGCATATTGGCGTGTGTTTGCGCTGATGCCTGCTGGCACATTCTGCTTTCCGGTCAGGATGCTTATGCGGCGTTCCTATTCGCAGTGATGGCATTGGTGATGACAGGTGGAGCCATCGTCGTGTGGCGAGGCGGGCGAGCCTACATCGAAGAGGTGTTCGACGATGGCGATGCGCTCGTCATGCGACGTGGGGCGATTCACGTACGCATTGCGCTACGTGCTATCCAAAGAATAGAGCTGGAAGAGGGCAAAGGCGATGGTGTCATCCAGGTATGGTTGAAGCAAGCCTGCGAATTCGGTGAGCAAGTCACCTTCCTGCCTGTCGATCACGGTGAGCTGTTGCCGCGCCGTGTTCACAAGCGCCTGGTTGAAGATTTGCAAAGCCGTGTACGCATTGCACATGCGGACGAAGATCAGGCGCTCGATGTGTGATCGCCGTGTGCTTGCCAGAATTACCAGTGACGGGGCCGACGACGTTCCGTGCGCAACAAATTAATTTGTACTTCATACAAAAAACACTGCGTCCCACGCAAATTTATCGGCAAATCTGTTTCCGTACGTAAATTGCTGGTGCATAATGGCCGGGCATGGTTGCATTTGCGCATCGGCCAAAGTGCAAACTTGCGTCAAAAATTCAGTTAACGCTTTGCTTTTTTTGTTGCTGGATTAAAATTTGAGAGAAACCACAAGGGCGCGTTTTCATTACAGCCCGACATACTCTCTCATTGAGGATTTGTAAATTTGTTAGAATTGCTTTTTTGGAAAGCAATTCCGGGGGAAAGCCTTTCACAAATTTTAGGTGCGTAGCGCCGGTAAGTTGTTGGCGCGCGCTAGGATGAAGGCTTCGTTTGATGTATACCTTGGAACATGTTTGCGACCTGCGCTAACGGTTATCCACGTAGTCAGATCGCAAAGATGTTCTTGAACAAATAGACAAGTTCCCACTATGCTTCCCGCGCGGATCGAACGACCACTAGCCGTCAGCAAGCTTTCCCTGGAAAGCCTGTTGGAGACGGCTGGCGACGCCGCGTTCCGCATCGACAGCAATTACCGCATTTTCTTTTGCAGCCAAAAAGCCCGGCAGGCTTTTGGTGCCGATGCTGGCCTGATTGGCAAGCTCATCACCGATTATCTTGCGCCCGATGATATTCCTGCATTTCAAGCCGGCCTGGCCGAAGCGTCGGAGTCGGCGACGACTACGCGCGTCAACTCCCGCCTGCAAATTGGCAACAGCGCGCAATGGTACGAGTTGCAACTGACCTCCTGCGCCAGCGATAGCAACCAGCTTGAGTTCCTGATCCTCGCGCGCGACGTCAGCGAACAGCATGCCACCGAAGAACGCCTGCGCCACATGGCGACGCACGATGTGCTGACCGGCTTGCCCAATCGCTCGCTGTTGTCGGATCGCCTGCGCATGGCGATTGCACAGGCGCGTCGCCTGGGTGCAGGTTTTGCGGTGCTGGCGTTGGATCTGGACGGCTTCAAGAAGGTCAACGATGCGCTCGGTCATGCTGTCGGCGATGCGCTGTTGCGCGTGGCGAGCGTGCGCTTTCGCGATTCGCTGCGCAATATCGATACACTGGCGCGTGTCGGTGGTGACGAATTCATCGCCGTGCTGCCGTCCGCCATCGACATCAACGAATTGCAGATGATCGCAAGACGCATGATCTCCACCGTGCAATTGCCGTTTGAGATCGATGGTCACGTGCTGTACGTGAGCACTTCGATCGGTGCGGCGATCTATCCGCAACATGGCGACAATGAAGTCAAGCTGCTTGCGCACGCCGATACGGCGCTTTATCGCGCCAAGGAAACCGGCAAGTCGCGTTGCGTGATTTACGACTTCGCCAAGTTCGACCTGCCGGAACACGATGTGTCGATGGAAGCGGCGATGTACGACGCAGTACGTAACGGCGAATTCCGCTTGTACTACCAACCCATCATCGAAGCACGCACACGCAAGATCGTCGGCTTTGAAGCGCTGATGCGCTGGATGCATCCCGACCTTGGCTCGATCTCGCCGACGCAATTCATCCCCATGGCTGAAGCCAATGGCTTGATCAATCTGTTGGGTGGCTGGGCCTTGAAAGCAGCATGCGTGCAGATTCGCCATTTCCAGGAAGTGGCTGGGCGACCGCTATATGTCTCGGTCAACGTCAGTCCACGCCAATTCCGCAACGACCAATTCCTGCAAGTCATGGATGATGCGATGAAGCTGTCCGGCTTGAACGGGCAACAACTGCTACTGGAAATCACGGAAGGCATTTTGATGTCCGACCCGGAACATGCAGAAGTGCTGCTGGCGGCAATCGCCAAGCGCGATGTGCGCATCGCCATTGACGACTTCGGCACTGGCTATTCGTCCTTGTCCTATCTGAAGCGCTTCCCGATTGCGGCGCTCAAGATCGACCGGGCCTTCATCAAGGATTTGCCTGTATCGGTGAAGGACGCTGCCATCTGCAACGTCGTCATGAGTCTCGCCAGCCACCTGAACTTGACGACGATTGCCGAAGGTGTCGAAAACGACCAGCAACTCGACTTCCTGTCCAAGCAGGGCTGCGCGATGATTCAGGGCTTCCTGACCGGGCGGCCCCTGCCGCCTGAGGAAGTGTTACAGGTATTGCAAACCGGCGTGCTGCCGCCAGTATCGGCGGTTGCGGAAGGTGCGAGGGCGCTATGACCGATACCGTACTCGACGCCAGAGCCGCAGAAAAGACGCTCGAATTACTGTGGGCGCGGGTGCGCTCGCGTGGCGACCTGCCGGGATTTTCCAAGGTCATCAATTCCATCATCGGCGCCATGCGCGGCGATAACGATGCCGAATTCAACATGACCAAGACCGTGCTGTCCGATCCGGCGTTGACGCAGCGCGTGCTGCGGCTGGCGAACAGCGCCATGTATTCGGTTTTTGGCAGCGGCATCAATACGGTATCCAAGGCCGTCACCGTGTTGGGTACGGAGACGATAGGCCATCTCGCACTCGGCCTGAAACTCATCGATGGCTTGTCGACCACGATGGCGGACGCACCCGGCACCCGTGCCGAACTCGAAAAAGCTGTACTGGCGGGCCATATCGGACGTCAGGTCGCGGCATCGGCCAGCAGTCGCGATGCCGAAGAGGCGGTAGTGTGCTCGATGCTGCACATGCTGGGACGCTTGATGATCACCTTCTACCTGCCCGAATCGTGGAGCACTATCAGCACGCGCTGCGAAGGTGGCCAGCGTACGGAAGAAGAGGTATCGCGCGAATTGCTCGGCATGACGCTGGAAGAAATCGGCCGCTCCATTGCACGGCAATGGGGCTTCCCGGCAACGCTGATCAACAGCATGGCCTATGTGCATCCAAGAGCGGCGGGCGAGCCTATCGACCACGGCGAATGGCTGGCGACAATCTCCACCGTCTCGGCCCGTTGCGCCGATGCAATCTGCCAGAGCGATGGCGCCAACAGCGCAGAGCTGTCGCGTATCGTCTCCGGCTATGCCGACATGCTTGGTGTCGAGGCGAACCAGATTCTCGCCGCCGTCGATGCGGCATTGAGCTCGGTTGAAGATGATGCGGTGATCAGCCGACCGATCAAGCTCAACGAGGGCGAAAAGAAAAGCGAGACGCACAAATCTATCGGCAAGCCAGCCAATGCTGCCGAATTGCTGGCGCATGGCGTTGCTGATGTGCGCGGCGCGATGCAAAACTCCAACACCACGCAATTGATGACGATCGCGCTGGAAACCGTGTTCAAGGGCTTGGGCCTGAGCCGTGCGCTGGCTTTCGTACGCAACAGCGAACGTCATCTCTATCTGGTGCGCATGGGCTTCGGCGAAGGCACGCACGACCTGATTGACAACCTCAACTTCCCCGACGCCTATCAACCTGACGTGTTCCACGCCGCGCTTGCCAACGACAAGATGATCTTCATCGAAAACGCACACGCTGCCGCCTTCGCCAGCAAGCTGCCGCGCTGGTGGAAGGGTGCGCTATTCGATGCACGTGGCTTCATGGTGTTGCCAATGGCAGTAGGCCGCAATCCGGTCGGTTTTATCTATGGCGACTGGGACTTGACGCTGCCGCCAGCGAAAATCGAAGCCACCGAAATCGCTCCACTTGATGAACTGCGCCACCTGCTGGTCACCGTCATCGATCAGCGCCGGAATTTGCATCCGCGCACCAGCAAGGCTGTGTTCTGATTGGATTTTTGCAGGATGCTAAGTTTAAGCCTGAGGGGAGCCAAGTAGCTTTTTCTCTGCGGATGAGCTCTAACTAAATTTATCGATCAAATTCAGGTTTTGCGGTCTATGCTCCATGAGGCCCTCTACGGGCTCGCAGTTTGTTATTGGTGGTTAGATGTCGGGTTTGTGTTGTTTTGGTCCTGTGGTGTGTTTTGACGAGTTTTAGGGCCGGTGGGACACAGCGGGGAGAGTGTTTATTTTCGCGCGACGAGC
>Ga0116226_10002681_pt1 | contig 15575 bp, 17 predicted proteins | sample S1TSphfallax_FD_89692 | JGI IMG/M metagenome (GOLD analysis project Ga0116226, IMG submission 89692) | Host-associated microbial communities from peat moss isolated from Minnesota, USA - S1T2_Fa - Sphagnum fallax MG | ecosystem: Host-associated > Plants > Peat moss > Unclassified | place: USA...
GCCCGGGCGTCGCGTTCGCCTATGGTGTCGTGCAGACGGCGGGTGCCATACTGGGCGTGTTCGCCGCCCACCTGATGTTCGCCCTGCCCGTGATCGAGGTTTCGACCAAGCTGCGCAGCGGCGGCGGGCAGGCGTTTTCCGAGGCCGTGGCCACCTTCGGCCTGATCGCCGCCATACTCGGCTGCCTGCGCTTTCGCCGAGATTTTACACCCGTGGCGGTGGGGCTCTACATCACCGCCGCCTATTGGTTCACCGCCTCCACCTCTTTCGCCAATCCGGCCGTCACGCTGGCGCGCAGCCTGTCCGACACCTTCGCCGGCATAGCGCCCGGCTCCGTTCCCGCCTTCATCGCCGCCCAGGTGATCGGCGCCCTCATCGCGCTGGGCCTATTCGGCTGGCTGCTTCAGGAAAGACCCGCCCCGTGACGCCCGACGATTTCCCGATCACCATCTATCACAATCCGAACTGCGGCACGTCCCGCAACGCCTTGGCCATGATCGAGGCGGCGGGGTATCAGCCCGTCGTGGTGGAGTATCTTAAGATTGGCTGGACCCCGCTCCTGCTCGATGCGCTTCTAGCCGATATGGGCCTGACGGCGCGGGCGCTGATGCGGGAAAAAGGCGCGCCCGCCGCCGAACTGGGCCTGACCGCGCCGGATGTGACGGATGAGGCCATTCTCGCCGCCATGCTGGCTCACCCCATCCTGGTCAACCGCCCCATTGTGGCGACGCCCAGGGGCGTCAAGCTGTGCCGCCCGTCGGAGATCGTGCTGACCCTGCTCGACAATCAGCCCAGAGCCTTTGTGAAGGAGGATGGGCAGGTCGTGTCGCCATAGAGGATGTTTGGAAGGTCAGGGGGTCCGCCTTAAAATCTGCGGGCGCCCTCCCCCGCTCGCGCAGGGGAGGAGATGGTTTGCTAAAACCGGTGAATATACTGAACGTTGAACTTCGGCCCGGAGCTGTCGTTATTGTTGATGATCCTAAGGTAGGAGTTGAAGTTGACCGAATTGGCGGGGTCGAACACGTAGTGCAGGCCCGGCCCGATGTAGAGGTCGTTGCGCAGGGACTTATTCACGACCTGCCCATTGGTCTTGTCGGGGTTGAGCTGGACGAGCACAAAGCCGTCCAGGCCCACATTCAGCTTGGGAACCACTTCATAAGACGCAGTGAAGTTGTCGTACAGAATCTGGCCGGCCTGGCCGGTCTTATAGACCAGGTGGGGGATGGGCGGCGGGTCTGAGAAGGTCGACCCCTGCATATTGTACTGGTAGTTGAAGCGGGTGCTGAACTCCAGCTTCTTGGTCGGCATGAAGGTGGCGGCGACATAGGGCGCTAGAGCCCAATAGCCTACGCCTTGATTGATGCTGACATTCGGGTTCAACGCGCCGGTGGGCGAAGAGATGATGAACTGGAACCGATAGACGAAGTAGGGGTGGCCGTCCTTCATGTAGACGGGCGACTGCCAGATCGGGCCCCAGACCAGATCGCCGATATTGGTCCCGTTATTGGCCAGCTTGACGATGCTGGACGGGGCGAAGGTCGACTTGGCGTAGTCGACGATGGGCAGGGCGGCGGAAAAGGCCAGATGCCCGCCCGCAAAGGTGTAGGGGCTGGTGTAGATCACCTGGGTCAGGGCCACATAGACGCGAATCTGGGTGTCGGTGAACAGCGGATTGGGCTTGCCGGTTGCGCCGTCAATCTCGTTCACATTCTCATAGCGGTCGTATTCAACGATAGAAAAGCCCGGCGTCTGGCGGCCGAAGGCGTCGAAAAAGCTGGTGCTGCCCAGGTTGAGGCCCTTGGGCGTGGTGATGGTGTCGGGCAGGGAGGCGGCGTGCGCCGCCGGCGCCGCAGCCACCAGGGCCAAACCGGCGCAGGTCATCAGCATCGCCGCCTTAACGCTCTTGAATGTCTTCATCTCGTTTCCCCAGTCTATGCGTTTTGGACACAACTCTCCCAGTCGTCGGCCAGCTCGGCTCGGCGTCAGCGGGAGAGGTTTAAGGCTTGGTCAGGCGTCCCTCAGGCCCCGGACGCGGGGGATCAGCGTTACTTCCCGTCGAAGGTGAACATGGCGTCCGCCTCCCCCTCAGCCAGAATGTGGCCTTGCATGGCCTTCAGCACGGCCGGCGCGAAGAAGGCGCCGGTGAGCGGGAGGGTCGGGATGTCGAGCGCATAGACGATGAAGCGGTAGTTATGCACCCGCTCGTCATTGCTGGGCGGACAGGGGCCGTCAAAGCCGCCATAGGGGCCATGCATGGCCGCCGCCGCCTTAGGATTATTGAACAGATACCAGTAGTCGTTGACCCCATGCAGGCCGACCTTGGCGGCGCCCAGCGGCTTGCCCCCGGGCGTAAAGCCGTCGCCGTCATCGCCGGGCGATAGATGATGCACATCGGCGGGGACGTTGATCAGCGCCCAGTGATAGATGTTCTGGCGCGGCGAGTCCGCCTTGATCGTCACGCCGGGCTTGTTCATCAGCGACAGGTCCGTCGTCACGTCCGGATCGATGGAAATAACCACATAGGATTTCGTGGCGACCGGACCGGCGGACCAGTCCAGGCCGGGGCTCCGGTCCAGAGGCTTTTGGCCGGAGTCCTTGGGCATGCAAAAGGCTGTATAGACCGGCAAACGGCCCGCCGGCGTCAGATCTTCCAGACTGACGCTGAGTTTAGCCTGGGCTGACGCAGGGGTTGTAGCGCCGATGCCGAGCATAGCTATTGTCAATAGGCCGCTTAACGCCCTGGCGAATGTCATCCGCCGCCTCCCCCAAGATATTCTTATATATTGGAATAGAGGCTAGACGGGCGAAACTTGGCCGCATAGGCCCGCAACGATCATTATAGCGCCCAGTTCGATCAATCGTGTTCGGGGTCACGTCGGAGACGCTGCATTTCCATACCGTCCCCCTCACGCCGCGTCGGTTTCGCCCTGGTTGGCGGGCAGCTCGGAGGGCAGGTGGCCATAGACGCTCTGGAACCGCTTGGAGAAGTGGGAGAGGGAGGTGTAGCCGCCGGTCTGGGCCGCCTGCGCCACCGTGGCGCCGCCTTGCATCAACAGCATGCGGGCGGCGCGCATACGCTCCTCCGCCAGAATCTGGCGAAAGCCTGTCCCCTCCTGACGCAGATTGCGGCGCAGGGTGGGGTCGGTGGTGCGCAGTTGGCGGGCTACGTCCGTCACCTCCCACGGCCGGCCTGGCCCCTGGCGGATCACGGCGCGCACAGCGTCGGTCATGGAGCAGGTGCGCATGTCGGGCCTGAGCGGCGCGGCCCCCGCCTCCGCCAGGATCAACAGCACTTCCAGCAGGCGGTGATCGATCACCCGGGGCGAGACGCCCCGTTCGCCGGCCAGGGCCTGACTGGTGTGCAGCACGGCGGAACACAGGGACGGCGTCATGTCCACCGTCGGGTCCCGGGCCACGGCGCCGGCCGCCAGCTTGGACCAGCTTCGCCGCGCCATATCCAGCAGGGCGGAGGAAAAGCCCAGATGGAAGGCCCGGTACATGCCCGTCTTCGGGTCCGGCGTATTGACCACGTCCACATAGGCGCCTTCCGGCAGGGCGAAGGCCTGGCCGGGCGAATAGTAAAAGGTTCGCCCAGCCCAGATCACCGTCTTCGTTCCCTCCAGCACCACCAACAGGCCGGCCACGGGCATGGAGATGGACTGCACCGTCTCCGTCCGCCGGGCCACAAAGGCCGAGATGAAGGAGAAGCGATCCGTATAGGGAATTTCGCGCGTATCCAGCCGCGCCAGATGCGCCAGCTCCCGCAATAAGGCTTTCGTCTCCATCACGCCCTCCCGCCTCAGCCTGAACGCCGACCGCTCGATCCGGCGGTCTTCAGACAAACATGTGGGATTTCATGGCTCCGAACAATCCCCGCCCAATGGAGTCGATATGTCCCCCGCCCCAACCTTTACGCAGGCTTTACTTGGCGGGGCCGGGCGGCGGGCGTATGATTTATTCGGTCGAGGCCGGCGCCCGCCGGGCGGGCCTTGGGATGAGGTTGAAGGCGCATTTATGAGCCGGCCTGTTTCGCGTGGATCGAGTTTGGTCGATCCTGTGCTTGTCGAGGCGCATCTGATCCGGGATTTTCTGGTCAAGGCGGGGCTTAAGCTTGTCGCAGCCCTCGCGCTGGACTTTCTGCTCCTGCGCGTCTGGGCGCCCAATCTCGTCAACATGCACCGGGATCTGGCGCTTCTGGCCGGCGTCGCCTGCCTCGCCCTCGCCCTGATCATCACCGGCTGGGCCGGGTTCCAGCTCTTTATCGACACACGTCGTTTTCTCGACGCCCGGCGCCATCTGGCCCGGGCGAACCGTCTGAAGCTTGAGGATTGATATGAAAAAGCCGCTTATCGTCGCCGTGGGCGCCCTGGCGCTGGCTGGCTGCGGCCAGGTGCATCCGGGCCATGTAGGCATCAAGGTGAACCAGTTCGGCTCCGGCGCCGGCGTCAGTAATGAGGCCCTGGGCGTGGGCACCTATTTCACGCCGTTCGGCACGATGATCTATGAATACCCCGTCTTCACCAACACCTACACCTATTCGAGGAGCCGGACGGAAGGCGGCGTCAATGACGAGGAGTTCAACTTCCAGGACAAGAACGGGCTGGGCCTCAGCGCCGATATCGCCGTCAGCTATTCGGTCAACTCCATCCTCGCGCCCAAGCTATTCCAGAAATACCGCACGAATGCGGAGGGGATCATCGCCGGCCCGCTTCGCAACGCGATCCGCAACGCCCTGGTCAACCGCGCCGCCGCCATGGGGGTGGAGGAGATCTATGGCCCACGGAAGCAGGAGTTGCTGAACACGGTCCAGAACGATGTGGCCGCCTATTTTGCTCCCTTCGGCCTGGTGGTGGAAAAGCTGTTCTGGGCCGGCAATGTGCGTGTGCCCGACGTGGTGCTGACCCAGATCAACAACAAGATCGCTAATGAACAGCACGCCCTGGCCGCCCAGGCCCAGGTCGCCACCGTCCAAGCCGAAGCCCAGCAGCGCATCGCCCAGGCCGAGGGTGAAGCAAAAGCGATCCAGGTCCAGGGCGAGACACTGCGCGCCAACCCCGAGGTCCTGCGCCTGCGCGCTATCGAAAAATGGGACGGCCACCTGCCCCAGGTCACGTCGGGAGCCACGCCGTTTATCCAGTTGGAGAAGCCGTAATGCCGCTTACCCGCATTTCGCTCCGCAAGGGCCGCTCGGCGGCTGATCATCACGCCCTGCTGGACGGCGTCTATCAGGCCATGCGCGCCACCTTTGATGTGCCCGAAGACGACCGCTTCATGATGATCCATGAGCATGCGGCGGACGCCTTCGCCTATGGCGCGCATTACATGGGGATTGCGCGCACCGACGAACTGGTGATCATTCAGATCACCTGCAACGAAGGGCGCACCGTGGCCAAGAAGCGGGCGCTCTATGCTGCGATTGTGGAGAACCTCACCCGCGCGCCGGGCCTGCGGCCTGAGGACGTGTTCATCAACCTCGTGGAAGTGAGGCCGGAAAACTGGTCCTTCGGCCACGGGCTGGCGCAGTACGCCAAAGGGGATGATTAGCCCCCCACCACCAGCCCGCTCATTCCCGTTTGCATGGGGAGTGAGCGGAGAAGGGGGCGTGGCGTCGTCGCCGGGCTCCGGCCCCCTTCCTCGCCCTTTGCCCCCCTACAGCACCCCCAACATGGTGGCGACCAGCGGGTGGCGGACGATGTCTACATCCTTCAGGCGCACGACGGCGATGGTGGGCAGGGGCTCCAGCCGTTCTGCGACTTCGGCCAGGCCGGATATGCCGGGGAGCAGGTCGGACTGGTGCGGATCGCCAGTGATGACCATGGTGGAGTTCCAGCCCAGTCGGGTCAGCAGCATTTTGAGCTGGGTGTAGGTGCAGTTCTGCGCCTCGTCGATCACCACAAAGGCGTTGTTCAACGTGCGGCCGCGCATGAAGCCGATGGGGGCGATCTCGATCAGGCCCTCAGCCATCAGGCTCTTGACCCGCTTCATGGAGAGACGATCCGACAGGGCGTCGTAGAGGGGGCGCAGATAGGGCGCCAGCTTATCCTCCATCTCGCCGGGCAGATAGCCGATGGATTCGCCGGCCTCCACCGCCGGGCGGGACAGGACGATGCGGCCGACGCGGCCGGCCTCCAGCGCCTCGACGGCCTTGGCGATGGCCAGATAGGTCTTGCCCGTGCCGGCGGGGCCGAGCGCCAGGACGAGGTTTCGCGCCTCAATGGCGTCCATCAACTCCGCCTGCCCCGGCGATTTCGGTTTTATGGTCTTGACGTAACTCTGCTCTCGCTCCTGATCCCCATGCAGCGGCGACCAGCCCCGATCTACCGGCAGGCGGCGAACCTTGGTCTCGGCGCCGTAGGAGCCGGCCTCAAACTGGCCCGCATCGAACTCGCCTTCACGCACGACACGCTTCAGGGCACGCTTGGTCATGAAACCCTCCAGAAATCGAAAATGTGGGGAGTAGACGTTTGGACAAGAAAAAAGGCGCGGCCTCGATGAAGGCGGCGCCTGCAGACAACGGAGATACGGGGGACAGCGCGCGGGATGGCGGGCTTTCGTTCAGACGTGGTGGCGGACCGATTGTCCGCCGGCGCGATTGACGCGTCACCCGCTGCTCCTCTGGGCGATCCGGCGGCTTAAGGCTGAACGAATCGCATCACCTTTATCACTCTAACGGGGTTTCCAACGCCTTAACGCCAAGAATGTTGCTGACGAGGACTTAAAAATGTCAAAGAACGAACCGGTCTATGCGCTCGGCGACACAACGCCGCAGACGCCGCCGGAGGGCGAATACTGGGTCGCGCCCACGGCTATCGTTATCGGAAATGTGACGCTGCGTCGAAACGCCAGTATATGGTATGGGTCTATACTTCGCGGCGACAATGATCCTATTACTATTGGCGAGAACACCAATATCCAGGACGGCTCAATACTTCACACCGATCTCGGCTCTCCGCTCGTCATCGGCGCAGGCGTTACGGTCGGGCACGCGGCCATGCTGCACGGCTGCACCATCGGCGACAACAGTTTGATCGGGATCGGCGCCGTGGTGCTAAACGGCGCCCAAATCGGGCGCAACTGCCTGATCGGCGCCAAGGCCCTGATCACCGAAGGCAAGGTGATCCCGGACAATTCCCTGGTCATGGGCGCGCCCGGCAAGGTGGTGCGCGACCTGGACGCCGCCCAGATCGAAGGCTTGAAGATATCCGCCCTGCACTATGTGGAAAACTGGAAGCGGCACGCGCGGGAGCTGAGATTGCGGGGATAGGGGAGTCCATATCTCCCCTCCCGCAACTTCCGATACGCACTCCCCCCAAAGGCGAAACCGGCACGGTCCTTGCCGCCTGTCAGGTATAGCTGTCCCGCTTCGGGACACTCGCTAAACGCCTGGGGAGCCCGCCATGGGGACCGATATCGACCTGCATCTCGGCAAGCGTCTGCGCCGTCGGCGTCGTCTGCTCGGCCTGACGCAACAGCAAGTGGCCGACGTGGTCGGCATCCGCTTTCAGCAGATCCAGAAGTATGAATGCGGCGCCAACCGTATTTCCGCCGCCCGGTTGTGGCAGTTGTCCCAGGCCTTGGATGTGCCGGTCAGCTATTTCTATGACGGCCTGGCCGAGGTGTCCTTGCGCCATAACGAACCCGCCTCCGACGCCCGCGGCGGCGAGGTGATGATGGCCCGGAAGGAAACGCAAGACCTGATCCGCGCTTACTACCAGCTTGACGAACGCCCCCGCCGCCGCTTGCTGGACCTGGCCAAGTCGCTCCACGGCGACAACGCCGCCGGCTGAGGTTGATGTTTTGATGGGGGCTGAGGCGGCAGCCCCCTAGATTTTTACGCCCAGCGCCTTCAACAGGTCGGAGACTTGGCGCGGCAGGTGCAGGCCGTGATCCTGCGGCGGGGCCTTGGGCGGCGGCGCGGCCTCAGCGTGCGCCGGGCCGGGCGCCAGCCCCCAGAAGCGGGCGATCTCCCGGCTTGAGGCGACGCCGGCCTCCAGAATGAACGGGCCGGGTCGGCCGCAGGCGTCGGGTCCGGACGCAGCGACCGGCGTTCCGTGACCGAGGCCGGCGATGGAGACCAGCTCAATCGCCGCTGCGCCCTGGCCGTCCAGCCAGACCCGGCGCTCGATCCCGCCCGTGCGCGTAACCTGGCCAGGGAAGGAGGGCAGGCCGCGGACCTGGGCCCATTGCCCGGCGATGGCGGCGGCGTTTTCGGGGCGCACCGTCGTGTCAGCGTCGCCTTGCCAGATGGAAAGGCGCGGCCAGCGGCGGGGGCGGGGGGCGGCGGCGCGCACCTTGTCGCCCAGGGCCTCCGCCGAGGTCCGGCCCCCCTGATACATAGCGGCGAAGGCTTCCTGCGCGTTGGACGCCGCGCCATAGGGCAGGCCCGCAATCACAGCCCCGGCGGCGAAGACCTCTGGATAGGCGGCCAGCATTACATTGGTCATGGCCCCGCCGGCGGACAGGCCGGTGATGAACACCTTGTTTGGATCGAGGGCGGGATTTTTCAGAGCATGAGCGATCATCCGGCGGATGGACGCCGCCTCGCCCTGGTCGCGGGCGATGTCGCCGGGCTCGAACCAGTTGAAACAGCCGAAATTATTGTTGCTGCGAACCTGCTCCGGGCAGAGGACGGCGAAGCCTATCTCATCGGCGAGGGTCAGCCAGCCTGCGCCCTCGGCATAGGCGTCCGCCGTCTGCTGACAGCCATGCAGAACGACCACCAGGGCTGCGCCGGGCCTCAAGGTCTGGGGCGTGTAGAGCCGCATGCGCAGGGCGCCGGGATTGGCGCCGAAGTCCGCCACCTGCGTCAGGCGCCCCTGCGGCGGCGCGGGGGCGAAGGGGTCAGTCCCCAAAAAGTCCTTAATAGGGTTCGCCGCCGGGGCGGGTGGGGTAAACGCCCGGCGATAACGGGCCATGGCGGCGACGGTTTCAGCAAGGTTGGGCATGGATCGGGCCTTTCGGATCAGGTCGCCGGCTTGGCCGCATCATATAACGCTGCAATGCAGCATTTCCATGTTGCGCCGCAATATAACGCCTGTCCAGCCTGATCAGGGGCGGCTGACCTCTCGATTAAGGCCGGGGCGCGTCATATCCGGCTTGGGGGTGATGAACAGGGCGATCAGGATCAGGGCGATCACGCCGCCGAGCAGAATGACGGCCCGGCCGAAGCGGCGCTGTCTGGGGTCTTGTGGAGCGTCAGGCATGGGCCGCGTCATAGCGCGCTTTGGGGGCTTTGCGCTACTATCGGCGAAGGCTGGGTCTTAAATGCGAGGTGGGATGTGGCGGAGCGACGTATGGTCGGCGGGATTTTCAGAGGCTTAATCGGCCTTTGCGCCCTGAGTATATTCGTCTTTTTGGGCGTGAAGCTGCAGGCCGCGGGTCTGGCCCTGCCGGGGCCGGTGATTGGCCTTGTCCTGCTGGCGGCGGCTCTGGCGGCGTCAGCCTCGAAGAGCGGCGCCCGAAAAGGCTTGCTCGGCTTGCGCGAGGCCCTGACGCCGGTCGCGAAATATTTGATCAAGCACATGGGCCTGTTGTTCGTGCCGGCCGGCGTGGGCGTGGTGACGCAGCTCGATCTCTTGCGCCGCCACTGGCCGGCCATCGCCGTGGCCCTGTTTGTCTCCACCCTGCTCAGCCTCATCGTCACAGGCTGGGTGATGCATAGGCTCTCCACGCCCATGGCCGATCCCGGCGAAACCGCTTGACGACGGCCTGGTGTTCGATCCTGGTGTGGAGCGGGGCGACGCTTTGCGCCTATCTGTTGGGTCTATGGGCGCGCCATCTGGCGAAAGGGGCGGCCCTGGCCAATCCCACCCTGATCGCCATTCTCCTGATCGGCGGCGCGCTGATCCTGACGCATACCCCTTATGCGACCTATTTGAAGGCGTCCGCGCCGATCACGATACTGCTCGCTCCGGCTACAGTGGCCTTGGGTTTGCCGCTGGCTGAAAATCTGCGCCATGTGCGTCAAAGCCTGTGGCCCCTCATACTGGCCTTGGCGGCGGGCTCGCTCGTCGCCATGCTGTCCGGCGTGGCGGTGATCTATGCGTTCGGGGCCGGCCGGACCCTCGCCCTCACCCTGGCGCCCAAGGCGGCGACGAGCCCCATCTCCATGGCCGTCGCCCGCCAGATCGGCGTCGATCCCTCGCTGACCGCCGTCATGACCATCCTCGGCGGGATCATCGCCGCCGTTCTGGTGCGCGATGGGCTGAAACTGATGGGGGTGCGCGACTGGCGGGCCGTGGGGCTGGCGGCGGGAACGGCGGGGGGCGGGATCGGCGCGGCCAGGGTGGCGCCCCTGAACAGCCTCGCCGCCGCCTTCGCCGGCATCGGCATCGGCCTGAACGGCCTCCTCACCGCCGTCCTGGTCCCCCTGCTGGCGCAGGCGCTGCGGTAAGAGAGGGGCGCATGGTTGCTTCCCTCAGGCGCCGCAAAACATTTCATCAGCCCTTGCTCAGGAATTGAGCCGTTGAGTTAATCGGTCGCAGGCTTCAGTTTTCCTGACCTCCCCATCTTTGCATTGGGCTGGCGCGCGATAAGGTCCGCCTCGAATAATAAATGGGCTGGGATCACAGTCGTAAGTTGCGTCAGTCATACGATTTAATAGGATAATCGCCATGTTCGAGCCGAAATCAGCCCCCCTCACCCGCCGCAGTTTTATCGAGAGCCTGGGCGGCGTCGGCGGGACAGCCCTGGTCATGGCGGGGATGAGCGCGCTGGGCTTCGGCATCGAATCCGCCGCCGGCGCGACGCCCCCCAGCCTGATGGGCGGGAGCAAAGGCAAGAAGATCGTCATCCTGGGCTCGGGCATGGCGGGCCTGTCTTCGGCCTATGAGCTGACTAAGGTCGGCTATGAGGTGACAGTGCTTGAGGCGCGCCAGCGGGTGGGCGGCCGTTCCTATACCGCCCGGCGCGGCACGCAGTTGACGGAGCTGGGCGGCGAGCCCCAGACCTGCCAGTTCGACGAAGGCTATTACATCAATCCCGGCCCCTGGCGGATTCCCTATCACCACCGCGCCTACCTCCACTACGCCAAGAAATTCGGCATGGCGGTGGAGCTGTTCAATAACGATAATGATCACTCCTACACCCTGTTCGACAAGGGCAAGGGGCCGCTCGCCGGCCGGCCGGTGCGTCGGCAAGAGATCGCCGCCGACACCCGGGGCTATGCGGCCGAAATGCTGGCCAAACAGGTGCGCCAGGGCGCGCTGGACGCCGAATTCACGCCGGGCGACAAGGAGCTATTCCTCGCCTACCTGAAGAGTGAGGGCTACCTCACTAAGAATGACTTCAAATATATCGGTACAGATGGTCGCGGCTATGACATCGAGCCGGGCGCAGGCCTCAATCCCGGCCCCGGCAAGGAATCCACGCCGCATAAGCTGACCGACATCCTGCAATCCAACACCTGGGCCACGCTGAAGTCGGTGTCGGACTGGGATATGCAAAAGACCATGTTCGAGCCCGTGGGCGGGATGGAGCAACTGCCCAAGGCCTTTGTGCGCAACCTGCCGCCCATCATCAAGATGGGCCATGTGGTGCAGAAGATCAGCCAGAGCCCGTCAGGGGTCGAGGTCGCCTTCATCGACGCCGACGGCAAGGCCGGCACGATTGCGGCCGACTACTGCATCTGCACCATTCCGCTCTCGGTCCTGCGCGGGATCGACATGCAGGTGTCCGACGCCTTCAAGGCCGCCATCAAGGTGCCGGCCTATGCGCCGGTGGGCAAGATCGGCATTCAGATGAAGCGCCGCTTCTGGGAGGACGACCACCACATCTATGGCGGCCATGTCTATCTGGACAATCCGGATATCATCACCATCTCGCTTCCCTCCACCGGCTGGCTGGGGCCCAAGGGCGTGGTGCTGGGCTATTACCAGTTCGGTTCCAACGCCGCCAAGGTCAGCGCGCTGAGCCTGGAAGAGCGGATGAAGTTCGCCGTGGCGGCGGGCCAGAAGGTCTTCCCGCAATACGCCGAGAGTGCGGAAACCGCCTTCTCCATCGCCTGGCACCGCGTGCCCTACAATATGGGCGGTTGGGTGAACTGGGATGAGGAGGGCCGCAAGACCGCCTATCCCATCCTGACCGAGCCGGATGGCCGCATCTATCTGGCCGGCGAGCACCTCAGCTACATCACCGGCTGGCAGGAGGGGGCTTTGGAATCCTCCTGGCAACAGATCACCAAGCTCCATGCCCGGGTGCAGGCGTCGGCTTAGGTCATAGCGCCGTCCTCGCCGCAAACGCCCATCTTGACCTCGCCCACGACTAGGGCGAGATATTCATTATCTCGTCTAGAGGACATCCATGTCGCCCCGCGCACGCCTGATCGCCGCCACAGCCCTTGGTTTCGCCCTCGCCTCTTCCGGCGCCGCCCTAGCTGATCCGTCGGGCCAGGAGCTTTTTCAGCAAAATTGCTCCGCCTGCCATCAGGTGACGGGCAAGGGCATACCCGGCGCCTTTCCCGCGCTGGACGGCGACCCCTTCGTGGTCCAGCCGGACCCGGCCATTGTCGCCTATACCGTCCTGCACGGCCGGGGCGGCATGCCCACCTTTGCGCCGGAGCTGACGGATGAGCAGATCTCGACCATCCTGACCTACGTCCGCTCCGCCTGGAGCAATAAGGCCGGCCCCGTCACCGCCGCCCTGGTCAAATCCCAACGCACCAGCGGCGCTCCGCCCAAGCCGCACATCCCCGAACAGGCGCATTGAGGGGGTTTTAGGGATTAAAGGCTGGCTCCGAGCCAAGACCGATATCGACGGATAAAGTCCGGCACGTCCAACTCAACATTGTCCATTGTACTGATAGGCGTCCGGATTGTCCCGTCGCAGACGTAATTGGCGTAATTCATGCCGACGCCTGCCGCGATATCATAAAAAGCTGGTGTGCCATAACTGGCAGGGAAGATTTCGCATATAGAGCCGCCAGCCTCTGCGAAAATCAAATTTGTCAAACCAGCTCCGTGTAACCCAACAATGTGCGATGCGCTTCCAAAAAGAGCAGCCTGATCACGGATCGTAAGCGCCGCCAAGGTGTGGGTTTCAAAACCCAGCACGTCAAGCGATCTAACAAGCTCCGTTTCGTTCAAAATCTTACGATAACCGGCGTCGGCACGGGAGATATAAATTCTGCGCTTTTCGTGCTTCGGCGATGCGCGCGTAGGAAAGGCGACCCCATAACCAACGGTCGACCGCAAATAGGAGACGGCCCAGGGCGCGGTTTTATAGGCTGGGTGCGGCGTAAACCCAAAATCCAGCGGAGCAAGCAACTCCCGAGCTTGGATAATGGTATCATCTTCAATCTCAACAATCCTGTCGGCCCCAAACCCACAGGCGGCGAGTGACTCGCGCTGAAACGGGGCCTGCATAGGCGTAATCGCAACGTAGACATCACCATCTGGTCGAATTGGCCCCATGGGCGCAAGTCGGGGCAGCCAGTCTGAGAGCCAATGAGAGTAGTTAAGCGGTCGAATGATATCGGCAATACAGATCACACGGCCATCAATGACTCTCTTCTTCGACATTACCTGCTTGATGCTTAGATCATAGAAGTAAATCAATCCCGCATAGGCTGAACTGGCCTCCACCACCACGCTCCCCCCCGCCTCATCAAAAATCACGGGACATTGGTGCAAATGCCCGACATGACCGCCCGGTATGCGGAAATACCCGGCCGGCGGAGAAAAAGCTCTGAAATAGCTAGAATCCGGAAAGTCAGGAAAGGAGGCCGGGCGGCTGGTCAGGTAGGTCGGCGGCGGAAGGGGACGAGACGATTCATTGAAAATGACATCGCGATGAAAGCGACTGCTGTCGGTCTCCCAATTAATATCACCATTGACAGGTCGACCGAGCCGAACCTGAATTGTTTCAAGATGCTGCCGAAGCGTCCCAGCCCAGATCTCGCTCGGGTTCAAATCCGCCCGCGTCGCCAAACGGGACACAGCGTCGGTCTTGGACAGACCACAGGCAAAAAGGTCATTGCTTGAAGGCAAGGCTTCCCCGACGGATCAAAAATACTTCTGCTGGAGAGGGCATTTAAACGGGCTCAGACGGCCGGTTTGCACCATTGATTGGAGCTGGAGTGATAAGGGTCGTTTGACGAGGCAAGCCGGCAAAGGCTTCAAAATAGATATTACCCGCGAGGCCTTATAAACGTGATCTTTCATATGATACCAATCGTCAGGGCCGTTGGTCTCATTTCGATAAATTGATCGCTTCTATGCATTTCACTGCAAACCAATACGGCGTAGCTGCATTAGACAATTACACTAATAGCGTGCAATCGGAAATGCGCCGCTTCATAGAAAAAATTCCGAGCCCCTTTTGAGCGCCAAATTCCAATTCGGTCTGACGTTCATCACCTAGGCGATGACACAGCCCGAAACCGGGAGCCGTCAAACGCCGGATGCTCGTGAAACACACGCCTTAGCTCAATCAATACGCGATCTTATTTTTTGTGCTGGCGGTAGCGCTTATACACTAATAGCGTGTATACGACGCAGAAATGTCGATTCATACGCGAACTCTCGCACCAGACTCGCCCATCATGTCACCGCTGCGTGCACGTGCGCCCTTACGGCTGGGGCTGGCGGGGGGCGGGACGGATCTTTCGGCGTATTCGCACAGGTTCGGCGGGGCCGTGTTGAACGCCACGGTGGATCGTTACGCCTACGCCTTCCTGACCCGGCGCCCGGATCGGCGGCTTGAATTCTTCGCCCATGATCTGGGCCAGGCGGAGGTGCTGGAGGCCGGTTCGCCGCTGGACCTGACCCGTGGGCTCAGCCTGCACCGGGCGGTGTATGATCGCATCATCCGCGAGTTTTACGGGGGCGAGCCCTTGGGCCTTACCCTCGCCACCATGGTGGATGCGCCTATGGGCTCAGGGCTCGGCGCCTCGTCCGCCCTGGTGGTGGCCATGGTGGAGGCGTTCAGCGCCCTGCTTCAACTGCCGCTCGGCCCCTATGAAGTGGCGCACCTGGCCTGGCAGATCGAGCGAGAGGATTTGGGTCTGGCCGGCGGCCGGCAGGATCAGTATGCGGCGGCTTTCGGCGGGGTGAACTTCCTGGAATTCTTCGAGGATGATCGCGTCATCGTCAGCCCCCTGCGGATTTCTCCGGCCATCTTAAATGAGCTGGAGACCTCGCTCGTCACCTGCTTTTCCGGCCGGTCGCGGGCGTCGGACCAGATCATCCGCCAGCAGACGGCGCGGATAGATCAGGGTCCCAGCCAGGCGCTGGAGGCCATGCATCAGCTCAAGGCCGACGCTTTTGAGATGAAGCGCGCGCTCCAGCTCGGCGACATATTGGGCTTGGCCGAAATCTTGAACCGCTCCTGGGCCGCCAAGCGCCGCACCGCCGGCGCCATCGCCACCGATGAGATCGACCGGCTTTACACCCTGGCCCTCACCTCCGGCGCCCTGGGCGGCAAGGTGTCCGGCGCGGGTGGGGGCGGCTTCATGATGTTCGTTGTCCCGCCGGAAGATCGGCTGCGCCTGGTCCAGGCCCTCCGCAACGCCGGCGGGGAGGCGGGCTTCGTCAAGCTGACAGGCCAAGGCGCCGAAAGCTGGCGCACCCACCGGGCGA
>Ga0116226_10002682_pt1 | contig 15572 bp, 17 predicted proteins | sample S1TSphfallax_FD_89692 | JGI IMG/M metagenome (GOLD analysis project Ga0116226, IMG submission 89692) | Host-associated microbial communities from peat moss isolated from Minnesota, USA - S1T2_Fa - Sphagnum fallax MG | ecosystem: Host-associated > Plants > Peat moss > Unclassified | place: USA...
GCGCTGCCGGTGGTGCTGATTACATTTTTCTTCTCGCTCAGCGGGCGCTTCGCAGCCCATAAGCGCATTGCGCGTTGGACGTATCCGCTATGGCTGTATGTATCTGTGTCGGGCGTGGTGGTGTATGCAATGCTGGCGGCCTACCGGTGACAAAAAATAATCCAAAACCCGCAAAGATGGCGGAGGACACGCGAACGTTATTGCGGACTGGCGGCAGCATCTGCATGGTTGGCCTGTTGTGTGCGGTGCTGATATTGACCTCTTTTGGCGGAATGAGCATTCACGGGCCGGTCACAAATTTGGGCTGGTTGGCGCTGATTGTATTCATTATGTGTATGCCATTTGGCTTGATGCTACTGGCGCTGGGCGTGGCCAAATGGATTCGTGGAATTAAACATCCCGATGAAATGAATTAAGTTGCTTTCAGTTAGGGCTAATTTATAGCCAATTCATCACAGGGCAATTTCTGCTATCCTCACCGAACAATATCAACGGAGCATATAAATATGGCAAAGAGCGTCAATAAAGTCATCCTGCTGGGCAATGTGGGCAAAGACCCGGAGATGCGCGCGACGGGAACTGGAACGGTGATCGCCAACTTTTCGATTGCGACAAGTGAGCGCTTCAAGGACGCCACTGGCAATTGGGCAGACCGCACGGAATGGCATAATCTTGTTGCCTTCGGCAAGCTGGCGGAGATTATTCGTGATTATGTGAAAAAAGGCTCGAAGTTGTATGTTGAGGGGAGTCTCCGTACATCTTCATGGGATGACAAGACCAGCGGCCAGAAGAAGTATAAGACCGAGGTAATTGTTGCCGAGATTTCACTGCTGAGTGGCAAGGGTGAAGGCGGCGATTATTCCAAGTCCAACACGGCGAGCTTTGACCAGCGCGGGCCAGCAGACGATTATTCACAGGTAACTGAAATCACCGATGACGACATACCCTTTTAGTCTGCAACGGATGCGGTTGGTACACTAAATACATGTTGGATGAGAATGATTTCCGTCGCCATGCCGATAGGGCCCTCGAAGCGCTGAAAAACAGCCTGATTGATGCTGAAGAGGACGGTGGCTTTTATGCCGAAGAACAGAACGGCGTCCTCAATATTGTGTTTGATGATGGAGGCGCGAAGTTTGTTATCACTCCCAACACGCCAGTGCAGCAGATTTGGATTTCTGCTCTTTCCACCAGTTTCAAGCTGGATTGGGATTATGTGGTGAGGGACTTTGTGCTGCCAAAAACCGGCGAGGCAATGGTCCTTCTGGTGGAACGTTTGTTGCGTGAGCACACCGGCAATGTAGCGATTACGCTGGGATAAAATCCAGCAATAAGCAGATAAAATCTCATCAGATATTTGAAGATCGAATGATTTCTAAAATCATCTAAATGATTGTGTCTCCGCCAGGCTCCTGCTTATGAAACTTTCCGTCGCAATCATCACGCATAATGAAGAGGCCAACATTGGCCGGACCCTTGCCTCTGTGCGTTTTGCGGATGAGGTGGTGGTTGTGGACAGTGGTTCGACCGACCGCACAGTGGAGATTGCCCGGGAGCATGGAGCAAAAATTTTCGTCGAGGATTGGAAGGGTTTTGCTGCACAGAAAAACTCTGCGATTGCAAAGTGCTCAGGAGATTGGGTGCTGTCGCTGGATGCAGATGAAGAAGTGGCACCGCAACTGCACGAAAGCATTGTCAAATTGCTGGATGGAGCTCCACAGTTTGACGCTTATAGCGTTTCGCGGCGGAATATTTTTATTGGCCGATGGATACGCTTTGGCGGCTACTATCCTGATGCCAAATTGCGCTTGGTGCGGCGTGAATTTGCAAATTATCAAGATCGCGCCGTGCATGAAGACATCAAAATAACTGGCACTACCGGGCGGCTCTCAGGCTGGCTCATCCATCGAGCTTATCCTACGCTGACAGAATACATTGAGCACATGAACTGCTATAGCTCCCTGGGTGCAGAGCTGGCTGCGGAAAAAGGGCGAGTCAGTCATAAGCTGCTGCCATTCTTGTGGAATGTATTTATAAATCCCATGGCGACTTTTACCTATAACTATATTTTTCGCCTTGGTTGCCTGGATGGGCGCGAGGGGCTGTTACTTCATGTCTATCACTCCATCTATGTGAGCTGGAAATATGCCAAGGCGTGGGAAGCGAACCGCTGGAAGCGCAAGCTGGATTGCTGCCAATAAAAAGGGCGCTGCCGAGGCCGCGCCCATCAAATTATTAATCAAGCAATTACCAGGGAAGAGTCTCGCCCAGGTGAAAGAAACCGCCTGTAGGTCCGTCTACGCCGATGGTGGCGAGTTGCACGGAGGTCTTTGCACCTTCGGGAATTTGCATGGGAGCGGCATCAGTGCCCATGTCGGTTTTCACCCAGCCAGGATGCACGGAATTCACCTTGACGTTGGTGCCCAGTAGTTGATGCGCAAGGTGGATGGTGAAGGAGTTCAGCGCCGTCTTCGATGCATCATACGAGAAATTCTTGCTGGTGTAGATGGGCGAGCCGGGCGTAGCGTGGAGTGTTTGTGAACCGAGGATGCTGGACAGGTTGACGATGCGACCAGCGGCAGATTGCTCAATCAGCGGTAGCAGCTTCAGCGTAAGAGCGACGACCGAGAAGAAGTTCGTTTCGAATACGTCTTTCAATTCTTCCTGTGTGGTGTTGATGGTGGTGTTTACTCCGAGTCCGCCATCACCGATGATTCCAGCGTTGTTAACGAGGATGTCTAAATGGCCGAATTTCTTCGCAATGAAAGCTTCAGTCGCGTTGCGGTCAGCTTCGCTGGTCACATCAATTTTTATTGCGTGGGCATCAATGCCTTCGGCAGTCAGTTTGGTGGCAGCGGCTTCGCCTTTGGCCAGGTCGCGTGTACCCAGCAGGACGGTGATGTCCAGCTTGCCAAGTTGACGCGCCGTTTCAAGGCCGAGTCCCTTGTTGGCCCCGGTGATAAGGGCAATCTTCTTTTCAGTGCTCATAAGTTTCTCCCAAGGTTTGGTACTGCACTTTTAGATGCCGAGTGTGCGGAAACGTTCCGCATATTTTTCCGGCAGCTTACGTTTTTGCATCTCGGTGTCACAGACAATGTGGGTGGTTTCACCCTCGCAGAGAAGTTTCGCGTCGGCTGCGCGCAGAATTTCATAGCCGAATTTGAGGATGAATCCGCGCTGGGCTTTGACATGGGTGCGGACGATGAGCTGGTCGTCATAGCGCGCGGGATGGCGATAGCGAGCGTTGACCTCGACGACGGCAATGCGGCAGCCATCTGACTCCATCTGCTTGTAGTCGAATCCGAGATGGCGCATCATTTCGACCCGGCCAACCTCAAACCAAACGAGATAGTTGGCGTGATAGACGACACCCATCTGGTCAGTCTCGGCGTAGCGTACGCGAACGTGCGCGTCGTGATATTTAGTTGAGGACATAAAAGTAGTTTACTGTGCGGCCGTGCTGATATAAATCGTGCATGATTGAAACACTGCGAATACCGTTTGATGAACTATTCGGAACGCTGGAAAAGATACTAGTGGGCACTGGATTCGCGGCTGACGATGCAGCGGTTTGCGCTAGGTTGTTCACGGAGACGACCTGCGATGGGGTATACACGCATGGTCTTGCGCGGTTCCCACGGTTCATGGCAACCATCAAAAATGGATGCGTTCTGCCTACGGCCAAGCCGATACCACTAGTACAGATGGGCGCGCTGGAGCGGTGGGATGGGCAGCGCGGGCCGGGCAACTTGAATGCCCGGGCAATGATGGCGCGGGCCATTGATCTTGCAGACCAGCATGGCATCGGCTGCGTGGCGCTTGCCAATACCAATCATTGGATGCGTGGCGGCACCTACGGCTGGCAGGCCGCGGAGGCGGGAGTGATTGGCATGTGCTGGACCAATACGCTGCCCAACCTGCCGGCGTGGGGAGGGACGAAGCCCGTGCTGGGCAACAATCCGCTCGTGATAGCGGTGCCTCGGATTTTGGCATCAGGCGCTGCCGGGCATGTTGTTCTGGACATGGCGATGTCGCAGTTCTCCTATGGCACGCTGGCTGCCTATCGCGAAAAGCAGAGGCCGTTGCCGGTGGATGGCGGCTTTGACGCAGACGGCAAGCTGACGCGCGACGCTGCGGCGATTGAGGCGACGATGCGGCCGCTGCCGATTGGGTACTGGAAAGGCTCCGGCCTGGCGCTGGTGCTGGACATGATGGCGGCGATGCTTTCCGGCGGGCTCTCCACCAGCCAGATAGCCACTGACCCGCTGTTGGAGTCTGGTGTGTCACAAATATTTATTGCGATGGACTTGCAGGGTTTGCAGGGGCCTACTCAGTCCGAATCAATTGCTGATGGGATATTGCAATTCTTCGCTACAGGTGGGGATGGAGTACGGTATCCGGGCGAACGTGTGTTGCAGGTGCGGGCGGAGAACATGGTGGCAGGGGTTCCTGTCGACCCGAGTTTGTGGGCCGAGGTGAAAGGGATGCTGGGGTAGGTTGCTACCTGATAACTTCGGTGTTGTACCGATTTTCTTCCGGGTTTTTCGGATTTTGCTTGACAAATGGTGCAAATCCACGCAATCTAACTCTAGCGCAAGTATCGAACCGGATACTCGGGTACTGATAATGGTTCAGTTGGGCAGTTGGGCGACGTGAAAACGCCGTAAATACTGCAAAACTGGGTAGAAGTCACTGGGTTGAGGGTCTGATAAAGCGTTAGGACGTCCGCTCTGGCGCTCCGTAACAATTTATGGCAACTATGATGGCCCCCGTAGGGGAGCGTGAAGTTTTGCGTTGTGACCATTGCAGCTTGGTGCAGTTCCGCACCATTAGCTCCATGTGTCGTCGCTGCCACAAACCACTAGAAATCCAACTACCTGAACCAGAACTGGTTACCGAGGCTCCCATGGTGGAACCGATGGGCGAGCCGGGCGGGTTGCAGGTCGCACAGGCGGTGAAAGAATTGCGGCTATTGCGCAATTTGAGCCAGCGCCAGCTTGCTCTGCGGATGAATGTGCCGCGCACCTATATCTCAAAGATTGAGAATGGCAAGGCAACACCGACGCTCTCAAGTCTGGAACGGCTGGCAGCGGCACTCCAGGTGGAGTTGCCTGCTCTGTTGCGCGATAGCCGGGCCCGTCGCCAGGACGAGATTGGGCTGGTGCTAAGCGATCCGTTTATCCGCGAGATTGCCGGGTATCTGCCTGGGTTGGATTCTATCCAGCGCTCAATCTTCCTGAACCAGGTCCGTGAACTGGCTTCTGGCGTCCGCGAACGGCGTAAGTCAGCCTAACTGGCTTGTGTTGGATGGCTGCGACGAGTGCAACGGCACTCGTCTGGCGGTGGCAGCTATGATGGTGGAGAGGTTTGGCAGTGGACTCTGAAATGTGCATAAGCGAATTGTGCGCGTAATATTGTTATGTTAGTGTGAGCCATATTGGCATTATGGTAGCGGTACGAAGTCAAAGTGCAGTAAGAGGTTGAATTGCGTCAGCTCATCCCTAAAAGCGGTGTCGAGCGTGCTATTGGGTCGCGCGTGAACGAGCTGCTGCCCGATGAGATGGTGGTCTACCGCAAGCTTGATCCAAATCGCATTCCTGAACATGTTGCAGTGATTATGGATGGAAATGGCCGCTGGGCGGGTAAGCGCAGCCTGAAGCGCTTTTTTGGCCATCAGCAGGGTGCAGAAAGTGTGCAGTTTGTGGTGGAGGCGGCCAGCCGCATTGACCTGAAGTGGCTCACTCTTTATGCATTTTCGCTGGAGAATAATCTTCGTCGGCCAAAGAGCGAAGTAAATTTCCTGATGAAGCTGCTGAAGAGCTATCTTGTGGGCAATGTAAAGCGTATGAATGACAATAATGTTCGCATTGCTTACATTGGTCGCACTCACGAATTGCCCAGTGAAGTCCAGGAGACAATGCAGTGGGCGGCCGAGCAGACGGCGAAAAATACTGGAACTACTCTGACCCTGGCGCTGAATTATGGCGCAAGGTCAGAGATAGTAGATGCTGTGCGGAGTGTGGTGCAGAGACTAACTGCGTCTAATCCTACTATGAGCGCTGCAGAAATCGCTTCAAAAATGACAGAGGATGCGATTAGCAGCGCGCTCTATACGGGGCAAATGCCTGACCCGGACCTGGTCATTCGGACCAGTGGTGAACTCCGGGTAAGTAATTTTTTGCTTTGGCAGATTGCTTATTCAGAGATATATGTCACCGACAGATTGTGGCCAGACTTCCGTGGCGTGCATCTGTTGGAGGCAATCGCAGATTACCAGCGACGTGAACGGCGCTATGGTGGGCTGGGCGGAAGCGATAGTGTCGGGCCCGAGGCGGCAGACGAGGAGCTGGTAAGAACTTAGCTCATTCAAAAGACGTAACTTGCTGAGAACGTGTATCCTTAACCAAGAATGAAACGTATTGTTACCGGGGCGCTCCTCATTGCGGGTGCCCTTCTTGTTGAGTTTTTACCGGACCAGCACCAATGGGTGATGGGCTTGGTGTGTGCCGGGCTGGCAGAGCTGGCGCTGTTTGAGTATCTTCGTCTCGCAAATAAGACTGGCGCAGAGGTGTCCTTCTGGTTGGTTATGCTGCTGGGTGTGGTATTCATCTTCATCAGCTATACACTGCCTGAATACCAAATGCAGACACTAAGCCTGGTCTCGCTCATTTTATTGGTAGTTTCTGTGTTTACGGCCCCGCTCAATCGTGTGCTTCCTGACGCATCGTATGGCTTTTTTGGGCTTCTCTATGTGGTCTATCCGTGGACCCTGATGCCTATTTTCCGTTCTCAAAATAATGGGCGTGGATTGCTGGTCTATTTGCTGGTTTGCGTGTGGGCGGGCGATATTTTTGCCTTATATAGTGGCAAACAATGGGGGAAACATAAATTAGCGGAGCACCTTAGTCCGGGCAAGACATTGGAAGGCGCGATAGGGTCTCTGCTAGGCACGTTGATTTGTGCCATGTTGCTGTTGCTGCTGGACTTTGGCATTATGCACCAGTTCAATTATGTGCTGCTGGGTTATACCGAAGGTATTTGGCAATGGGACCTGGTAATTGGCTGGTTAGTGCTGGCAGTCATATTGAACGTTGCGGCGCAGGTGGGCGATTTGGCAGAATCAGCGCTGAAACGTGGTGCCGGGGTAAAGGACTCCGGCGACGTACTGCCCGGGCACGGCGGCATCCTCGACCGCATCGATGGGTTATTGTTGGCGGCCCCGGTGCTATGGTGTGTTGAGTCACTGCGCGATTATCCTGTGTTCAGTAGATTTTTCACTCACTTTTAGAAGCCACGGGACGGAAACCTCACTTTGAAACGGATAGCAATACTCGGATCAACCGGCTCAATTGGAGTGAGCACACTCAGCATTGTGGAGAGCTTCCCAGAGCGCTATAGCGTGGTGTCATTGGCGGCTGGTCGAAATCTGGATGCAGCCTTTCACCAGTGCATGCGCTGGCATCCACGCATCATCTCAATGGCGGACGAACCCATTGCATCTGCACTGCAATCTTTGCTGAGTGAACAGGGGATCAAAAACATTGAAGTTGTCTGGGGGACTGCGGGCACAGTCGCCGTGGCGACACTGCCTGAAGTGGATTTTGTGGTCAGTGCGATTGTTGGCGTTGCCGGGTTGGAAGCTACTTACGCCGCGGTGCTTGCCGGCAAGACAATTGGTCTGGCCAACAAGGAATGTTTGGTGGCTGCGGGTGAGATCATCACCGCAGCGGCCAAGGAGAAAGGCGTTGCGCTGCTGCCCATCGACAGCGAGCATAATGCAGTACACCAATGTATGCGTGGTGGCACAGCGGCGGAGGTGAAGCAGATATGGCTTACAGCATCTGGCGGGCCATTTCGCAATTTACCAGCGGAAGATTTTGAAAGCATCACCGTGGCGCAGGCATTGAAACACCCAACCTGGGTGATGGGGCGGCGTATTACGATTGACTCAGCCACCATGATGAATAAGGGGTTTGAAGTGATAGAGGCCTGCCGTCTGTTTCATCTTCCAGCCAGTCAGGTGCGAGTCAGTGTCCATCCCCAGTCAACCATACATTCTTTGGTTGAGTTTATTGATGGCAGTATACTCGCACAGCTATCGGTGACGGACATGCGGCTACCTGTCCTCTATGCTCTTAGCTACCCTGAGCGGGTTGTATCCGACCTGACCTTCGATCTGGCTACGCTGGGGCAGCTTGATTTCAGTCCGCCGGATTTTGCACGCTTCCCATGTTTGCGTCTTGCATTTGAGGCGGCAGAAGTTGGCGGCTCACACTGCATTGCACTCAATTCCGCAGATGAAATTGCCGTTGCCGCATTTCTTGATGGGTGTCTATCGTTCCCGGGCATAGCGCGTACAATTGAGGAAGTTCTTTCGCGAACAACAGTCCATCATCCGGCCACAATTGCGGCTGTGCTTGAGGCCGATGTTGCAGCCAGAGAATTGGCGCGTGAAGTGCTGATACAAGCGGGTGTTTCCGCTGATGTGGTACGAACGTAAAAATATATAAGTTCTCAGGACTACTCATACTATGTTGCTCAATCAAATCACGTCCACATTTGTAGCAGACATCACCAATGCATTTTGGTTCGTCTTATTGCTCGGAATTCTCGTTCTGGTGCATGAGTTTGGCCATTTTGCTGTAGCCAAACTGTGCGGCGTTTATGTGGAGACCTTTTCCATTGGGTTTGGCAAGCGCCTGTTTGGCTATAAACATGGTGATACGGACTACCGGATCAGTCTGTGGCCGCTGGGCGGATACGTAAAATTTGCCGGGGACAATCCGGGTGAAGCACCCACCGGTAAGGTGGGAGAGTTCAATTCCCATCCACGCTGGCAGCGGGTGCTAATTGCACTTGCCGGTCCGGTCGCGAATGGTCTGCTGGCGTTTGGCCTTTTCTTTGCGATTGAATCGTTCCATCATGAAGTGCCCTTGTATCTAAAAGGGCCAGCGATTGTGGACTACGTGGTTCATGACTCCGCTGCCGATCATGCAGGACTGCATAGCGGCGATCTGATCCAGAATTTCAATGCTGTACAGTCACCCAATTGGGAAGACATTCAAAGTCAGACCTTGGTCAACACGAACAATGTGACTGTGCCACTGACTGTCGTGCGCAATGGTCGATCACTAGATTTGCAACTTCACATTGATGCACGCGCCAACCCCGACAAGCTCGACATAACCACGCTTGGCCTGATTCCAAAAGAACAGGAAGTGCCTGTACAAGTGCAGACTTTGGAGCCGGGCACCCCGGCATCCCTCGCTGGTCTGAAACCGGGGGACAAGCTCGAAAAAATTGATGGAATGAGCTTGTATTCTGTTCCAGCACTGCTGGCCTACCTGCAAGATGAACACGGAAAGCCCACTCAACTGACTGTTTTGCGTGGCGTACAAACTCTTCAACTCCAAATTACTCCGCTGCAATTGCCTCAGCCCAATGGCCCGGTACTATACCGGTTTGGTTTTACTCCGGTACAACTTCCGTCATTAGTGGTACGTCTGCCATTCCTACGGGCAACGCATGAGGCATGGGACCAAACCGTAAAAAATTCAACACTCATAGTAGAAGTGTTGCGTGGCCTGTTGACACGCCATGTCCCACTCGGCAGCGTGAGTGGACCGATTGGCATCTTCAAAATTACCGCCGAAGTTTCGCAGATGGATGGATGGTGGTGGAAGTTCCTGCTGATGGCGCAGATCAGCTTAAACCTCGGCATCTTCAATCTACTGCCCATCCCAATTCTTGATGGTGGAGTAATTGTGCTTCTCTTTATTGAAAGTGCAATGCAGCGTGACGTCGATACTGAGGTAAAGGAGCGCATTTATCAGGCAGCTTTTGTGCTTTTGATTATGCTATTTGCTTTGGTCATGTTCAACGATGTCAGCAAATTAAACCTGTTCCACTTCAAGCCGTAACTCTGAGTATTATTCGATCTCCGAGGCTGCGGTTTCGCTGATATTAGTGGTGCTGGCTACGGATATGTTTCCGACCTGCGCCCATATTAGTCCAACTGGAACAATGCTCAGGAATGTGACGAAGAGCAGTACGCCTCCACAGGCAGTGGCAGCTTCTATGGGAGCGCCGTAGAAGCCATGCATGGCTGTAGCGGTGATGGCGATTTGCGTAAACCAGCCTACAACTGGCATCTGCACCATTGACCCCCCAATGCTGGTCGCCATTAGTAGCATGGTGCTGCCAAAACTCAAATTTGCCAACTGCGGTGTTTCAACGAATGCATGTGCAGTCTGAATGTAGGCAATGGCAATTAGTCCCCACATTCCCAATGACAGGGTCAGAACAATAAAAAATTCTTTCACTGACGCGAGCACATTCAAGCCATCACGAAACTCGCGAAACTTGTTGGCAACGGATTTTGCCAATGGCGCAGAAAGTTTCCCCATTACAGCTTCAACTCCATTGGCAATCATTTCGCCAGCCACTCGGATGCCAATGGCAAAAGCCGCAATGCAGAGCGTGATGATCATGCTGACTTGGCCAACTCGAACGAAGGCCTCATGATGAGGCATGGCGGCAATTTGTGTTGAAAATAGCAGCGCAGATGAAAAGATGATTGCGGCCGAGCCGAGGTCGAACATGCGCTCAATTGTGTAGACCGCTAGTTGGGAGCTGACTGGCAATTTTAGCCGACGCGCAATTAGATAGGGTCGAGCCAGGTCTGCAAGACGTCCAAAAAGCGCTGTGGAAGTAAAGCCGATGAACTGCGCCCCAAGTGTATCCAGCGGGCCAACATGTTTTGTAGGACGAACAAAAATTGCCCAGCGTATAGATCGGACCGCATACGTGCAATAAATACAAAGTACGGCGAATGCAATTCGTTTAGGGTCAGCATGGCGCAGTTCCGACCAAAAAACGCCCCAGTCGAATTTCACATAGAAGTGGAATAGCAATGAGAACACTACAAGCAATGCTAAAACTACAGCCCAGCCGATCCATTTTCGGTTTTTCATGTTCCTCTATTGTGCTTCATTTTCAGGAATTGTTCTGTAGCTTTTTGTAAATTATTTGGCAACAGTCATTTTGGTAGGTTGCGTTGGGCGCAATCCCTCACGTGCTTGCTTCTTTCTCTTGTTGAACTCTGAAATCACTCGCACCACGTATAGTTTTGTTTCCCGATAAGGTGGAATGCCGTGATAACGGTCTACAGCCTCAGGCCCAGCATTGTAAGCGGCGAGAGCAAGCTCCATATTGTCATGGTAGCGAGTGAGTAATTGATTGAGATATGCCGCCCCGCCAGCGATATTTTGTTGGGGAGCAAAACTATTCTTCACGCCTAGGGTGGATGCAGTCCCGGGCATTAGTTGCATTAGTCCCTGCGCACCGACGCGCGAAACTGCGTATGGATTGCCGGCACTTTCTGCCTTGACGATACTCCACAGAAGGTCGGCATCAATGTTGTTTGCTGTTCCAGCCTCATTGAGCAGCGGATGCAGGGCCTCGTGAGTAAGTGGACTTGGTATCAATTTGTCGCTGGATTGAGGGCCCACCGGTATTGCATCTATTGCCTGCACGACACTTTGCGTTGGCTTTACTGTTTCAATTTCTATACGCTCAATCTGTGCCGTAGAGACCTCAATATAATTCTCCTCCGTTGTGTACAGTCGTATATGGTCTCCATCAGTTTGATGCTGAACGCACTCGTATGAAAACCCATTTCGCAGGATGACATGCTCTTTTGCGGGATGCGGGCTGTGTGAATCTGCAGCAAACGCAGGCATCACAAGCAACATGCTCAGTAGAGCAGAAATTAACCGGGACTCAAATAGGACACGCACATGCCAACTGTAGCATTATTGGGCTTTGCGGGCGAGCCTGGCTGCATAATGCCATAACACGTATTCCTGCACTAGGTTTAGATTGCTAACGCCCGCTCAATCGCAAGCGCAAGGCCATGTTTACTGTTGGAAGCGGTGCGGCCCCAGCCCTTTTGTCGTGCAAGCGAATGTAGCTCTTCACTTGCGTTGGCCATTATTATCGGGTGTCCAACAACTTCCAGCATGGGTGTGTCATTCCAGTTGTCTCCGATCGCCATGATGGCATCAAGCGGAATGTTACGTATTGCAGCCAGCTTCGCAATGGCCGTGCCTTTGGAGCAGTCTTTTGGCATGATGTCCAGAATTCCCAAGTCACGTTCAAGATACTCGGTGCGATTCACGGCTATTTGATCAACAGTGGGAAAGCCCTCACGAGTGATGGTGACCATGGCCTCACGCATCGCTGTAATACGGCCACATAGCATCATTTGGATGGGTGGCTCAGCATCGGCTTGTAATGCAGCTTCAAGTGGAACGACACTTTCGATATAGCGCTCGTTGGCCTGGACCCAGCGGTCTATACTCTGATGCAAAATACTAATATCTTCAACCACCAATGCGCCTTTTGAGTCTTCGCCATTTTCATCCAGCTTGTCGAAGGTCAATACCAGTTCATTTCGCCACGGGTTGAGGTGTTGACAAAGTGACAAGGCGAGCTCGCGCGATATGGCGTTGCTGTCGATCAGTTGTGCCGCGAGTGTGCGAATTACTGCACCATTCGAACTGATTAGAACACGCTCCGAAGGCAGACCGAGTCGACGCAAAACCTGCATGGCATAACTATGGCGGCGGCCAGTGGCGAATACCACCTCTATCCCGGCAGATTGAGCTGCATGAAGTGCGGCGAGATTACGCTCACTAACGTGGCCTTCATCATTTAGCAGTGTGCCGTCCAGATCAAGCGCAATCATGCGCACGGGCGTTACTGAAATCAATTTTTCAGGGGCGATGGTTGATTGCGTCTACATACATATTCAGGATAGCAAGATAAACCAATTGGAAGCTGCTAGGATTTCATTATGATTGACATAGATAAAGAAACATGTATCCATTGCGGGGCAACGCTCAAGCATGATGCAGCATGCGCTTCGTGCATAAAACTTCCTGTGGATGGAAGTCCCGAAGAGGCCGAGCGCACAAGACGCTATCAGACTCTGCCCCCACGCACTCCCAATGGTGGCATTATCATGCCGCAGTAAGATAAGCGACAGCCTACAATTTGCGCAGAGATAACTGAATGAATAGTATGACCCAAAATCCACCATCACTCGGCATGGCAATTCGCGGCGAAATACGCCCAATGCTTCATCTTGCGCTGCCTCTTGTATTAGCTGAGCTGGGCTGGATGGCGATGGGGATTGTCGACACTATTATGGTGGGGCATCTGCCAGAGAGCGCCGTTTCAATAAGCGCTGCTGCTTTGGCACAGGTTCTTTATCACACGCTTGCTTTTGGGTTGAGTGGAATATTGTTGGGCTTGGACACGTTGATCTCACAGGCATACGGCGCTGGTCGTATCGGCGAAGCGAACCGCTGGCTTTGGCACGGTATCGTGCTGGCGGCGATTCTAACGATTGTGCTGATGGGGCTTATTTTGCTTTGGCCATTTGCACTGCATGATATGCCAGTTGCTCTTCATATTCGCACACTAAGTATTTCTCTGCTCTATGCGCTGAATTGGGGCACTCCAGCGCTCATGATTTATTTTGTTTTGCGTAGACATTTGCAGGCGTTTAATCACGTTGGAGTTATTGCAATGGCTCTGGTCTCAGCAAATCTCGTTAATATCGCCGGAGACTGGTTGCTGATATTTCCGCATCACTTCGGAGCATTGACCATGCATGGTTGGGGCGTGGCTGGCTCAGGCTGGTCGACAACTATTTCGCGCCTATATCTTGCTGTATTTATGGTGTGTTCAGTGCTGTTTGTGGAGCGTCGCGAAAAATACGATTTGCTGAAAACCTCGGTGCAGATTGAATGGTCAAAAATTCGCCGATTAATTGTTTTAGGCGCTCCAGCAGGTGCCCAAATCCTGCTGGAGGTGGCAATTTTTGGTGCAGTAACTGCGGCCATTGCATTGCTGGGGCCATTGCAACTTGCAGGACATCAAATTGCCCTCGATTGCGCCTCCTTCACTTTCATGGTTCCCTTTGCCATAAGCGCAGCCACTGCAGTGCGCGTTGGTCAGGCCATTGGACGCTCAGATGTCGTTGGTGGTGGCCTCCGGTTGGACTGGTATGTCGCTGGGTGCTGGATTCATGCTGTGTGCATCAGTTGTTTTAGTTTCAATTCCTAAAATAACTGCTCGTCAATTTTCTCCTGATCCAGTTGTGATTGCAGCCGCAGCACCGCTGCTGATGATTGCTGCGATATTCCAATTCTGTGACGGCCTTCAGATTACAGCCAGTGGGGCTCTGCGCGGGGCGGGGAACACACATGCTGGCATGATTGTCCATGGCATTGGCTACTGGATGATTGGCTTGCCATTGGGAATCTGGCTCGGATTCGGCCTTCACTGGGGAGCGATGGGCATGTGGTGTGGTCTCTGCCTTGCACTTATTCTGGCGGGTATTGGTCTGATGACCATTTGGTGGCGAACAACCAAACATCTGCCACAGATCATTGCAATGGCACATGCGGCTGGGGAGGGGCCTTACCAACAGGCATGACGCAACGTCTCTATTATGCTGACTCCAAGCAACTCAGCTTCTCTGCTGTGGTTATGGATGTGCGTGAACGTACTCGTGACAATGGGCAAAGTTTGTGGGACATCGCCCTGGACCAGTCCGCGTTTTATCCGACCAGTGGTGGCCAGCCGTATGACACTGGCGTTCTTAGGGCAATATCTCGTGGTGGTTCAAAACTGGATGCAGCAGTAATTGATGTTGTTGAAGATGATTCAGGCCAGGTATGGCATTGCACTAGCAAGCCTTTGAATACAGGAACGCCGGTAACTGGCGAAATTGACTGGGTGCGTCGCTTCGATCACATGCAGCAGCATTCAGGCCAGCATTTGTTATCAGCAGTTTTTCTGCGTGAGATGAATGTGGCAACGACTTCTTTTCATCTTGGCGATCAGACTGCTTCGATTGATCTTGCAATAGCTGATTTAAGTGAAGATGCGGTGCAACAGATTGAGTTAATAGCCAACCAGATCATCACGGAAAACCGCAACGTGAGCTTACGGACCGTAACACAGATAGAAGCCAGGGAATTATTGAATCTTGGTGGCCTGCGCAAGCTGCCACCACGTGATGGGGATGTCCGCTTAGTCGAAATAGATTCGCTAGATTTGAATGCTTGCGGTGGAACACATGTGCAAAGCACGGGAGAGATTGGCGCATTATTACTGCGACGCGTTGAGCGCACTCGCGGTGGCACGCGGGTTGAGTTTGTATGCGGTGGTCGTGCCGTCAAGTCGGCGCGTATGGACTACCAGTATGTGACTGGTGCTGCCGAGTTGTTAAGTGTCGGTACATCACAATTGCCAGCGGCAGTCCAAAAATTACTGGCAGAGACGAAGCTGGCTGAGCACCAACGCTGGGCCCTGCTGGAGGAGTTGGCCGAGTTTCATGCGGATGAGCTACTGCGTAGCACGAAAGAAATTGATGGCAGTGTATTTATTTATCATGAACTGACTCAGCATGATTTGGAATATGCCAAGTTGCTCGCAGCGAAGTTAACTGCCAGTAGAATAAGTTGTGTTGCGCTAATAGTAGCTAAAAATTCTGGCCC
>Ga0116226_10002684_pt1 | contig 15571 bp, 16 predicted proteins | sample S1TSphfallax_FD_89692 | JGI IMG/M metagenome (GOLD analysis project Ga0116226, IMG submission 89692) | Host-associated microbial communities from peat moss isolated from Minnesota, USA - S1T2_Fa - Sphagnum fallax MG | ecosystem: Host-associated > Plants > Peat moss > Unclassified | place: USA...
TAGATCCAAGGAAGATTGTGGAAATGGACAGCAAAAGGAGCAATAGAAGCAATAGTTGGAGATCGTCAAGCAATAGTAGTAGTAGCTGAAAAAGAGGAGGAGGAGCTTTGTTGACAATAAATTGCTTATTAATTATTATCTTCTATTTCCGCCTCAAATCTTAATGGAGGAGGAGAAGGTGTAGCAACTGCTACAGCTTCATCCCTTGCATGTCAACTGTGGATGTGAGAGTTCCTGGTGAAAGAGAAATAAGGGCCAAGAGAGAAGAATTTCATACATTTTTTTGCAAATCTGAAAACATGGACCTTTTTGGGAAGCTTGGAAAAAGAAGGGAAAGACTTTGTCAATTGCAACCATAACAACAACAAGGAGCACATGAGGATGCAAAGACTTAGAAGCCACTAGATCTAGGGAAGATTATGGAAATGGGCAGTAAAGGGAGCAGTAGAAGTAACAGTTAGAGGTCATCAAGTAGTAGTAACAGTAGCTAAAACAAAAGAGGAGGAGCTTTGTTGACAATAATTTGATGTTTTTGATTGCCACCTCAAATTTTAATGGAAGAGGGAAGAAAGTGTAATATTAGTTCCTACAGCTTCATCCCATGTGTGCTGGCTATGGAAGCGAAAATTCCTAAAAAGAGAGAAAGAAAGGTCAAGAGAGAACCATCTCATGCATTCTTTTGCTTAATTGTTTAATACATCATGGTGGGAACAAGTTGCAAATAGAAGAGAAAGAAAGAAAGGTCAAGATAGAAGCATCTCCATGCATTCTTTTGCTTCATTGTTTGATACATCATGGTGGGAACAATTTGCAAATAGAAGAGAGAGAAAGAAAGGTCAAGATAGAAGATCTCATGCATTCTTTTCCTTAATTGTTTGATACATCATGGTGGGAACAAGTTGCAAATGTGATTGAGGAGCTAATGTGGTTACCAACTAGTGGAGTAGGTGTTGGGCAACGTGGCAACAATTACAATTTGCAGCTTTGTGTGAGCTTTCTATAAGGGATTCAATTGATTACCCAACACATTGGATTTTGTGTTAAGATTGCCATTGGTGGTGGTGGTGCCCATGGCTATAGGTGGAATAGTTTCATCACATGGGGAATGAAGATAGAGAATTTGATCGAGAGCACTTAAATCTATGCTTGTTTTACAGTGTAAAAATTGGGCAAACAATGGATCCAACAATGGCAATAGCAAAGAACATTGACCTCTAGTAGGTACAACTAAGACTTGCCATCAAAACCCTTCTTATATGTAAAGTTCGACTTTTTTTCAAGTTGAAATAAAATTTTCTTTTGCTTCACCTTGGTTAATCATGTGTATGGAGATTTATTAATAATCACAATTATTCAATACACATGATTAACTAGGATAGGTTTTTCAATCAATCAAGCTTGGAAAAGAATAACATGAAAAAATAATGTTACTTCAACAAAAAAAACCAATGTTGAAGGTAGGTTTGATAACTTATATGTTTCTACCATCTTTCACCATTACTATGTTCTTGAGTCTATAATCATTATTGGTTTTCCTAATTTTGCATTGCAAAAATCATCATTTTAATGACCATTCCAAAACATTGTAGATGCTATCAAGCCTAGATGAAGCAATGCGAAAGGAAGATGCGCCTCATTCCAATAGTTGTGGCATGTGAAAAAAATAACAATGAAGCTTTAATGGAATTGAAAGTAGGTTTCCATACTTCCAAAAAATTATGGATTGTTAATGTTTTTGTCACCTAGGACTATTTATATGACCAATCAACATTGGTAGGTGATTATAGCTAAAACAGTTTATGGCACATGCTAATAATGGCCAAAGTGGAATTACCATGGTATGATCACAAAGCCATGAAATTATTTACTTATATAAGTTTTTTTATTTTCAAACTAACTATTTCAATCCTCTTGTGCTACCAATAAGTGTATAACTTGTAGTTGTAATTAATGTTGTGATTGCATTTGCTTACTACAAGCATTCTTCTATTATTGTCAATGTTGTTTTTACTTGATCTATCTCCATTTCTATTTCATTATGTTCTTCAATGTCTAATGTGACATTAAATAAGGAGGTGGTATTTGCCTCCATTGCAGCAAGCTAAAATTCACTTTTGAACACCCCTCATGAATCTTATTGTATCCCACTCTTTCACAATAGTTTCCTCCTTGCCTTGCATTTGCTTCCATGCGCAATGTAACCACTCACAAATGTGAGGCTTTAGGTTACTCAATTTGAAATCAACCTATGGATTTTGGTTGCCCTTAATCTATTGTTTGAGGACTACAATAGTCCAAGAGTTGAATTGTACTTTGAATGAATGCTTTAGCAACCTTGCAAAATGACATATGATGGCTAAAGGACATTAGTGCAGTTAGTTGGAATAAATATCACCAAAATATTTGGGTGTGTTTTTTTCATCCAATCCAAAACTCATGACCTTTATGCATAGACTAATAATTTAACAACCACACAATCTTTTAACCTTCCTACAATCCTAACTGGCAAATTTGAATGTGCAAGTATGGCAATAAGATCTTATGGACAAATTACTTCTTTGTTTTGAATGTTGACCAATGGTTTTCACTAAAAGCTAGATCCCAATTTAAATTTGGTTTTAATTCACCACTTGTAATGAACCACTCCCATAAGCATGCCTTACTAAATTTTTCATAAGGACTTTGCTTGTTGGCCCTTTTAAATGATGTTTTCAAAAAGTGTAATGCTCTAAAATTATCACCATGTTTTTTTATTACAACAACAATGGGAGGCCACCAATGAAGTTGAAACCAATTTGTGTAAGATCTTCTTTTTTTTACTATTTCCCATCATCTTGTAGGTGGAAATCTTCTCTTCTTTTGTTGAGCTTCCCATCCTTAGTAGGTTCCTCATCCTCTCTCTTTATTTCTTATGGAGATAATATTGTAGCTACAACCTTTCTTAGCCTACCAACATGATGTTTCTCTAGTTTGTCAACAACTGATTACTTTTGAACAACTTATTCATTGAAAATTTATACATCACATTTCAATTTTGCTTATTTCTCCTCACTTGTAATGCTTTTGAACATTGTTGTAAATAATCTTTCTTTGCCCATTTTGGATATTTCAAACCTTTACCAAAAGCCTTGTAAATCACAAAAGTGAAATCCCCACCAAAACCTTCAATATCATTCAAGAAAACTTTCATGAATAGCCTTTCACCATGTTTTCATAAACTTGTTGATTTTTAAGTTTGTTGAAAGGGAAATTAAAAGGGAAATAAAAATTAAGTTTGTGAAGGCAAATAATTTAATCAAGAAACATAACAATTAAATGAATTTCAAGTGGATGAAAAATTATTCTTACATTCATCCATACTAAAAATAAAAATATTTTTTCAATTTACGTCAAAAATATTAAAATTAACATTTTATGTGCTAAAATGCATTCTAATAAATAAATAAATTGTTCAACGCTACTGAATCCATTTGGGTACTATAGTTGACCAAAAATTGGCCTTGAACATAATTCAGGAAAAAAAGGGCAATGCCTATTAATGGAAAATGCCTAGTTTTTCTTTTTGGGTTAGAGGGGGTTTGAAATGAAGGTTATTTAATAGTATGTTGGGTGGGTAAGAACATCTCCAATGGTTCATTGAAAAATGGCCTACACACCATGTTTTCACATCCAAATTTTGTGTTAAAAGTTTTTCTTTCCCAACCCATAAATTGTAAATGCTAAACATTATACATTGAAAAATCATATAAAAACCACACATGGGCCAATTAGTGTGACCAACCAATCAGTAGCCATAAATGTGTGGGCGATAAATGCAAACACCCAATTAATAGAAATGTTTTTTTGTTTTCTTGTGTTTCTTGAAACCCTAATATCTAACAACAATTTGATGTACATGCTCCCATTTTCACACCACTATGGTGTATTTCTCTATCCAAAAAGAGCGTGTAGGCTAATTTTTAATGGACCGATGGAGATGTTCTATGTGTTCATCTTATGCTGCACCTTTAATTACCTTGTCCAATTATCAAATTATCTCAACATGTTCTACCTTGTTGGTCTAATATAAATTTCAAGATTGACGTTTATCCAAGTAAATAATTGTAAGACCCTACACTTTCCCTAACCTCCTTGATAATGCACATGTAGGACCTTTTCCCCCTTCCACTCTATAGTTGCTCATGATTAAACCCCCTAACCTACCCCATCTCCCCAACACGCCCATTACCTCCACCTAAAGTCTCTTGCCCACATTTGGGCATCAATTTATTAGTCCAAAATTAGCTTGTCACCAACATTCCTATTAAGCATGCAATTCATCTAATTCAAACCCATGTGACCATTTCGACTTAATACCGTCCCTTACTCCCACCCCACCTACATTAGCTTGGGCTTGGGTTTTGACATTGAATGTCCTTGGGTCCTTTTATTTAGGTTTTCATCATTTTCTAATGTACAACCACATCCCTGCCGCTTTACAACATGATGTATAAGTGGCATTTCATTTTCCATTGGATAAGTTGGCACATGACCCCTATGATGTGACAGCTTGGCATTTGTTCCTCTTGTTACCCCAAGGGTATTTTACTTTGCCCCCTTGTGGCAAGGCAACAAAACACAAGGAAACACAAATTTGATTCAAGTGTTTTACAATAAGCAACTAGGAAAACCTATAAGAAGAATTTTATTTATAGGCCCAAGTTTTAGTAGCAAGTTTGAACTTAGTGCCTCTTCCCCAACATGATCCTCAAACTCATAAATGTCTTCTTCACAATTTAATTATTGGATGTGCAAGGTAATATTTTCTAGCAACTTGGGTTCTTGCACCATTTTCCCCTACACCCATGTTTTTCAACACCACCTCAACCCTCACTACATTACATCCTAAACTGAATGGTTACGTCCCACTTTTTGTAAAAGACTATGAATTAAACTAAGACCTCAAGCTTTCATCTAATTCATTCAAGTTAACATTCCAACACATGTCACATTTATCAGCAAGTGGTCCTTTTATAGTGGTTTTTTAACACCTTTGGGATTGTTTTCACCTAGAAGATTTAGCAAGTGGATTCCCATTGTTGTTTCAACTTTGTTATCATATCACACAAAGATCACATTCCATGTCAAATTACACATGTCCTTAGAACCACCTACATGGTAGCCATGACCAAACCTTCAGGTGGAGTTCGTCCCATTGTAGTGGGAGAAACATTATATTGACTCACAAACCGCATTTTACGCCTTCAATTCCACGATGCCTTTATAATGCATTTTTCCTGACCAATTCGAAATTACAACTAAAGGTGGATGTAAGTAATAATTCACGGCATCAAATGCACCTTGAACCTTCACCCCAAATGGGTTGTTTTTCAACTAAACATAACAAATGCCTTCAATTTGATGTCAAGAAGGGTGTCAAAAGTTTTACTGTAGTTACAAATTTTTATCTTAATTATTATAGGTAATTTGGGTTAAGTAAGTCTAGAACCAATTTTAATGTGAATGAAATTCCAACCTTTTGGTGTTTAACATAAGTGAAACAACATGTGATCAGAATCCAATTTTCTGGATTTTGAAACACACCATAACTCTATTATGTTTTGTTGTGTTTCTGTGTTTTTGTTATGCAAAGAGTTTGTTGAAGTTTTTGTTGGTACTTGGATTCATGTGTTTTGCAGGTGAATAGAACTTCGAAATCTAAAAATCTACAAGTATTTAACTTGATATTGCTAAAGTTAGATTTGTGGTTGATTGCACTAAATTCTTGATTATTTTGTTTGTTACTACATAAGATTATGGTGTTTGTTCTTTTGAACTTTGCTCGAGTGTCGAATGACATGATCTTTTATGTTTTGTTTGTACTTATTGCAACTCAATGTGAGTGCATAATGTCACCTTTCCTCTCATGTTCTATTCAATATTCATTTATACGAACAAAAATAATGGCAATAGCCTAAACCACCATCACCATTCAAAGTTGCAACATATAGTTGTAATCCAAGGAAAAAGAAGCAAAAAAAAAAAAAGGAAAGGAAAGAGAAAGGGGGGGAAAAAAAGGAAGAGCATCGTAATAAACTTGTTGTTGCAACTCACAAAGGAAAAAAAGGAGAAGAAGAATATAAAAAGGGGAAAAAAAAGGGAGGGAGGGACCTTGGTGAATCAAGTTGTTACTGGAACACGCAACCACCACACCGTCGTGCTTGTGCACGAACAAAGCTCCATTGGTCATTGTCATCAAGTTTCAACTTGGTTAAAATGCAAGCTGGGCTTGCCAATTTGGCAAGGCATTGATGGCCCACCAAATTCGGGCAAAGCCTAAGAAAATAAGGCCAAGGTGGTCCAATCTGGACCCACCCCAAACCACTTTTGTTTTTTTTTAAAATGTTTTTTGAATTTCCAAACCTAAGGTTCAAAGGTTACATGGCGGTTAGGGGTAGGTTCAAGTAGGGGGCCAAGTTCAAGTCAAATTAGAACCTGTTATTTAATTTTCTTATAAATTTAATAATTAGGTTTAGCCCCAATTCAAACCTGACACTTGTCAAGAAGTTAATAAAAATATATATTTTTATTTTTTAGTTTTCATCCAAGTGGAGGGTTTTCATCCATAATTTGGATGTAGGACTTTTCATCCTATTTTTCTCTTTTTCATCCAAATTTGGATGAAAAGTTTCATCCATCCGTGATTTTCAATGAGCCATACTTTCCACATACAAGCTCAAATTTCGACAATTCTCGTGTCATCATATTTGTCTTTGCAAGATCTACACAACAATATGCCTACAACCACTTTTGGAGATTTTGATTTTGGGAGTTCAAAAACTAATTTTCCTATTTTTTGGATTCATTTCACATAAAATCCTATAAATTGATATCTCCCACATGCAACACCTATTGCATGTGCCATCTTCACCATTGCTCTTATCATGAAAAAGGCTATCATTTTAGGAAACTTCAACTAGGTTGGCAAAGGGACATTACCTAACCCTGCTTGACCCTTGATTTGCCTAGACATAGATATTAGGGTTTAGTGGTGAGTAAGTTGTACTTGGTGCTTGTCTTTGTTGTTGGGTGAAATCAAGTTAATGGTCAATAGACTTATTGTGGCGATGAAACTGAAGTAATGATTGGTGAAATTGCATTTGTTGTTTCTACAGTTGTGAAGGCCCCAAATGCATGCTTGGTCTCGTAAAACTTTTTTTTTGAATGCAAGTGCCCCAACCATACAAGTGCAACAACCCTAGTCACCAATTTGGATGTGGTGTATTAGTTAGGGTATTTTTATATTATGTGTTGTGAATATGGTGATAACGATAGTTATAAGCACCAACCTTAGAGTGCACAAAAAGGGTTATATTTCAAAAACTTCGTGCAATAGGTTGGAACATCATACAATTTATCCCCTTTGTTTATGTATTCTATGCATTTGAGTTTCCCCTATTTTATAATCAACATAAACATGAAAACAATGTCACGATCATTTTATCTACCATGGGAACTTGTCAAGCTACCCCCAAGAAAGGTACTATTCGCTCTAGCTTATTTTAAGTCTTTATTTTCTACAACTAACCGCTTCCCTTCTTGTCTATTTCCATTCATTGTAAATGACATTCACATCATAGGTCCCATTCAATTCTATCATGTGTATGAACATTTCCAATTCAAAATTATGTGCCATAAATCTTTCTATCCAACTTTTTAAATGTGTCACATGGTCCCCCTGTGGCCTACCCCCTAACTTTCACACCCCATTTTAGTTTAACACCTCATTTAAAAGAATTAGAATATCAAGGTATCTATTGAACACTTCATCATTCACATCATCCCTCAACAAAATGTCTTATTATAGGATTCACATCATCCTTCATCAAAGATGTCTTATTATAGGATGTTTAACATGTCAACCTTTTCCCTAAAATGGGTGATGTTCAAATAGCCTTTGGAATTTTAATTCATTAGTTCATGCAATGACCATCATATGTATTATGATACACACCTCCCTCTTCCACCTTCATAAAGTCCTTTATTTGTTTTAACTTGGCCTTCCTTCAAATGTTTGGATGCCTTTTAGGTCAAAGATCCTTTGATAACCCAAAAGGATTTTTAGCATGTAAAAAAATAAATTTCCCAATAATTTTTTATGGCATCAAATTCATATCAATAACCACCATCACCTTGGTAACTTACTTAAGGAGTTGGGTCTTTGTAGTTTCAATTATAGTTGTTAAATTTATGGTTGATCATTATCCCTTTCTTCTTGAAACCTTAACACAAGTCAATTACACCTTCCTTTTCCAACAACACTTCAAGGTGGCATGTGACCTTCTATTGCCCCCAACTTGTGTGTTTTCCTCCTTTTGAACAATTCATTGAGCAACAAATGGTTCAATTTCAGGATTCCATCTTGGAACATTTTCACCATCATACCCTCTCCAACATATTTTTTAACAAAATGTCTAAACCCCATCATGCCTGAATTTTATCATGTTCTAACCTTGGGGTGGGCGTTTGGCTTATAGTTTGACCAATGTTCCCAACCTTTCAATTATCTTCCCTAGTTTTTTCCACAACATTTCAAACACAACTTAAACTACCACATCTCTTAATTACAAATATCCTTCAATGCATGTGCACACATCCCATCAATCTTATGTGTATCCACCTTTTATGTTATGCCCATGGCAACGAGTGCACAAGAACCCATGATGCAATTTGCAACACTTTTGTTACCATTCGCAAGATGATAATTTCCACATGGGATGAAAACAACTACATGTGCTTCCCTTAACCACATTTAACTCCTTTTGTTGACGAACCAACATTGTGTTCAACAAAGATGGAATTCGCACTCTAGCTAATGTTGCCACTGTCAACCCAATGTGAATGGATGTACTTTCCCACTTTTACACAATTCAAGGAATTACTACCTTCATTGCAGCTCAAGCCAAATAAAGGGGTTATCATGATCAACACCCCACTAATCAATTCCTCCCTTTAACAATTGAAGTATTTGGATGTTTACACAAACGTGCTTATGTGTTCTTACATGATTGTGCCAATGCCATTTGAAGCTTCAAAGGACTTAAAGGCCTTCCTTTTTTTGTCTTGGTTATTTTTTTCATCCAAAAAATTCAATTTCATTGCAAATAATGTTAGCATCCTCCATCTTAAATTAGGCAATAATGGTAAGCCTAGCTATTTCCCAACTTCCACCCCTTCAAAACACACCCCCCATCACCATGGCTAACCTATTATAGGTAGTTGGTTGTTGAAATGGAGAGATTATAACAACTAGTTGGTGCTAATTTGACATTGTTTAAATTATCCTTCTTTTTTTTTTTCTTATTCCTTTAAACATTTTCCAAATTTGCTATGTGTTTATAAATAAAGCTTTGGTGGGTTCTTTCAATTGTTTTGGGATACATGAAAGCAAAGTATAAAAATTCATAATATTTCTCATGCAACTCACACATTTTGCATTGCATATAGTTATGATGGTCTTGTTCAACTTATGGTGATTAATTTATGGCAATTTCTTTTTGAGTTTGTTAAATTTCCTTCAACAACAACAAAGTGAACCAACACCCACCAACACATTGTCTATTGGATACCTATTATGACTCAATATAGATGAACTTCAACTAAATTGATATTTGGTTTAAACTTGGTAACCCATTTTATAAGAAATTAGTCTTGTACATATGCACAGGTAGGTAGAAAATAGGTCACTACTAGGTAAGTAAATTATTTATACATAAATAAGGGTTTTTTTTACTACCTACCTATTTACTACCCACATGTGAGTTGTTAGTGGGTAGGTAACAAATCAAGCAACTATACTAACCACTATGGTTAACTAGGGAACTAAAAACTAGTAGAATATTGTTTCTTGACCACTTACCATCCATCCTTCATGGTGTACTAGTGGATACTGGTTCACTTTGGCCATTTTTAATGGTTTATGCTTGTATTTTTCCAATGGCCATTGCAAAAATAATTGTTTTTTAAAATGTTCAGTGGGTATCACAATCTTATGATACCTGCCATGTTTAGTTTTCACAAAGTAATTTACAAAAGAGTCCAATGCTTCCCAAAAAAAAATTAATTTCTACGTTGGGCAAGGGTATCAACATTTTTATAAAAAAATTAAACCAGTTCTCACAATGCCAGTTCTTAGAAATTTGAAACCAACCAATTATCCTTTCTTGGTTCTCACAAATTGGGTATTACTTTATATTTTTAATTAAAAATTAAAATTAAGATTAAATAAATATTGATTTAAAAAAAACAATTTTGGTTTTTAAAAAAAAAATCAAAATCAAAGGACCTCTACTTCAAGGTTTTTGAAAGATTTCAAAAAGAAATCTTCATTTAAAATAAACTCTCCAAACATCAAAACCATTTAACCGAGCCTACCATTAATAAGTACCTACCACCAAATATTAACCCTCCCTTGGATCTCCATCTCCCAAGGCAAATTATACCTAATAGGCAAATTTTGATGTGGGTCTAGTGATGAAAGTGTCCTTTCTTTAGCCCTAATTAAATTAGGTTAACTTAACACCATACTTCCAAAGTTCAAACCCATGGTCCATGAATGATCAACAAGATTTAATAAATAAAATGTTGTTCCATTCTACATATAAATATAATTAAATTTGATGTTCATAAGTTCTTTCTCATTGTTTGCTTGTATTAATTTTTGATGGTGATTAAACCTTGAGACCCTAACTTCAATAAGGGGTCAAACCTTACTTGATTTTTTTTATTTTTTTTTCTCTTTTTAAAAATTGTTTCTCACATCCGATTATCACACAAGTGTGAACCAATAGTTTGGTTTTTAGTCAAGATATCATTCATGGTGATACTATAAAGGGATCAAACTAGGATGCCCATGTGATGTTTGAAGGTATTTGTGATACTAGCCCAACACTAGTATTTTTTTCCCCCTTACCAATGTGTCACACTTGTACAAGTATAAAATATGGGTCCAAATATAGTTGGAGTATCCCATCCCAAACATCAAAACTGCCAGGAGTGGGCACAATTTGTTTTCCTTCCAAACAATTGAAATTTTAATTTGTTGACACGTAAGCATGTGATTTTCTTGGGCACCAGGATTCAATCTGGTCTTGTGTGCTTTTCAAACTTCCTTCATTTTTTGTCATCACATGCCTTCCCACACTACACATGTCATTGCACGATTGTGTGTGATCATTTCAAGAGCTTTTTGATTGTTGCCCTCTCATTGGTGATAACATGAATATTAGCAACTATGATTCCATATTTGGTTCAAAGTTCTACAAACAACTTGAAGGCACAAAGGAAAAGCTTGTTCTTTGTACATATTTGTTTTACTTCCACATTTGATTTAGGTCAAGTAATGATTATTATTATTGTAACCTAAAATAAACTACCATTCAAAAACTTGCAAAAGTTATAACATTTGTCGTAAATGAATTTCCAAGCTTAAGTATGTGATGGGATCTCTTGTGATAATATTTTGTTTTCATAACAATGACCTACAAGTGGCAAGAAGATGGAGGTTATGCAAGATGTATAATGGTTCCACTTGAACCAAAGCTTACGTAGTGAAGGGCTTTCTTTGGAGTCCCTCTCAAATGCACATGCAACATTCACAAAGATTAATTCTTATTTTGGGCCAAAATTGAACAAAAATGGCTAGAAGTATGAAAAATATGTAAAACCCAATGTGGCTGCTCAAATCAAGAAGCTTTGGCAGAAAGTGTATAACCAAAAAAATTTTAGGAATAAACCATTGACACTCCAATTTGCATGAGGTCTTGTTGTGGAATACAAAAACATCAAGGTTAATTACGCAAAGCATGTTGCATCTACCAAGAAAATAAAGGATCAAATGAAGATAAAAAAGTAGCCAATGAAAAGAAAAAGATCTAGGAGGGGTTGTCGATAGGCAAATTTTTTTGACATTATCGCAATCATCAAGAGGCGTTCTAATCTCCTCAGAATTGGAAGGGGGTTTATCTTTGAGTTTTTCAAATAAAAAAGAAAAAAGGTCCAATTTGTAAATTATGAGGGCATGTGCAAAAGATCAAAGGGAAAGGTTTTATGTCAAACCTTAGCTTCCTTATTTTTCCCCTATGGTCTCAATCTGAGTTGGATAGCATGAAGATTCTTCTTTCTTCAAAAGAAGCTAACTTAGGAAAGTTGAAATTGGCATTAGATGAATGTGGTAAGCAAAAGCTTACCATTGAGGAAAAATTGAAGGTGGTTGAAATCTACATGTTTGATAGGTAGAAGTTACATGTCATGTCCCTTCATGCAATTGAGAGTGCCCAAGATGCGATTAAAGTGGCTAGGTCACTGTTGGAAGATTATACCCATGAGTTTACATTATTGAAAACAAAATGGAGAAAACCTATTCGAACTAGAATTCATCGGACTTGGATGTAAGAGAGATAGAAAACTAGATCTCATGTTTACAAGTGTCCATTCAAAATCAAACTAATAGGTTGGCCGATTATATGTCTCAATTGGGTATATATAATAAAAATGAAAGATTTTCCTAGGATAGGTTGAAGGAGAAGGAGAAAGATCACAAAGACTTGCAAGACTCTTGCACAAAGTTGAATTGTAAGCATTTAGAGATGTTTGAAAAGGTCATTTGTCAAGAGAAGGACATTTTATTAGTGCAATTTCTATCTATTAAGATGAATGAAAACGATAGTGGAGTTTTGTTTCCGTGCCCCATACTAAATTATCTTTGTTCTTCCAGAGAGACCCCTTGCATTTTGAATGCATGTCCATTGTGTAGATTGTGATTTAGTTATAGAAATTATTTGATAGCCTCTTGCAAGCATACCTATCACCCATCATGCATGGTAGAACATGCCAAGGTTTCTTCCAATTGTGTTATTCCTTTTTGTGAAATTGATTTTACTATAGATTGGTTTGTTGCTTGGGGTTTCAGAAAAGAATATGAAGATGTTCAAGCAAAGGTGAACATGAAAATAAAATTAAGAAGGTTACAAACATTCAAGATCCCCACAAATACCTCTTCATTTTCAAGTTTAAAACACAACTTGAGTTCTTACATTTTAGGTTTTACATGTAACTAGATATTTTTTAATTTAATTTTTTGGGGGGTGCTTGAATTAGTTAAGAAATACTAAGGTTGAAGAGATTGTAAGCAATGATTCTTCATTGTTGCCATACCATTCTTCTTGCTTTCGTTTATGGTTATCATCCATTATAATGTACTCAAAGTCAATATGCAACCTAAACATGAACCTCTTTAGATGGTCAACTTTCACCATTTCCAATGATTCTTATAATGTAAGTAGTTGTGTGACATGTTCAAGCACCCACCCTAGCACAATTTTTCTTATGTCAAACACACAAACATAGGAGCACACTACTTTTGTAGGACTTTTGGTTGAAACTCACCCATACAACAAGGCTCTGTTTTGGATGTCAACATGTTAGTGACCAATGACTGGCTTTAGTGTAGGTTTAACATCCCATAAGAAAATATTATATGTGTCTACAATTCCATGCATGTAATACTTTGGTGTTAAGTGCTTGGCCCAAGGAAACAAACATAGTATAATTCTTAGCTTTTGCACTAGTTGCAAAGGTGCACTAATGCCCATGACATACACCAATTTCATTTGATCTCCGAAGAAGTTTATGGATCCTCTGACCCCAATACCCACCAAATGAATAAAAAAATTAATTATAATATGCAAAGAATCCACAAATGTCCCCACACACAGAAATTGCTAAAGTTCATTGGCAAAACAAAACTCAAATTGAAAGGGGGAATGGGTTCCAAATGAGTAGTGGCCTATATGTTCAATTCAAATGTGCAAATATAGGAAGTGCATCCAATTTTCATGCTCAACATGTGGTTCAAAGTAAAGGCCAAACAAAATGTTAGAAGCCTTAACATCCTGGTGGATAATGCATCTATGCTAGATCTCATGAAGATAGTGCAAACCTTGTACCACCCCAATTGCCAATTTGTACCTAATTACCCACTCCAATGCTTCTATATATTTGCCATAATCTTGGCTACATAATTATACAATGCTCCTCTACTAAGGATTCACCTATTTTATCCATCCTAATCAGCCTAATGTTGTTACGAACTTGGTAGCTCACATCAATTAGAGGCTAGTGGTAACTCAAATTGCACATGAACTTAGTTGTAACCACCTTTTAGCAAGGAGCTAGACAACAAATTATATAGGACACTTGAGTTACAACAGTATGACACTTGTGAACTACACACCCATGTATAGGAATATCATAGCAAACAATATCAAACATTGAAGAAAGCGAAAACCATTTAAGTTAGATATTAAAAAGAGATCTTATAGTACAAAAATGCCATGAACTACATACTAACTTTTCATTTGGAGTAGGTGCCATATAAACACTATTTTTTATAATACGTTTAGGTAACTTTACATGCAAGGTAGTAGTTTTTTTTTCTTTTCATTTTTTTGGTAAATCAAAGTCTTTTCATTGCTTGTGATGTGTCAATAGATCTAGCCTTCCCTTTTTTGAACTCTTTTTTTTCACACCACTTGACAAGGCCAACTTGCTTGTCTTCACTGCTAGTTTCATTTTCAAAATCAAAATCTTTTTCATTTTCCATTATGTGCTTATCTACTTGTTTTCTCTACTTCTTTTTTGTTTCTTTTTAGTTTTTCCCTTTTCTTATCAACACATATTCAAGATCCACAATAGTATCAAATGTTGTATGTCAGATGTTGATAATTTTTTGGGAGCAAGCTGAAAATGGATGGCCTAGGTACGTCCCCTTTCTGCCCACACCAGAGACTATTTCCAAAATCCTTTCAACACCAAGGACTTTGCACCTGCCCCTTCTGCCATTAAGGACTGGCTCCAAAGTTTTTGCAGCCTGTTTGGAAAATCGATGACATCACTGCTTTCAAGAGTGCATCCATGATGTGCAATCCATGATGCAAAATTATGAAATTGGAACATGTAGTACACCTCCTTATACATCTCATGCACATTTATCCAATCCTCACGACGTTGTTTATATTGAAGCAGTAATTTGGCACAGTGCTCTGCAGCCTATTTCCCAAAGTGAAGTATGGCTGGGGCTATCTCATTTACATCAACCGGGAGCCCAATATTTGAAGATTGCTTCAAAAACATAACTTGTCTGTCCTTCTCATGATACAATTTGACTAGTTCCATTATGTCCAGAGAGTCACAATTGCAAATGGCAAATCGAGGATCATGCGTCATTTCCTAATATTTTATTGTGACTTTGCATTCAAGAAGTGGTTTTCATTCAGCAAGCCACTTTCATAGCTCTCCCTATATTTAATTCGGAAGCGTTTAGCCAGTTCCTGATAAGCCTCAATGACTGCATTAACTCCACTCCCCAATTCAAAGCACTTTTTAATGCAAGACTCTGCTTCCTCCAACTTGCAAACATGGTAGTGGGAGTTCACATGAATGACATTGGCTCTGCCCAAATATATTTGAAAATGCAGACAACCAAGAAATTTCAAACAGTGACCTTTACTCTTACATGCAACACATGCCCACA